>Ga0207797_1001622_pt1 | contig 16214 bp, 17 predicted proteins | sample PRCRCaboRojoPR_6_FD_187275 | JGI IMG/M metagenome (GOLD analysis project Ga0207797, IMG submission 187275) | Marine sediment microbial community from Cabo Rojo, Puerto Rico - PR CR 10% Liquid 1 (SPAdes) | ecosystem: Environmental > Aquatic > Marine > Coastal > Sediment | place: Cabo Rojo, Puerto...
TCCACGAAGTCGCCGAACTGACTCGAGAGATTCGGCGTCAGCCCCAGCTTGCGCATCGCCGCCGGCGAGACCGATGTCGACGCGCTGTCCACCGACATGCATTTCGAGGTCCGGGAAACGCTCGCCGGTACCGAGGAGCAGTACAACCCTGATGCCGGTGGCCGCAGCGAGCTGTATCTCCCGGTTGCCGCCGACGGCGTCATGGCCGTTCTCGTCGTCGTCCGAGATGGCGTGGATGCGTTTCCGCGGCGCGACCGGTTTTTGCTGCATCTGCTGTCCCGACGGCTCGGGGATACGGTGCGCCAGCACCGGCAGAGTATTGCGCTGCAGAAATACGAGGATATCGTCAAGAAGGCGGTCGAGGGTATCTATCGCGCGACGGCTGACGGGGACATCCTCGAGGTGAACCCTGCCTTTGTGGAGATGTTCGGGTATGGTGGCCATGAACGGGAACTCGAGCAACTCACGGCGGCTGATTTTTATGCGCAGCCCGATAAACGTGAGACGTTTCTTCAGCTTCTCCAGCGGGAGGGCATCGTCCGTGACTTTGAGACCCGGTATGTCACCCGGGACCGGGATACGTTTTATGGCCGTGAGTCGGCATGGATGGTCAGCGAGGGCGGCCGACAGGTTATCGTGGGCATCATCCAGGATATCACCGGGCAGAAAAAAACCGAGGAGGACATCTCGTTTTATAACTCGCTGCTCCGGCATGACATATACAACAAGCACCAGGTCGCTATCGGCTACCTCGGCCTCATCGACGAGGAGCACCTGTCCGACAAGGATACGGAGGCGCTGGCCAAGGCTCGGGGTGCGATTGATGAGGCGAACAAGCTGATTGAGACCGTCAAGAAGCTCGAGACGGTGAAGGACACCGAGCAGTATGTTGCTATAGATCTTGACGAGCTTCTCGGGCGCGTGGTCGACCATTATGCCGGCGCCGCCGAGCAGCATGACATCGACATCCGTTATCCGCCGAGCGGAGCCGTGGTCCGGGGCAACGAGCTTCTCGAGGACGTGTTTTCCAACCTTGTTAAAAACGCCATCCAGCATTCATATGCCGACACCATCGGCGTCTACGCCCGGGAGGCGGACGGCGGATGGAACGTCTACGTCGAGGATGACGGGGTCGGCATTTCGGAGGAGGACAAAAACAAGATTTTTCAGCAGGGATGGAAGGGCCGGAAGAGCACCGGCAGCGGCCTGGGTCTCTACCTCGTGAAAAAAATCGTCGAGGAATGCGGCGGGTCCATCAGGGTTGAAAGCGGCGGGGACGAATACCCGGAGGGCACCCGGTTTGTCCTCCATCTCAAAAAAGGCGTCAGGGGAAGCGACACGGACGACTACGACTCGCAGGTGATGGGCGTCCACTGGTAGCCTTGGCGCAACGAGCGAGCGTGGCGCCGCTGGCAGTGTGCTTCAAAAACCTTATTTAGGGGTTTGCGTTTCCCCGGTAAGGTGCTCACAATGAAAGACGTGGTCGAAGTCAAAGACTTAAAAGAGGGACGATACGTAATCATCGACGATGAACCCTGCCGAATCGTCAGCATGACGACCTCCAAGCCGGGCAAGCATGGAGAAGCGAAGGCCCGCATCGAGGCTATCGGCATCTTCGACGGTCAGAAGCGAAGCATGGTGAACCCGGTCCGGCACAAGGTCAACGTACCGCTCATCGACAAGCGGCGCGGCCAGGTCATCTCAATGCAGGGCGGAAACGCCCAGCTCATGGACATGGAAACATATGAAACCTTCACCATCGAGGTTCCCGACGACATGAAGGGAAAACTGGACAACGGACAGGAGGTCCGCTACCTCCAGGCCATGGGCCGCAAAAAGATAACGCAGGCATAAACATCCCTGCTGCATCACCTCGTTTTACAGCATTTCCAGAAAATATTGATGGATGCTGATATCGCTGGTTAGCTCCGGATGGAATACGAGCGCCAGCTTGTTGTCCTGCCGGGCCATCACCACGCCCTCCTCTATGGAGGCCATCGCCGTGCAGCCGCCGGCTATTTTTCTGATGAGCGGCGCCCGGATGAACACAGCCGGCACCTCGCCGATGTCATCGACATGCAGCCGGCATTGAAAGGACTCCTTCTGCCGGCCGAACGCGTTCCGTTCCACCGTCATGTCCATGAGGCCGAGCGGCGTTATATCGTCGTCGAGCACCCGGCTGGCGAGCAGGATGCATCCGGCGCAGGTTCCCATGATGGGGATGTCGTCGCCCCGCTCCCTGATTTCCTCGTAAACGCCGGTGCGATGCATCCGGCCGGCGATGGTCGTGCTCTCGCCGCCCGGGATGATGAGCGCGTCGACGTCCCCGATGGAATTCCGGACAGGTATCGCCCGTCCCTGCATGTCCAGTGCCTGCATCGCCCGTTCAACGGCGGCGAGGTGCTCCTCGACCGCGCCCTGAAAAGCCGCCACGCCGACGGTTGTCATAGCAACTCCCCGACATCCTGGCCGCACAGCTCGCTCAGCTCCCGATGCATCTGCAGGAGTCGCCCTGCCGCCATCTCGCCCGCTGCCTCGCGGAGTTTTTCCGCCGCGGCATCGACGTCACGGTATTCCATACCGGTGAGATTGTCGGCGTGCGCCACGATTTTCTCCTCGATGGTCCGCGGCATGTAGTCCCCGGGCGGGAGCCCGAGCTTTTCGGCCTCCGCCCGGTCGATGCCGGCCCCGGCATGGCGCTCGATGACCCTGACGATTTTGTCGGGCAGCCCGTATTCCTGTGCCAGGGAAATGCCAGCCGGGACGTGCATGATGTCCTGGGTCTCGGCGCGCCCGAGGTCGTGGAGCATGGCACCGATTTTGACCGTTGCCATGTCGACGTCGACGCCGCGCCGGCGGATACAGGTGGCGATGGCGACCGCGAGTCGCTGCACCCGCCGTGCATGCTCGATGACCGCCGGTGGGCAGCCAGCATCACGGAGCAGCTCGGCGTAGTCACGTTCAACCACCTTTTTTCCATGGCGCTGCGGAACGACCCGATGGATGCCATAAAACCGTCGGTGCTGCCAGCCGCCGTCGGTCAGAAAATGGAGGAACAGGGCGAGCGCTGCGACCTCGGAGTGCGGCTGGTTGCCGACCGCGACGTTGTAGTCCGCTATGCCGTAAAACCTGCCCGGGACCTTCTGGGAGCCGACCAGCGCGACGACGTCGTCGTGGCCTTGGATGTCGTCGATGACCTCGCCGACCGGTTGGCCGTACATGGTCAGATGGACGACCGCGCCGTCATGACGCCGCCGGAACTGCTGCCATGACACACCTGTCTCGATGCTGAAATCGTTGCCAAAGCGTTCGTTGACATCTCTGACGGTGTCCTCGAGTCCCTCATCCCTGGTGTCGACCACGATTTCACGGGCGCCGAATGCCCGGGCGACCAGCGCCGTGTGCGTGGTGATCCGTTTGTCGCGGTTCAGGCGGTGGCCATAGCGGTAGACGCTGATGGCTACCATATCTGTTCGTCGCTGCGGCTGCGTGGTTCGTCAACGGGCCAGATGAACAGCAGCGTGCTTGCGGCGGCGAGGAAAAACGAGGTGACGGGATGGATGGTTTCGAACAGGCTGAGGTTGCTCATCCAGCCGAGGTCCCCGAGCCGGAAGGACACGATCATCAGGATGATGGCCACCATGGTAAGGATGCCGCCGCCGAATCCCCCTGCGTTGGGCGGTATGTTGAAGCTGGCCCGGATGAACGAAAACGCTATCGAGAGGAAGTATACGACGATGCATGCCAGGAGGCTGGTGAGAACGGAGAACAGGAGGATGTAATTTGAGAGCACCATGTAGTCCATTTCGACAAAGGTAAAAAACACCAGGTAAAAAACCAGCCCCATGAAGCCCAGCCCCGAGATGAACGACAGCAGGCCCTTGCTCAGTTTTAGCATAGGGTGAGTAAGACCTAGCGCTTAATAAAATTTTTCAAATCTCGGGCTATCGCCTTCTGAGCTCCTCGATCTCCTTCTGCATCTCTATCAGCATCGACATGAAAACCGCCTCCATGTGGTTGAGCCGCGATGCTGCATGACCCGCCGAGGCGTGCTGCCGGGCCTTGTGCATGAGCCGGTCATAGTGTTCCTGCTCGGAGGGGTCGAGCGCCCGCCGGTACGGCCGCCATTCCTGCTCGACTTTGAACTGTTTTCGCTGGTAGAGTGGTACTGTCATTCCCATGCTATCACGTTCGTACAACGGCGCGGCAGGTTAAAAGAGAAGGGAGGGGGCAGCGGCGCTTGTTTTTAAACGTTGCGCCGACCGGCCGTTGTTCGTTCCATACTGGGGGATATGTGTACCGGGAGCGGTGATGGGATGGAAAGACGTGGGAAAAGGGGGTTTTATGCCGGTACCCTGCTCAGGATCATGGCACCGGACACCCCGTGTGTGTTTCGTATCGTGTCCATCATCCGGTGTTCCTCCCGGCTGTCCGCCACATCGAGACGGGCCAGCAGGTTGTAGGCGCCGTTGTCCGCAAGGGCGCGGAGGCTGCCTACACCGTGCTGCAGCGACAGCGCATGCTGCACCTGCGGCAGTTCGGCCGGTGGAACCCGGAGGAGGGCATATATCGATGCCATGGCAGCTCAACCACACGCCTAAATATATACTTTTCCGCATTAAAATATATATGTATATCTAAAATAAATATATCTAATGGTCTTTTTCGGCACATCCCACGCGACCAGCCATGGCCAGTGTACCCCCCCCTCGGACGAGCTCTCTATACCCGTAACATTAATTTGGTAGGGTCGCATTACGTGTGGGTAACAGCATGAAGCCAGAGACGGCGCTGGTAAGCGTCTACGACAAGACAGGTATCGTGGATTTTTGTTCCGCACTCAACACATCCGGTGTCTCCATCGTTTCAACGGGTGGCACCGCCGACGTGCTCGCCGACAGGGGAATCGAGGTAACCATGGTGGAAGAAATCACCGGCTTCACCGACCTCATGGACGGCCGGGTGAAAACGCTGCATACGGACATCTATGCCGGCATCCTGGCCCGGCGTGACAGCAACGACATGGAGATGCTCACACAGCGAGGCATCAGGTCCATCGACATGGTGGTCTGCAATTTTTACGACCCCTCGCTCGGGCTTGAAAAAATGGACATCGGGGGGCCCTGCATGATCCGGGCGGCGGCAAAAAACTGGCAGGATGTCGCAGTGGTGTCGCATCCCTCCCAGTACAATCGGGTTGCCGACGCGCTCCCCGACCTTGACGAGAAACTTCGGATGGAACTCGCCCACGAGGCCGTCCGGCGTACCGCATACTACGATGCATCAATCGCCGGGCAGACGGACAGCGACGGTTTCCCGGAGCTGCTCGTCCCCCCGTACCACCTCGAAAAAACCCTTCGCTACGGGGAAAACCCGCACCAGCGCGGGGCGTTCTACCGAGGCGCCATCGGGGAGCCCTGTGTCGCAAGCGCTGTGAAACTACAGGGAAAGGAGATATCCTACAACAACATCCTGGACGCCAACGACGCCATCGAATGCGTGAAGGAGTTCGAGGAGCCGACCGTGGTCATCATGAAACATGCGACGCCATCCGGCGTTGCGTCGTCACGGAGCCTTTCCGATGCATGGGATGCGGCCTATGCCACCGACGAATACTCGCCTTTCGGCGGCGTGGTTGCCGTCAACCGGGATGTCGACCGCGCGCTCGCTGAAAAGATGACCCAGATTTTCCTCGAGGTCGTCATCGCCCCTGGCTATACGGAGGCGGCCCGGGAGATACTTGAGCAAAAGGAAAAGCTCCGCCTGCTCGAGATAGAGGGGCTCGACTGCGTTGAACGCCGACCCTCGTTTATGCTGCGGAGCGTGGGCGGCGGCCTGCTCGTCCAGGACCGGGACATCAAGCCGTTCGACCCCGGTGAATGGCGGGTGATGACCGAGAAGGAGCCCACGCCCGATGACATCGAGACCATGGTGTTCGCCGCGAAATGCGTCAAGCATGTCAAGTCGAACGCCATCGTGTTCGCCAAGGGGACCCATACCGTGGCTATCGGCGGCGGGCAGACCTCCCGGGTCGACGCGAGCTGGATCGCCACCAAAAAAGGCGGCGCAAACGTCAAGGGAGCGGTGATGGCGTCGGATGCGTTTTTCCCGTTTCGCGATGCCGTCGACGTGGCCGCGAAAGCGGGCATCCGGGCCATCGTGCAGCCCGGCGGCTCAATCCGCGACGGCGAGGTCATCAAGGCAGCCGACGAGCACGACATCCCGATGGTGTTCACCGACCGCCGGTATTTCCTGCATTGAACGCTACGGTTCTGACGGCGCCGCCGTGAGAATATCGCGGATGAGCCCGGCAGCTTGCTCTACCCCCCGTTGCACCTCGGGGCTCATCTCGCCGTGGCCGAACTGTTTGCATGACACGCCGACGAAATGCAGCTCTTCTGGGAAGCATGACATGACCTTCTCCAGGATTTTGAGCCCTTCGCCGACGCCGAGCATGTGCGCATCGGTCGCAACGTCGGTGATCTCCGAGAACACCTCCTCGCCCGCGAAATGGATTATCTCCCCGGCTGGCAGCTCCTGTGCATAGACGGCATCGACGACGATGACCCGCGGTTCACCCAGGTAGACGTTGCTGAAACGGAAGATGTCGGTGCCCAGGTAGACGAGGCGAGCGTCGACCATTCCCCGCAATGCCTCATGGACACAATATCCGGCGGCGTCCTCGCCTGCCAGGGTGCTCCCCAGCGTGACCACTAAAGCCTGGTGACGTGGACGCTGCATGATATGCAGGGGTCATAGGCACGGGACACCATTTCGAGCTTGCTGGCGATGGTCTGCTCGTCCCGGCAGCCGTTCTGCCAGAGCCCGGTTGCCATGTCGCCGATGTCGACCTCCATCATGGGCAAAAACATTGCCGTGGGCGTGATGACATCCGCCTCGACAACCCGGTCGTCCTCGATGCCGATGGAATAGATGAGCAGACCCCGGGGTGCCTCGGTCACCGCAACGCCCTCGCCGCTGCTCCTCGACGGCTCCGCCGGCTGCTCCTGCTCCGGCTCGCCGATCTCGTCGATGAGATCCCGGATGCGCTCCAAAAAGGAGACCATCTCGACGGCCTGCGCGAAGTTGTTGGCAAACGGGTTGTCCGGCGTCAGAAACGCGCTGTGCTGATCCATGAGCTCCCGCGCGCGGCCGGTGAGCAGGTCGCCGTTGTTGACCAGGCGGGAGAGCGCGCCGACCATGAACGGCTCGTCCTTGTAGCTCCCGCGCTTCGCGAACGAGTAGGGAGCGACATGTTCCTGCAGGTGGTAGATGTAGTCCTCCACGTGGAACGAGTCATCGTCGGACGACATGACCTCGGTGCCATATACGCCGTAATGGTCGGGGCAGGTGATGGAGAGATGCCGGCGCGGGCTGTCCACGTAGGAGGGATACTCGTATTCGGTGAAAAAGTCAACGGCTCGCTCGGCGGTGGCGATGCCCTGCTCGGCCATGTCCCGGATGGCCTGCATTTTGTTCCAGCCGGGTAGCTTTCCGAAGCCGCCGACCAGCGCTGCCTCGGGGTGAATGGAGCGGCTGCCGAGCGATGACTGTATCTCGGCGCCGATGTCCTTGAGAAAGATGCCGTCCTTGACGAGGCTGCTCTGCTGCTCCGCCACCGCAAACGCGTCCGGGTAGCCCAGGTAGTCGGGGATGACGAGCAGGTAGAGGTGCAATGCGTGGCTCTCGATGACGTTGCCGAGGTAAAGCAGCTCGCGCAGCAGCCTGGTCTGCTCCGATGGCTGGACGTCGAGGGCCTGTTCGACGGCCTCGATGGGCGTGAGCTTGTGGGGGGTGCTGCAGAAGGAGCAGATGCGCGGGAAGATGGCGACGGCGTCGCGCCAGTGCTTGTTTTTGGTGATGGTTTCGAAGAAACGGGGCCCTTCGGTGACCCTGAGCTTCGCATTGACGCCTTCGTCGCTGACGTCCACCTCGATGCCCGCCTTGCCCTCGATACGTGCGATGTGGTCAACCGTGATTTCCTGGGATATTTTCATTATTGTTCCTCCTCATAGATGTCGTCGAGCATCTCCTGCATATGGGGATGCCTCGCAGAGAATATGGCCATGCGTTTCTGGACGCTGTCGCGGTCCATGCCCTTTTCCCTGAACGTTTTGGCGAGAGAGTCGAACCATGCCGTGTTATGGGGCACGGCACCGCGGCAGCCGATGCACGGCACATCGTAGGATATGCAGCGGGCGTTGCAGCCCGCAACCGTCACGGGGCCGAGGCAGGGCTCGCCCCGCTCTATCAGTATGCAGGGATTGCCGGCCCGGCGGCATTCCGCGCAGACCGGGTAGTCTTTTTCCTCCGGCCAGGTGCCCATGGCGAGCGTCGCCAGGTAGTACATGATTTCGGGTTCCTCGGGTGGGCAGCCGGGCAGCCGGTAGTCGACCTCGATAACGGAGTCGATGGGACGGGCGACGCAGCCCTCGTAGTCCATCTCGCTGTCGCCGTACACGTCCCGGAATGCCTCCTGGTAGCTGATACCCTCGTCGGCGAGGATGGCCTGTACGCCGCCGTGTATGGCGCATGAGCCGACTGCGATGACGATATCGGCGTTGTTGCGTATCTGCCGGAGTTCCCGTTCGTCCATCTCGGTGCTCACGCTGCCCTCGACAAATGCCACGTCAACCGGCGATATCTCGCCCTTGCTGGACAGCATGTAAAAATATTCTATGTCGAACCTGCCGACGACGTCGAGGATGCGCCTGACGACGGCCAGGCTGAGCTGGCATCCGTAGCAGGAGGTCAAGCCATGTATGCCTATTTTCATGGTCATGGTATCTATATCAGATTCGGAGTCGAGATGATGTCATAGTAGCCGAAGACGGGCCCGTCGATGCAGATGTACTCCAGGAAGGTCGACGAGCCGGCGATGCAGTGCCCGCATTTCCCGACGCCACATTTCATCCGCCGCTCAAGGGTCACATAGATGTTCCGTGGGTCATAGCCCGCCTCGATGACCTTTTCGAACACGCTCCTGTATGCCTGCGGCGGCCCGCAGACCACAACGTATGCGTCATCGGGGTCGGTGTTGGCATCCTCGACATGATGCTGTGCTCTCCCCGTCCGGCCCGGCCATTCCGGGTCACGGGTCACGGTCTGCAGGATGTTGATGTTCTCCGCCTCGGCGATGTCCCGCATGGCCTCGAGCTCCTTCCGGAACAGCAGCTTGTGTCCGTAGCGCGCGCTGTTGATCACGGTGATGTTGCCGAACTTCCACCGGTTGTCCATCGCGTGCAAAAACACGGAGCGGAGCGGCACCATGCCGATGCCCGCGGCGATGAGCAGCAAATCATGGTTTTCGAACCTGTCCATGGGGAAGCCGTTGCCGTAGGGGCCGCGGATGCCCATGTAGTCGCCGGGCTCCATCCGATGGATGACCTCGGTGACCTTGCCCGCGCGCTTGATGCACAGCTCGAAAAACCCGCGGCGCATCGGCGACGAGCACACCGAGATGGGTATCTCGCCGACCCCGGGGATGGACACCTGGACGAACTGCCCCGGCGTGAACGTCCATTCCTCGGCGATGTCGGAGTCCTCGAAGCGCAGGAGAAAGAGCTTGTCCTCGTCGGTCATCTCGTAAACCCGGAGGATGCGGCACTTGTACAGGTCATATATGTTTTTGTCTGGGGTGGTTTCATTGCTCATAGATTTCCTCCGCGATACCACGGATTTTCATGAGATTGTCAAGGAAGTCGATGTCGGCCGGGCAGAAATAGGTGCAGTTGCCGCAGCCGACGCAGTAGCTCGTTCCCAGGGGATGGAAATACGCGTTTTTGCAGACATACCGGTTGATAAACCGGTCTTTTTTTGTCTCACGGAAGTTGTGTCCTCCCGCAACGAGACCATGGCCACGGAACTGGCAGGAGTCCCAGAAGCGTATCCGGCTGCCATGCCGGCCGTCGATGTCGGGTATGTCCTGGACGTCGTAGCACCTGCACGTCGGGCAGGTCATGGTGCAGTTGCCGCAGCCGAGGCATTTTTTGCTTTCCTCGTCCCAGAGCGGGTGGTCCTTGGTGAGCTCGAGCATGTACCGCAGGTTGTCGAAGCTGCCCTGGTACTGGAACAGCTCATGTCGCTTCCGCTCGAACTGCTTGAAATGCTTGATGTCCTCGTCGGTCACCTCGACGAACAGACCCGGGTTTTCATCGACGATTTTATGTCCCTTTTCGCTGCCCACCCGTATCAGGTAGCCGTCGGGGAGCTCATGCAGAAACAGGTCGAATCCCACGTCGACGAAGTCCGTCCGGCGCAGGTTGCAGAAACAGTATTCGTCGGGCAGGCAGCTCAGACCGACGATGATGCCCGCGTCACGCCGCATGCCATAGTATTTGTCCGGATACTCATTCAGGTAAACGCCGTCGAGAATGCGCAGCCCGACGATGCTGCACGCATGCAGGCCGAAGAGCACAAACGGCCGAATGTCGTCGAGCGTTTCCTCGTATTCGCTGGATTCCATGTCATACGTGAACATCTGCTGCTCGGTCGGGATGAAATATTTTTTTGCCGGGGTGACCGTCCGGGTGTAGTCAAAGGCGACGTCGTCGACGTCGTCTATCCTCCGGTAGTCATAGAACTCCTCCGATATCTGGACAGGTGCATACAGCTCGCCGTAGGCGGACAGCTGCTCTAAAAAATCGTTGACCCGGCTGTTTTCCAGCTTGAGGTATCTCATTTCGGCTGGGTATTTGGATGCACATATATATGGGTTGTGGACATCATCCCGGAAATGAAAACGTATTTAACCCGTGTCAGGGATTGCATCCGTGAACGAAAACGACAGCTACACCGTGGCGATTATCGGCGCCGGACCGGCCGGACTGTTCGCCGCGCACGAGCTCGCAGAACGAGGTATCACCGACGTCGTGGTCATCGACAAGGGAAAAAACATCGCCCGCCGGCGGTGCCCGATGAAACAGTACACCAAATGCTTCAAATGCGATCCCTGCGCCATCCTGTGCGGGCTCGGCGGCGCCGGCGGCCTCTCCGACGGCAAGCTCAACCTCCGCGCCGACGTCGGCGGCAACCTGTACGAGTTCACCGACGACGCCGACATGCTGGTCGAACGCATCGACGAAATATTCCTGGAGCATGGCGTACCCGACGAGTGCTACGGACACGACCTCGACGAGCTGGAAAAAACGGCGTCGCAGCACGGCATCCGGTTTGTTCCGATTCCGCAGCGGCACATCGGCTCCGACCGCCTGCCCAGGGTGATATCCTCCCTGCACGAGACGCTGGAGGCGGCAGGGATAACGTTTCTCCTCGAAACAGAGGTGCGGGACATCGAGCGCAACGATGGCTTCAAGCTCATGCTGGACGACGGGATCATCGAGGCATCATATGTCATCGCGGCCGTCGGGCGTTCTGGCGCTGCCTGGCTGAGCAAGCAGGCCGAACGGCACGGCATCGCGACCCGGCATGCTCCCATCGACATCGGCGTCCGGGTCGAGGTGCCGGCGATGGTGATGGAGGACATCGTCGCCCGTGCATGGGACCCCAAGTTTCACATTTACACCTCGACCTATGATGACTTCGTCCGCACCTTCTGCGTCTGCCCCCGGGGCTTCGTGGTGATGGAGGACTACGGCGAATACGTGTCGGTGAACGGACACTCGGCCATCGACAGCACCTCCGAAAACACCAACTTCGCCTTCCTGGTCAACGTGGAGCTCACCGAGCCGCAGGAAAACACCACCGCCTACGGCTCATCCATCGCCGAGATGGCCTCCACCCTCGGCGGAGACATGCCCATCGTCCAGCGCCTCGGCGACCTTCGCTCCGGCAGGCGGTCCACCGGCGAGCGCATCAACCGCTCCTATGTGTCGCCGACGCTGGCCAATGCGACACCGGGCGACATATCGATGGCGCTTCCCCACCGCGTGGTTACCGACCTGGTGGAAGGGCTCGACGCGCTGTCGGCGGTGATCCCCGGGGTGGCGCAGGACTCCACCCTGCTCTATGCCCCCGAGATAAAGTTTTATTCGATGCGCTTCGAGGTGGACGACGGCCTTGAGACCGATATGGACGATTTTTTTGTGGCGGGTGACGGCGCCGGCCTGTCACGCGGCATCGTCGCATCGGCGGCAACGGGCATGATAGCGGCGCGGGCCATCGCGGAGCGACGATGACCTCGCCAGGGAGCCGTTTACATCATCTGCTATCTGATGGAGCGATGCTGTAGATGTCGCTGAAGACAGCTGTGCAAAAACTGCTGTCCAGCTTCGCATTGATGGTGTCGCTGGCCATCATTGCCGGGCTGCTCCTCGGCGGGTTTCCCGCCTACACGGGCGAGATATCAACTGTTTCGCTGATGGTGGCGATGACGTTTTCGCTCATCCCCGTCCGGCTGCGGGACATCGAGCTGCGACGTGAAGGTCGACGCATGGCACTGCCGTTTTTTCTGAGCTTTGTGTGGCTGTCCGGGCTCGCCGTCGTGCTGGGCATGCTTTTCCAGCCACCCATCAGGTATGGCTTCGTGGCGATGGCCGCCGTGCCCCCCGCTGTCGCGGTCGTGCCGATAACGAGGGTCGTCGGCGGCGACGTCGAGTTTTCGCTGGTGTCGCTGTCGATGCTCTATCTCGTCTCGCTCGCGCTGACGCCGCTCGTCATCTTCCTGTTTGCCGGCGAGGCCATCGACCTCTGGAAGGTTGTACGGACGGTGATGCTGCTCATCATGCTGCCGTTGCTGCTGTCACGGGGCGCCAGACGGCTGCCGCTTACCAGGCGGCAGACGACGATGCTGTCAAACATATGCTTTTTCGTGCTCATGTTCGGCATCGTCGGCGCCCGCCGTTCCTTTTTGTTCCATGAACGGACGCTGATGCTGGCCATCGCCGGAGCCGTCGCCCTCCGGACGTTCGGCAGCGGCATCCTGGTCAAAACCGTCGGGAAGCGCGCCGGAGTGCCCCGTGAGACGTTGCTGCCGCTTTCCCTGTTCGGCTCGTTCAAAAACGAGGGGCTCGCCATCCTCATCGCGCTGCCCCTGTTCGGCGAGACGGCCAGCATCCCGCTCGTCGTCGCCATCCTGTTCGAGATGCTCTGGGTCGGATGCCTCGAGGCCAGGCTGATATAGGCTAGCAGATACGGGGGATGGGGTCACCCAGGGGTGCCTCGAGCAGCCGGGTGCCACCCACGGCGGTTTCGAGCACGACACGTTTTTTCTTCATGGCATGGCCGATGATCGCCGCATGGCCGCCCAGCGGATGCCGCCGCATGGCCGCCAAAACGTCGTCCGCTCTGCCGGGCGCGACGGCGAGCACGACCTTGCCCTCGTTGCCAACCGTGTAGGGATCGATGCCGAGCATCTCGCAGGCCGCCATTGTGCCCTCCCGGACCGGGATGCGTTCCTCCATGATGTGCATGCCCACCCCGGACTTGGACGCCATCTCATGCAGCGTGTTGGCCAGGCCGCCCCGCGTGGGATCCTTGGCAGCAGCGACGCCGCCCGCCTCGAGGCAGCGCCGCATCAGGTCGTTGACCGGTGCCACATCCGATGTTATCTCGGTTTCGAAGCCGTAGCCCTCCCGGAACGACAGCAGCGCGATGCCATGGTCGGCGACGTGGCCGCTCAGGATAATAGCGTCGCCGGGCTGGAGCGCGCTGTCGCGGAGCCACGACGTGCCCCGTCCAAGCTCCTGGAGGTTGTGCTGCAACGCCTCGCTTGAACGGCCGATACCGGCCGTGGTGACAATCATGTCCTGCAGTGCGCCGTGCTCAAGCACCTTTGTGTCGCCGGTGACGATGGGCACGCCTGCATTATGGGAACAGGACGCCATGCTGTCGAGCACCCGCTCGATGCTGTCCAGCGATAGACCCTCCTCGATGACCATGGCCGCGGCGAGCGCCACCGGCTCGGCGCCCATGACCGCGACATCGTTTATCGTGCCCGCGACGGCGAGACTGCCGATGTCTCCGCCGGGAAAAAACAGGGGCTGCACGGTGTGGCTGTCGGTGGTGAACACGACATCGTCGACGACGGCCGCATCGTCGAGCGCCTGCAATGGCACGTCTATGTCCGGCTGCTCGAACCGGGGAAGAATGTGTTTTTTGATGAACGCCTCGGTTTCGCTGCCGCCGGCTCCCTGCGGGAGCTCGATTCTGTCCGCCATGTCAGTCCCTGATGCCGTCCTCATTGACCATGAACACAGCCTCCCCCTCGGGCAGATGCGGTGAGTCGATGAGACGGGCAATGCGTTTGCCGCCCTTTGACTTGCGGAGATATATCCGGAACATGGCTGTGTGTCCGACGATGTGTCCGCCGATCGGCCGTGTCGGATCGCCGAAAAACGCGTCGGGCTTTGCCGAGACCTGATTGGTGACGCATATCGCGGCGTTGTGCAATCGTCCGAACCTGAGCAGGTCGTGCATGTGGGTGTTGAGCTTTTGCTGTCTGTCGGCGAGCGTGCCGCGCCCGACGTATTCCGCCCTGAAATGACCGGTCAGCGAGTCGACGATGACCAGCCGGACGGGATGTTCCTTGGCGATTTCCTCGGCTTTTTTGACCAGCATCATCTGATGGTTTGAGTTGTATGCCGTGGCGACATGTATCTGCTTCAGGGCGTCCTCCGGCTCGATGTCCATCGCATCGGCCATCTGGATGACACGCTCGGGGCGGAACGTGTTCTCGGTGTCGATAAAAACCGCGTGGCCGTCGAGGCCTCCTTCCTCCTCTGGCAGCTGCACCGTCACCGCGAGCTGCAATGCGACCTGTGTCTTGCCGGACCCGAACTCGCCGAAGAGCTCGGTGATGGCCTGGCTTTCGAACCCGCCGCCGAGCAATTCGTCGAAGGACTTTGAGCCCGTGGTGAGCTTCCGGCGCTCTCGCATCCGTTCCATTATCTTGTCTCCGCTTTCGAACCCGCCGACGTCGGCCTCGTCGCGGGCTGCCTGGATGATCTTCATGGCCGTGCTCTCGCCGATGTCGCCCAGGCTGGCGAGCTCGCCCGGCGATGCGACCGCGATTGCCATCAGGTCGGTGAACCCTGCTTCCTCCAGTTTTTTTGCCGTTGAGGGGCCAACCCCCGGGAGGTCTTCTAGCTCGGTCATGTCTCTCGTTGGTCAATGCCAGCAGCGTTTATAAACGTACTGCCAGGGCCACCGCGGGAGTATTCAAATGTTACGGTTTGTCATCGCACGGCCACGTCGAGGACGCCGTGGATGACCCCGGGTGCATAGGACTTGACCACCCGGTGATGTACCAGATCTGCGGATCGGCCGGCCTGCCCCGTGGCCTGCGCAACATCGCTCCATGGCTCCCGGGGAAAATCATCCGTGGAGCAGGCGCAGTGATAGTGCAGGACGCCGCTCCCGGGATGGAGCACCTGCATCGCCGTGGGCAAAAACGGCGCAGCCTTCAGATAGCCCATGACCACGCGCTCCGCCACGCCGTGCGGTGCCACCTGCCGGCAGTCGCCCTCCAGCACCGTGATGTTGCCATCGACGTCGTTGAGCGCCGCGCTGCCGCGGAGATACCCGGCAGCGGTGGGATTGATTTCGCAGGCGTATATCCTGGCATTGGAGTGCACGGCCAGGGGCAGCGTGAAGTAGCCGATGCCCGCAAAGAGGTCAACGACGACCTCGCCCTCCGTTGCAACGGACGCCATCCGGATGCGCTCGTCTATGTTGCCCGAGGAAAACATCACGCGCCGGGGGTCGAGCCTGAAGGCGACGCCGTTTTCCACATGGATTGTCTCGGTGTCCTGGTCGCCCCAGAGATGCCTGACCTGCGGACGGCGCATGACCCCGGATATGCCCCCGACATCTTCGAGCACGGCCCGGCAGCCCAAAACCTCGCCGTACACCGCGGCGACCTGCCGCTTTTTGGAAAAGCCGTCGGGGAAGCGGAGGATGAGCACATCGCCGATTTTTTCCCAGGAATCCGGCAGCATCTCCAGGTCGATATTAGGCAGTTCATCCTGGATGCGGGCGCGTATCTCGGCCATCGGCGTCGAATAGCTGCGGGGCACGATGTCCTGCTGCTCGACCACCTCGAACGCAAACGGAAGCTCCCCTGGTGGCTCAGATACCGGGAGCTGCACCTCGTGTTCGCTACGGCTGATGCGCCGGCTGTCGTCGAGCAGCCCGCGCTCGATAAGATGATGCAGCGCCGCCTGCGCATCGCGCCGAGCAACGGAGATGGCCGTCCGGTTCACGGCATACCATCCCCCGACGTATTTTAAAGGTTGGTGGGTGGAAAACGTTTTAAC
>Ga0207797_1001623_pt1 | contig 16209 bp, 21 predicted proteins | sample PRCRCaboRojoPR_6_FD_187275 | JGI IMG/M metagenome (GOLD analysis project Ga0207797, IMG submission 187275) | Marine sediment microbial community from Cabo Rojo, Puerto Rico - PR CR 10% Liquid 1 (SPAdes) | ecosystem: Environmental > Aquatic > Marine > Coastal > Sediment | place: Cabo Rojo, Puerto...
GCGCCGCGGCCGTTCACCGGGTCCAGGTGGAGGTGGTCGTCGAGAACCGGCTCCGTCATCGCCTCACAGCCACTCGTCGGCCCAGCGGTCGATCTCCTCGAAGACGGGCGCCAGCGACTCCCCCTTCGGGGTGAGCGAGTAGTACGTCGCCACCGGGGCCGCCTCCTCCATCCGGCGGTCGACGAACCCCATCTCCGCGAGGTCGTCGAGCACCCGCGACAGGGTGCGGGCGTTGGCGCCGGTCGAGCGCTTCAGCTCGTTGAACCGCTTCTCCCCCTCCTGGAGGTCGTGGAGGACGATCAGCCGCCACTGCGAGCCGATCTGTCGCAGCGAGTCGATCACCGAACACGCCTGCTCGCCGTAGCGCTCCCCCGTCTCTCCAGCCTCGGTCTCGGAGTCCACTGACACGTGAGTCACCTACGCTCAGTTGTGGGCGCGGACGTATAGCTGGTTCGGGAACGCACCAGGTTACCGGTCGATACTGGAGAGCCCTCGTAGCCGGCTCGCCGCCTCCCAGACGCGCCCTGCGGGCGCGAGCGAGCGTCGCAAGCTTATTGTGCCGACCGGGGGAGATAGCGGTCGTGAAGGACAGACGGGTGGTGCGGTTCCTGGGCAACCGGGTGGAGGAGGCCTGTGGCGGCGTGGACCCGCTGGCGGAGCCGCTGCCGGAGGCGGACCCGGAGCCGGTCGGCGCCGACAGGCTGGCCCGGCAGGTCGCCGACCGGGTGGCCGGCGCCGTCGACGGCGCCCGCAAGGGGGAGGTGTCCTTCGGCGCCCGCGTGGAGCCCCTGGAGGGTGACGGCGGCACGCTGGCCGTGCTGTTCCGCGCGGACCTGGACGCCTACACCGTGTCGAAGGGTGTGCTCGCCCGGTGTGTCACGCCCCGCACCGACTCCCCGCCGGGCTGGTTCGACACCGAGGGGCTCGGCGAGACGGTGGGCCGCCTCCGGGCGACGACGACGGACTCGGTGGTGCTGTTCGGCCCCGTCGAGGGGGGTGTCAGGGTGGTGCCCGCGGCCGCCATCGGCGCGCTCGCCGACGAGCGCGACCGCGTCCCGCCGCGGTTCCCGGGGGCGCTGTACTCCAAGAGCGTCGGCCGGTTCTTCGAGGAGTTCATGGAGTGTTTCATCGGCGACTGGACCGTCGAGGACGGCCTCCCGGAGGGGTGGGCCGAGCGGGCCGGCCGGCTGCTGGTCGTCGAGGCCAGCGAGGCCGCCGACCCCGAGCCACCGGAGCCGGCGGGCGAGACGGCCACGCTGGACCAGTTCCTCTAACTACAGCTCGACGCCGAGCCCGTCGCGGGCCACCTCCACCTCGCCGTCGTAGGACTCCCGCACGGAGGCGACCATCTCCTCGTGGCGCCCGCGGGTGTGTGGGTAGAGGTGGGTGAGATACACCGTCCCGTAGTCGTACCCCGCGAGGGTGTCACCCAGCTGCGCGGGGGTGGGGTGGTTGGCGACGTCGACACCGTCCGGGAACGAGCAGTCGTGGGCGAACGCGTCCGAGCCGTCGGCGAACGCCGCCAGCGCGTCGAACGCCTCCGAGTCCGCCGAGAAGGTGAAGACGGCCCCCTCGTGCTCGAAGCGGTAGGCGAGCGTCTGCATCGAGTGGCGCGTCTCCATCGACTCCACCGCCATCCCGGCGACGGTGAACGGCTCGCCCGGTTCGAGCTCCCGGACCGTGAGCTCGATCCGGCCCTGCATGTACTCGTGGACCTCCAGCAGGCCGTCGACCAGCGCCGCCGTGCCGGGCGGGCCGAGCACGGTGAGCTCCTCCTCGCCGGCCAGCCAGCGGGCCTTCACCAGCACGAGCAGGTCGCTGACGTGGTCGAGGTGGTGGTGGGAGAGCACCACCGTGCCGGGGGCCTCGTAGCCGGTCTCCGTCCCCGCCAGCGCGTGGAGCACGCCGGAGCCACAGTCGAGCAACAGCGGCGCCTCGCCCTCGACGAGCAGGCCGGTCTGGAACCGCTCGCCGGTGGGCATCGCGCTGCCGGTGCCGAGAAAGGTGACACGCATACCGGAGGGGGGAGGGCGAGCGGCTAATGGGTTGTGTCCGGCGGCCGGGGAGTGGGAAATCCTTATTCCCCGGGCGGGGCTACCCTCGGCGGCAATGACGGTTGTACTCATGGACTTCTACGCCGACTGGTGTGGGCCCTGCAAGACACAGACGCCGATTCTCGAGGAGCTCGCCGACGACTGGGAGGGCCGGTTCGAGCTCCAGAAGGTGGACGTCGACGAGCAACAGGACGTCGCCAACGAGTACCAGGTCCGCTCGCTCCCGACGATCGTCATCGAGAACGACGACGGCGTCGTCGACCGGTTCATCGGCGTCACCCAGCGCGAGGACATCGAGGCGGCCCTCGAGGAGGCCGGCGCGTAGCCGACCCGCCGCGAGCCGCTCCCGGCCGGTCAGCTCAGAACTGGTCGGCGTAGAGCTCGACCTCGGCGTGTAGCCCCTCGCGGACCGCCGCGTGGACGTGACAGATGTCGTCGGCCAGCCCCTTCAGCTCGTCCAGCTCCTCCTCGTCGTAGTCCGTCTCCAGGTGCATCGTGAAGCTGATGCTCTCGAGGTCGTCCTCATCGTCGAGCTGGGCGGCGGCCTCCGTCTGGATCTTCCCGGGGTCGGCGAAGTCGTTGCGCATCGCGCCCGCCCGCAGGGCGAAGGTGTAACAGGAGGCGTAGTCGGCCACCAGTACCTCGTTGGGCGTGGGGCCGTCCTCGCCCATCGCGTCGATGCTCAGCTCGAAGTCGCCGACGCGGCTGGACGCGAAGAACTCCTCCTCGTTGACGGTGGTCGATTCGATGTCGGCAGTGGACTCGGATTCGGCCATTGCGTCCGGACAGTGACCGGGCGCTACCAAAAAGCTGCCTCGACCGTGCGGCTCAGTCCTCGTAGCTGAACGTGCCGTCCCCCTCCAGCACGACCACCTCGGCGTCGGAGCCGGTCGCGCGCACCTCCCGCTCGAAGTCCTCGATCTCGATCTCGACCGGCGGGAACGTGTCGTAGTGCATCGGCAGCGCGTAGTCGACGTCCAGCCAGTCCACCGCGATAGCCGCCTGGGTCGGCCCCATCGTGAAGTGGTCGCCGACCGGCAGCGCCGCCACGTCCGGCTCCAGGTACGGGCCGATCACCTCCCGCATCTCCGTCATCAGGCCGGTGTCGCCGGCGTGGTAGAACGCCGTCGAGTCGGGGTCGGACTCCTGGGTGGGTTTGGTGTCCGCGATCACGAACCCGGTCGGCATGCCGGCGTCGTACTCGTAGCCGGTGTTGATGCCGTTGGTGTGGTCCGCGCGGTGCATCGTGACGAACACGTCCGCCAGCTCGACCGTGCCGCCGATGTTCATCCCGACGGTCTCCTCGAACCCGTGGGTCTCCTCCATGTAGCCGACCAGCTCCGGTGTCGACACCAGCGTGGCGTCGGTGAACTCGCCGGCGTGGGCGATGTGGTCGGCGTGGCCGTGGGTGAGAAGCAGCAGGTCCGGCGTCTCGAGGTCCGCCGGCTCCATCGACGTGTGCGGGTTGTCGAAGAAGGGGTCGACGAGGATGCTCGTGCCGTCCAGTTCGACGTGCCACGTCGAGTGGCCGTGCCAGGTGAGCTCCATACGCGGTCACGTACTGTCGGCTCCGACTTAATCCCCACACGTCCGTCTCACGCGACGGCCCGTCGGCGCTCGCTCGATGGCAACGAATAAGTTTAGGCTGACCTAATCAATCGCGTATGGAGCTGACCCGGCGTGACGCCGTCGCCGCGCTGGCGGGGCTGGGTGTGGTCGGCGCCGGGGCGGGGGCCGTGGTGCTGGACGACCGCGACGCCGGTCCGGACGGCGTCGACACGGCGGTGCTGGTCGCGGCCGCGGAGGTGCTCTACCCGAGCGAGCTGACCGGTGTCGGGGAGTTCGTCGAGCGGTTCGCCGCCGGCCGCACGCGGGAGGACGCCCACCGCGAGGGGCTGGCCGCGGCCACGGCGGCGGTCGACGAGGCCGCCCGGAACTGGTACGACGCCCCCTACCCGGAGCTCGACGCCGAGACCCGGGACTCCGTCCTCCGGGAGCTGGGCGCCGACACCGCCGAGCCGGATCCGGATGGTGGACGCGCCGAGCGGGTGCGCTACTACGTGGTGAACGAGCTTCTGTACGCGCTGTACGCCTCCCCCGTCGGGGGTCGGCTGGCGGGCATCGAGAACCCCATCGGCCACCCCGGGGGGACGACCAGCTACCGGCAGGGACCGACCGAGGGGTGAACCGTGGTGTCAGTCTCACTCACCGGCTTCGCACTGTCGGGACGGCCCCCGACGGAGGTGCGCCGGTGAGCGACGTCTGTGTCGTCGGCTCGGGCCCGGCGGGCGCGCTGGTGGCCGACCGGCTCGCGAGCGCGGGCCACGACGTCACCGTCCTGGAGGCGGGGCCGCGCTTCGACGGCGACCGCACCGCCCGGATGGAACGGTTCATCCGCCCCGGCGACGACCGACCCGTGTGGGACGTGGGCGGCGAACGCGACGCCTACACGACCGGCGGCCGGGGCTACCCGTTGAACGCCGCCCGCGTGAAGGGGGTCGGCGGGTCGACGCTCCACTGGCAGGGGATGGTGATGCGGCTCCACGAGTCGGACTTCCGGCGGCGGAGCCGCGACGGCTACGGCGCGGACTGGCCCATCGGCTACGACGACCTGCGGCCGTACTACGCCGCCGCCGAGCGGGCCCTGGGGGTGGCCGGCGCCGCCGACAACCCGTTCGCCCCGCCCCGGGAGGAGCCGTTCCCGATGCCGGCGTTCCCGCCGTCCTACAGCGACTCGTTGTTCGCCCCCGCCTGCGAGCGGCTGGGGCTGACCACCCACTCCGTGCCGAACGCCCGCAACTCCGAGTCACGGGACGGGGCGTCGGCGTGTGTCGGCTACGGCACCTGCCGGCCGGTGTGTCCCTCCGGCGCGAAGTACACCGCCGAGCGCCACGTCGACAGCGCCGCGGCAGCGGGGGCGACGCTGGTGACGGAGGCGCCCGTCCAGCGCCTGGAGACCGACGAGCGTGGCCAGCGGGTCACGCGGGCGGTGTACGTCCACGAGGGGGCCGAGCGGACGCTGACCGCCGACCGGTTCGTGCTCGCCGCCGGCGGAGTGGAGACGCCGCGACTGCTGTTGCTGTCGGCGAACGACCACCACCCGGACGGGCTGGCCAACGGCTCCGGGCTGGTGGGGCGGTACTTCACCGAGCACCTGTTCGCGGGCGCGGGCGGTCGGCTGGGGGAGCCGACCCGGCAGAACCACGTCGGGTTCAACACCACCGAGTGCCACGGGTTCTACGACGACCCCGGCCGGGGGACGGAGGGCACTGCCGGCGGTATCCCCGCCAGCGACGCCGACCTGGCGCCGATGAAGCTGGAGCTGCTCAACTACGCCGGCCCGTCGCCGGTCGGCGTCGCGCTCGAAAGCGAGCAGTGGGGCGACGCCCTGCTGGAGCGGATCAGGGGGGCCTACGGCGACCACGTCGCCATGGGCGCGCTGGTCGAGCAGACCCCCCGGCCGGAGAACCGCGTCACCCTGGACCCCGAGGTGACGGACGACCACGGCAACCCCGTCCCCCGGGTCGAGTGGAGCCTGGACGAGCGCACCCGCCGGACCATCGAGCGGGCCAACGAGATACAGCACGCCGTCCTGGAGGAGCTGGGCGCGGACGTCCAGTGGACGGTCGGGCCCGACACCAGCGGCCCGGCGTACCACCACATGGGCACCACACGGATGAGCCGCGACCCCTCGGCGGGCGTCGTCGACGCCGACTGCCGGTGTCACGGGCTGGACAACTGCTGGATCGCCTCCTCCTCGGTGTTCCCCACCGGCGGGGCGATGAACCCCACCCTCACCATCGCCGCGCTGGCGCTGCGTGTCGCCGACAGCGTGGCGGCGACGCTGTGACGCGGTCGGTAACCGTTTTGTGGTGGCCAGCCGTGGAGTCGCCAACGGATGCGCCAGTATCTCGATCTCGTCGACGGTGTTCTGCGGGAGGGGAGCCACGAGCCCAGCCGCACCGGGGTGGACACGATCGCCGGCTTCAGCCGGTCGTACACGGTCGACCTCCGGGAGGGGTTCCCCCTGCTGACGACGAAGGACCTCTCGGGGTTTCGCTGGAACTCGCTGGTCCACGAGTTCCTCTGGTATCTCTCCGGCGAGGAGCACGTCCGCTCGCTGCGCGAGGAGACCGGCATCTGGGACGCCTGGGCCGACGAGCAGGGCCGCCTGGACACCGCCTACGGCCGGTTCTGGCGGCGGTACCCCGTCCCCGAGGACGGACACCGCCTCGACGGGGAGGCCTGGCCGGAGGACACCCACCGGTGGCTCACCGACGAGGGGACGTTCGACCAGATAGCGTACGTGCTGGACACCCTCCGGGAGAACCCCCGGTCACGGCGGATGGTGGTGTCGGCGTGGCACCCCGCCAACGCCGCCGTCTCCACGCTGCCGCCGTGTCACTACACGTTCGTGTTCAGCGTCCAGGACGGCCGGCTCAACACCCACCTCACCCAGCGCTCGGGGGACATCGCGCTGGGGGTGCCGTTCAACGTCGCCGCCTACGCGCTGTTGACCCACGCGGTCGCCAACCGCACCGGCTTCGAGGTCGGCTCGTTCGGCCACACGGTGGTCGACGCCCACGTCTACTGCGGGACCGGCGCCCGCGGGGAGTGGTACGGGGAGCAGCTCCCGGAGCTGCAGTCCCGGCTCGCCGACGTCGACTCCCGCGAGGGGTACGCCACCGTCCGGGAGTGGCTCGGCGACCAGCTCCCGCCCGAGAACGAGGACGAGAAGCGCCTCGACCACGTCCCCGGCCTGCTGGAGCAGTTGACTCGCGACCCCCGGCCCCGGCCGACCATCGAGGTGGCGGACCGGCCGCTGGAGGAGCTGGCGTTCGAGGATATCACCCTGCGCGACTACGACCCCGCGCCGGGTATCGAGTTCGCGGTCGCGGAGTGAGCGTGACGGACCAGCCCGAGGTGGTGGTCGTCGCCGCGGTCGCGCGCAACGGCGTCATCGGGAGTGACGGGACGATGCCGTGGCACTACCCCGCGGACCTCGCACAGTTCAAGCAGCTGACGACCGGCCACCCCGTCGTGATGGGGCGGCGCACCTACGAGAGCATCGCCGCCGGGCTCGGCGGGCCCCTCCCCGGCCGGACGAACGTCGTGCTGTCGACCCGGGAGCTGGACCTGCCGGAGGGCGCGGTGCTTGCGGGCTCGGTCGAGGACGCGCTCGCCACCGCCGAGGACGCGCCGGGCGGGGGGACGGTGTACGTCGCCGGCGGCGCGAGCGTGTACGAGCAGTTCCTCCCGCTGGCCGACCGGATGGTGCTCACGGAGATCCCCGAGTCCCCCGACGGCGACACCCGCTTCCCGGAGTGGGACCGGACGGCCTGGACCGAGCGCGAGCGCCGCGAGGAGGGGGAGCTGGCGTTCGTCACCTACGAGCGGCTCTGAGCGTCGACCGCGCCCGCGACCGCCGCCGCCAGCTCCCGAGCGCGCTCGAGGTGCTCGGCGACGGCCTCGTTGCCGGGGTCGCCGGCCGCCTCCAGCAGCTGTCGGACGTGGCCGATGCGCTCGGCGACCACCGGCTCCGGCGCCTCGCGTAGGTCGGCCGCCACCGCCTGTGCCTCGCCGAGCCACGCCGACGCCTCGCGGGCGGTCGGTAGCTCCTCCGTCGCGGCCAGCTCCCGGTGGAGCGAGTCGAGCAGCGCCCGGTCGTTCTCGTCCATCCTGGGGGAAGAGGGCCACCGGGGGAATCAACCTCGGGGTCGCCACCAGCCAGCGGGAGCCGCCAGCACCCCTATGCCGGGCGGGCGGCGACGGCGTCTATGAGCGAGAACGACAGCAAGGCCACCTTCGAACTGTACGTGGACCGGGAGGGGAACCACCGCTGGCGGCTCGTCCACGACAACGGCAACGTCATCGCCGACTCCGGCGAGGGGTACGCCTCCCGGCAGAAGGCTCGCCAGGGCATCGACAGCGTCCGGCGCAACGCCCCGGGCGCGGCCGTCGAGACGCTGGAGTGACCGCCCAACGGTCGCTCGGTTGTCACGAGTTCACAGTGTACTTATCAGGGCAGAGCCCGTCGGCCGAGCGTCATGAGCGGCCCCACCGACTACAGCGTCTTCGAGGACGGCACCGGGATGAACTACTGGGCCGTCGACCCGACGCTCCGGCGCGTCGCCCGGCGGGCGTACCCCGAGGGGGAGTTCGCCGACGCCGAGCAGCGCCTGGACCGGCTCGGCGAGCAGGCCGGCACACGGGTCGTCGACAACGCCGAGCTGGTCGAGCGCCACCCGCCGGAGCTGGACACCTACGACCGCGACGGGGAGCTCGCAAACCACGTCGACTACCACCCCGCGCTGGTCGACACCGAGCGGGCGACCTACTGCGAGTTCGGGCTCTCCCACGACGTGTTCCACGCCCCGGAGGGCCGCGAGGAGCCGTTCGGGCTCACCCACGCCATCGCCGCCGAGACGCTGCTGTCGTTCGCCGACCCCGGGTTCGTCTGCCCGGCGTCGATGACCGTCGGCGCGGCGCTGGTGCTGGAGCGGTACGCCGGGCGCGAGCAGGTCCGGGAGTACTTCCGGCGGCTCACCAGCGACGACCCGGAGACGTACGTCGAGGGGGCGATGTTCCTCACGGAGAAGCAGGGCGGCAGCGACGTCGGTGCCAACGAGACGGTCGCCCGCGCGACCGACCGCGAGGGGGTGTACGAGCTGGAGGGGGAGAAGTGGTTCTGTTCGAACATCGACGCCGAGGGGACGCTCGCGCTGGCCCGCCGGGAGGGGGCGCCCGACGGGCTCGACGGGCTGTCGCTGTTCGTGGTGCCCCACACCGTCGACGGCGGGCTGAACGACCAGCGCTACCGCCGGCTGAAGGACAAGCTCGGCACACTCAGCGTCCCCACCGGCGAGGTGGAGCTCACCGGGGCGACCGGCTACCTGGTCGGCGAGCCCGAACAGGGGTTCACGCAGATGACGGAGATGCTGAACTTCGAGCGGCTGTCCAACGCCGCCGCCAGCGTCGGCATCATGGGGCGGTGTCTGCTGGAGTCGAAGGTCCACGCCGCCTCCCGGGAGGCGTTCGGCGACACCATCGACCAGTACCCGTTGATGCGGAGGGATCTGGTGGAGATGCAGACCACCTACGAGGCCTGCGCGGCGTTCACGTTCGCGGCCGCCGAGCTGCTGGACGAGTACCGCCGCACGGGCGACCGGGAGTCGGACGCCTACCGGCTGTTGCGGCTGCTGGTGCCGGTCGCGAAGTACCGCACCGCCCGGGAGTCGGTGGACCTGGCCTCCTACGCCTGCGAGGTGCTCGGCGGCAACGGCTACGTCTCTGGCTTCGGCACCGAGCGGATGCTCCGTGACGCCCAGGTGCTCCCCATCTGGGAGGGCACCTCGAACGTGCTCTCCCTGGAGGTGCTCCGGGTGCTCGACCGGCTGGACGCGGCGGAGCTGCTGTTGCCGGCCGTCCAGCAACGGCTGGACAGCGCGGACCACCCGGCGCTGGCCGACCCCGTCGACACCGTGGAGTCGGAGTTCGCCGACCTCCAGGGCGCGATGATGACGCTGGCGACCAGCGACACCGACTACGCCCAGCTCCAGGCCAAGGAGCTGGCTGACTACGTGTTCGACACCTTCGCGGCCGCCGAACTGCTGGCGAGCGCCGCCGACCGCATCGAGGCGGGGGACGCCCGGCTGGCGGTCGTCGCAAGGGAGTTCGTCGCCGACGCCTTCGAGCGCACGGACGCCCGCGGCATCGCCGACGGCGACCGGCGGGCGATAGAGCGCTTCGACGCCGTCGTGCGCCACGCCACCGTCGACCCGGAGGCGCTGGTCGAGACGCCCGAGCCCTGAGCCGGCCCGCTTTTACCCGCCGGGGGGTAGTGTCGGGTATGCTCGCGTTCGTCGGCCTCGGGCTGTACGACGAGCGGTCGATCACACTGGAGGGCAGGGAGGTCCTGCAGGCGGCCGACCGTGCGTTCGCGGAGCTGTACACCTCCCGGCTGGCCGGGACCACCCTCGACGAGCTCGAAGCGTTCCACGGGGTCGACATCCAGCGCTGTGACCGCGCGCTCGTCGAGCGGGAGCCGGAGCCGATACTGTCGGCCGCCGACTCCGGCACCGTCGCCTTCCTCACCGGCGGCGACCCGATGGTGTCGACCACGCACGTCGACCTCCGGCTGCGCGCCCACGAGCGGGGGATCGACACCCGCGTCGTCCACGGGACGACCGCGGCCGCGGCGGCCGCCTCGCTGACGGGGCTCCAGAACTACCGCTTCGGGAAGGCGACGACCCTGCCGTTCCCCCGGGCGGTGCCCGGTGACCGGGCCGTGCCCGGCAGCGTCGTGGACACCATCGAGGACAACCGCGACCGCGGGCTGCATACGCTCGTCTACCTGGACATCAAGACCCCCGAGGGGCAGTACGAGCCCGAAGGGGGCGAGCAGTTCATGACCGCCTCGCGGGCGGCCGGGCTGCTCGCCGAGGGGTGGGAGGACGCCCTCGCGGTGGCGGTGTGCCGGGCCGGCAGCGAGTCGCCACTCGTCGCGGCGGACCGCTGCTCGGCGCTCGCCGGGCGGTCCCTGGGCGACCCGCTCCACCTGCTGGTGGTGCCCGGGCGGCTCCACCACCTGGAGGCCGAGGCGCTGGTGGAGCTGGCCGGCGCGCCCGCCGACGCCGTCGAGGCGCTGACGGAGTGAGCGTTCCCTCCTACGCCCGGCAGACCGCCAGCATGTGCGCGGAGTGGTCGACGACGTGGCGGTCCTCGCGGAGTTCCCGCAGTGTCTCGCGGATGGCCTCGCGGTGGTCCCCGGTCAGGGCGTCGAGGTCGTCCCGGCGCTGGGAGAACGGCCCCTCCAGCGCCGCCAGCCGCTCGACGTCGAGCCCGCCCGCCTCCAGCAGTGACTCGAACCCCTCCAGCCGGAACAGGTGCATCTGCTGGACGGTCGGCTCGCGGCCGAACCGCTCCAGCAGGTCGGCGTCGTAGTCGCCCGACTGGACAAGCGCCGGCAGTAGCTCCGTCTCGTCGTGCTCGGCGAGCCCGGCGTGGCGCACCATCCGGGTGACGCTCGCGAGCAGCCCCATCACGGAGACGAACACCGGCCCGCCGGGGCGTGTCACCCGCCGGAGTTCGGCGACGGCGGCCTCGCGCTCGCCGGCGTCGAGCACGTGTGACAGCGGCCCCCCGAGACAGAGCGTCGCCGCGACGGCGTCGTCGGCCAGCGGCAGCGCCCGGACATCGCCGCGGCCGGCGGTCACCCGGTCGGCGACACCGCGCTCGCCGGCCTTCTCGCTGGCGAGGCTGGCCTGTCGCTCGCTGACGTCCAGCAGCGCCACGTCGTGGCCCCGGTCTGCCAGCCAGACGGCGTACCGGCCGGCCCCGCCGCCGACGTCGGCGACCCGGCCTCCCTCCGGGAGATGCTCCTCGAGGTAATCGACGGTGGCTTCCCACTCCAGGCGGTGGTGGAAGTCCCGGTCGAGGCGCTCCCACTCCCGCTCGCCGTAGTCGTCGTAGAACGCCGCCACGTCCAGGGGGACGCCCCCGCCCTCCGAACGGTCGCCCGCATCGTCCATGCGCGTCGCCAGCGGCGCCGCTCACCTCAACCCCCCGGATCGGCAGGCCCGGCTGCCCCACCCCCGGTCACAACCCTTCGACCCCGACCCGCTATTGCCGGGCATGGCCGAGCCACACGAGGAGTGGAGCGACGAGCAGGAGCGGACAGCAGTCGCGGTCGACGGCCACCATCTGGAGATGGCGTACCGCGACGAGGGCGGCGGCGAGCCCGTCGTGTTCCTCCACGGCGTCCCGACGTGGTCGTTCCTCTGGCACCGGGTCGCGCCGCCGCTGGCCGAGGAGTACCGGACGGTCGTCCCGGACCTGGTCGGCTACGGCAACAGCGCCAGCCACGACGGCTTCGACCGCTCTATCCGCGCACAGGAGGGGGCAGTCGCGGACCTGTTGGACGCGCTCGGCCTCGAACAGGTGACGCTGGTGGCCCACGACACCGGGGGTGGCGTGGCGCTGCGGCTGGCGGCCCACACGGACCGCGTCGAGCGGCTGGTGCTGTCCAACGCCGCCTGCTACGACTCCTGGCCGGTGGAGTTCGTCGCCAACCTGGGCCTGCCCGGCACCGCCGACGTGGAGCCCGACGCCTTCGAGGGGAAACTCGACCTCGCGTTCGGCGAGGGGACCTACGGGGAGGCCGATTCCGAGTTCGTCGCCGGGATGAAGGCGCCCTGGCTGGGCGAGGGCGGACGGCGCGCGCTCGCCCGGGCGGCGGTGGCGACGAACACGAACCACACCACGGAGATAGCGTACGGCGACATCGAGACGGACCTGCTCTGCCTGTGGGGTGCCGGTATGCAGCCCATCGCCCAGGGCGAGCGGCTCGTCGAGGACGTCGGCGGGCGGCTGGTCGGCCTGGAGGAGTCGTACCACTGGGTGCCCGAGGACAGAGCGGACGCCTACCTCCGGGAGCTCCGGTCGTTCCTCGGCGGGGCGTAAAGGCCTATGGCCGGCCGCCGGCGAGTAGGAGTATGAACGACCCCGACGACGCCCCCGACTGGGAGTTCAAGCGCCGGGACGTGTACATCCTCGAGGAGCTGTCCCGGGACCCACAGCTCAGCTCCCGGGAGCTGGCGCGCATCCTCGAGTCGGAGTACGACATCGACGTGAGCCACGTCACGGTCAGCGAGTCCATCCGGGGGATGCGCGAGGCCGGCGTGTTCCGCGAGGCGGTCGTCCCCAACGAGGAGTACTTCATCTTCGGGATGTTCGAGTTCAAGCTCAACCCGGAGCACTTCCGTGACACCTGGCGGGAGGCCCTGGAGGCGATACGGGACTCCCCGAACACGCTGTTCATGTTCCTCTCGGACGGTGAGTACCAGTGGAAGTCCATCATGATGTTCCCCAACCGCCGCGCGGAGTCGAAGTGGATCCACGACTTCTACAAGGAGTACGGCGACTCCGTCCACAACATCCGCAACAGCGTCGTCCACAACGTGTTGAAGTTCCGCACGGACCCGGAGATACTGGAGACGCTGTACGAGCGCCAGGGAGCGGAGGGATAGTCAGGGTTTTCGGTCGCCCGGCCCAAGGGAGGCCAATGACCACCACCCCGCCGGAGGAGCCCTCCGACCCCGAGGCGGGCGGTTCGGGGCTCGGCGTCGACCCGCGTGTCGTCGCGGTGGCCGTCGCGCTCGTGCTCGGGTTCGGCGGCATCCTGCTGTCGGACGGTATCGGCCGCCTGCTCGGGCCCGCACTGGTGACGGCCGGCATCCAGCCATCGCCCGTCGGGAGCATCCTGCTGTCGCTGTTCGTCGTCCAGGTGGTCGGTCTCGGCGGCGTCAGCCTCGCCTACCTCGCGTACCGCGGGGAGTTCGGCTTCGTGAAGTGGGGGGTCCCCGGCGTCCGGGAGCTCATCTGGGTGGCCGTGGGCTGGGTGCTGATGTACGTCGGCGTCATCGCCGTCAGCCTCGCCGCCACCGCGGTCGGCGTCACCCCCGCGCGCAACAGCATCGCGGACGTCGGCGCCCAGGACCCCACCGTGTTCCTGGTGTTGATTCCGGCGGCGATACTGATCATCGGCCCGTTCGAGGAGCTGCTGTACCGCGGCGTCATCCAGGAGCGGCTGACCGAGGCGTTCGCGCCCTACGCCGCCATCGGCCTCGCGAGCGCCGTGTTCGGGCTGGCCCACGCAACCTCCTACGTCGGCACGGGCAGCGGCGTGGCGGTGTCGCTGGCGGCTATCGGCGTCATCGCGGTGGTTCCGGCGGTGAGCTACCAGCAGACCCGCAACCTGGTGGTGCCGGCGCTGATCCACGGGCTGTTCGACGCCACCCAGTTCGGCCTCAACTACGTCATCTTCCGGTTCTTCCCGGAGGCCGCCTCCGAGGCGACCGGCGGGACGGCGGCGCTGCTGGAGCTGCTGGTGCTTCCGCTGTAGGCTACCGCCAGCCGCGGTCGGTCGTGTTCAGCCGCTCGCAGCCGTCGCTCGTCACGACCACGAGCTCCTCGATGCGGACGCCGAACTCGCCGGGGCGGTACACCCCCGGCTCGACGCTGAACACCATCCCCTCCTCGAGGGTGGTGTCCCCCCCGCTCACCACGTACGGCTCCTCGTGGACGTCCAGCCCGACCCCGTGGCCCGTCCGGTGGACGAACCGGTCGCCGTAGCCAGCCCGCTCGACGACCTCGCGGGCGGCGGCGTCGACGTCGCCGGTGGTGGCGCCTGGCTCGACGGCCGCGACGCCGGCCTGCTGGGCCTCGCGGACGACGTCGTGGACCTCACGGAACCCCTCGGGGGGTTCGCCGGCCGGCACGACCGTCCGGGTGGTGTCGCTGACGTAGCCGTCCACCCGGGTGCCGAAGTCGAGCACGAGCGGGTCGCCCGCCTCGAGGACCCGCTCGCCGTGGGTGTGGTGGGGTTTGGCGCCGTTGGGGCCGCTCCCGGCGATCACCTCGAAGGCGACCCCCTCGCCGCCCGCCTCGGCCAGCCGGTCGCGCACCTCGCGGGCGATGGCACGCTCCGTGCGGCCGACGAGGTCCTCGCCCATCTCCCGCACCGACGCCATCGCCGCGTCGGCGGCGGCCGCCGAGCGCTCGAGGGCGTCCAGCTCGGCCTCGTCCTTCCGACAGCGCATCGGGCCGAGTATCCCGCTCGCCAGTCCCACCTCGGGGTCCTCGAACGCCTCGCGGACGTCCAGCAGGAACCGGGCGTGGAGGGTGTCGTCGACCAGCAGCCGCCCGCCCGACAGCTCGCGGTCCTGAGCGATCCCCCGGAGCATCGGTACGGGGTCCTCGTCGTCGGCCCAGACGCGGTACTCCGCGAGGTCCGTCGCCTCCCGGAGCTGCTGGTCGTACAGCGCCGGCAACAGCACCACCGGGTCGCCGTGTGCCGGAACGACCAGCAGCAGGTGGCGCTCCCCGGGGGTCTCCTCGAAGCCGGTGAGATACTGGAGGTTGCGCCCGGGGAACAGCACGCAGGCGTCCGCGTCGGCCGCCCGGAGGCGGTACTGGAGCTCCGTGCGACGCAGCGCGTGTGGGTCGGCCATGCCGCCCGTGGGCGCGCTGCCGGCAAGAGCGTTCGGCTACTCCACCATCGACTTCAGCCGGCAGGACAGCACCACGGTCCCGTCGGCTTTCAGCATCTCGGCGTCGTAGCTGAGCACGCCCGCCGCGGTGGGGTGGTCGCGCTCGGTCTTCTCGACCAGCTCCAGTTCGGCGTGGAGCGTGTCGCCGACGAACGTGGGCGCCCGGAACCGCAGCCGGTCGACCCCGTAGAACGCCACGACCGCCTCCCGCTCGCGGGGCGAGCGGGACTGCCACAGCAGCCCCGTCAGCGCCGAGAACACGAACGCCCCGTGGACGATCCGCTCGCCGTACGGGGAGTCGGCCATCGCCTCGGCGTCCGTGTGGACGTGGTTGAAGTCGCCGCTGACGCCCGCGAAGTTCACCACGTCCGCCTCCGTCACCGTCCGGCCCTGGGTGCGCTCGGTGGTGCCGACGGTCGCGGTCTCGAACAGGCTGGGGGTTGGGTCCTCGTCCTCGGCCATACCGCCGCCTCGGGCCGGACCCACTTAGTCCCGGAGCCGCGGTCGGCGTCGGCCGCGTGTGCCCGCGCTCGTCCCGTTCGGGCTCCGAAACGTTGAAACGCCGCTCGCGGCTCCTTCCTCTATGGAACTGCGGGTCGTCCGGAACGAGGAGACGGAACTGGAGATCGAGATCGCCGGCGAGGACCACACGTTCATGAACGTGCTGAAGGGGGCGCTGCTGGAGATGGAGGGGGTCAGCGCCGCCACCTACGACGTGAACCCGGAGCAGTCCGGCGGTCAGACGGAGCCGATCCTCTCGATCAAGACCGAGGACGGCACCGCCCCGCTGGACGCCCTCGAGGGGGCGGCCGTCGGCGTGCGCGAGAAGACCACCGAGTTCCGCGAGGCGTTCGAGGCCGCCGCGTAGCTACAACCGCACCGGAACATCCCGTCGGTCGAGGTACTCCTTGACCTCGCGGATGGAGTACTCGTCGAAGTGGAAGATGCTGGCCGCCAGCGCCGCGTCCGCGCCGGCCTCCGTGAACACCTCGTGGGCGTGCTCTGGCCCGCCACAGCCCGAGGAGGCGATCACCGGCGTCGGGACGGCGTCACACACCGCCCGGGTGAGCGGGATGTCGTAGCCGTCCTTCGTGCCGTCGGCGTCG
>Ga0207797_1001624_pt1 | contig 16206 bp, 14 predicted proteins | sample PRCRCaboRojoPR_6_FD_187275 | JGI IMG/M metagenome (GOLD analysis project Ga0207797, IMG submission 187275) | Marine sediment microbial community from Cabo Rojo, Puerto Rico - PR CR 10% Liquid 1 (SPAdes) | ecosystem: Environmental > Aquatic > Marine > Coastal > Sediment | place: Cabo Rojo, Puerto...
GCTAGTCGCCGAAGGGCTCGAGGAACCAGTCCTGGATGAACTCCACGAGGACGGCCGCGAAGGCGGAGTCGGCGCTCCAGAAGGCGACCTCCTCGTTCCCGTCCGGGACGGTCTGGCTGGCGAAGACCGACAGCAGGATCGTCCGGTCGTCGACGACGAGGATGCGCCCGACGCCGACGTCGGGGCTGCGCTCGTCGGGGACCGCGTAGGGTTCGACCCCCGGCACGGCCGCGGCGGCCTCGCGCACCCCCGGGTCGTTGCTCCCCACGACGACGGTGACGCCCCGGGCGGCCGCCGCCTCGAGGGCCGCCCGGACGTCGCCGTCGATCATGGCCGGGTCGTCGGTCCCGAAGAGGACGTGGTCCTCGGCGTCGGCCACGAGTTCGACGACGCGCGACGCGATGGCGGTGTCCCCCTCGACGAGCCAGATGGCCTCCGTCTGCTCGTCGGCCTCGCGGCTCTCGCTGACGGTCTCGAGGTACTCGAAGGTGCGCGTCCCGGTCTCCTGGAGGTCGTCGAGGAGGCGGCTCCGGGCCTCGCCCAGCGAGACGGCCCGGAAGGCGGTCGGCGTCGACTGGCGCGTCTCGACGAGTCCGCGCTCCTCGAGGCGCTCGGCGGCGCCGTAGACCTGCGACCGGGGGACGTCCGCGACCTCGCCGACCTCGCTGGCGGTGGCCGTCCCGAGCTTCTGGAGGGCGAGGAAGACCTGGGCCTCGTAGCTGGTCAGTCCCAGGCGTTCCAGGCCCTCGATGGCGGTCGCGTCGTCCACGGTCAGGCCCTCCGGCTCGGGGGCGAGGGTGCCGCCAGTGGTGTTTGTACGACCGTACTAACAGCCATTAGTGGGGCGAAGACGCCCGCCCCTCATAAGCGTTTCAGCCGGCGACTCAGAGGCCCAGTTCCCGGCCGATGACGAGCCGCTGGATCTCGCTCGTCCCCTCGCCGATCTCCATGAGCTTGGCGTCGCGGTAGAACCGCTGGGGCGCGAAGTCGGTCGTGTAGCCGTAGCCGCCCAGCACCTGGATCGCGTCGGCGGCCACCTCGCGGGCCGCCTCGCTCGCGTCGAGCTTCGCCATCGCGGCGATCCGGCGGACGTCCTCGCCCGCGTCGTACAGGCTCGCGGCCTTGTGGGTCAGCAGGCGCGCGCGCTCGACCTTGCGGTCCATCTCGACGAGCATGTCCCGGACGGCGTCGAACTCGCTGATGGGCTGGCCGAACTGCTCGCGCTCGGTGGCGTACTCGCGGGCGGCGTCGAAGGCGCCCTGGGCCAGCCCGACCGACAGCGCGGCGATGGAGACGCGGCCGCCGTCCAGCGTCGCCTTGGTCTGGTCCCAGCCGTCGCCGGGCTCGCCGAGGAGCCGGTCGGCGGGGATCCGGCAGTCCTCGAACTGGAGCTCGCAGGTCGGCGAGGCGTTGAGGCCGAGCTTGTCCCAAACCGTCGTGACGGCGACGCCGTCGTCTCGCTCGGGGTCGACGACGAACGTCGAGATGCCGTCGTAGCCCGCCCCGGGGTCGGTGACGGCCTTGACGAGGATCGAGCCGGCCACGTTCGCGTTCGTGATGAACTGCTTCGTCCCGTTCAGCACCCACTCGTCGCCGTCGCGACGCGCGCGCGTAGACATGTCACTGGCGTCGCTGCCGGACTCGGGCTCGGTCAGGGCCCAGGAACCCAGGTACTCGCCGGTGGCCAGGGGGCGAAGCCAGCGCTCCTTCTGGGCGTCGGTGCCGAAGGCCTCGATCGGTTTCGAGGCCAGGGAGACGTGGGCGGCGTAGGAGAGGCCGATCGAGCCCGAGACGCGGCCCAGTTCCTCGGTGACGAGGGCGTAGGTGAGCTGGTCGGCGCCGAGCCCGCCCCACTCCTCGGCGACGGGGACGCCCATGACGTCCAGCTCGGCCAGCGTCTCGAAGACCTCGGCGGGGAAGCGGTGTTCGTCCTCGATCTCCTGGGCGATGGGGGCGATCTCCTCCTCGCAGACGGCCCGGACGGCGTCGCGGATCTGGACCTGCTCGGCGGAGAGCTCGACGTTCATACCGGATCCCTCGTCGCCGAGGCTCAAATAGGCCGGGGGGTTCGGGCGGCCAGGCGCGGTCGCGAGGGGGAAATCCCGCGTCTCGGCGCCGCTCCACCATAGCTTCGCTTTTCGAAGTTATTGGGCTCGCGCGGCGAAACCGTTTAGCGGCGGGAGGCCCTGTCTCCCCCGGATGCCGTTCCGGCAACTGGTCCGGGGGCGCGTGGACGGGACGACCCTGGACAGGGTGGCAGCCGAGGTCGGCGCCAGGTACGGCCTGCCCGGCGCGACCATCGAGCCGCTGGAGGCCAACAACTGGCTCTCGACGCCGGGCGTGATCGAGGAGGAACTCTTCGTGAAGGTGATCACGCCCCAGAACGCCCTCGTCCACGCGCTGCTCACGGCCGGCCGGAACCTCGGCGTCTTCTCCAGCGGCGTCGCGGGCTTTTTCGAGCGGTTCGACACGCCCGTCGAGATGGCCGAGCACGAACTCGCCGCCACGCGGCGCATGTTCGAGGAGGGCGTGAACGTCCCGGAGCCCGTCGAGGCCTTCGAGTTCGAGGGGTTCGGCGTGCTCGTCCTCGAATACGTCCCCGACGTGCAGCCACTCGACGCCCTCGCCCGCGAGCGGGTGGCGGTCCTGGCCCCGGACCTCTTCGGGATCCTCGCACGGATGCACGCCGCGGGCATCGTCCACGGCGACCTCCGGAGCGAGAACGTCCTCGTCGCCGACGGCGAACTCTACGTCATCGACGCGACGAAGGTCCGCGAGGCGGCCATCGACGACGCCCGCGCCTACGACCTGGCCTGCGCGCTCGCCGCGATCGAATCCCTCACCGACGCCCGAACGGCCGTCGAGGCCGCCGCCGGGACCGTCGACGCGGCGGCGCTGCTCGCCGCGGAGGACTTCCTCGACTTCGTGAACATCCGCCCCGACCACGACTTCGACGCCGTCGCCGTCAAGGCCGAGATCGAGAAGGCCGTCGCCTGACCCGCGGAGTCGCCCTACCCGTCCTCGGCCAGTTCGAGCAGGTTCTCGCGGCCGAGCTGGAGCTTCTCGACGGTCCCCTCGGCCACCATGTCCCCGATCACGCGGGAGGTCTTCGAGGCCGACCAGTCCAGTTCGTCGGCGACCGTCGCCTGCCGCACCCGGCCGTCGTTGTCCTCGAGGAGGCGACGGACGCGCTCCTCGTCGGTGAGCACCGCGGTGTCGTCCGCCGCAGTTCCCGATTCCGAGGACGGCTCCGCACTGGCGGCCCCATTCCCACCGGAGCGGCGACTCCAGGCGACGGCGACCGCCGCGGCAACGGCGAGGGCCCCCACGGCGAGCAGGAGCCACCACGAGCCGCCGCCAGTCGGCCCGGCAGCCGTGCCGTCGCCGGCCCCGCCGGCCGGAACGAACACGACGCGCGGGTGCCGGTCGGCGAAGTCGACGCGGCCGGTCCAGGACACGACGCCGTCCTCGCGGGTCGCGGGGTCCGGCGCCACGGCCTCGATGTCGTACTCGGCGGGCGCGTCGATCCGCAGCGTGTCGTTCGCCGCGATGAAGAAGCCGCCCTCGAAGACGTCGCCCACGGCGACCGAGTCGCCGGTAGTCCGGGCGAAGCCGACCCAGGTGAACTCGTAGGTGACGACGCCCCAGCGCCGGGGGACCTCCTGGATGCTCGTCGAGGCGGCGAAGTCCGCCGCGTGCATCTCCCGGCCGGTGGCGTTCGCGGCGTTCGCGACGACGCCGTCCATGCGCTCGCGGAAGACCCCGAGGTACTGCGCGGAGTCGTTCCGGAACCGGGTCTGGAACGCCTCGTACTCCGCCACGCGCTCGGCCGTGTCCAGCCGGGTTCGAATCTGGACGGTCCAGCGGGCGGAGCCGTCGGCGGCCACGTCGATCCGGGTGACGGTGTTGTCGGTCTCGGGCTGGGGCTCCTGGGCGGCGACCCCGCCGACGGCCGTGGCGGCAAGGAGGACCGCGAGCGCGACGGCGCCGAACGCGAGGGTCGAACGCGACAGCCTCGGCGGTGATCCAGCCATCCGGACGGGTGGCACTTTTGCGGAGGATTGCATAAGTTGTCGGTATTCTCGGGCGTGCAAGGGACTGCAAACGACTGCAACCGTGCCCGAACGTCGGCCCGGTTTATGGGCGAACGGGTTCAGGTGACGACCAGCATGACCCAGTCTCGGATCGCCACCGCACTGCTCGTCGTGGCGATCGTCGTCGGAATGACCGTCCCCGCGATGGCGCTCTCGACGGACGCCAGCCAGCCCGCGGCGACGACGAACGCGGCCCTGCCGCCGGCCGCGGCGAACGCCACGGCCGAGAACGCGACCGTGAACGTCACCGTCGGCCAGCAGCTGTCGACGGTCATCGGCGTGTCGGGCGAGGAGATCGAAACGGAATTCGAGAACACCGCCTTCGAGGTGTCGATCGAGCGAGACAGCGAGTCCGAGCAGGCCGAGGCCATATCGGACCGCGCGGCCGAGCTTCGCGATCGCGCGGCCGAGCTTCGCGAGGAGTACGAGGACCTGACCGAGGACCTCGAGGAGGGCGAGATCGAGAAGAGCACCTACGCCCAGCGGGTCGCGACCCTGAACGCGCGGGCGGGGAACCTCATGGGCAGTCACGAGCAGCTCCAGGCGCGGGCCGACGCGGTCTCCGCGCTTGAACTCCGCGCCGCCGGCCTCACCGAGTCGACGCTCGAGGCCACCGTCGCGAACCTGAGCCGGCTCAACGGCACGGGCACGACGGCCCTCCTCGAGCAGTTCACCGGGACGGCCGCCGGCGAGATCGAGATCGAGACCGACGGCGGCTTCTCGATCGAGATCGAGCGCGAGGACGGGAGTCAGTCCCGCGAGTACGAGCGAGAGCGGGACGACGACCCGTCCCTCGCCGTGAACCAGTCCGACGCCCTGGCGACGGCCCGCTCGGCCCTCTCGACCCCGGAGAACGGCACGTGGGTCCTCGAGGAATCCTCGATCGAGTCCGACGACGGCGCCTACGAGTTCGAGTTCGTCCTCGGCGCGACGACCAGCACGGGCGAAGCCGAGGTGGCCGTCGACGGCTCCTCCGGCGAGATCTACGCCTTCGAGACGGAGATCGAGGCCGACGACGCCGACGACCGCGAGGACGAGGAAGACGACGATCGCGAGGACGAGGAGGACGACCGTGACGAGGAGGACGAGGACCGCGATGACGAAGACGACGACGAAGACCACGAGGAGGATGACGACGACCGCGAACACGAGGGCGAACTCGCCGTGGTCGTCGCCGACGGGACGCCGGCGCCGAACGCGAGCGTGACGCTCCAGGTGCTCCTCGACGGGCAGCCCACCGAGAACGTCACCCTCCACCTGAACGACCGCTCGATCGGGTCGACCGACGCGAACGGCACGGTGACGGCGACGCTCCCCGACGCCGGCGAGGTCGAGATCGACGCCGAGGATGGCGACCGCGAGGGCGAACTCGAGTTCGAGTTCGAGGGGTCGGATGACGACGACGAGGTGTACCGGACGTTGCTCGTCGACTCGTCCCTCGAGAACGGGTCCGTGACCACGTCGGTGACCTACGACGGATCCTCGGTCACGAACGCGACGGTCTACGCGAACGACGGCCCCGTCGGAACGACGGACGCCAACGGGACGGTGACCTTCGCTCTCGACGAGCCCACGACCGAGGAGGTCGAAATCGAGGTCGTCAAGGGCGACTTCGAGGCCGAGCTCGAGTACAACCTCCGGGACGGATCGCTCGTCCAGACCGAAGGCCCCCACGAGGGTGACGGCGACAAGACCGACGACGAGGAGGAACGGGAGGACGAACGAGACGACGATGAGGAAGACGAAGAAGAGGAAGAAGAAGACGAGGATGACGAGTACGAAGAGGAGGAAGATGACGAGGACGACGGTGACGGGGACGACGGTGACGGGGACGACGAAGACGACGAGACGGACGACGAAGACGGGGACGACGAGAGCGACGACGGAGACGCCCAGGAAGACGACGCCGAGGAGGATGACAGCGACGACGCCGAGGAACAGGACGACGATGACGACGATGACGACGACGAGGACGAAGAGGACGACGAGGACGACGAATAAGTCGAAGACGTCGAAGACGACGAGAGTTGATCGCGGCCGGCCCGTCGACGCCGCGACCGCTCAGTCCTCGTCGGGCACGTCCCAGTCGTGGACCCGCTCGCCGGTCTCCGCGGTCAGGATCGAGAGGGCGGCGGCCGCCCCGTCGCCCGCGGAGATGATCGTCTGCCATTCGTCCTGGCGGATCATCGCCCCCGTGGCGTAGGCGCCGTCGACGCTCGTCTCCATCGAGAGGTCGACGTCGACCAGGCCGTCCTCGGTCGTCTCACAGCCGAGGGACGTGGCGAGGTCGCGGTCGGTCCCGGTCGCGAAGACGACGTAGTCGGCGGCGACCGACTCCGCTTCGGTCGCGACCGCGAAGCCGTCGCCGTCCCGCTCGACCGACGTGACCGCGGCCTCGCGGCGGTCGAGGCCGTGGGAGTCCGCGTGTGCGCGGGCGTCCTCGAGGAAGGCCGTGCCGTCGCGGCTCTCGATGCCGAGGTAGTTGTAGAGGTGGGCGCTGTGCAGCCAGGTCTCGTCGGTGTCATAGAGGACGGTCGCGAGGTCGTTCTTGGCCGCGAACAGTCCCGCACTCAGGCCGGCGGCACCGCCGCCGACGATGACGACGTCGGGCATACGGCCGGAGGTGGGCCGCCCGACGGGTAAAGCTCTCGCGGCTGTGCACCGGCTCGTGGCTCACTCCAGCAGGTCCTTCGTCCGGCGGTGACGGTAGCGAAAGAAGGGCTCGAGGCCCAGGACGCCGAGGGGCGTCAGCCGCCGGCCGAGCCGGCCCCCGGGAAGCTCGTACCGGAGGTGATCGCGGAGGATCGTGCCGTCGCCGTCGCGGTAGAACAGGTGGGTGTGCACCCAGGTCGGGAACGGGCCCTCGAGCATCTCGTCGCGGAAGTAGGCCGCGTCGGCCTCCCGTTCCCTGGCGAGAATCCGGGAGGTCCAGCGCTGCCGGGGGCCACGGCCCAGGATCGCCGTGGAGAGGGTGATCTCCGTGCCCGCCGCCAGGACGGCCGGGTCCGGCTCGCCGTCCGGCCCCGTGACGGCGTCGACGCGGAGGCCCAGCCAGCCCGGCGTCAGTGCCTCGAGGCCCTCGAGGCGGGAGTGGAAGTCCCAGACGGCCTCGAGCGGTGCCGCGATCCGGACCGAGCGCTCGTAGGTTCTCACGGAGGGCCCTAGGGGCCGGACGGGGAAAAGGGGCCGTCAGGGCCAGGTGCCGGACTCGGCCGCGGCGGCGCGGACCCGCCGGAGGGCGACGACGTAGGCCGCGACGCGGAACGTCGGCAGGTCGCGGGACTCGTAGGCCGTCACGAGGTCGTCGAAGGCGTCGACGATGACGGTCTCGAGCTCGTCGTTCACGCGCTCCTCGCTCCAGGCGAAGCGGTCGCGGTTCTGGACCCACTCGAAGTACGAGACCGTCACGCCGCCGGCGTTCGCGAGGATGTCCGGGACGACCATCGTGTCCGTCTCGGCGAGGACGTCGTCCGCGTCGGGCGTGAGCGGGCCGTTGGCCGCCTCGGAGATCACGTCGGCCGAGAGGTTCCGCGCGAGGTCCGCGTCGATGGCGTTCTCCAGGGCGGCGGGGACGAGCAGGTCGACGTCCATCGTCAGGAGTTCCTCGTTCGTACACTCAGACTCCGCGCCGCCGTAGCCGACGACGGTGCCCGTCTCGCGCTTGTGGTCCTTCGCGGCCACCGGATCCAGACCGTCGGGGGCGTGGATTCCCCCGGTGGAGTCACTGACCGCGACGATCGTCGCGCCCATGTCCTCGAGGAGGTCGGCGGCGATCCAGCCGGCGTTGCCGTAGCCCTGGACCGCCACCGTCGCGCCCGCGAGGTCCCGCCCGAGGTAGTCGAACATCTCGCGGGCCGCGATCGCGACCGACCGGCCGGTCGCCTCGACGCGGCCCTCGCTCCCGCCGCTGGCGAGTCCCTTCCCGGTCACGACGCCCGGCTCGGTCGTGTTCTCGAGGGTCTCGTAGGTGTCCTTGATCCAGTTCATCTCCCGCTGGCCGGTGTTGACGTCCGGGGCGGGAATGTCGAGGTCCTCGCCGATCATTGGCCGGAGTTCCGTCGCGAACGCGCGCGTGAGGCGCTCCAGCTCGTCGGCGGAGTACTCGTCGGGGTCGACTTCGATGCCGCCCTTGGCGCCGCCGAGGGGGACGTCCACGGTGGCACACTTGTAGACCATCCACCCCGAGAGGGCCTTCACCTCGTCGCGGTTGACCGCCGGGTGGTACCGGATGCCGCCCTTGTAGGGCCCCCTGGCGCCGTTGAACTGGGCGCGGTAGGCGGGGACGACCTCCGTCGACCCGTCGTCGCGCTCCAGGGACAGGCGCATCTCGAGGATGCGCTCGGGGTGGGTCAGTCGCTCGACCAATCCCTCGTCGATATCGAGGTGCGCCGCGGCCTCCCGGACCTGCTCCTGGAGGCTCTCGAACGGGTTCACTTCCTCGCTCATACTCCGACCCACCGAGGGATTTGTAATAAAAACGTGGTGTCAGCCCGACTCACTGCCCGGCGATGAGGACCACGTTGACCACGACGGCGCCGATCCAGGGAAGCGCCAGACCGAGCGGGAGCCACGGCCCCCACAGCGGCTGGTACTGCCGGAAGCCCGCGGCGACGACGAACGCGGCCCCCTTGACGGCCGCCAGTGCCGCGATGCCCACCTCCGCGAGCAGGACGGCCAGAACGGGATTCCCCTCGGCGAACCCCGCGTGGAGCCCCCAGTGGGTCAGCCAGACGTCGAGGGCCGCCGCCGCGACCGCGAGGAGCCAGAGCTGTGACTCGAGCGGGGCGAGTACGGCGGTGACCGCCGACAGTTCCCGCTCGACGTCGGCGACGGTGCCAGCCGGTGCTGGTGCTCCCTGACCCATGGTTCCCTGCCTGACACGGGGGGCCCACCCACCACGACGGGACCCACCGATCGTGTCGTTCCTCATGCTACGACTCGACGGGCCAAAAAAGTACTCCCGTCGACGGGCGCGGGGCGACCTGTTGCTGTTCGCCGTTGGCCTGCTGCTCCTCGACCGGGTTGGCGGGGAGGGGGAGCGCCGGATCCGGTCGTGGTGAAATCGACGAGGGACCGGGCCGGCGGGCTCGTCTCGCCCGTCAGAGGATCGTCCCGTGTTTCTTCTCGACGCGGTCCTTCTCGACGGTCTCGTAGAAGGCGAAGCGGTCCACGAGTTCGCGGCGCAGTTCGCTCGGCGGGACGATCTCGTCGATGACGACCTCGCTGGCCATCCGGCGGACGTCGATGTCCTCGCGGTACTCCTCGCGGAGCTCCTCCTCGAGTTCGGCCCGCTCCTCGTCGTCCTCGATGTCGGCGAGGCGGTTGGCGTAGACCGCGTTGATGGCGGCCTCCGGGCCCATGATGGCGATCTCGCCGCTGGGGAGGGCGATCGTCGACTCGGGGTCGTAGGCCGGGCCCGACATCGCGTAGATGCCCGCGCCGTAGGCCTTCCGGACGACGACGCACTGCTTTGGCACGGTGGCCTCGGCGGTGGCGTAGATCATCCGCTTGCCCGCCTCGAGGATGCCCTCCTTTTCGACCTGGGAGCCGGCCATGAACCCCGGCGTGTCCGTGAGGTACAGCAGGGGGACGTTGTACGCGTCGCAGGTCCAGACGAACTCCGCGGCCTTGTCGGCGGAGTCGGGAAAGATCGCCCCGGCGCGGGCGGCGGGCTGGTTGGCGACGACGCCGACGGGCCGCCCGTCGATCCGCGCGAAGCCGGTCAGGATCTCCGGGCCGTACTCCGGCCGGAGTTCGAACCAGGAGTCGGCGTCGACGACCCGCTCGATCACGGCGGTCACGTCGTAGGCCTTCGTCGGCGACTCGGGGATGGCCGCGTCCAGTCCTGCCGGCGCCGCTGCGGGGGCAGTTCCGTCCCGCCGCGGCGGTCGCTCGTCGCTGTTGTCGGGCAGGTAGCCAAGCAGCGTGGCGGCCAGCTCCCGGGCGTGTTCCTCGTCCCGCGCCACCAGGTCCGCGCTGCCGGACTCCCGGGCGTGGACCGCCGCGCCGCCGAGTTCCTGGAGGTCGATGTCCTCGCCGGTGACCATCTCGACCATGCGCGGGCTGGCGATGGCCATCGCGCTCATCCCCTCGACCATGATCGTGAAGTCCGCGAAGACGGGCGTGTAGGCCGCGCCGGCGATGCAGGGGCCGTAGAGCACGCAGACCTGGGGGACCTTCCCCGAGAGCCGGGCGTGGTTGTAGTAGTACTTCCCGATGCCCTCCCGGTTGGCGAAGAAGCCGGTCTGCTGGTCGATCCGCCCGCCCGAGGAGTCCATCAGGTAGAGGACGGGGCGGCCGGTCTTGAGCGCGCGCTGTTGCATCCGGAGGAACTTCTCGACGCCCTTCTCGGCCATGCTCCCCGCCTTGACGGTGAAGTCGTTGGCCATCACGTGGACGTCCCGGCCCTCGAAGCTGGCCGCGCCCGTGATGAGGCCGTCGGCCGGGAGGCGATCCTCGGCGTCCCGGTTGGCAAAGCGACCGTCCTCGAAGGTGAGCCCGTCCTCGCCGAACCACAGCTCGAGGCGGTCCCGGACGAAGAGCTTGCCCTGGTCGGCCAGGCGCTCGCGGTACTTCTCGGGCCCCCCTTCCTCGATGTCGGCGATCTCCTCGCGGAGCGCCCGTTCGCGCCCGGTGGGCTCCTCGGGTTCCGACGCCTCGTCCCCCTCGCCGGCATCGGCGTCCGGGGGGCTCGCCGTGGCCGCCGGCTCGGCCGCCTCGCCGACGAACACCTCGACCGACTCGCCCGCGTGTTCGGCGACCGCCGAGGCGATGGCCCGGACCTGCTCCTCGCTGGCGTCCGCGGCGATGCGGAGCTTCATGCCCGAGCCATACAGCCCCACTCCCTAAAACGATGCACCTGCCCGGCCAGTTTCAGATTCGAGAATCGGGCACGCGACGTTATACGGCGGGCTCGCCAACCGGGCCGCAATGGGCCCCGCGACCGGCCATCCGGAGGGGGACGCCCGGGCGACCGCCCCCACAGCGCCGGCTGACGGCCGCGGCGTGGTCCGGGCGGCTGGCTCTGTCGTGGTGGCGGTCGTCCTCGGGTGCGTGCTGCTCGCGCTCCTCGTCGGGGCCGGCAGCGCGAGCGTCCCGGCCGGCAACTTCAACGCCTCGAACGACACGTCAAACGACACGACGGCACCGAGCGTGGGCAACCTGACGACGGTCGACGAGACGACGGTCAACCTCACCATCACCGACGACGAGGACGTCGACGAGGGGTCGATCGACGGCGCCGACGTCTTCGTCTCGGACGGGCAGATCGACAACGTCACCGCGACCGAGGACGGCTCGAACGCCACCGTCGAGATCGACCTCGACGCGCGTCTGAATACCGACCGGCTCGGCGTCGCGGTCGCCGACGGCGCGAGCATCTACGACGAGGCCGGCAACGAGATCGATTCCGACGGCGACGTCTGGCGGTACGTCGACGGCATGGACAGCGTCGCCCCCTCGGTCAAGCTCTACGAGGTCGACAACGGGTCGGGCGACACCGTCGACGTGACCGTGCGGACCTCCGAGGACCTCGATGACCTCCGGGTGCGCCTCTACGGACCGGCCGACCGGTGGCTCACCCTCGCCAACTTCACGAAGCCCTCCGGCATCGCCGAGTACGTCGCCTCGGTCGAGCCGCCCGCGACCGGCGAGTACCGCGTCACGCTGGTGAACGTGACGGACCTGCACAACAACACCTGGGAGAGCAGCCGGGCCGAGACGGTCGACGTCGACGTCGTCCCGCCGACGGCCGTCGCGGGCATCGACTTCGCCGCCTCCGACGGCCGGACGATCGCTTTCGACGCCAACCGGTCGAGCGACGACAGCGGGATCCGCAACCTGACCTGGGACTTCGGCGACGGCACCAACGCGACGGCCTGGCAGCCGACCCACACCTTCGAGCCGGGCAACTACACGGTCACGCTGACCGTCACGGACACCTTCGGCCACGAGGGCACCGACCGGCTCCGGCTGAACCTGACCCACGCAAACGCCTCGGCCGCACTCGTCGGCGACGCCGGCGTCGCCCCGTCCGTCAGCTCGCCCGACGGCGACACGTCGTCGGCGCTCGTCCAGGTCCCCCCGACGACGGCCGGCGACGCGGTCGAGATCGCCCGCGGCGGCGACGCGCCGCTCGCGGCGGCACGGAGCGTCTCGCTCGACCGGCTCTCGGTGACCCTCGCCCGGAACGACTCCTTCGGCCTGGCGGTCCAGGCGACGGGGGCCGAACCGGTTGCCGACGTGGCCGACGCCAGCGGCGGTCCGCCGCTGGGCGGCCTCACGGTCGTCCACGACGTGCCCGACGACGCGATCAGCGGCGTCCAGTTCTCCTTCGCCGTCGCCGACGAGCGCCTGGCCGAGCGGGACGTAGACCCCCAGGCCCTCGGCCTCTATCGCCACCACGGGGGCGGCTGGACGGCGCTGTCGACCACCTACCTGAACGAGAGCGACGGCCGCCACCGGTACCGCGCCAGCGCCCCCGGCCTCTCCCGGTTCGCGATCGCCCCGGCAGGGAGCGCCGCGGCCGCCGGAAACGCCACCGACGACACCGACGCCGCGACCGAGACGACGAGCACGCCCCCGCCAGACACGCCCCAGGGGCCCCAGCTCGGCGTGGCAACGGCCTCGCTGAACCGCTCGGCGATCGCGCCCGGGGAGGCCGTCGCCGTCAACGCCACGGTCCGGAACCGGGGCAGCGCCGCGGGCGCGATGACGGCCGCGCTGACGGTCGACGGGCAGGCCGAGGCCACCCGGAACGTGTCCCTCGACGCAGGCAATGCTCGGTCGATTCAGTTCGTCGTCGCACCGAACGCGACGGGCGAGTACGCCGTCGCCGTCGGCGGGACCGGGGCCGGGACGCTCACGGTCGGCGAGTCCGGCCCCGGGCTGCTGGGCTTCCTCGGCGTCCTGCCGCTGGACCTGCTCGGTACCCTGGTCAGGTACCTCGGCGGCGTGCTGGCCGCCCTCTTCTTGCTGCTGAAGGCCGTCGCGCTGTTCCTCGGTTACTGAGCGAGCGCGGCCTCGAGCCGGTCGATCAGGTCGGCGTTCCCGACGAACACCGGCGACCGCTCGTGCAGCGCCCCCGGGGTTTTCGCGAGGAGGGACTGGGTCCCGTCCGAGCACGCGCCGCCGGCCGTCTCGAGGACGTGACCGATCGGGTGGCCCTCGAACTGCAGCCGGAGCTTGCCCTCGGGACTGTCGGCGAGCATCGGGTAGCCGAAGATCCCGCCGTAGGTCAGGACCTGGTTGACGTCGGCGACCATCGCGCCCCCGTAGCGGAGCTTGAGGCGGTCGGCCTCGACCTCGTCGACGTAGGCCCGGAACTCGTCGGTCCAGTCGGGAGCGCGCCCGCCGAAGCCGTAGACCGTCGGGTCCGCGGGCAGGGTCACGTCCTCGTTCAGGACCGAGCGCTCGCCGTCCTCGAGCAGCGACTCCGTGACCGTGCCGCCGACGGCCGTCACCATCGTCGTGATGGGGCCATAGAGCACGTAGCCCGCGGCGACGAGGGCGTCGCCGGGCGCGGGGAAGGGCTCGTCGTAGACGGCGACGATCGTGCCCATGCCGTTGTTCGACTTGAGGTTCGAGGAGCCGTCGAGCGGGTCACAGGCGACGTGGAGGGCGCCCCCGTCACCGACGGCCGAGGCACGCTCCTCGCTCGCGTAGGTCCCGACGGCCGCGAGATCGAGGAGTCGCTCCTCGAGGAGCTCGTCGGCGTAGACGTCGGCGGCCAGCTGTCGGTCGCCCGTGGGGTTTTCCACCTCGTTGTAGGCGCGCCGGTGGGTCAACGCCTCGCGCACGTCCGCGGCCGTCTCGGCGACGGCGTCGAAGATCCGCTCGACTGGGTCGGCCATGGCGGCGTCAGGCCTCGGCGGCGGCCAGCGCCTCGTCGACGCTCGCCTCCTCGAAGATGACCTGCTCCAGGGCGTCGAGGATGCGCCGGGGGTACTCGCGCTGGAAGACGTTCCGCCCGACCGCCAGGCCCACGCCGCCGGCCTCGATGACGGCCTCGACGCTCTCGAGGAACTCCCGGTCGCTCGTCTTCGAGCCGCCGGACATGACCACCTTGGTCGGGCCGGCCATCCGGACGGCGTCGGCCATCGCTTCCCTCGAGCCGGGGTACTTGACCTTCGCCACGTCGGCGCCCAGTTCGAGGGCCTGCCGGGCCGCGTAGGCGATGGTGCCGGGCTTGGTGTCGTTCTTCAGCCCCTGGCCGCGCGGGTAGGACCACATCACGACGGGCAGGTCGTGCGCCCGTGCGGCCTCCTGGGCGTCGCGGAACTCCTCGGCCATCTCGATCTCGTTGTTGGAGCCGCCATAGAGCGTGAAGCCGACGGCGTCCGCGCCCAGCTCGGCGGCGTAGTCGACCGACCAGTTGACCGCGGAGTCGGGCTCGCCCATCCAGAGGTTCGACGTCCCGTTGAGCTTCGCGAGCAGGTTCACGTCGTCGGCGTAGGAGGGGTAGTAGGCCTCCGCGACGCCCTTCTGGACGGCCAGCGACGTGACGGCCGGGTGGGTCGCGACCTCGAAGACCCGCTCGGGGTCGGCGCTCTCGGGCACGGCCTCGAAGTCGACGGGCCCGTGCTCCAGCCCGTGGTCGTAGGCCAGGATCAGCACCTTGCCGTCCCTGGCGAGGGGGGTGTCGTCGATGGGGCGCATGGTCGTCTCAAGGTGTGTCTGAGTGCGTCAAAGTTCTTTTGAAGCGCGCGGTCGGCCGGCCGCGGGCGCGGAGCCGGACGGACGAGGAATGCGGCCGGCAGGTGGGCCGAATTCGGTGGCTTTAGACACTGTATGCAATAGCTTCGAAAACTAAAGTTATTGCCGCAGCCGGTCGCGGGCCGGTCGCCGGCCGGCAAGCCAAGGATTAATCCCGCGCCGATCGAACGCCGAGCATGGACTTCAGCCCGACGCCCGAGCAGGCCCAGATCCGGGAGATGGTCGCGGAGTTCGTCGACGAGGAGGTGGTCCCCCGGGCCGGCGAGATCGACGAGACCGACGAGTTCCCGTGGGACCTCGTCGAGCAGATGGCCGACCTCGACCTGATGGGCATGCCGATCCCCGAGGAATACGGCGGGGCGGGACTGGACTACCACGCCTACGCCGCGGCCCTCGCGGAGATCTCGCGGGGGAGCGGCGGCCTCGGCACGATCGTCGCCGCCCACATCTCGCTCGCCTGCAACATGATCTACGAGTACGGCGACGAGGCCCAGAAGGAGACCTACCTCGCGCCGCTCGCGTCGGGCGAGGAGATCGGCGCCTTCGGCCTGTCCGAACCCGGGGCGGGCAGCGACGTCCCCGCCATGGAGACGACCGCGCGGCGGGAGGGCGACGAGTACGTCGTCGACGGGGGAAAGCTCTGGATCTCGAACGGGTCGGTTGCGGACACGGTCGTCCTGTTCGCCAAGACCGACCCCGAGGCGGGCAGCCGGGGCATCTCCTCGTTCGTCGTCCGGCCGGAGACCGACGAGGGGTTCCACGTCGAGGGCACCGAGCACAAGCTCGGCGACAAGGGCTGTCCCACCGCCGAACTGCGGTTCTCGGACATGCGAATTCCCGCCGACCGGCGGCTCGGCGACGAGGGTGACGGGCTCCGGCAGGCCCTCGAGACGCTGAACGGCGGCCGGATCACCATCGCCGCCCGCGGCGTCGGCATCGCCCAGGCCGCCCTCGACGCCGCCCTCGAGTACGCCCAGGAGCGCGAGCAGTTCGGCGGCCCCATCGCGGACTTCCAGACCATCCAGCACAAGCTCGCGGACATGGACACGAAGACGCGCGCGGCCAGGCTGCTGATGCACGACGCCGCCGACCGCAAGATGCGGGGCGAGAGCTTCCTCAAGGAGGCCGCCCAGGCGAAGCTCTTCGCCTCGGAGGTCTCCCGGGAGGTCGCCAACGAGGGCGTCCAGATCCACGGCGGGTACGGCTACGTCACGGACTTCCCCGTCGAGCGGTACTACCGCGACGCGAAGCTCAACGAGATCTACGAGGGGACCAGCGAGATCCTCCGGAACACGATCGCCGACCAGTTGCTCGACTGACTCAGTCCTCGCCGAGCTGGGCGGTCAGCCAGGCGTGGTGCTCCCGCAGGCGCGCCTCGCCGGCCTCGGTCAGTTCGTAG
>Ga0207797_1001625_pt1 | contig 16198 bp, 16 predicted proteins | sample PRCRCaboRojoPR_6_FD_187275 | JGI IMG/M metagenome (GOLD analysis project Ga0207797, IMG submission 187275) | Marine sediment microbial community from Cabo Rojo, Puerto Rico - PR CR 10% Liquid 1 (SPAdes) | ecosystem: Environmental > Aquatic > Marine > Coastal > Sediment | place: Cabo Rojo, Puerto...
GGAGTCCTTTTCTCCGTCTTCACTCTGATAATCTATCAGGGTGGTCTGACGACGCTTGCGGTATTCGCCCGCGGTAGTCTGGGAGCGGAAGCGGTCGCGGAATCCGCCGCGGTGGGAGAGTTGTCCGCTACCGGCGGCATCCTGATCGTCGGCATCGGCCTGGCCCTGCTGGAAATAAAGGACGTCAGAGTCAGTAATTTTTTACCGGCGATATTTCTGGCTCCGGCCATCGTCTATTGTCTGTCCCTGTTCGGCATCTCCCTGTAAACTTCTTGACTTATCAATTCTCCTTCAAGCAGACCGGATATAAGTTTGCGGGATGAGCGCCGGGCTCTGGCAGTTGGATAAGGATCCGGCTTCTCATAGGGCTGACAACCCCCAAATATCTGATTGGTGGATTTCCGGTAAGAGAAAATTAATCCCCGTGAGCTTCCCCGACCAGTTCGGAGAATTTTAGCCTGTTCGCGGCCAGGTAATCCGACAGATCCGAATTCATCTCTGCGAATACCTCCAGTCCTTCCTGAGCTACGGCAGTGCCGACCTGGACCGCGGCCGCACCGGCAAGGGCCAGTTCGAGCAGGTCCTCCGCGTTACTTACCCCTCCGGCCCCAATTATCGGGATCGAAAGTTCTTCGTAGAGATCGTAGATCGCCTTAACCGCGACGGGACGTATCGGTGGCCCGGAGAGGCCGCCCGATTTATTTCCCAGTATCGGGGTTTTGGTCTCGATATCGATTGCCATTCCCTTTAGGGTATTTATCGCGACCACCCCGTCGGCACCGCCTGCTTCGGCGGCTTTCCCTATCTTTGCTATATTCGCTACGTTCGGAGTCAACTTAGCAAAGACCGGAATATCCACGGACCCGGTCACTCGGGAGGTAATTTTCCGGACCAGATCGGGGCGGGAGCCAATTGCTGCGCCCAGCTTCTCGGCGTGCGGACAGGAAAGGTTCAGTTCAAGCGCGTCAACTTCCGGAGCCAGAATCTCTGCAACTTTTTCAAACTCCTCCCCGTTCCCTCCGTATATACTTCCGAAAACGGGGACTCCGAGCACCTCACCTTCCAGTTCGGTTCTAAATTCTTCTACACCGGGATTGGGCAGACCCATCGCGTTCAGGTAACCCCCGGAGACTTCGACGACGTTTGGCGCCGGATGACCCCTCCGGGCCTGCAGCCCAAGACTCTTCGTCGTCACCCCGCCGGCACCGGCGCGGGCTACCCGTTTCAGCCCGCCGGGCGTCGTCCCCATTACCCCGCTGGCCAGAATAACCGGGTTATCCAGTTCCAGCCCGGCCAGATTAATATTCAGTGCATCATCATCTTTCATGGGGAAAGAAATCTCCCGGCCCTGACTCCCGTCAGCGCCTGGTCCCGAAAGACTATCTCCCCGTTAACGACGGTCATAATGGGCCAGTAAGACGTTCTCATTCCTTCAAAAGGTGTAACTTTTGCTTTCGAATGAAAGTTACTTCCACTTATCTCCCTTTTCGAGTCCGGATTGACTACGGTGATATCGGCCCAGTTGTCTTCCTTTATTCTTCCCCTGTTCTCAAACCGAAAAATCCGGGCCGGAGCTTCGGAGAGCATCTTTATCGGGACGCTCAGGGGTAGACCCCTTTCGCTGGCAAAGCTCAAACCGAGCGGCAGTATCGTCTCCACCCCCGGTATTCCAGGACTAGCTTTATCGGGCCGAGCCGTTTTCTTCTCCTCCCGCCGGTGCGGGGCGTGATCACTGGCCAGCATGTCAATCGCGTTAGAGAGAAATAGTTCCTGGAGCCCCGCAACCGCTTTCCGTTTTCTGAGCGGCGGATGGGTTACGGCGGTAAAGTCTTTCAGCCGGACTTCCTCCCGGGATAGCAGAAGATGATGGGGAGTCACCTCCGTCGTAGCCCGCCCCTCGGTCAGAGAGAGCGTCTCCGGAAGCGTCACATGGGCAATATGCAATCTCCGTGGCGGTTCCTCGATTAATCTCTTTACCCCTTCTATCTCCGCCCCTGGTGGCCTCGTATCCAGGTAACTGCCGGGACCCTCTGCTGTTTCTTTCGAAGCTATTTTCCCGGGTAATTCGGCGTGAACGGTAAGCAGGGCGTCCAGTCGATCCACTTCACGGTAAAGCTCGCTTAACTCTACGTCTTCGCTGGCCATGTAGTACTTAAAACCGATTGCACCGGCTTCTAAGAGGTTCTCGACATTATCAGTATTATTCGGGATACCGGCGTACAGGGCGAAGTTAACCAGGGATTTGCGGCGGGCCAGCTCTTTCTTCCTCTCGAACAATTCCTCGGATTTTATCGGCGGCGTGTTGTTCGGCATGTCGACCACCGTCGTTACCCCACCTGCAGCTGCGGCCCTGGAACCGGAAGCAAAATCCTCCTTTTCCGGTTCGCCGGGATCACGAAAATGGACGTGGCCGTCTATTATGCCGGGTAAAATCAACTTACCTTCCAGGTCTATCTTTTCTTCCGCGTTCTCGATATCTTTTCCGACGCGCTTAATCCGCCCGTCCCGAATTCCTATTTCCAGTTCCCGGAAGTTACCCCGGTAAAATACTCGATCGCTTTTTAATTTGAGAGAATAAGTCATATTTTTTTTCTTTTTCCAGAAGCGGTCCTCTCCCAGGCACCGAATTCATCGAGTTCGGCAAGTTTATCGGAATTTGCCACCGGACCCTCCTGACAGACACGGAAACCGTCTATTAGACAGGAACCACAGAGGCCGACCCCACACTTCATCATCCTTTCCAGGCTGGCTTCCATGTAGATATCCATCTCCCGGCAGAGGAGAAACACTTCGTAAAGCATGGGCTCGGGCCCGGCCGCATAGAGACCCTCAAAGTCTCCTGCCTCTAATAATTCTTCCAGTGGCTCGGTTATATTTCCTTCGTGCCCTCTGGACCCGTCATCCGTGGAAACTACCTCCGGCTCCAGGTCTTCTGTGAACAGAAGTTCATCCGCGGTGGAGGCTCCTTCAAGTACGGTGAAGCTGGCCTCAGCCGCCCGCTCGTAAAAGTAGCGCAGGGGAGCTATTCCATAACCCCCGCCGACGATCAGGGTTTTCCCCTCCGGTTCCGAGAAGCCGTTTCCGTAAGGCCCTCTTATCCCCACTTTCTCCCCGACCGGGAATTCGTGCAATCTGGCGGTCGTCTCGCCCCGTTCCCTGACGGTAAACTCTATTCGCTCCCCGTTAACGCGTGATACCGCCAGAGGAATTTCTCCCGAATCCGGCACCCAGACCATGATAAACTGGCCCGGGACGGCTTTAGCAGAGGGAACGTCGCGGACGACAAAGGACTTGACGGTCGGAGATTCCTCCCGTATTTCCTTTATCTTCCTTATCCTGGGCTTATTTTCACTCATGAAAAATATCCAAAAAGAAATGCAAAACCTGGAACCGACGTTAAAGAGAAAGTCGGAGAAGTCTAGTTATTCTGAATTAACTGGCCCGTGACTTGCTTCTCGTCCATCAAGTTATCGCAATAAAGACACCTAACGGCAATAGGATTCTTGGACGTAACCTCAAACTGGGGCTCCACGGGCTCTCTCTCCTGGTTGGTAATACAGTTCGGGTTATCGCAATCAAATATGCCGGTCAACTTTCCGGGCAGTTCGACCGGGTGCTTGCTGTCAACTTCGAAAGACCGGATGATATTGATCGTAGCCCGGGGCGATATGAGGGCGATCATCGCGCTTTCCTTGTGTGTCAGGAACTTATCTTCGATCTTCAACAGGTCTTTCTTTCCCATCCTGTCGCTCTTGACGCGAATCGCCAGGGTAATAGAACTCTCCTCGTCTTCTTCCAGGCCGAGGATCTCAAACACCTTAAGAGCGGCTCCGGGACTTATATGATCGATTACGGTCCCGTTTTCAATCCGGGTAATCTTCATCTGCTGTTTTTCTGGTACCATATTCTCACCTATCCGTTAAATCCAGTAAAAGGGCTATCAGCGCCATTCTGACCGGGACGCCGTTTCCCGCCTGGTCGAAAAAGACGGAATTATCCATGTCGTCGACATCGGGGTTGATCTCATTTACCCGTGGCAGGGGGTGGAGTAATAACGGTTCTCCGGTTTTCTCCAGCAGCTCTTTATCTATTTCGTAGGCGTGGGCCACCTTTTTGTACTCGGATATATCCGGAAATCTCTCCTTCTGTATTCTCGTGGCGTAGATCAAATCGGCCTTAGCTGCAGAACCTTCGAGGTCGTCCGTTTCGACAGGATTCAAGCCTTCTTCTTCCAGTTCCATGAGTAGATCTTCCTTCATCCTTAACTGCTCCGGCGAGTTCAGTATCAGTTCGACGTCAAAATGAGTCAGGGCTCTCGCCAGAGAACGGGTGGTTCTGCTGTATCTGAGATCTCCCGCCAGGGTGATCGTTTTTCCGTCGATTTCCCCCAGCTCTTTCCGGATGGTGTAAAGGTCCAGCAGAGTCTGTGTCGGGTGATTTGCCCCCCCGTCACCACCGTTCATCACGGGTACGTCCAGTAATTCGGAGGCCAGCTTTGCCGAACCTTCACTGGGGTGTCGGAGAACAATTATATCCACGTACTGACTGACGGTCCTCAGCGTATCGGCAAGCGTTTCCCCTTTTTGCACGCTAGTTCCTTCTGTGGAGGGAAAACCGACCGTGTCGCCGCCGAGACGCTTCATCGCCGCCTGAAAACTGATTCTGGTCCTGGTGCTCGGCTCGAAGAACAGAGTTCCCATCAAGTGTCCCCGGGCGCAATCAGTCCCGATATTCCTGTACCTCTCCATCCTTCTCGCCTTGTCCATGATGAACTCGAGTTGCTCTCTGGATTTGTCACGAATCGTAATAAAATCGCTTCCTGCGAAAGTGCTTTCCACCGGAAAATCACCTCTCGGCAAGATACTTCTTTACTTTATCGCTCATCTTCCTGGAAATCTTTCCCGCTTCCCTGAGTTCTCTGACAACGGGGCCAATATCTCCTACCTTGTGCAGTTCAAGCCCCTGCTGACGCAAGTTTTCTCCCCCTCCTTCCGTTCTGTCCAGGATAACGAGAACGTCCTCGACCCTTCCTTTGTTTGCCCTGATGGACTCCACGGCCTCGAGAATGCTTCCACCGGTAGTAATTATATCGTCCACGACCAGCACCCTGTCACCTTCTTCCATCTTTCCTTCAACCTTCCGCTCGGCCCCGTGAGACTTGCCACGTTTCCGCGCGTAGGTAAGCGGCGCTTCGAGTTTATGTGCAAGCAGGGTGCCAAACGGCAGTCCACCGGTCGGAACGGCCGAAACGAGGTCAAAATCCATCTCCGCCTGCCGCACCAGCTCGGCCGCCATAGTGGCCACCCGATCAAAGAGCTCCGGATACGACGGCAACAATCTCAGGTCGACGTAATAAGGACTCTTCTTACCCGAAGTGAGCGTGAACTCGCCAAAGTCCAGACAACTACTCTGATAGAGTATCGACGCAAGCTGTTGGCTCCTCTCGGTAAGATCGGAGGCTGTATTTTCCATTATCAGTTAACCCGATTAATTTGCTCTTTAATCTTTTCTGCCGACTGACCCGGGTTCTCCGCCTGGTATATTGCCCGTCCGACTATTTCATAGTCAGCCCCTGCAGCTATGGCGTCACCGGGCTGTCCGCCCTGAGCACCAATTCCGGGGGTCAGGAGTAAAATGTCCGGACCGATCCGGGAGCGGGCCTCTCCGACCTCTTCCGGCCGGGTGGCGGGCGCGATAACTCCATCAGCACCTCTGTCCCGGGCAAACTCGGCGAGTTTCTCGGCATTTGGGGTTATGAATTCCTTACTTCCGGGGTGGGACATATTTATGACGAGAACTACTCCGCCATCGTGCCCCCTGACTTCCTCAAACAAACCGGAAAGCCCCTTTTCGTAACCGACGAAAGGGTGAGCAATTACGGCATCAAAGCCCATTTCCATCGCCTGTTTTCCTATCCACCTGGAGGTGTTATCTATGTCGGCAACTTTGAAATCAGCTATCTTAATCAGGTCAACCTCGTCCAGGATTTCGGATGTCCGATCCGGTCCCAGAGACAGGAGGAGCGGATAATTTATCTTCACCGCCGCAACGTTATCTTCCACGGCCTTAAGGGTAGAAAGCGCCCCCTGAAACAACTCCTCTCTTTTAGTCTTTCTTTCCTCTCTATTCAGGGAATAAAGTGAAAGAGAGAGATCCAGAGCAAAGATTAATTGGGAGTTTACCTTGTCGCTTCTTTTCGAGATCCTGCTTTTGAAGTTTTTCATCTTTTTTTTGGATTGATTTTCATAAGTTTATCAAAAAGGACCAACATTGCAAGTACCAATTTTTCACCGAGTTCGACAATGATTTTCGGGGAATCCCTATAGAGCTTAATCCGTGCCCGGCGGACGGCAAATTATCCCTCGCTTTTTTGAAATACGAACCATACCCGGCCCGAGTTTTCTTCCGGTGGGCTAAAGTCCTCAAGGTCGTCCCAGATGGCCTTGAGCTCCAGACCAGCTTCCTCGCCTGTTCTGGATATTTCGTTCAGTTCGTACCCCCTTTCTCTATGTGATTCTTCGTATCTGTTCCAGAGCCCTTCCCCTTCCCGGAGAAAGAAAGTAATATCAAGGGTGGCAATTTTCTCCGCTTCTTCGTAGCTTGTCCGGTGCACTTCATATACTTCTCCGTCGTCCCGCTGAACGTAACAGCTTTCTTCCTGCCACTGGACGCTCAAACCGTATATAGTGTTCACGTCAAATACAAAATACCCGTTCCGGTTGAGGTGGTCGTAAACCGATTCGAAGGTCCGGCGGAGACCCGCTCTTTTCAACAGGTAATTCATGCTATCGAACCAGCTAGTAACCAGATCGAACTTTTTCTCCAGAGAGAAATCCCGCATGTCGGCCCGGAGAAATGTCGGGCTTTCACCATCACGGGTCGCCTTATCCTTTGCAATTCGGATCATTTCTTCCGACTTATCGATCCCCCAGGCGTCAAAGCCCAGGTCCTCTGCCTCCCGAACGAAAGTACCCTCGCCACAGGCCAGATCGAGAATCCCGTCCGGTCTTATCTCTAACTTTCCGAGAATATCCAGTAATTTTCCCGCTACGTACCTGCTGTATTCCGGATAAGAACCGCTGGAATAAATTTTCGCGAATTTCGTGTAATTATCTTTTTTCATGCTCTCTTCTTATAGCTATCCTCTAAAATTCCGAACAACCGCCGCAGGACTTGAGCAAGATCTCTATCAACCTTTCGGCTTAAAGCCAGCTTATCTCTTGCCCGTAAATAGTTTATCGTGAATTCGGATATTTTCAAAATCTCCCCGGGACGGCATAAGGGTTCGCAGGAGCCTCCTTTCTTGCGGATTTTAACCTCGCGCTTGAAGAATCCGGGGGGTTGTTGTTTCTCGGGAAAGAATCAGCGGTTCCGCCAAAAACACCAAAGATCTTCTGAACATTTGCCGAATACATTGAGGGGGGTAGCGCAATCCAGGGAGAGAGAAAATACTGACCACAGAGATCACTGAAACCAAATTGATAGATCAGCCTTAGCAAATACCTCTGACTGCTTTGCCTGGAAGCTGGATTAAAATTAAATCAAAGCTGTCCCCGCAGCTTATTCCGGACCTCGGGCGCCTGTAATTTTTGAATTGCCCGCTTCTGGATCTGCCGGACACGCTCTCGACTGATGCCAAATACCTTCCCGACCTCGTCCAGTGTCCGGGGATGATAGTCCTTCAGGCCATAGCGGAGCTGAAGAATTCTTTTCTCCCGATCGGTCAGCGTCTCCTCCATTACTTCGTCCAGCCTGTCCGTTACCAGCTTATCCAGGGTCTCCTCTTCCGGTCGCGGTGCGTTTTCATCAGCCAGCAAGTCCCCCAGGACGTTCCCTTCTTCTGCCCCATCTCCAAGAGGCTTGTCGAGCGAGGTGGTTTTGTGGGCAGACTTCTTTGCCTTGAGCACCTTTTCTTCCGCCACGTCCAGTTTCTCGGCAATTTCCTTGATAAAAGGCTCTTCGCCGTTTTCGTTCATGTGTTCCTGTTCGAGCTTATAAATCTCGCGGATCAACTCGTTCATATGGGCCGGAATCCGAATAGTCCTTGACTGGTTGTTTATCGCCCTGAAGATCCGCTGTCTGATCCACCACGTAGCGTAGGTGCTGAACTTATATCCCTTTGTGTAATCAAATTTTTCTATTGCCCGCATCAGACCGAGGTTACCTTCCTGGATCAGATCGAGGAAGGGCAGGCCGTAATTCCTGTATTTCTTCGCTATGCTGATCACGAGCCGGAGGTTATGGCGAGCCAGCTCTCTTTTTGCCTCTTTGTCCCCCGCTTCGATCTTTTTTGCCAGCTCGACTTCCTCTTCCCGGGTGAGAATTTCCTCCTTAACCTCGTGAAAGTAGCGTTCGAGATTCTCGTCGGTCAAACTTGCCTCCTTTAGGACCCACGTACCGGAGCAACTACCCTCGTAAACAGATTTCGTAACTCCTGCTTAACGGAAATTTTAACCACAAAAAAATCCCATTCAACTAATGTTAACCAATTGAGGGGAACGATGAAAACAATTCGGAGAATTATCGGATTCATTAAATTATATCCCACTTTCATATTTTATCCCAATAAGACCGGAGTTCGAAACGGGAAATAATCCAGTACCCCGCCATTGATTATTCCCCCGCCATTGGCTTTAATTTATTTTTAGGTAGAAAGAAAGTTAACGCAGGATATTCGGCGTCAGGGCTTTCCTGGCAACAGTCGAGAAAACTTTTTTACATCTTTTAAGGAGGAACTATTCATGAAAGGTAATGTAGCGGACCCCGGTCTGGCTCCGGAAGGAAGGAAAAAAATTGCTTGGGTACGATCTCATATGCCCGTAATGGCCGAGATCGAGGAAGGGCTTTCGGAGGAAGCGCCGTTCGCCGGTTACAAGATTGGAGTAAGTATTCATCTGGAAGCAAAAACGGCCAGACTGGCCCAGGCTCTTCGTGCGGCCGGAGGCGAAGTATTTGTCACAAGCAGCAACCCTCTTTCAACTCAGGACGACGTGGCAGCCGCGCTTAACGAAGAAGAAGGGATAACTGTATATTCCCGCTGGGGAGTCAGCGAGAAGGAATACGAAAGTCAGCTCGAGCATGTCCTGTCACACGAACCGGACCTGATTGTCGACGACGGAGGCGACCTGGTAAAGCAATTACACGGACCGCTAAGCCAGTTTAGCGATAATATCATCGGGGGAGCAGAGGAGACAACTACCGGGGTACACAGACTCAGGGCTCTCGACAGGGAGAACGAGCTAAAATTCCCGATGTTCGCCGTAAATGACGCCCGGATGAAGTACCTCTTCGACAACAGATACGGCACCGGTCAATCCACCTGGGATGCAATTACAAGGACGACAAACCTGACTGTCGCCGGCAGTACCGCCGTGGTTGTCGGTTACGGTTGGTGCGGCAGAGGAATAGCGAAGATAGCGGACGGAATGGGGGCGAATGTCATCGTCGTGGAAGTGGACCCGGTTAAAGCGCTGGAAGCGAGGATGGACGGCCACCGAGTAATGAATATCGAAGACGCCGCTCCGCTGGGTGACTTTTTCGTTACCTCAACGGGCAATATAAACGTCATCCCGGAGAGGGCGATAAGGAAACTGAAGGACGGCGCAGTCCTGGCAAATTCGGGGCATTTCGACGTGGAGATAGACATAGACGCTCTGGAAAAACTTTCCACCGAACGGGAGACGGTAAGGGAAAACGTCGAGAGATTTACGTTTGAAGACGGGAGAGAAGCTTTTCTCCTGGCAGAAGGCAGGCTGGTCAATCTGGCAGCAGGGGATGGTCATCCCGCCGAGATTATGGATATCAGCTTTGCGCTCCAGGCTCTGACAGTCAAACACGTCCTCGATAGCGAAGGACTCGAAGACAGGCTTTACCAGGTACCTGATAATGTCGACAGACGGGTGGCAGAAATGAAGTTAAAGAGCCTTGACGTGGACCTGGACGAATTAACGCGGGCCCAGAAAGACTATTTAAGGGAATTCAATTAGAGAAGTTTTCGGGCACGTTTTCGCCCTGGCGGAGCTCTTCCAGACTTTCCAGTTCGAAATAGTCGAGAAAGTACTGAGTTACCGAAAGCAATTTTGTCCGGCCTTCCTGTTCGGATTTAACGAAGTTCCGTTCGATAAGCTGGTCTATGTGGTCGTAAGCTCCGTTGCCCCTGATTTCGACGACTTCTTTCTGAAGAACCGGACTGTTATAGGCTATGACGGACAGGGTCCGCAATACCCCTCTCGACATATCCTGATGCGGGGCCAGGTATTTGACCCTGTCCAGTATCTCTCTCTTTATACTTAAGCTATACTTGCGGTTGTTCTCTCTCAGCTTCAGGCCACGGTCCGGTTCGGCCAGGTCCCGTTCTAGTTGGGAGAGAACGGAATCCAGGTCTTCCTCCGAAAGCCCGGTCAAATCGAGTAATTCTGACTTTTCTACCGGATCGCTGGAGAGAAATAGGGCGGCTTCGATCGTCGCCTTCGGATTGGAGGTGGCATCGCTTTTCTCAATTTCCGGGTTCGTCATATCGTGAAACTTATCATGGTTCATCCGGGGATTCTTCTTCGCTCAAACTGACCTTTATTTCTCCAAACGGTTCTTCCTGTTCGCATTCTATCTTTCCTTCCGACTGCAGGTGGATCAATTCCATAAATGTTGAAAACTTTTCTTCCCTGGTGTCACGATCCAGCAGGGCGGAAAAGATAACCTCCTTGCCCCGGGAGAGCTTCTCCTTTACTTTCCTGTACAGACGCTGGAGCTTTACGCGAAAATTATTCTCTCCCTCAAGATTCATCCCCCAGTCCGGAGTTACCTCCTCATCTACTTCGTCCCACCTCTCTTCTCTTCGTTCGTGTACCTCGATGGCCTTATTGAAAGCACCTTTGAGTTCATCCCTGGTAACCGTCCGTTTGTTCACTCTCTTGAGCGGAACCTCCAGGTCAGGGATATAATTCTCGTCTTCAAATTCCTCGTAGCCCCATAATTCCGGGCCCATCTCTTCTTCGAACTCTTCTTCCTCGCCGGTATCCCGGCCTCCCAAACCTTCGGCCTTTGCTCGCAGAAGTATCGCGCAGGTCAGCACCATTCGACCGGAGAGATCCAGATTTCCGCCTTCGAGCCTATCCAGTTCGCGCTGAAACTCTTCGGCCATCTCCCCTATCGATACCTGCCACGGATCTTTTGTGCAGGCGAACTCGTCAATCCTCTCTCTCCAGCCCGGGTCCAGCAATCCCTCTACGGAAATCACGCCGTCGTCTATTGCCGCCAGCTGAACCTCTTCACCTCTTTCCTCCGACATGAAACCCACCTTTAATTCAATTTAATGGACAGTACCTCGGACTGACCGTCCTTCATGGACACGCCAAAAACCTGGTCGGCGTGTTTTGCCGTCTCTTCGTTATGAGAAATCAGGATCAACTGGGCATCCGCCGCGTACTCTTCCAGCAGGTCTGCCACCTTCGAAGACCGCCGCTGGTCCAGTGCTGCATCTATTTCGTCCATCACGTAGACGGGGGCCGGGTTCATTTCTTGCAGCGCAAAGATAAAGGCAATTGCCGTCAGCGTCTTCTCCCCGCCGGAGAGCGAATCCAGAACTATCAGCTCCTTTCCCGGCGGATGGGCTTTTATCAGCAATCCGGAATCTATGTCGCCCTCCCGGCTGAGCTCGAGGTGGGCGTGGCCTCCTCCAAATAGCTTCTGGAAGATTTCCTGAAAGTAATCGGAAAGTTCCTCCATCGTGGAGTGAAATTTCTTTTTCTTCTCCTCTTCAATTTTACCGATCAGCCGCTCGACCTCTCTTTTCTCCTTCCGTAAGCTTTTCAATTTATTCTCGAGATCTTCTACCTGCTCCTTGAAGTCCTCGTACTCGTCTATGGCCTTCATATTGACCGGCTGTAGCCTTTCCAGGTCCCTCTTCAGGTTCCTTTTCTTCGTAATCAGGTCCTTTAACGGTCTGTCCAGGAAGTCCAGGTCCTCCTCCGGTTCGGAAAGGTTCCTGAGGTCGCGTTTCACGCCTTCGACGTCCTTTTCGACGCTGTCCTTCTTCCGCCTCTTCTTCTCCGTCTTTCTGTAGAGTTTCTTCTGTCTCTGTTTTAGCTCCGCCAGTTCCGACTCGAGCTTTTCCGTTTTTTCCTTTAGTTCCCGGTCGGTCTCCGTCCGATCCTCAAGCTGCTTTTCCTTTTTATCCAGCTTCTTTTTTAACTTTTTTAACTCTTTTTTCTCGTTCTCTATTTTCCTCTCCAGGCGGTCTATCCTCTTGTTCTTCTCCTCGATTTTCTCCTGGAGGTCTTCCTCGCGACTGCTCCCGGAACTGCTCCTTTTTTTCTTTGCCGTGCCACCGGAAACGGCTCCGCCACGACTTAAAACGTCGCCCTCAAGCGTCACCACCCGGACGTTCTCGGCGTCCTCAACTGCCTCCAGGTTCTCGGCTATAAGTGTATCGCGACAGACGTACTGAAAAGCCCTCTGATACTTGCTGTCAAAATCCACCAGTTCGATGGCAAAATCGATAACTCCGGGTTTCTTTTTCGTATTTTTTGCCGCCTGACTAATTCTGCTCCCGGAAATACTGCGCAGCGGAAGAAACCTGGCCCGGCCGAGATCGTTCTTCTTTAAATAGTTCACGGACTCTATCGCGGTAGAGCGGGAATCGACAACTAAATCCTGTAGGTGGCCGCCAATCGTCGTCTCCAGCGCCACCTGATATTTCGGTTCCACTTCCATCAACCCCTCCACCGTGCCGTAGATCCCGCCTCGACCACTATCCAGCAAAGCTTTAACGGACCTTTTCTTTCGGGAGGACTTCGACCTTGATTTGTTTTTTAAATTTTTCAGCTCGCGCACGGTATCCTTCAGGTTTTCGACTTCCTTTTCCCGGGAACGAATATCTCCCCTCTTCTGGACGAGGTCCATTTTAACCTGTTCGACTTCCTTGGACAGCTTTTTCTCCTGTTCGCCTTCCCGCTCTTCTTTTATCTTTTTTAGCTCTTTCTCCTTTTCTTCCGCTTTTTTGTCAGCCGCTTCCAGCCTCTCTTCGAGCGCCGAGAGTTTTTCCTTAACTCGCTCTTCCTTTTCCTGAAACTTCTCAAGTTCTTCCTTTTTATTTTTTACCTTCTTGTAATCAATTGATTTCTCGACCAGGTGGAGTTCGTCCTCCTTCTCTTTATAATCCAGAGCCGCGTTCCTTTCCTTTTCCAGCCGGTTTAGCTGAGTTCTCCGTTCTCCGAGGATGACCCGATTCGTCATCAATTTCTCCTTGACGTCCCGAAGATCCCTTATGGCCTGCTGCTTCCTCTCGTCGTACTCGCTTATCCCCGCCAGCCTATCAATTATTTCCCGCCTGTTCGTCGCGCTCATGTTGACTATTTCGGTTATCTTACCCTGGTTCACTATATGGTGCCGGCTCGGGTCCATATTGGCTTCGTCCAGTATTTCGTCTATCACCGACCTCTTGCAGTTGTTACCCATGAATTTGTACGAGGAAGAATTCTGTGTTACCTTGCGACCGATCGTGATCTCGTCCGGATTATTTCCGTTCGAGGTAACTTCTTCCACGACATCGGAAAAGCGGTCGTCGCTATTGTCAAGACTGATCGTGACTTTTGCGCTATCGGCGGGATTACCGTTTTCCCCGCCGTTGTAAATAAGCTGGCTCAATCGGTTAGCGCGGAGCTTTGATGACCGCTGCCCCATAACAAAAGTTAGCCCGTCGACTATATTCGACTTACCGGAGCCGTTCTCACCGACGATTGCTGTAAGACCCTGCTTCTGCAGCGGCACGGTCGTCTTTCTCTTAAATGACTTAAAGCCCTGGAGGACCAGACTATTTAAAATTGACATATTTTGTGAATTCAGTAAAACCGAAAAAGGCCACCCGGGAGCCCGAAAAGGTCTCGAACCTATAGATATAGAATATTTCTTTCACGGAAATGGCCAGCTGGATAAAGCTCAAGTCCAGTATAACGTTATAGCTACGAGCCCAACTACGATACCGCTCGCTGCAACCAGCATATTTCTCCGGGCGGAGGCCTGATAATCCTCTTCCAGACCCGCCAGTTGCTTTTCGTTATCAAAGGTATTTTGCCTGATATCTTTCAGGCTATTTCTAATATCCGACATATCATTTCTGATCCCGGTAATATCCTGCTTAATCGCTCCCAGATCGTCGGATACCGAAGCTACTTTTTCCTTATCGCCGGCAACCCTGTTGCTAAGCCCCCCGACCTCCGAAGCCAGTTCCTCTATTTTTTTCGTCATTGTCTCAAGTCTGCCTTCAATATCAGGTATCCTGCTCCACTGTTTTTCTCCCCGGCTTACCGATTCCTTCAGGCTCTCAATGTCTTCGTTGATTTTGCTCTGAGCTTCCTCCAGGCCCGAAATTGCTGACTGATTCCTCTCCACGTTACTGCTTATTTCGTCGTCCGCATTCGATAGTTCCCCCAACCTTTCCTCCAGCTTGTTGATTTCTTCCTCCAGCCTGGTTAAATCTTCTTCCGTTACCGGGGGAGGCTCTTCCGGCGTAGTCGTTTCGGATTCCTCCTGTCCGACCAGAGGAAATGCAAGGGAAAAAACCATAATAACTGCGACTATTCCAGCACAAACTGATAACTTGGACACTTTTTCACCTCCTTCACCACAGAATGATAGGTAAACATGGGATCAAGCTCTAGGAGTACTGTCAACAATACCAGTTACTTTTGTTGCGCCTGGAGGTGATCTCTGGAAGGTTTGGCGCCAGTATACATCTCACTCACAGAGATTTCCTTCCACGATCACCTCCCGGCATCGCTATTCTATCATAACAATTTCGACAGACGTTTGACGTGAGTCTTTTCCTCCTCGATTACTTCTTTTATCAATTCCTGATCCTCGCTGTCTACTGCCTGTTCCAGGATTTCGTAATAGTAAAGAATGGTGTCTTTCTCCAGAGAGATTGCTATCGCAATGAGTTCATCCCGGCTATCCACCTCTCGGGCTGCCTTAATATTTTCGTTCGCCGGCGTGAACACCTTTGAGTCGGCCAGTGCCTGAAGGTAGGAATCCTCCAGCTTACCGTAAAGCAAAGAACTGAGGTCTTCACCCCTTTCCACCCTTGTCTCGCCCAGCATTTCCTGAAAAGTATCTTTGTGCTTGACCTCCTGTGTGGCAAGATCTCGGAATACGTCCCGGATGGCTGCATCGTCCGTTTCTTTTTCCATTGCGTCGTAAAATTCTTTTCCATTTTCCTCTATTTGAATTGCAATCTTCAACGTCTCTTCCGCCGAAAAAGGAATATTGGTCATTTTTACCTCCTGAATGTACTTACTGAATCTGAAAACTCTATAACCCTTTATAAACGGCTATACTAGGTAAATATATCGGGCGGATTGAATGATATCAAACTGAGTCGGTAATTTTACCGAAGATTCCAGTTATTATGGCCTTCACGGAGTCAACTGCCCCGCTCTTCCGACGGGCTTGTAGAAAATTCCTTTAAAACTAGCAACTACTTACTTTAAAACGCGAGATCCGGCACCCAGCTGATCCTCCCCGGATTGTATCAGCTATTTACCGGTAAATGGGGTTATTTTTCAAAGTCCGGCGGAATAACCTTTTCCAATCCTTCAATACGTCTTTACAAGAAATCGCTTATTAAGTAATATTGGTCAAATGAAAAATATAACCGGATTACGCTGTGTTTCCTGTGGTAAAGTCTACGAACCCGAAGAACTAGATTACACCTGCCCGGAGTGCGGAACCAGAAGAGGGACGCTGGAAGTCCTTTACGATTACGGTGCTGCGGGAAGGGAACTGGAAGAGAACCTGGAAAAAACTAGCTTTCAAGACATCAAAAGGTATTTCCCGCTGTTACCCGTGAAAGATCTAGAGCTGTTGCCCCCGCTCAAAGTCGGTGGTACACCGCTTTACGGTTTTCACGAATTAACCGAGAAGGTCAATCGGATCTGGATTAAGGACGACAGCGGTAATCCGACGGCTTCTTACAAGGATCGGGCAACTGTGCTGGCCATCGCCGCCGCCAGGCAAAAGGGAATAGAGACCATGACCTGCGCTTCCACCGGAAATGCGGCAAGTTCCCTCGCCGGGCTTGCTGCTGCCTCCGGTATGGAGACCGTAATTTTCGTCCCCAGGGCTGCGCCGGAAGCGAAAATTGCCCAGTTACTTATCTACGGGGCCAACGTTTTCGCGGTCGACGGCAGTTACGATGAGGCAT
>Ga0207797_1001626_pt1 | contig 16192 bp, 11 predicted proteins | sample PRCRCaboRojoPR_6_FD_187275 | JGI IMG/M metagenome (GOLD analysis project Ga0207797, IMG submission 187275) | Marine sediment microbial community from Cabo Rojo, Puerto Rico - PR CR 10% Liquid 1 (SPAdes) | ecosystem: Environmental > Aquatic > Marine > Coastal > Sediment | place: Cabo Rojo, Puerto...
CGAGCTCCCGCCGTATCCACGCGAGCCCGAGCTGGACCTCGACGAGTCGTAGCCGTCGCCGCTCCTCTTCACCCGCGATCCCGCGGGCGCTCCCGCCCATCGATTTTTCACGCTCGGTCCCGACAGTACGCGGAGTATGCACACACGCGCCAACTACGCGACCGTCGGCGTCGGCGCCCAGCTCGGCCCGGAGGACGAGGATCTGGCTCTCGACTGGGCCGCGGACGCCGGCGACGTCACGGCCGACCACGAGTTCGAGGTGACGACCGGCGACCCGCGGGACGCGTTCGTCGGGATCCAGGCGTTCGACGTCGGGACGTACGGCCACGAGGTCGTCGTGAACGACGAGCCGCTGTCGGGCTTCGACCTCCCACCCGCGGCCGGCTGGCAGTACTGGGTCGACACGGTCACGGGCACGGCGCTCGTCGAGGGGACGAACACCCTCCGGATCGCCCGCGACACCGCGAGCGACGACGCGTTCGCCGTCGGCACCGTCTTCGTCCACTGGACCGAGGCCGTCGGCGGCGCGGGTCCGGCGCCCGAGTGACGCGGGTCCGGCGCCCGAGTGCCGTCCGTTCGTCCGGACGACCGCCCCGCGGGACACCGATCCCGTCGGTTCCGCACCGACCAGTCGTCGACGCCGTGCCGACCGCCGTCCGTGCCGGCCCGCCGTCGACGTCGACCGCGCTCCCGCCCCGGTCCCGCCGGGGCACGCGTCGCCGTTCACATATAAACCGCCGGAACGACCGCGCCGAGACGCCGACGCGCGTGTGTGAATCACTGCCAGGATATCGCCTCGACGACGGCGCTGTGCGGGGATTTCCGCTCCCGGCCGGAACGGAGTCGCGCGAGCGCCGCAGGCTCGTTTCCGAGGATTTATATAGAACCACATGCAACGAGGGGACGAACATGAGTCAGCGCCAGCGAATGCAGGGCCAGCCGATGATCATCATGGGCGAAGACTCCCAGCGCGTCAAGGACCGGGACGCGCAGGAGTTCAACATCTCCGCGGCGCGGGCGGTCGCGGAGGCGGTACGCTCGACCCTCGGACCGAAGGGGATGGACAAGATGCTCGTCGACTCGATGGGCGACGTCACGATCACGAACGACGGCGTCACCATCCTCCAGGAGATGGACATCGACAACCCGACGGCCGAGATGATCGTCGAGGTCGCCGAGACGCAGGAGGACGAGGCCGGCGACGGGACGACGACGGCCGTCGCGATCGCGGGCGAGCTCCTGAAGAACGCCGAGGACCTCCTCGAGCAGGACATCCACCCGACGGCGATCATCCGCGGGTTCAACATGGCCTCGGAGTACGCGCGCGGCGAGATCGACGACATCGCCGAGCGCGTCGAGCCCGACGACACGGAACTGCTCAAGAAGGTCGCCGAGACGTCGATGACCGGCAAGGGCGCCGAGTCGAACAAGGAGCTGCTCGCCGAGCTCATCGTCCAGGCCGTCGAGCAGGTGACCGTCGAGGCCGACGACGGCTCGTACGTCACCGACCTGGACAACCTCCGTATCCAGACGCAGACGGGCCGCTCGGCCGGCGAGTCCGAGCTGCTCCGCGGTGCCGTCATCTCGAAGGACCCCGTCCACGACGACATGCCGACGGAGTTCGACGAGGCGAACATCCTCCTGCTCAACGAGCCGATCGAGGTGGAGGAGGCCGACGTCGACACGCAGGTCAACATCGAGAGCCCCGACCAGCTCCAGAAGTTCCTGGACCAGGAGGAACAGCAGCTCAAACAGAAGGTCGAGCAGATCGAGGCGTCGGGCGCCGACGTCGTCTTCTGTCAGAAGGGGATCGACGACCTCGCCCAGCACTTCCTCGCGAAGAAGGGCATTCTCGCGGTTCGCCGCGTCAAGAAGTCCGACATCTCGTTCCTGAAGAACGTCCTCGAGAACGCCATCGTCACGGACCTCGACGCGCTGGAGGCCGACGACCTCGGCGTCGGCTCCGTCCGTCGCGACGAGGAGGACGAGCTGTTCTACGTCGAGAGCGACAGCGACGAGGCGTTCGGCGTCACGCTGCTGCTGCGCGGCTCGACCGACCACGTCGTCGACGAGCTCGAGCGCGGCGTCAACGACGCGATCGACGTCGTCGCCTCGACGGTCACTGACGGCCGCGTCCTCGCCGGCGGCGGCGCCATCGAGGTGGAGCTGGCCGGGCGGCTCCGCGACTACGCCGACTCCGTCTCCGGGCGCGAGCAGCTCGCCGTCGAGGCGTTCGCGGACGCGCTGGAGCTGGTCCCGCGCGTGCTCGCCGAGAACGCCGGGCTCGACTCCATCGACACGCTGGTCGACCTGCGGGCGGCCCACGAGGACGGCCGGGTCCGCGCGGGCCTGAACGTCTTCACCGGCGACGTCGTCGACACGTTCGAGGCCGGCGTCGTCGAGCCCGCCCACGCCAAGGAGCAGGCGCTCGCCTCGGCCACCGAGGCCGCGAACCTGGTCCTGAAGATCGACGACATCATCGCCGCCGGCGACCTCTCGACGGACAAGGAGGACGACGACGAGGGCGCCCCCGGCGGCGGCATGGGCGGCATGGGCGGCATGGGCGGCATGGGCGGCGCGATGTGAGCCCCGGCTGACGAACACGGCTACAGCCACACTCACGACCCACCGTCACCGCGGGTCGCGGGCCCACGCCCGTTCCACCGGCATCGCTGCCCCGGACCCGCGCGCCCCGCACCCGTCGACCGGGCCGGTCCCGTCCGGTGAGCGGTCGACCCGATGCGACGCGACGAACCGACGCCATCGCAGCCGCCCGGGGACCGCCCACGCCGACCAGGGACCCCCGACGCGACCCGATCGACCCGCTCCAACCCGCTCCGATCCCGACCCCGACCGCGCGCCCGCCGACGCGACGGGATCGTTCCACTCGTTCCTCGTTCCTCGAACCTCGCACCGCGCCGTCCTCGAGCCGATCGACCGCGCACGCGCGAGGTCGCACTCGTCCTCGCCGGCCGCCCGGCGACCCCACCGCCACGGTGAGAACGGTTTAAGTAGTCACCGGCAAAAACTGCCACCCATGCAGACGCTCCTCCTTGACGGCGCCGACGTGGCGGACAACGCGCGCATGAGCGAACTGATCCCGGCCGTCGAGGACGGCTTCGGGGCCTACCAGCGGGGCGACGCACAGATGCCCCCGAAGGCGTACGTCGACCTGCCGCAGTACGACGGCGACTTCCGGTCGATGCCGGCGTACATCGACGCGGGCGACTGGGAGGCGGCCGGCATCAAGTGGGTGAACGTCCACCCCGACAACCCCGACGACTACGGGCTCCCGACGGTGCTGGGGACGATGATCTACTCGGACCCGCAGAACGGGTTCCCCCTGGCTGTGATGGACGGGCGGGAGCTGACCCAGCTCCGGACGGGCGCGGCGGCGGCGGTGGCGACCGATCACCTCGCCGTCGCGGACGCCGCCTCGCTGGGGATCGTAGGGGCGGGCGACCAGGCGTACACCCAGCTGGAGGCGATCGCGGCCGTCCGGCCGATCGAGACCGTGATCGTCGCCGACCGGAACCCCGGACGCGTCGAGGCGTTCGTCGACGCCTTCGCGGACCGGTTCGACGTCCGCGGCGGCTCGATCGCGGAGGCGGCCGGCTGTGACGTGCTCTCGACGGTGACGCCCGTCGAGTCGCCGATCGTCCCCCGCGATGCCCTGGGCGAGCGAACCCACGTCAACGCGATGGGTGCCGACGCCCCCGGCAAGCACGAGCACGAGGACGAGACGCTGCTCGACGCGAAGCTCGTCATCGACGACTACGAGCAGTGCACCCACTCGGGCGAGATCAACGTCCCCTACGCGGCGGGCACGCTGACCGACGCGGACGTCTACGGGACGATCGGCGAGATCGTCACCGGACTCGAGGACGGCCGGACCGACGACGACGGGATCAGCCTCTTCGACTCGACGGGCCTCGCGATCCAGGACCTCGCGGCCGCACACGTCGTCTACGAGCACGCGAGCGAGGACGGCGAAGGGGCCCCGTTCGACTTCTTCCGGCTGGCGGACGGGACGGACGACTGAGCCCGGTCGGTGAGCCCCCGACGGGCGAGCGCCGACCAGCCGACGGGACCGTGACTCGCCCGCGGACGGGAGCCGAGGCAGTCGTCGACTCCCGACGGGCAGTCCGGCGAGCGGCGACGACCCCCGTCGGCCGTGACGACGGTGAGTAGAGACAAATATTAGAATTCGATAATAAAATTAGATCAGAGAGGTGCGGTCCAACCTCCCGCCGGCGAGGCTCCTCGACCGCTCGCGTCGACCGGTACTGGGAAACGGCCGAAAACCCCGAATTCGACGCCGACGAGCGGTCGAAGCGGCCGTCCGACCGATCACGTCCACGCCGGTCGCAGCGTCGGCCACACGGCGGGGGCCGAGGGACGACTCCCGGGAGCGATCCCGGTCCAGGCCGGGGCGACCGGGGACAGTCCCGGGGCCACGGGACCGTCGAGTCGGAGGCCGTACGGTAGCAGAGGACGTTTCGACGCCGGATTCGAGCGTCCCGAGGGACGCGTGGACCGTCGAGTAGCCGGTCGGCGGACGGTCGAACCGGCGGACACCCTACCGGGAGGGACGGTCGATCCGAACCGACGAGTCGCGCCGCACCACGAATAGTTCGATTTCGTATACGAATGCGAAATAACCAGATAGAGTATCTTTTCGAACGCGGATCGACGTGCCTCGACTCCCGAGGCCGTCGAGCCGACGACGCCGGGGCGACCCGGGTCGTGACGGGCAGGCGTCGGCGACGGTCACCCGGAGCGGACCACGAGGAACCCCGACAGGAACGGCGATCGACCCGACTGTGCGGCCCCGAAATCGAGATGACACGCCGACAACCATTACGATCGTACGAAAGTAACGGTACCGGAGCGACCCGGGAGCGTCGGGGGCGGGCGGGACGACGGGAGTCGACCGCGATCTCGTTCGCCTCTCGTAAACCCTCTGTCGGGAGGCCGGGCGGATCGCAGCGCCCCGAGGCCCGGACCACAGTGCGACGCCCCGACCTCGCCGCGCGGTGTGGCCAGGGACCGAGCGACCCATCCGAGGACAGCGACGGACTGCGCCGGTGACGAACGGGTTCCGGACCGTCGAGCTGACCGTGGCGGGGAGTCGCGAACGTCCGTTTACGACGAACGAACGTTTCAGACCTGGTGCGCGTTGATCTCGATGACGTTCGCGGCCCCCGAGACGAGTTCGGGGACCTCCTCGCGGAAGCGGTCGCCCTTCATGCGAGAGACCGGGCCGGAGGCGGAGATCGCGCCGTAGAGCTCCCCGCCCTGGCTGATGATCGGGGCGGCGACACACCGGAGCCCCTGGAGGACCTCCTCGTCGTCGAAGGAGACGCCCCGCTCGCGGACGCGCGCGAGTTCCTCGAGGAGCGCGTCACGGTCGGTGATCGTGTCGGGCGTCATCTCGGGGAGCCCGTGCCGGTCGGCGATGGCGAGGACGCGCTCCTCGGGCAGGTGGGCGAGGATCGCCTTCCCGAGCGCGGTACAGTGGAGGTGTTTCCGGTTGCCGGTGTAGGAGGCGGTCTGGACGGCGTCCTCGCCACGAGCCTTGTGGAGGTAGACCCCGCGACCGTGCTCCTCGACCATGTACTGGGCGACCTCGCCGGTCCGTTCGGCGAGCTTGTCGACCTCTCTGGTGGCGACCTCGTGGATCTCGACGCCGTTCTTGGCGTGCTCGCCGAAGTCGACGAACCGGAGGCTCACCCGGTAGTCGTCGCCGTCCCTGGCGACGAACTCGTGTTTGTAGAGGGTCGTCAGGTGGCCGTGGGCCGTCGCCTTCGAGACGCCGAGGTAGTCGGCGACCTCGGTGACGCCCGCGCCGTCGAGTTCCCGCAACGCCTCTAACACCCGACAGGAGGTCTCGACCCCCTGCACGGTTCGGCCGCCGGGGTGCGGGTCGGGATCGGTCATACGCGTACCCACCGTGGCCACGCCCTTGAATGTTCGTTCCTCGTAAACACCAGTGGCAGAGAGTGAGAGCTGGACGGACGACGGAGAGAGCGGAACGGACGGACGGACGGACGACGGCGGGAGCGGGCGGTACGGCCCGGAGGACGGACCGCGGACCGATCGGGAATGGAGGAGGGAGGACCTCGGGGGTGGGGAGTGGGGAGTCGAAGCGTCGGGAGCGCGGACGGACGCGCGAGCGAGGCGCCCCTCGAGAGCGACGAAGCCCGGCCTCCGGGCGCGCGTGGCCCGGGAGGACGGACGGTCGGCGGCGGGGACGCGGTCGGGCGCCAGGTCGTTCGACGATCGTTAACGCGGCTGTTCGCGCACGACGCCGTCGACGACCGCCTTCGTCGACTGGGCGGAGGCGTTCCGGACGGCCTCGCCGGACGAGCGGTCGAAGAGGTGGATCTTGTCCTCGGGGAAGACGACCTTCAGCTCGTCGCCGGCCTCGACCTCGACGTCGCCGTCGACACTGGCGGTGTACGTCCGGCCGCCGATCCCGAGGTAGACGTACGACTCGTCGCCCATCGGCTCGACGACCTCGACGTCGGTCGGGACCGCGTTGGCGTCGCCGGGCTCGGCCAGCCGGATGTGCTCCGGCCGGATCCCGAGCACGAGCCCCGTGGGCGCGTCGACCAGGTCGTCGGCGACGCTCCGGGGCAGCTCGTAGGCGAACGCGTCGTGGACGAGCGTCGACCCGTCGAGTTCGACGTCGAGGAAGTTCATGCTCGGCGACCCGATGAACCCCGCGACGAAGAGGTTGCGCGGCTGCCGGTAGCACTCCATCGGCGTCCCGATCTGCTGGAGCTCGCCGCCGTCGAGGATGGCGATCCGGTCGCCCATCGTCATCGCCTCGGTCTGGTCGTGCGTGACGTAGACCGTGGTCGTCCCGAGGTCCTGCTGGAGCTGCTGGATCTCCGTCCGCATCGTCGTCCGGAGCTTGGCGTCGAGGTTGGAGAGCGGCTCGTCCATCAGGAACACCTCTGGGTCGCGGATGATCGCCCGCCCGAGCGCGACGCGTTGCTGCTGGCCGCCCGAGAGGTCGCGGGGCTTCTTGTCGAGTAGCTCCGGGATCTCCAGCATCTCGGCGGTCTCCTCGACCCGACTGTGGATCTCCGCTTTCGAGAGGTCGGTCGTGATCTTCAGCCCGTAACCGATGTTCTCCCGCACGGTCATGTGCGGGTAGAGCGCGTAGTTCTGGAACACCATCGCCATGTTCCGCTCCTTGGGCTTGCGGTCGGTGATGTCCCGTCCGTCGAGCGTGATCGTCCCCGACGACACCCGCTCGAGCCCGGCGATACACCGCAGCGTCGTCGACTTCCCGCAGCCCGACGGGCCGACGAGCACGAGGAACTCCCCGTCCTCGAGCCTGATGTTGATGTCGTCGACGGCGACGATCTCGTTGCCGCCGTCGTCGAACACCTTCCTGAGGTCGTTCAACGCGAGTTCACCCATCTGAGTCACCAGCCATTGCCCCACGCTTTCGGACAGGTGCTATTAAACTTCCCGCCAGCCGGACGGCGCGAACCGCGGCCGACCGACCGGTCCGCCCGACTGACTGGTCGTCGCTCCCGAACGTCTCCGACCGCGGCTCCGCGCCGCGACGACGGCACGAGGACGCCCGGCCCGGCGTCGAGCCGACACGTCGGTCGGTTGTCCGGTCAGGTTCTGTCCGCTCAGGTCCGATCAGATCCGGTCCGGTCCGTTCGATCGGGTCCAGGTTCCGTGCGAGCCGCGTTACGCCGCGACGACGAGCCGGTCGGCCCCGGCGTCGTAGTCGAACGCCGTCGGCTCCCCGTCGACCCGGACCGCCGCGGGCTCGGTCCCGACGCCGTCGACGACGACCTCGAACGAGCCGACGGCGGTCTCGTCGAGCGAGACGTCGACGACCGGCCCGTCCGACCCGGCGTCCGAACCGTCCGCACCACGGTCGTCGGCGTCCACCTCGGTCGCGTCGTGGTCGTCCGGGTCGCTCGCGACGACGGCGAACGTCGCGACCTCGTCGCGGTCCTCGTCGTAGAAGTCGAACGACGCGCGGCGGTCGGCGGGGTCGGCGTCGCCGTCGTCGTCGTCACGACCGCCGGTCCCGTCCCCGCCGACGGCCGGGAGGACCGCCCGGAGCGTCAGCGCCCCGGGCGTCCCGGGCTGGACGGTCTCGGTCGCCTCGCGGAGCGGGACGAGGGCCCCGGCGCGGACGAAGATCGGCATCCGGTCGAGGGGCGCGTCGACGGCGACCGTCCGGCCGCCCGCGTGGCGTTCGTCGGTCCACCAGTCGACCCACTCGCCCTCGGGGAGGTAGACGTCCCGCGTCGTCGCCCCGTCGAAGACGGGGGCGACCAGCAGGTCGGTCCCGAGGAGGAACTGGTCGTCGAGGTCCGCGACCAGGGGGTCGTCCTGGTACTCGAGGAGGAGCGGCCGGACGGACGGGAGCCCAGTGCGGGCGGCCTCGTCGGCCACGGAGTAGAGGTAGGGGAGGAGCCGGTAGCGCAGCCGGGCGTACTCGCGGAAGATCTCCAGGGCCTCCTCCCCGAACGCCCAGGGTTCGCGGGGCGTCGTGCCGTGACACCGCGAGTGCGACGAGAGGAGGCCGAACTGCGCCCACCGGACGTACACCTCGCGGTCGGGTTCGCCCTGGAACCCGCCGATGTCGTGGCTCCAGTAGCCGAAGCCCGACAGCGACGCCGACAGCCCGCCCTTCAGCGCGGCCGCCATCCCGACGAACGTCGTCTGCGGGTCGCCGCCCCAGTGGACCGGGTAGCGCTGGCTGCCGGTCCAGGCCGCCCGGCCCCACAGCAGCGTGTCGTCGGGTCCGCGGTAGTCCTCGACGGCACGGTAGACCGCCTCGTTGTAGCGGTACGGGTAGAGGTTGTGCTCGGCGGCGCCCGACCGCCCGTTCGCGAGGACCGCGTCCTCGGGGACGTACTCCCCGTAGTCGGTCTTGAACGTGTCCACGCCCATCTCTAGCAGCCGGCGGTGTTTCGCCTGCCACCAGTCGACGGCGTCGGGGTTCGTGAAGTCGACGATCGCCCCGCGGTAGTCGCCCTGGCACGTGCGGTCCATCACGTACGGCTTGCCGGTGCCGTCCTCGACGAAGTAGCCCTCGCGGGCCCCCTCCGTGAACGCGTCCGTCCCGACGGGGACGTGCGGGTGCTCCCACAGCGACAGCCGGAAGCCGTTCTCGTGGAGCCCGTCGATCATCCCCTCGGGGTCGGGGAACTGCTCGGTGTCCCAGACGAGGTCCGTCGACTGCCGGTCCCGCATCCAGAAGGGGTCGAGGTGGACGACGTCACACGGGATCTCCTCGGCGCGGACGCGGTCGGTGATCTCCTCCAGCTGTGCGCGCGACTCGTAGCCCAGCCGGGACATCCAGACGCCGAAGCTCCACTTGGGCGGCCGCTTCGGGCGGCCGGTGAAGGCGGTGTACTGCCGGAGGACGTCCCGGAGGTCGGGCCCGTAGAAGAAGACGAACGCCACGCGGTCGCCGTCGACCGCGACCTGGCCCGACGCGGCCGACTCGCGCCCGAGGTCGTACCGGACCCGGCGGGTCGTGTCGACGAGGAAGCCGTACCCCCGGTTCGAGAGGTGGAAGGGGACGTTCTTGTACGCCCGCTCGGTCTCCGTCCCGAGCGGTTCGACGTGCCAGGACTCGTAGCTCCCGCCGGTCTTGTCCAGCCCGGTGAACTTCTCGCCGAGGCCGTAGACCCGCTCGCCGGGGTCGAGCGCGAACGCGGTGCCCGCCTCGGTCACCTTGCGCGGGCCGTGGTTGACCTCGACCTCCTCGAACCAGAGCGGGTCGACGCGGGGGTCGGCGCGGACGTCGAGGTCGTGGGCCTGCGCCTCGTAGACCGTCTCGCCCCGGTCGGGATCGACGACCCGGAACGCCCAGTCGTCGAGCCCGACGACGACGTCGAGTGCGTCGCTCGAGACCCGGAGCTCGCCGTCGAGTTCGGCCAGCGAGAGGTCGACGTCGGTCTCGACGCGCTCCTCGAAGTAGTCGGGGTGGGTGCGGTCGGGATCGACCTCGGGGTTGACTTCGAGCTCGAAGCGGAACGTCCGGGGGTCGAAAAAGCGGAGGGTGACCGCGACGGGGCCGCGCTCGGTCAGGCGGGCCTCCTCGGGGTCGGTCGCGCAGTCCAGGCGGACCGACCGCTCGTCGACGAGATCGTACGACTCGACGCCGGTGACGCGGGTGCGTGGCATGTACTCCGGCGGTCCCGGGCGACCGTGTTAACTCTGCCGACGCGAGGGCGACGGCACACCCCGGGGCCGTCTCCACCCCCCCTGCGAGTACCGGGGCCGTCTCCACCCCCCCTGCGAGTACCGGGGACTCGTCTCCGCCATCGCGGCGAGTGCCGGGGACTCGTCTCCGCCATCGCGGCGAGCGCCGGGCGCCGTCGACGCGAGCGCTCCCCATCCAGACCACAATCGTAAAGACCGCCTGCCGAGAGGTGCGGACGATGACGGACACCGAGGAGTTCGACCCGGACGAGCCGGACTACCGGATCCCGCAGGGCGGCGGCGTCCCCTGGCGCGACATGGGGATGGACGAGACGCACCGTCCCGCCGATCGGGACGTCGAGATCACGGACGTCAAGACGATGGCCATCGCGGGCAACTTCACCTGGGGCATCGTCAAGGTGGAGACGAACACGGACCACTACGGGCTGGGCGAGACGTTCCGGGCGGAGGCCGCGCTGGACATGGCCGGCCGGATGGACGTCGACCTGGCGGGCGAGAACCCGCTGGACACCGATCGCATCGTCGAGCTGCTCAACCAGCGGTACACGGGCTGTGGCCGGATCGGCCAGGCGGCGTTCACCGCCATCGAGACCGCCTGTTACGACATCAAGGGGAAACTGCTCGGCGTCCCGGTCTACGAGCTGCTGGGCGGGAAGTACCGCGACTCGATCAAGATCTACTGTGACACCCACGGCGGCGAGTCGCTGGGCGAGGCCGAGGCACACGACCCCCGGGACGTCTACACGCCCGAGTCGTACGCCCGCGCGGCCCGCGAGGTCGTCGACGAGGGGTTCGAGGCGCTGAAGTTCGATCTCGACGTCCCGACGCACGCCGACTACGACGAGGCGAACCGGCGGATGGACAACGCCGCCCTGGAGCACAAGGCGCAGCTAGTCGAGGCGGTCCGCGACGAGATCGGCTACGACGTCGACCTCGGGATGGACCTCCACTGGAACTTCACCGTCGAGACGGCCGTCCGCCTCGGCCGGAAGTTAGAGGAGTACGACCTCGCGTGGCTCGAGGACCCCTGTCCGCCCGAGAAGACCGACGCCCAGCGTCGCGTGCGCGAGAAACTGGACACGCCGGTGTTGACCGGCGAGAACCTGGTGACGCCCGCGCAGTTCCACGAGGCGCTCGACGCCGGGATCATGGACATCGCCGCGCCCGACGTCAACAAGTGCGGCGGGCTGGGAGAGATGCGGACGATCGCGAAGCTCTGTGACCTCTACGGCGTCCCGATCGCCTCGCACAACATCTCCTCGCCGCTGGGCACCGTCGCCGGCGCGCACCTCTCGGCGGCCATCCCGAACTTCGTCGCGATGGAGTACCACTCCCGGGACGTCCCGTGGTGGAACGAGTTCGCGACGCGGACGGCGGGCTCGGGCCCGATCCTGGAGGACGGCTACATCGACGTCCCCGAGGGCCCGGGGCTGGGCGTCGAGATCGACCGCGACCTCGCGGAGCAGTACCTGACCGACGACTCCGAGCTGATCGTCTGATCGGCTGGTCGGGTCGGCGGTCGCCGGACGCCCGCCGATCGGTCCGTGGATCGGGCGGACGGCGACGCGACCGCCGCCGCGGCCGGTGTCGGAGCGCTTTTGTGAGCGTTGTGCGACGGCCCGGACATGAGAGTCGTCGTCACCGACCACGACTTCGCGGACCTGTCGATCGAGCGCGACGTCCTGGCCGACCACGAGGTCGTCTGTCCCACGGACGCCGTCGGCGCGCCCGTCGAGCCGGGCGATCTGGCGGGAGCGGACGCGGTGTTGAACCTCCGGACGGACCTCGACGCCGGGCACGTCGAGGCGATGGCCGACAGCTGTCGGGTGATCGCCCGGTACGGGATCGGCGTCGACAACGTCGACACGGACGCGGCCACGGCGGCCGGGATCCCGGTGACGAACGTCCCGGACTACTGTCTCGAGGAGGTGTCGGTCCACGCGATCACGCTGGCGCTGGCGCTCCTCCGGGGGGTCAAGCGGTACGACGCGTCCGTCGCGGCCGGCGAGTGGGAGCGGGAGGCCGCCGCGCCCCTCCACCGCCTCTCGGAGACGACGATCGGGATCGTGGGCTACGGGGCCATCGGGCGCGAGGTCGGCCGCCGTGCGGCCGCGCTGGGTGCGGACGTCGTCGCCTCCGACCCCTTCCTGGAGCCAGCCGACGTCGCCGACGAGCCCGCCGAGCTGGTCGCGTTCGAGGAGGTACTCGACCGCGCGGCGGCCGTCTCGGTCCACTCGCCGCTCACCCCGGAGACGCGTGGAATGTTCGGCGCGGACGCGTTCGCGCGCATGCGCGACGACGCCGTGCTGGTGAACGTCGCCCGGGGACCCATCGTCGACGACGACGCGCTCCACGAGGCGCTCGAGGCCGGGGAGGTCGCCGGCGCGGGCCTGGACGTCTTCCCCGAGGAGCCGCCGGCCGCCGACCACCCGCTCCGCGGGCACCCGCGCGTGATCGCGACGCCCCACGTGGCGTGGTACTCCGAGGAGGCCAACGACCAGCGCCGGCGAACCGCCGCGGGGATCGTCCGGGCGGCGCTGGCGGGCGAGGAGGTCGAGAACGTCGTGAACGAGGCGTGAGACGGTGGTTCGTGGAACGGGTGTTCGCGTCGAACTGACGCGGTGACGGGGTCGAGTAGGAGTGAGGGCGTGCTCGGGTCGGGGACGACGACCATCACGACGGTCGTTGCTTGCCCTTGGTCGGCAATCGGGACTGTATGGCCGAGACGACGGAGCATTCTTGTCGGATTTCCGATTGTTCGTAGCTCGAACGGTCGGTGAGAACGATCGGTGAGAACGACCCCGGAGCCGAAGACACCGAATGGACCGCAGGCCTCATGCCTCCCCAGCCTCCTGCGACGCGGACGGGCGACCCACGTATCGCCCGTCCGGTAGTGCGAGCTTCGCTCGCGCGCTCCTCGCTTCGCTCCCTCCGGTCGCTCCGCTTCGGTGCTCGGTCCCTCGCGCGCTCGCCGCGCGCAACGGCGCGGCTGCGCGCGCCGGACCGTCTCGCAGACGAATCATCTGAGAACGCAGCGAGAGAAAGCCACCAGTTCACCGTGGCGCGCGGTCGGCGGCAGCCCCGGGCCGCCGCCAGCGCGCGAGGGCGAGAAGCGCGAGAGCGGAGCTCCCGCCTACGTCCGGGCGACTCGCGGGTCACCCGGAACCGGAGCGAACGAGGACTCGGAAGTCGCAGCCCGCGCAGGGCCGGAGGCCCGAGCAGGACCGTCTTCCGTATGGTGAGGTCTGTGGTCGCGGTGCGGTCGCGGTGCGGTCGCGGTGCGGTCCATTCGGCGTCTTCGGCTCCAGGGGCGTGCTCACCAGTCGCTCGGGCGTATCGAATCAGGAGGCCGTCCCTCCCGTCTGAGAGCCGTTGTCTCCCGTGGAGACCACGGGAGAACGGAGAACCGAACCCCGAAAATGGAACCCGGCGAGCGATCGGGACGAGAGCGTCCTCGAACCGCGCTACGCCTTGCCGAAGCCGGCGGTGAGCCCCTCGACGACCTTCCGCTGGAAGAAGACCATGAACAGGAGCAGCGGGACCACCGACAGCACGACGGCCGCCGAGATCGTCCCCCAGGGGAACGTGTACTCGCCCTGGTAGAGGGCGATCCCGACGGTGATCGTCCGCATCTTGTCCTCGGTCATGAACGTGAGCGCGAAGAGGAACTCGTTCCACGCGTAGATGAAGACGATGATCGCCGACGTCGCCATCGCGGGCGCCGAGACGGGCAGGATGATCCGGAAGAGGACGCCGAGGCGGGTCAGCCCGTCCATCAGCCCGGCCTCCTCCAGCGAGGCGGGCAGCTCCTTGAAGTACGCCTGCATGATCCAGACCGCGAACGGGAGCTGGAAGGCGGCGTACGGCAGGATGAGGCCGATGTAGTCGTTCAGCAGCATCGTGTCCCGGGCGAGCCGGAACAGGGGGATGAGCCGGGAGATGAACGGCAGCATCGACGAGAAGAGGATGATCAGCAGGACGGGGAGCTTGTAGTCGAAGTCGAGCCGCGAGAGGGCGTAGCCGGCCAGCGCGCCCAGGAAGACGTCGATGATCGCCGTGCCGGACGCGACCACGAAGGAGTTGAAGAGGTACCGGAGGAACGGCGCCTGCTCGAAGGCGATCCGGTAGTTCTCGAGGGTGATCGTGTTCGGGATGTACGTCACCGGGAACTGGACGGCCTCGGAGGCCGGCTTCAGCGACGTGATCAGCATCCAGATCACCGGGAAGAACGAGACGAGCACGAGCGCCGCGATCGAACCGTAGAAGCCCAGGAGCTTCCCAACCTTCTGCGGACTCATCTCCTCCAGCCGGGCGTTCAGGGAGCCGTCTGCGGTCGCCATCTCAGCGCACCTCCGGCTCGTAGAGCGTCGTCACGTAGATCATCGAGATCGTCAGCGCGAACAGCCCGATCATCGTCGCCGCCGCCGACCCCTGTCCGAAGTCGAGGCGGTTGAACGTGATCTTGTGGGTGAACAGGACGAGCGTGGTGGTCGCCTCGCCGGGACCGCCGTTCGTCAGCCCGAACGGGAGCCCGAACGCCTGGAACGCCGGGAGCGTCCGGAAGATGAGCGCGACCAGGATCGTCGGCTTCAACAGCGGGAGCGTGATGTCGCGGAACCGCCGCCACTTGGTGGCGCCGTCCATCCGGGACGCCTCGTAGAGGTGCTCCGGGATGCCCGTCAGCCCCGCCAGCAGGATCAGCGCCATGAACGACGTCGTCTTCCAGATGGTGACGAACGTCATCGCCCCGAGCGCGACCGTCGGTTTCGCGAGGAACGGGAACGGCTGGCTCAGCAGGCCGATCCGGACGAGCATGTCGTTGATCACGCCGTACTGGCCGTGGAAGAGCCACGCCCAGATCTTCGCGTTGATGATCGTCGGGAGCGCCCACGGGAAGAGGATCGCCGCCTGGGCGATGTACTTGCCGTGGAACTCGCGGTTCAGCAGGATCGCGACCCCGAGCCCGAGCACCAGCTCGATCGGCACGCTGACGAACGTGTAGATCAGCGACACCGTCAGCGAGTTCCAGAAGGAACCGTTGCCGAAGAGCCGGCCGTAGTTCTCGAATCCGACGAACGTCTGCGTTCGGTTCGGCAGGACGTAGCCCGTGTGGAGGCTCGCCCACACCGTGTCGAAGATCGGGTAAAACGACACGACGAACAGGAACCCCAGGACCGGCGCGAGGAGCAGCGTCGCGAGCTCGCTCTCGGTCAGTCGAAGCTCGCGGTAGCGTGCGGCGCGGTCCCGCAGTCCCACGCCCACCCGCTCCGACAGCCCCGCGTCCTGTGGCTGATTCGCACTACCCATGTGAGCCTCGTCGTTATCCCGACTACATAAACATGATGGAGCGGCGGCGCGGGCGCACGAGCGGGCTCGACGGGCGCGAGGCTCGGAGACGGGACTCGGCGGGGAGCGTGAGTCGCGACACGGGGAGGCGAGGAACGGTACGAGGGGACGGGGAGGGCGGAGTGAGAGGGATGGGAGTGAGAGGGGGTGGCGGGCGGCAGAACCGCCACACGTCGAAAGGTTTAGGCGGGACGGCCGAGGCGGTGGGAGTATGAACAGCGACCTGCTGGAGTCGCTCCGTCGGCGATGGGGTCGCCTCGACCGCGGCTGGAAGGCCAGCGCGCTCGGCTTGCTCCTCCTCTACGCGGGGACGCTCCTGTGAGCGCGGGGTCGACGGGCGCGGTGGGACGGCTGCTCGCCGGCGTGCGGCGGTACGGCCCCGGGCTCGCGCTGATGGCCGGGGTCGCGCTCGGGGCCCGGCTGCTCGCGACCGCGACCGGCCTCTCGGCGCTCGCGTTCGCGGTCGGCGGGGCCGCCCTCGCCGCCAACACCGTCGGCGTCCCCGACTGGGCGCGCCCCGGACTGGACCGCCACAAACTGCTGCTGGAGACGGGGATCGTGCTCCTCGGCGCGGGGTTGACGATCGGACAGCTCGCCCGGGCCGGCCCGCGCGTCGTCGGCCTCGCGG
>Ga0207797_1001627_pt1 | contig 16190 bp, 13 predicted proteins | sample PRCRCaboRojoPR_6_FD_187275 | JGI IMG/M metagenome (GOLD analysis project Ga0207797, IMG submission 187275) | Marine sediment microbial community from Cabo Rojo, Puerto Rico - PR CR 10% Liquid 1 (SPAdes) | ecosystem: Environmental > Aquatic > Marine > Coastal > Sediment | place: Cabo Rojo, Puerto...
GCAATTACCGACTAACTCCGTAGTTACGCCCTGCCTTAATTTACTGCGGGCCCCCCTGTCGACCAGAAAACTGAAATCGCTGTGACTATGGGGGTCGATAAAGCCCGGAGCCACTGCCCGGCCCTCGAGATTTAACGTCCGCCCGGCCCCGGAGAGAGCGTTCGGGGGTGCGATGGCCGCGATCGATCCTCCCTTGATTCCGATATCGGCCCAATACCAAGGATTGCCCGTTCCATCGAAAACTTTGCATTCTTTCAAGAGTAAGTCGAAACTCATTCTTCCTACCTCCCGATCGGTTAGGATATGAACGTGTCAATTTATTTTCCCGTTTTGATTTGATTTTTCCACCCTTTCTGGTATACTGTTTCAAACTTTGAATATATCTTGGAACTTTTTGTAAAAATATGTGATAATCGCGGGTCGAATTGTGTAATTATCCAAGAAGGTAATTATCAAAGATAGAACTAAGAACGATGAACCGTTTCTACCCATCCAACGGAGTACTGTCTCGTCTGCTGAAGAGAATCAAATCGAGTCACTGGGATCAGCAAAGGCGGTCTCGCCCCCAATTTTGCTCGTAGTCGGTCTTTTGGGCCGGTTTCGGAAATACCCTTCCCTGAAAATTTTAAACTTTTCAAGGGCCAAGGGGTAGGTCATGACCTATGATGATTAAGAGAAGGGCACTTCCATCGTCCATTTCTCAGAACCTCTTTCATCGTTAACCTGTTTTTGAGAGAAGAGGGGAGTTTGCCGATCTGACCCGCTACGGACCAGGTCCGAATCGCAATTTTAACTCTGAGGTTCAAACAAATCGTATCTACCCGCTACGTCGGTGAAGCGAGCGCAGTTTGCAAGTTATATAAAACCTTGGAAATATTTTCGGTTTTGGATCAAATAACTATTGGAGGAGCAATCTTCAAATTGTATACTCAATGGTGATTCTAGACTATTAGCTCTCCTCAACTTTTAAAAACAAACGCGTAATTTACAAGGTTTTATATAAATAATCAAGTCCGACCCTATATCGAGGAGGTAGTAAAATGTCCAAATCCAAATTCTATCGTTCCACGGGGGCTCAAGGCCCCGGTAAATCCGTAATCGTCTTCTCCGCACTTGTTTTGGCATTTTCCCTAGCACTGCTGGGTGGCTGGAGCGGTACCGTTCTGGCCGAGGAGGGGGAAAGCGTAATCAGACTTGCTTTCGCCCGGGAACCACAGACTCTCGACGTACAGAAGATAAACTGGTCCACGCCCGTCCATCCTCTCATCTCCGAACCCCCCATTCGAGTCGCCCCCGACGGGGGAATAGCGTCCAGCATCCTGGCGGATTTCCGTCTGGAGGAGGAGGGGAAGGTCTGGGTTTACGAGTTGCCCGATGAGGCCAAGTTTAGCGACGGGACGCCGCTCGACGCGGAGACGCTGAAGAAATCCATTCTGCGTTACATCGACAAAAGTCCTTACGCTTCCGACTGGTCCATGTTGCAAGGTTACCCGGACGATCCGAAATTGGAAGTCGTCGACGAGACGACGCTCAAGTTGTACTGGGAGGCCTATCCCGCCTATACCGTCGTCGCCTTGGCTTCCACCTACGCCGGAGTGGTCAACCCCGCGGCGGCGGAGGAGATGGAGGAAGCGGCTTTCGGCCGCGATCCCGTCACTCTGGGACCGTTCAAGCTGGAAAGCTGGCAGCGGGGTCAGAAGATAACCTTAAAGAAGAACGAACATTACCGGACGAACGATCCGACGTTGGAAAACGGAGGGCCGCCCCACGTAGACAAGCTGGTCATTCGCTATATCCCCGAGGACTTGACCCGGGTCAGCGAGCTGGAAGCGGGCAACGTGGACATGATCTATCCCGTTCCCTCCGCCTCGCTAGATTCGCTGAGGAAAAAAGAGGACATCAAAATCAATTCTTCCGTGGTCCCCGGCCTGACGCGGCTCGGCTTCAACTGCGAGAAGGAGCCTTTCGACGATCCCCAGGTACGGACGGCGATTAGCTACGCCATCGACAGAGAACAGATCGCGAGCTATCTCAACAATATGGTCATCCCCCGCTACGGTTTTCTCTCTTCGGCCCAGCTGGCTTACAGCGAGGAGACCGAACAGTGGGCGGAGGAAAACTACGGTTACGATCCGGAGAAAGCTCGACAAATGCTGGAAGAAGCGGGCTACGGGAAGGGCGATATCGAGGCCACTCTGCTGGTCCCTTCGGACGATCCGCTGGTGAAAAAGATCGGCGTCGTGCTGCAGGGACAGCTTTCCCAGGTCGGGGTAAAGGTAAATCTGACGGAAAACCCTTCCAGCTACATCCGCGAAAAGGCGATCGCCGGCGAACACGAGATGGCGCTGATGATTTTCTCCTGGTCCGATCCCAACATACTCAAGTGGGTCTTCAATCCGGAAAGCGACTCACAGTACGCCCACTGGAATACGGAGGAAGCCCAAAAGATGCTGGATCTACTGCAAGAGGGTCGCAAGATCGTCGACGTCGAGGAACGGACCGCGACCTACTCCCAGATTCAGAAGATCCTGTTGGAGAACCATCCCGCGATTCCTATTTTTACCCGCAAGGATTACTACGCCTACAGTACGCGGCTGCAGAACTTGAAATACGATCCCAAACCGGAGGGAAGATTCCTCTGGAACGATGTCAAGGTAGAAGAAGATTAATTAAGAATAGTCGAGTAGAAAACCGAATAGAACCGAACCCGGCCGGGGATCGATCCCCGGCCGGACGAATAGTGGGGCTATATCGATGAACGGATTTAGAAAATATTTGCTAAAGCGGCTCTTCACCGTCCTGATTACCGTCTTGACCGTCTCCGTGGTTATTTTCCTTCTATTGAGAATAGTGCCAGAGGATCCGATCGAGTTGATGACCGGCCCTCGGGTTTCGGATGAAGCCGTGGCCAAACTGAAGTCCCGCTGGGGACTGGATAAGCCCCTGCACATGCAGTACTTCACCTGGATATCGAGGATGGTCCAGGGAGACTTCGGGGTATCGATCGTCACTCAGGAGAAAGTATCGCGGTTGATCCGCTCCCGACTGCCCTATACGCTGGGACTGACCACGGCGGGGATGATAATATCCCTGCTTTTGGGGGTGCCGGCGGGCGTAATTTCGGCCCTCCGCCAGTACTCGGGGCTGGACTATTCCGTGACCTTTCTTTCCTTTCTCTGGCTTTCGATGCCCTCTTTCTGGCTGGGAATCCTGCTGATGCTTTTCTTCGGGCTCTATCTGAGATGGTTGCCCATCTCCGGCTATCAGGGTTGGACTTCCTTCATCCTGCCCGCATTCACTTTGGGTCTGCCCCAGCTGGGGCGGATCACCAGGCTGATGCGCACGGAGATGCTCGAGGTCAAGCGGGAGGAGTTCATTATGGCCTGTCGGGCCAAGGGGTTAAAGGAACGGACCGTAATCTTTTTACACGCTTTGCGCAATTCGATCATCCCCATAGTGGTCTTCCAATTTCTATATCTGCCCTGGCTGATCGGCGGCGCGGTGGTGGTGGAGACGGTATTTTCCTGGCCCGGGATGGGGAGATTGCTTTACGACTCCATCGTCACTCAGGACTTCCCCGTCGTACAGAGCCTTATCCTGATCATCGCCATCCTTACGGGCATATCGAACTTTCTGGGCGACCTGGTCGCGGCCTATCTCGACCCGCGGATCAGGCTGGAGGGTTAAATATTAAATATGGTTGAAGAACGAAGAAAGGAGATGGAACCAGGGGAGGAGGAATCCCTCGAAGGTGGAAGCTGGAGCCGTTCGGCCTCCCTCCGCCTGTCGGCTCTTTATCAACATAAGCTGGCCGTCTTTGGCGCTTTAGTGATAATCTTAACCGGCTTGACGGCCATATTTGCCCCCTACCTCGCCCCGCACGACCCGCTAGAGATGAATTTCAACCAGCAACTCGCCTCGCCCAGCTGGAATTATCCTTTCGGCACGGACTATCAGGGAAGATGTGTCTTTAGCCGCGTCCTCTATGGAAGTAGAATAGCCTTGGCCATCTGCTTTCTACTCGTCGGCATCCAGGCCGGCATCGGGGTTCCCATCGGCCTGATCGCGGGCTATGCCGGGGGCAAAACGGACGAGTTCCTGATGCGATTTACGGATATGGTCTGGTCTTTGCCTCCCCTTGTCTTGGCCCTGGCCTTCGTCATGATTTTGGGGGCGGGTATCGTCAACGTCATCATCGCCCTCTCCATCGTCAGTTGGGCTCAGTTTGCTCGGGTGACCAGAAGCAAGGTGCAAAGCATCAAAAACGAGGAGTTCGTCGAGGCGGCCCGGGCCGCGGGAGACTCCAACCTAGGTATCCTGTGGCACGAGATATTGCCCAACGTCCTGGCGCCGAACATAGTCTTGGCCACCCTGGCCTTGCCCACGGCCCTGCTTCAGGCTTCGGCGATGAGCTTTTTGGGTTTTGGGGCCCAACCGCCGACGCCGGAGTGGGGGGCCATCCTTTCGGCCGGCAGGGAATACCTGCGGGTAGCTCCGTGGATAGCGAGTTTCCCTGGCCTGGCCATCATGATCGTAGTGTTGGCCTTCAATTTTTTGGGCGACGGTCTGCGAGACGCTTTCGACCCCAAGTTGAGGAGGGGTTGAAGCTTTTCGATTTTCTATCTGAGAGGTAAAAGTATGAGTGAAAACTTGCTGGAAGTAAGCGATCTGACGGTCAGCTTTTCCACCGAACGGGGGGAGGTGGAGGCCTTAGACGGCGTGAACTTCTCCTTAAAGGAGGGAGAGATCTTCGGTCTAGCCGGAGAAACCGGATGTGGCAAGAGCGTTACCGCTCTCTCCATCTTGCGCCTCTTGGGGGAAAACGGGAGGATAGATCGAGGGGAGGTAATCTTTAAAGGTCGTGACCTGCTCCAGTTGAGCGAAGAGGAGCTGGCCGAGGAGATCCGCGGGGAGGAAATATCGATGGTCTTTCAGGATCCGGAGGGTTCCTTCGACCCCGTCTATACTATTGGTTATCAATTTTTGGAGACGCTCAGGGCCAACGTCGGTCTGGACAAAGAGGGGGGCAAGAAAAAGGCTCTGGACACTCTAAAGGAAGTGCGCATCGGTAATCCCGAGGACGTGAGGGACTCCTACTCTTTTCAGTTGAGCGGGGGTATGAATCAGCGGGCCATGATCGGGATGATGCTTTCGGCCAACCCTTCCCTGCTCATCGCCGATGAGCCCACTACGGCCCTCGACGTGACCATCCAGGGGCAGATACTCAGTCTACTGCGGGAAATCAGCCTAGAACTGGGGACGGCCGTGCTGTTGATCACGCATAACTTGGCCGTAGTGACGGAAATATGCGATCGAGTGGGGGTGATGTACGGGGGCAGCGTAGTGGAGATCGCCGATACGCAGACCCTGTTCAATTCACCGCTTCACCCTTACAGCAAGGGCTTGATGAACGCCATTCCCAAAAAAGAGCGCCGGGGAGAGGAGCTTTACACCATTCCCGGAGTAGTGCCGGAGGCGGTCAATCCCCCTTCCGGTTGTCGTTTTCATCCCCGCTGCCCGTCATCCGAAGAGGTCTGTCGGCGGAAGAAGCCCGTTCAGGTCGAAGTAGAGGCGGGCCACATCGTCGCCTGTCACTTGCAAGGGGAGTCCTATGAACGTTAACGGAGAGGAAGGGGCCTTAATGCGGACGGAAAATCTAAAGAAATATTTCCCCGTCCAAGGGGGCTTCTTTAAGCGGTCGCGTGGTTTCGTCAAGGCGGTCGACGGGGTCGATCTATCGATCCCCAAAGGAGCATTCGCCGGATTGGTCGGGGAAAGCGGTTGCGGAAAGACCACTTTGGGCAAGACGCTTTTGGCCCTCTTGAAGCCTACGGAAGGCGGCGTATTCTTTGACGGTCGGGACTTGGCCGGTTTGAGCAAGAGGGAGTTGAGGGGAGAAAGGCGCCATCTGGGAGTGGTCTTCCAAAATCCCAAGACTTCGCTCAATCCGCGACGGACGGTGGAGGAAAGCGTGGGGCGGCCGTTGAAGATCCACGGAGTGAGGAAAAGGGAGAGAGAAAGAAGGATCCAGGAAGGCCTGGAGATGGTCCGCCTGCGCGAGGAGCACCTAGATCGTTTCCCCCACGAACTTTCGGGCGGACAGCGGCAGCGGGTGGCGATCGTGCGGGCGCTGATTTTGAATCCCAAGTTCGTCCTGCTGGACGAGCCCACTTCCGCTTTGGACATGTCCGTTCAGGCCCGGATTCTAAATCTGTTGAACGAATTGAAACGGGAGTTGGGATTGACCTACCTCTTTATCACCCACGACCTCAACTTGGCCCGCTATGTCGTCGGACGGGTGCTGGTAATGTATTTGGGCAAGATCATCGAAACGGCCCCGGCGGAAGAGATATTCGAGACCCCTCTCCACCCTTATTCTAGGGGCCTGCTGGCGTCATCCCCATCGCCCGATCCGGACGAGAAGATCGATCGGGGTTCCGTCCTAAAAGGTGAGGTGCCCGATCCGGCCAATCCCCCATCCGGCTGTCGCTTTCATCCTCGCTGCCAGTTTGCCGAAGATATCTGCAGCGAGAGGGAACCCGGCCTGGAGGAACTGCCCGGGGCGGGAGAGCGAAAGGCGGCCTGTCATTTCAAAGAGCGTTTTCAGGAGGAGGGTTTTTAGATGAATCAGAGTCGATGGACCAGCAAAATCAAAGACTTCGTAGAGAAAAAGCTTCAACGAAAGAATTTCCCCGGTCTGGCCTTGGCCGTGACCGACAGAGAAGGGGTCTTATACAGCGAAGCATTTGGCTTCGCCGATCTGCGGGGAAGACGAGAGGCTCGCCTCGAAGATCTGTTCGAGATAGGCTCGATCGGCAAATCATTTACGGCCCTCCTCCTGCTTCAATTGAAGGACGAAGGAGAGCTCGATCTTCACGAGCCCGTCGAAAGATACCTGCCTTGGTTTGAGGCGGTTTCGTCCCCCGATCCGATCGAGATCCACCATCTGCTCACCCATACGGCGGGGGTGATCCGCGGCACTGAAATCAGCCCGGAAGATCGCTATCAGGTCTGGTTGCTGCGGGAGATGGAAGCGACGACCCCGCCGGGCGAGTTTTTCCACTATTCCAATACGGGTTATAAGGCGTTAGGCTCCCTGTTGAAGAGAGTTACCGGAAAAGGCTACGGCGAACTGGTCCGAGAGAGGATTCTGGAGCCGCTGGGGATGGAGGAGACCGAACCGACTATCAACAATGAGATCCGGGAGAAGTTGGCCCCGGGCCATACTCCTTACTACGACGATCGCCCCCTACCTCCACAGGGGCGCTTGGCCCCGGCCACGTGGATGGAAACGGCCACCGCCGACGGATGTATCGCTTCCACGGCGGAGGATATGAGCCGCTATCTCCGCTTGCTACTAGGAAGAGGGAAGTTTGAAGGGAAGAGACTAATCAGCGAAAAGAGTTTTTCTCTGCTCACCCAAAAGGCGATAGAAACCCCAGGGTTGATGCGAGGAGATTATTACGGTTACGGGCTGGAGATATGGGGAAAAGACCGGGGAGATGGTTTAAGAATTGGTCATGGCGGGGGAATGGTCGGCTATAGTGCTCGGATCCTGGCCGACATGGAGGCCGGCCGGGCGGCCGTCGCCTTGAGCAACGGACCCAGGGATCCCTCTCCCATGGCCGAATACGCCCTAAAACTGGCTCTGGCCGGAGCGGAGGGGGGAAAGCTGCCCCCCGCTCCGAAAGAAAGCGAGAAAGGAAAGGGGGTCTCCGCCTACACCGGCAGGTACCGCCAAGTCGACGGCGACCGTTCTCTGCAGCTGGAAGAAGGAAGAGGAGGAACGCTCCTTTCGACAGAGGGAAAGGAACCAGAGAAACTGAGCCGTCTGGGAGAAGACGAGTTTTACTTGGATCTGCCCCCCTTCCACCTATTTCCTCTCCGTTTTCAACTGGAGGAGGGGGAGGCGATCGCCGCCGTCAACGGACCCCGCCTTTTCTTGAAGGAGGGGGGGAAAGGTCGGTCGAGGGAAGCTTCCGGCTGGGAAGTATACCGAGGACACTACCGCTCTTACAGCCCCTGGGAGACAAATTTCCGAGTGCTATCAAGAGGGGGAAAACTACTACTGATTCATCCTGCGGGAGAGGAAGAGGAGCTGGTCGAGCTCGGCGGAGGTCTCTTTCGGGTGGGAAGCGATCCCCGTTCGCCGGAGCGGATGGAGTTCGATACCCTGATCGACGGGCGTGCCACTAGGGCCGTTTTTTCGGGAACTCCCTACTACCGGGTGCCGACGGAATGATCCTTATCCCTTTCTCCGCGGCTAATTTGAAGTTTGCAAAACCTTTCTTTCCCCTTAAGCTTATCCTTAGTTAAACTATGCTTTATAAACTGCGGACGCTCTGGGGACGAATTTGCGGATCGGGCCTTTTCGATCTGGAACTTGCCTCTTATAGTAGAGATTATCGCCTGTTATGCCTTTATCTTTTCCTGGCGGGGCTCGGTTGGGGCGGCGCCGGTATTTTGATCCCCCTCTATGGCCGGGAGCTAGGTGGCGGGATGACCATGATCGGCCTGCTGTGGACTTTCTATTCCCTTCCTCGGGCCGTGGCCAACCCCTTGTTCGGCTATCTTTCCGACCTGTTCGGGGCCCGCAAGAACTTCGTCAGCTTCGGTTTAATTTCCTCGGGGATTCTCTTCCTCACCATACCCCTGGTCGGGATGTTTCTCGCCTTCGTCGCCCTGCGTGGGCTGCAGGGAATAGCTCTCTCCGCCACGAATCCCGTAGCCAGCTCGCTCGCCTCCCATGAAAAGGGGAAGGAGGGGCGAGGCAAAGCCCTGGGGCTTTACGATACGGCAAGGACCGCCGGCGGCAGCATCGGCCCGGCCGTGGTCGGTTTTTTAATTGGAAGTTACGGCTTCTTGCCCTCCTTTGCCTTCTCCGGTTGTTGCACTATCCTGGCCGGAATTTTGGTTTATTTCACTATCTCCGCCGATTACGGTCCCGCCCAAAAGGAAAGGGAACGATGGAATGTCCGCATTGACCTCAAATATCTGTCCGAGCGGACAAAGCGGGGGATCATGGCCACCGTCAAGAGCCCCGTCTTTCCCTTTCTGGTCCTGATCACTTTGCGCTTTATCGGCCGGCATGCCTATTCACGTTTCATCCCCATTTACTTTCAGGATATCGGCTTCGACGAAGGGATCATCGGCCTGATCCGTAGTTTTCGGTCGGGGATGACGGCCCTGGTGATGATAGCTTCGGGAGTAGCGGCCGATCGTCTCGGTCGCCGCCCCTTGATCCTCTTTGCCGTCTTCTGTGCCGCTATGGAACCCTTCTTGCTTTACTGGAAACCCAACCTCTGGCAGACCTTTCTCATTTTCGCCGTCGGCAGCATGGGCTGGGGCGCGTTTATCCCCGCGGCCCGGGCCGTCGTCGGCGACCTGACACCGGTCGCCGACAGGGGCAAGGCCTACGGTAGTATGGGCTCCGCCATGCTTTTGGGCATTTCCATCGGCCCCCTGATCGGAGGACAGATAGCGGACGCCTTCAGTTATCGACTGGATTTGCTTATTTCATCCGCTTTCTTGGGGCTGATTTTGCTACTATTTTTCGTCTTTTTGCAAGAGACTTTGTAATATATCCCCCTTTCCGCAACCTTAAAGTCAGAGGCCCACAATTTATCAAGGGCCGAGGAAACTTTTTTACGGCCTCTCGAGCGCAACGGCACGGGCTATTTACATTAGGAAGGCCTTTTCCTAGAACTGCTGGTCTTTCTTTTATAGGACTTCACTCTTTCAAAGAACCTTTTTCAGTTTCGGGTGAATGGAGTTGAAAGGCTTCTTCAGCCGCGGTTATTTTTTCCTTGTGATTCGCGAGTGGGGTCGTAAAATATTTCCGAGGCCATAAAACCACGTTCAATAATTGCTTTTGACGATTTCTATAGGAGGATCAAAGTAAACTTATTACGAAAACAATTGCTAAAGGGTGCGGAATATGAGATACATAACAAAGACCCGCGAGGAGGTCCCCTCAATTGAGCAAACACTGGAGCAGATTGATCAGCCAGGTTCAACCCTACACTCCCGGAGAACAGCCCAGGGAGAAAGAGTACGTCAAGCTAAACACCAACGAAAACCCTTACCCTCCCTCTCCCCAAGCGATCCGCGCCATGCGGGAAGCCGCAAACGAAGACCTGAGGCTTTACCCTCACCCCGCCTACGAAAATCTGCGAGAGGCCGCCGGGAGACGGCACGGATTAAATAAAGAGCAGGTCTTTGTGGGCAACGGTTCGGACGAAATATTGGCCTTCTCCTTCCTCGCCTTCTTCGACCCGGACGAGCCGTTGTTAATTCCGGCAATCACTTACAGCTTTTACACGGTCTATGCCGACATATTTCAGGTTAATTATCAAACGGTACCCCTCAAGGACGATTTTTCGCCCCGACTGGAGGTCTTTTTGCGGCGGCGGGGTAACGTATTGTTGCCCAATCCCAACACCCCCACCGGCAAGACCATTTCCCCGGAAGAAATAGAAAAGCTGGTGGCGGAAAAGGAGGACAAAGTCGTCATCATCGACGAAGCCTACGTCGACTTTGGCGGGCGCTCCGCGGTCCCCCTAATAAGGGATTACCCCAATCTATTGATTACCAGGACCCTCTCCAAATCGCATTCGCTGGCCGGGCTACGGGTGGGCTACGCCTTGGGGCAGGAGTCCTTAGTGGAAGGTTTATGGAGGGTCAAAAACTCGATAAACCCCTATACCCTGGATCGGATATCGGCGCGCGGAGCGGCGGCGGCTCTCGAGGACGAGGAGTACTGTCAGCGGATCGTATCCCGAGTCGTGCAGACCAGAGAGAGAACCGGCCGAAAGCTTGAGGAGATGGGCTTTCAGGTAGTCGACTCCAATTCCAACTTTCTACTGGTAACCCATCCCGACTACGGGGGAGAGCAACTTTTCAAAGGGCTTAAAGAAAGGGGAATCCTGGTCCGCTACTTCCCCCAGCCGCCGGTGGACGACTATTTTCGGGTCAGCGTGGGCTCTGAGGAGGAAATGGATGCCTTTTTGGATACCTTGGCCGAATTGGTTTAGATCACCAAAAGGAGCTCAATCTTTCCCGAAGCGGTCCCCCTCCCTCACGTGGTAACCGTTGACGAAGTCCTGCCCGCTCATTTTTCTTTTCGAAGGGGGCTGCAATTTCAGCAGCCGCAGGCTCGTATTCCCGCCGCACTTAATCCGCAAACCGGGCGGCCTGATCCCCAACACCGTCCCCGGCCTGACGCCAGTTTCGGTCTCATTTTCTCCCAGATTTTCGCTAAGATATAGCTTGACCCTCTCCCCTTCGTAATAAGTAAAAGCCACTGGCCAGGGGTTCATTCCTCTGATCTTGTCGTGGATCTCTTTGGCGGGACGGCCCCAATCGATCAAACCGTCTTCCTTGGACAGCTTAGGGGCCATCGTCCCCCCCTCCGGCTGTGGCCGAGGTTCCAATTCCCCTTCTTCCAACCCGGCCAAGGTCTCCAAGACGGCCTCCCTTCCCAACCGGGCCAATCGATCGTGCAGTTCCCCGGCCGTATCCTGCGGCCCGATGGGCGTCTCCTTTTGTAGCAGGATCGGCCCCGTGTCCATCCCCTCGTCCATCACCATCGTGGTCACGCCCGTCTTCTCCTCGCCCCTGATAATGGCCCAGTTGATCGGCGCCGCGCCCCGGTATTTGGGGAGCAGGGAACCGTGAATGTTCAGCGGCCACTCCACTAAATCGAGCAAGGCTCCGGAAAGTATCTGTCCGTAAGCGACGACCAGGAAGGCCTCCGCCCCCCTCTCCCCTATCTTTTCAAGCGATTCTTCCGCGTTTATATCCTCCGGTTGATATATCGGTAGGTCCAATCGGAGGGCCTCCTTCTTCACCGGCGGAGGCCTTTCCTTCATCCCCCTTCCCGCCGGCCGGTCCGGCTGAGTGACGACTTGGACCACTTGATGCTCCCTCTCCAAAGCCCTCAAAGCGGGCAGACCGAACTCACAAGTTCCGATAAAGATACATTTCATCTAGGACTTACTCCTCCCTTTTGATTTCGTAATGGTAGATACCGCTAACTTCTTACACTCCCTACCCTTTTCCCCGACAAAGATCGCCGTTATGCTGGATTATAGGCTAAATACGGGAGTTCGTCCAATATGACTTTGGGAGATAGGGTGGACGGAAAAATCAACAATGTATCATCCACAAAGACTCGTCCTATACTGAAGGAGGAAGGAAAAGAAGATGCCAAAAATACTAAATCGTTCCTTTTACGAAAGGGATAGCTGCCTGGTGGCCAAGGAATTACTGGGAACCCAGTTAGTTCGACAGTTCAGGGGAGAAACTCTAAGGGGGAAGATCGTCGAAGTCGAGGCCTATTACGGAAAAGACGATCCCGCCTCCCATGCCTCCACAGAGGGTAAAACGAACCGCAACAGGATCATGTGGACCAAGCCGGGAACTGCCTACGTTTATCTGATCTACGGCGTTCACCACCTGTTTAACGTAGTTACCGAACCGGAAGGGGAAGCGGGGGCCGTCCTGATCCGCGCCGTCGAGCCTCTTGCGGGTGCGGAGAAAATGACAGAACTCCGCGATCTGAAGAAGGGTAAAGGACTTACGGACGGCCCGGGCAAATTGACCCAAGCTCTAAAGATCACTGATGAATATAACGGCTGGGATCTGACCGAGGGAAACCGTCTCTGGCTGGAAAGGGGAGAAAGGGGCGAAGCGAAGATCCGCCGGTCGGGCAGGGTAGGAATATCTCGGGGGGAGGAGCTGAAATACCGCTTCTTTTTGGAGGGAAATCCCTTCCTCTCAAATAACTGACCTTTCCTCAAGCCCCTTCCCCCCGTGTCCGAGATGAGCTTTTTGGGTGAGGTTAGTCCGAAAGCTTGACTCAACACTAGATTTTTATCTAAATCCGCGCGCTGAACCCCTTCCCCGCCCGGATCTTCCCCTACCGGGTCTTCGAGCGAAATTTCCGCCCCCTCTGGTTCCTCTAGGGCTGAAACCGGGGTTGGCCCGGGAGAAACTTCTCCCGCGCCCTCCTCCAGCGGCTCCACCCCCGCCGCGAGGGGCGCCTTTCGTAAATCCGGGGCTGTTGAAGCCCGTGCAAAAGCCTAAACCTCTTCCCGTCGCCGGTCCCGCTCCCGCCGGACCCGTTCCATCTCCTCTAGGCATACGATTCACCTCCGACTGCTTCTTTAAGTTGGTTTCTTTAGTCTACTTTCTGGTCATCTTTGTCCCACACTCGGGACATTCCCTTTCGTAACAGGGACTACCGGCTTCGTGAGGGATCGTCTCCCCACAAGAGGGACAGACGCATTCGCCTCCCGGGCCGGCCGATTTTGGTCCACCTTTTCTACCTCTTCCACTTCCGGCCATAGTTACCTCCTTCACGCTTTCAAGAAAAGATCTTAATTCTTTTTATCATATGCACATAATAATTTCAAGCCCTGCTCTTCCTCCCTGTAGATATCCCAGTCGAGTTGCAGCAGTCAGAAAACCTTCATGACCTCATTTTCTATTCTCCCCTTGACAAATTCTCCCCCACCCGTATAATAATAATGAAAATAAAAAACAATATTAATAAAGGTGATAGAAATGTTTGAAGAAATAGACCCAAGAATAGAAAGCGCTCAAAGGCTGGCTGAATTCGCCGACAGAGGATCGCTGACTGAAGGTCAATTTTTCAAGAAACTGCTCGGCAACGGCGAAAAGTGAACAAGAAAGCTAGACCTACACATATACCCCCTTTAGCAGGTCTTGAGTCAAAAGAGGAAACGAATAGAATATAAAAGCGACCGGACGGATAAATGAGCCGGTCGCTTTTATATTTTTCTAATCCTAAAAGGAGACAAAACAGGGGCTAGTCCAAGCCATCTCTCCGTCCTCCTGAATCAGGCGCAGATAGTAAAAGAGAGGGCTTTCCTCTTCTTTTGCCTCCCCCTCCCACTCCATTTCCCACTCTCTTTTCAGAAGGGGTCGCCAGCTTTGAACAATCGCCGCACTTTCGATCAGATCGATCCTGGCGATATCGTCCGTCCCCTGCACCGCGGCTTCAATCCTGAGCGGTCCCCCTCCTTTAACTCGTACTTCGGAGCCCATCCAGTTTCCGTTTACCTTGAAATCCACCAGAATATGGGCGCCAGTGGTGGCGTAACAGCGGCGGCGATAGAGGGCGTCGAAGATCCCCGCCCGCGTGAAATCCTCCGCCCAGACGACCGCCCGTCCGCTACCCAACCGATGGTGAATGTGGGGCTGACGGTTGGACCACTGGGCGTTGCCCGCGTTGCCGTCATGACCGTCGCTTGAGGCGATGAAACCGAGCCGATGCCCCATCAAGTTGGCCTCCCGAGCTCCGGCGACGTCCTCCCTATCTGCGGCCCAGCCCGGGTTTTTGACCTTGTCCGTCTCGAAATTGCCCCAAGTGGAGTAGACTTCGACCAGCCGTTCGAACTGCGGGTCGTGATAGGACCAGTCGACGGGGAAGAAGCCGCTCTTTACGTGATGGGGGATCGTAATCGCCTCGACCCCCGCCCCCCGCAATCCATCCCAAAGTTCCGCCGGCGTCCGGCTCTCTTCGATGCTATTTTTGGGACCGCAGCTGACGAAGGGGGGACTACCGCCCCTTTTGAAATAGACGTTGCGATGACCGTAGCGAGCGGAGGTCCACTCGACCGCGGGCAGGGTGACGAACCGCCCCTCTTCGCAGTGGCGGTCGGCGGCCCGCACCAGCCTCAGCCAGTCTTCTTCGTCCTCTATCTGCCAGTCGTGGTCGGTCAGGGCGAAAAAATCCAAATTGGAGACGTCTCTGGCGTACTCGTAGTTTTCCTCCACCGTGCCCGTACCGCAGCCCCGGCCGTCGCCGAAACGCTTCTCCCCACTATGGGTATGAAGCTCGCCGAAATAAGCCTCCTTGTCCCCGGAGCGGGGCCTTCGTTCATCGTCACAGACGGCTTCCAGTCCGTCGTCCAGCCTGGCCTTCAAAAGGACCCGGGCAAACATCTCGATATCCAGTTTGAACCAGCGTTTAGAACTCTGCCTGTTAAAGCCACGCAGAGTAAATTCGACCGGTCGACCCGGCGTAACCAGTTCGCCGGGCAGACGGATAAAGCCCAGCCCGAAGGTGGCCATCGACTCCTCCTGCAGGAAAGCGTCCAGTTTGAGAGGGTTATGAGGGGGCGCCACTTCCTTTCTCCTTACCTTGTAGGCCAATGTAGCCCCGTTTCCCCTCCATAACTCGTCCTCCTTCGTCACTCTGAAAGAAAGGAGACGTTTCGTTCGGTCGATATAGAGATCGAATTTCCCCGAAGGCTGAGGGAAGGCGGAGCCGTAACCGAGACCGATGGAGACGACGAAGACTACGTCTCGCCCCTCGTTGTCCTCGGGGACGGGCTCCGTCAACCACTGCAGCGGCCCCTCGTCGCTTTGGCGCAGGTAGTAGGCTCGCCGGGCGTCCAGGAAGGAGGCCACCCACTCTTCGTTTCTCTCCGCGGCACTGAATTCTGAAATTCGGTCGAAGCCGGGGACCAAATCCACCCCGTAGCGGCCGCGGGCCTCGGCCTTTATCTCCTCGACCGTCCGCCGACCGCCACCGTCCGGTTTCATCTTTAGACTCTCTTCGTTCATGGCTTCCTCGTTTGTCAACTTTCCGCCCTCTTTCTGTATTCGTGAAAGCGCTGCAGGGGAAAGGGCGCCGGATCACAGACCTCATTGAAGCTTCCCGGCAACGGCGATTCGATGACGGCCTCAAGCCGTTCCCTCATCGAAGCCGCCACTTCCGGATGGGCCGATATCACGTCCCTCTCCTCATTCGGATCGGCCTCTAAATCGTATAACCGCTCCGCCTCCACGCCTTCCGCGGACTCTTCCTGACCAACCGGAGCAATGTAGTTCCAATCGGGGTCGCGGACGGAGGCATAACCCGTGGCCTTACCCTCGCTCCATCCGGCCCAGCCGGTAACGACATGATCACGTATCTTTTCCCTCTCTCCTTCCACTAGAGGCCAGGCGTCCCTCCCGGCGGAAGTGGCGGGTACGTCCAACAGGCCCAAAGCGGTGGGGAAGACGTCGTGTGCTTGGGTCAGACTTCCCACGGAAGAGGGTTCTTCCAGTTGCGGATGATAGACGTCCCACAGGATCTTCGTATTGTAGGCGCGCAAGTTTTCCGGGGTCTTGCCGAACTTCCCGTGATCCATCACTTGAGTGCCGTGATCGGAGAGGAC
>Ga0207797_1001628_pt1 | contig 16188 bp, 15 predicted proteins | sample PRCRCaboRojoPR_6_FD_187275 | JGI IMG/M metagenome (GOLD analysis project Ga0207797, IMG submission 187275) | Marine sediment microbial community from Cabo Rojo, Puerto Rico - PR CR 10% Liquid 1 (SPAdes) | ecosystem: Environmental > Aquatic > Marine > Coastal > Sediment | place: Cabo Rojo, Puerto...
CGAAAGCTTGGTGGGTGTGGCCTAATTGGTTAAGGCACCTGGTTGTGGCCCAGGCGACTGCGGGTTCGAGTCCCGTCACTCACCCACGGAAAGCCGGATCTAGATCCGGCTTTCGCTGTATCATGCCCCCGTAGCTCAACTGGACAGAGCGTCGGACTTCGAATCCGCAGGCTGGGTGTTCGAATCACCCCGGGGGCGTCTGGAGCAAAGATGAAGCGACGCATAACCCCTTTGACGTGGGCGCTGGCGCCCGAGTGGCTGACGCTCGCCGAGGCCGCCGAGCTTCCCAGCTACACGATGGTCCGCCTCCGACGACTGTCCCGCCGGATCCCGATAGAACGTGTCACGGTGCCTGGCACTTGGCGAAGCCGTCTTTCCAGTGCCAGGCACCTACCGCTGACGCCCATCGAAAGCCTTCCTTCTTCTCTTTCTCAGAAAGACAAGCCTCAGAGAGCACAGATGCAAAAGACCTGTAGCGCTTGGCAGTAGGGATAGTAAGTATGTGCCATTTGGCGGCGACCATGACATGATTTGTCACGAAACAGGTCATCAGGCGTTAGTTTCGTGACAATGGATATGACAGGTCTGAGCCCCAAAGAGGCAGAACTCCTCTCCTCGTTCGCCAGGGACGGGAAGGCCATCTTCACCGTCGAGGAAACGCGGCGCTTCTGGGGAGATCCTGCCTACACAACCAACGCCCTGGCCAGGCTAGATGAGAAAGGCCGGCTTCATCGATTCGGCTCGACTTGAGCGGCGGTGCCGCTCAGCTGGCCCAGGCGCTGCCTGCGGGTTGGGAGGCTCTCGACTGGCAGCGCCTTGACGACTATCTTGAGCGGTGGCCCATACGGAGCCCCTTCAAGCGGCTGGGGTATCTGATAGAGACGCTGGATCTGCCCATCCCCGAGCGAGAGGAACGGCTGGCTCGCTGGCGTCAAATCGTTGTCCCCTGGCATCGTCCAGCCCGAACCAGGCCGAGGGGCGGGGAAAAAGCATATCTGAGCCGCTGGCGGGTCAACGTCGAGGAAACCTGTTGGACGTGATTCCGCTGCTCCCTGCCGAGTTCGAGGCGCGGAAGCTCTGCCGGGGATCATGCTGTTCACGCCGGCGGCGCCGTCGCGGTCGGTGTAGGTGTCATCGTAGAAGGCATAGCCCTGCCGATCCTCCTCTTGGTCCAGTGTCTCCCATGCCGATTCTAACGGAGGGAGACCGGTTCTTCCAATCATGCGCCCAAAATACCTGCTGACGACGTGTTAGCCTATGCATCCCCGCGACTTGCAAACGTGTCCATAAGGCGTATACTAAACGCCCTAGAGCTGCATCTGAAGTATTCACCAGGAGGTGTGCCTTTGTCCATTCAAGAAGCCGCACTGTATGGCGATCTCGTGCTCTATCTCCGTGATCGAGCAGCTGATCTACTGACCGGCGAGGACGGGGACCTTGAGGGACAGCAGGAGCGTCTCGATCGCATCATCCGCGACTGGTTCTTCACACCGCAGGATCGCCTTCACGGCTGTACCCCACGCGAGTTGATCTGGGCCGAGCAGGGAAGAGTGCCCAATCCCATCTATCCAGAACACCTGGAGGAGTTCTTCGTCGACGATTGTCCCATCTGTCAAGCCGAACTGGACGACCTCAAGGCAGCTATGGAGGCCGACGAGGATCCCGGCTGGCACTGGTACTACGACGACGGCGGTTATCCCTTGATCGCTCGGTACGATCCTGAGGGGTGGGATGAGTGCTGGGCCGATGAGATGGAAGCCGACGTGGAGGAATGGCAGACCGATCAGGGCGACGCCCCGCCTGAGACCGGCCTTCCCGCGGCTGAGGCGTACGCTCCTTTCCCTGTTCCATCCGACAAGGCGACCCCCGAGGAGTTCATGGCGCGATTGCGTCAGCCATGGGTCGATCCAAGGCTCCATCAGGCAGCAGAGATGCTGGCGGAACGCCTCGATTGCCCAGAGCCATCTCCACTCGGCCTCCGATACCGTCGTATCCGCTATGAGGAAGCCCTCTCTCTGCTAATCGGCTTGTACGAGCAAGGCGTCGACGTGGAGGGGCTCCTCGCTCAGATCGAGGCGTTCCCCTATCAGTACATCGCCCTGGACTGGCTCAGCCAACCGGCCGAGAGCGCAGCGTGGCTGGTCGAGGCGATAGAGCGCGAAGCTGCGCAGAGCAGCGAGTCTGAGATAGACCGAATGCGCCATCACCGCGATTTCGTCTTCATGCTCTCACGCCTGGTGCCCCCGGGCGCACAGCTCTGGCTCCGCGGGTGGCTTGACGCCGTAGCCCACGGCGCCCTCGTCCGTGCTGTCGAAGATGACACATAAGCACCCTGATCAGACGACCGATCGTCTTCAACACATCGCCTGACACCGAGGTCCGAACCAGGAGGAGATATGCCTTCCCGTATAGGTATCCGTCGTGAGGATAAGAGCAAGTGGGAACGTCGTGTGCCCCTCGTCCCTGGACATGTCGAACAACTGCAGGAGAAGCACGACATTGAAGTCTGGGCGCAGCCCTCAGAGATCCGTGTCTTTCCCGACCAAGACTATCGCGACGCGGGATGCCGAATCACGGAGGATCTCTCCGCCTGCCCCGTCGTCTTCGCCGTCAAGGAGATCCCCGCGGGCTTCTTCGACCCTGGACATACCTACGTCTTCTTCGCGCACGTGATCAAGGGGCAATCCTACAACATGCCTATGCTCCAGGCCCTGCTCGACAAGGGTTGCCAACTGATCGACTATGAGAAGGTCACAGATGAACAGGGACGCCGGCTGATCTTCTTCGGTCACCACGCCGGGCTGGCTGGTATGATAGACACGCTCTGGGCCCTAGGACGAAGGCTGGAGTGGGAAGGGATCACCAACCCTTTCGCCGATCTGCAGCAGACCTATCAATACGACGATCTTGAACGGGCGAAGGCTGACATCTCTGACCTAGGAGAACAGATCGCTAGCGAAGGGCTGCCTGAGCCAATCGTCCCGCTGATCTGTGGATTCGCTGGATACGGCAACGTGTTCAGCGGAGCGAACGAGATCATCGAGCTGCTACCGGTGGAGGAGATTGCCCCTGGTCAGGTAGCCGACGTGGCCCAGAACAGCTCCGCTCGCGACCGGGTATACAAGGTGGTCTTCAAGGAAGAGCACACGGTGGCACCCGTATCGCCTGACGATGCATTCCAGCTCCAGGACTACTACGACCATCCGGAGAAGTATCGCTCCACATTCGACACATACCTACCGCATCTGACCCTTCTGGTCAACTGCGTCTACTGGGAGGAGAAGTACCCCCGCCTGGTGACCAAACAGGATCTGCGGGAGATTTACCGGACTTCGAAACAACCCCGACTCCGCGTCATCGGCGATATAAGCTGTGACATTGAGGGGGCTATCGAGGCTACGATCCAAGCTACCGAGCCCGGCGCCCCGGTCTACGTCTACCATCCCTTCGAAGATCGGGCCATCTCCGGAGTGGGAGGAGAGGGACCGGTTATTCTTGCTGTTGACATTCTACCCAGCGAACTCCCTCGCGAAGCCTCGATCTACTTCAGCGGCGTCCTGATGGACTACGTCCCGGCTATCGTGAAGGCTGACTATTCGGTGCCCTTCCAGGCACTGGACCTACCGCCGGAGATCAAGCGAGCCGTCATCGTCCACCAAGGGGAGCTGACGCCGGAGTATCGCTACCTTGAGGATCACCTTCCCTAATGCGTGTGACACGTAGGCCCGCGCTTACACCATTCTCGTTATCGTGACTATTCACCTCCTGCTCTCCGCGCCCCTGCGGTCCGCGGTGCCAAAGACAAGTCTGCCGGATCACAGATCTGACGACAGCGTCGGGGCCGTCAGGTGAATAGTCACCTCGCTACCGTGTTCTAGTCAGGAGGTGACCATGAAGACCGTTCTCGTCTTTGGTGCCGGACTCGTCGCAGGCCCGCTGGTCCACTATCTGCTCAACCATGGCTATCAGGTCAAGGTCGCCAGCCGTACGTTGAGCAAAGCCCAGTCGCTGGTCGACCACCACCCGCAAGGAGAGGCCGTTCAATTCAACATCACAGAGCACGAGGATCAGCTGGATGATCTGGTCGGCCAAGCCGACTTGGCCGTCAGCCTGCTGCCCTACATCTATCACGTCCAAGTCGCGAAGTCTTGCGTCAAGCATCAGCGCCCACTGATCACGACCAGTTACGTGAGCGACGACATGCAGGCGCTGGACCGGCAAGCCCGCGAAGCTGGCGTGATCCTCCTTAACGAGCTCGGACTCGATCCCGGCATCGACCACATGTCCGCGATGCGCATCATAGACCGGGTTCACGAGGATGATGGCGAGGTCAGGTCATTCCGCTCCTTCTGCGGTGGCTTGCCAGCACCGGAGGCCAACGACAATCCCTTGGGCTACAAGTTCTCCTGGAGTCCGCGCGGGGTGGTCTTGGCCGGTCGCAACGACGCTCGTTACCTGGAGAAGGGGCACGTCGTGGATGTGCCAAACGAGCGGCTTTTTGCCACGCACTACGTCACCTGGGTTGAGGGGTTGGGTGACTTCGAGGCCTATCCCAATCGCAATGCCCTGCCCTATATCGAACGCTACCGCATTCCCGAGGCGCACACCATGTACCGGGGTACGCTGCGCAACCTGGGTTGGTGCGACGCCATGCAGAAGCTAAATCAACTGGGGTACTTCAGCCTGGAGGAGCGACACGACCTATCTAGCAAGACGTTCCGCCAGGTCATGGCGGACCTCATCGACCAGGAGACCCCGGCCGATCTAGGCGAGAACCTGGCACGGCAGCTCAATGTCGCTCCCAACGCTTGCGTTATGATGACCCTTCAGTGGCTGGGCCTCTTGGAAGACGAGCCGGTGCCGGAGAAGACGACCCTGTTGGACGTGCTGGCCGACCGAATGCTGGAGAAGATGCCCTATCGTGAGGGGGAAAGGGATATGGTCGTCCTGGTCCACGAGTTCATCGCCGCCTACGGGGATCGAGAGGAATCCATCACCTCCACCTTGGTCGATTTCGGGGCGCCTGGCGGCACCACAGCAATGGCGCGCACGGTGGGCACGCCCGCAGCTGTCGGCGCGCGGATGATTCTGGAGGGACGGATCGATCTCGCAGGGGTCCATATCCCCGTCCTGCCCGAGATCTACCAGCCGATTCTCGACGAGTTGGATCGCCTCGGTATCGCCTTCGAGGAGCGGGTGACCTGATCAGTACTCGACGCGCACACCCTTCATACGACCTAAGGCCCATTCGACCAGCAAGATCAGCAGGACAAAGGGGAGGTCGGCGACAATCGTGAAGCCATACATGGCCGTCAGCCAACGAGTCGCCAGATTCAGAGGTGGCCCTAGGCGCTCAAGAATCGCCGGCCCCACCCCCGCGAACCAGGCCAGACCCGCGGCGATCGCCAGGAAAAGAAGCACGGGCGTCCAAGACTCCCGGTCCGACCGACTTGGGAGCATAGTGTTGCTGACGGCGAAGATGAGGTAGGCCCAGAGCCAGACATCAGGAGCCTTGACCATCTGGATGAAGCGGGCGATCAGACCGCTCCAGGCCCCCTCAACAAACGCCCTCTGCACGCCCCCGATCCCGAAGAACAAGTAGCCAATCAGAAGAATGACAGCACTTCCGGCCAAGAGTGGAGCCAGCCCAATTAGGCTGGCCCGCACGGGGTCCGTCTTTTCTACGGGCACGAATCCCAGCTGGATGCGCTCGTCCGTCAGTTGGGGACGAACCGAGACCCGGCCCACGCGCACACCGAGAAGCTTAGCCACGAGGGCGTGGCTGATTTCGTGGAGGAGGATGCCCGGCATCAAAGGGAGAGCGTAGAGCACCACCGCCATCTCCCGATCACCGGTGAGCAACAACATCGTCCCTTGTAGGTGGCGGTGAATCCAGCGCTCAATGAGAAGCAGGAGCGCCAAGGTCACCGCCAACCCGATCAAGGGCATCCAGCTCATTGGGTCTTCTGCGCCGCTGTGCCTTTCTTCACTATCTCCGCGAAGTCACGGGCTTTCAAGCTCGCACCACCCACCAGCGCGCCGTCGATCTCGGGCTGCGATAGGAACTCAGTGACGTTGTGCGGCTTGACGCTACCCCCATACTGAACCCGAATGGCCTCAGCGACCTCTTCGTCGTAAAGATCGGCCAACACACCGCGCACAGCACGACCGATGATCTCGTTGGCGTCCTCACCGTGGGCCGGTACCCCTGTCCCGATAGCCCAGATCGGTTCGTAAGCCATCGTGACCAGTCTGGCCTGCTCGGCCGTGACGCCTTCGAAAGCAGCTCGCACCTGTTTGCCGCAGAATGCCTCCGTCTCTCCGGCCTTGTTCTGCTCCAGGTTCTCCCCAACGCATAGAATCGGCTTCAGACCGTGGGCCAGAGCCGCGTGCACCTTCTTGTTGATCCACGCGTCGGGTTCGTCGAAGAGGGTGCGACGCTCTGAGTGTCCGATGATGACGTAGTCACACACTCCCTCCAGCATCACCGGACTCACCTCGCCCGTGAAGGCCCCTTCCTCTTCCCAGTGCATGTTCTGCGCGCCCAGACCAATGGCCGAACCTGCCAGGGTCTCACGCACGGCCTCCAGAGCCACGAAAGAGGGACAGACAGCCACATCGCAGCCTTCGAAGCCTCCCAGCTCATCCCTGAGCGCCTCGACCAAGGCGACGGCCTCAGCGGTGGTCTTGTGCATCTTCCAATTGCCAGCGATAAACGGTCTGCGCATACTACCCCTCCGTGCGGTCATCCAGCGCAGCCACGCCCGGGAGCGTCTTGCCTTCTAGGAACTGAAGGCTGGCGCCTCCTCCGGTGGAGACATGCGTCATCTGATCAGCCAGGCCCACCTGTTGCACCGCTGCTGCCGACTCACCACCGCCGATGATGGTCGTCGCATCCAGCTCAGCGAGCAGACGCGCCACGTCGAAAGTCCCGACGGCAAACGTCGGCATCTCGAATACACCCAGGGGGCCATTCCAGGAGACTGTCTTGGCCCCCTTGAGCGCCGACCCAAAGGTCGAGACAGTCTTCGGTCCGATGTCCAGGATACGCCATCCTGCAGGGACCTCGTCCGGAGCCACGACCTGCGTCTCAGCGTCGTTGTCGAACGCATCAGCGATGACGACGTCGACCGGTAGCACCAGTTTCCCGGCAGCCTGGTCAAGGAGTGACTTAGCCGTGTCTATCACATCATCCTCTGCCAGGCTGTCCCCCACCTCGAAGCCCATCGCCTTGAAGAAGGTATTCGCCATACCCCCTCCGATGAGCACTCGGTCACATCTTCCCAGCAAACTCTCAATGACGGAGATCTTGCCCGAGACCTTGGCTCCACCCAGGATGGCGACAAAAGGATGCTCCGGATCCTCTGCGGCTTTCCCGAGAAGGCGTAGTTCCTTCTCCACCAGCAGACCGGCAACCGCTGCCCCTCCCTTTGCGCGCATCGCTTGGGCCACTCCCTCTGTTGAAGCGTGGGCCCGATGGGCTGTTCCAAAAGCGTCGTTGACGTACACGTCCGCCAAAGCCGCCAGGCTAGCGGCGAAATCTGAATCGTTGGCTTTCTCCCCCGCATGGAATCGAGTGTTCTCCAAAAGGACCACGTCGCCGGATTCCATCGCCTGGACGGCCTCTTCAACCGAGGCGCCAACGCAGTCATCCATCTTCTTCACCGGCTGATCCAGCAACGTTGACAGCCGATCGGCCACCGGGTCCATGGTCAGATCCTCGACGACCTCCCCCTTCGGGCGTCCCAAATGGGACATCAGGATGACGGCAGCCCCGTTGTCGAGCAGATGATGAATCGTGGGCAGCGCGGCCTCAATGCGCGTGTCATCGGCCACCTCCCCTTCCTTGAGCGGCACGTTGAAGTCGACACGCACTAAGACGTGTTTCCCTTGCACATCGACATCGTGAATGGTCTTCTTGTTCATTGCACCTCCTTGCAAGTCCAACGAGTGAGTAAGTGAGGTGCCCTCCGGCAACCTCACTTACCCCTCTGTGATGCTCTACAGGGTCTTGGCGACCCGCACGCCCTCGCGGATCATCTGGCTGGTGAAGCCCCACTCATTGTCGTACCAGCTCATGATCTTAACTAAGGTTCCGTTGACCACCTGGGTCATGCCCACGTCGACGATCGATGCGTGTGAGTCTCCTACCACGTCCGACGAGACAATCGGGTCCTCAGCGACGCCCAGGATGCCCTTGTACTTGTCACTCGCCGCCTCCTCCCGGAAGATGTCGTTGACTTCCTCAACCGATGTCTCCCGCTCTGTGACGAAGATGATGTCGGAGATGGAGCCCACGGGGATGGGCGCCCGAACGGCAACGCCGTCAAAGCGGCCCTTGAGCTCCGGAAGGACCTTCGTGGTGGCGATGGCAGCGCCAGTGGTGGTGGGAACGAAATTGGCTGCTGCAGCCCGACCCCTTCGGATCTTCTTGCTGGGCCCGTCGACGATGGCCTGCGTGGAGGTATAGGCGTGGATGGTCGTCATGATGGCGTTCTCTACGCCGATGCGTCGCTTCATCACTTCCACCACAGGCGTGATGCAGTTTGTGGTACAGCTGGCGCAGGACAGATAGCGAACTGATTCATCCTCGGGGACGTTAACGCCGTGAACAATGGTCGGCACGCCCTCACTCTTCGCTGGAGCTGAGAGAATGACGAACTTGGCACCGGCCTCAAGATGCTTCTCCAGGTCCTCCTTCTTTCTGAAGATCCCGGTGCACTCGAAGACGATGTCCACCTCACGCTCCTCCCACGGCAACTGGGTGGGATCTCTTTCCGCGAAGAACTCGTACGTCTCGCCATCCACGATAAGGGCGCTATCCCCTACCTCGACGTCCCGCTCATATCGTCCGTAGGCGGTGTCGTACTTGAGGAGATACGCCAGGTTGTCCAGCGGCATAATGTCATTGACGCCCACCAGATCCAACTCAGGGGTGTCGAGGATGATCTTGAACGCCGCTCGCCCGATCCTTCCGAATCCGTTGATCGCTACTTTCGCCATTGTTACTTGTCTCCTTTACTTGTGATACCTATCGATCCATCTGCCGCAACGGGCAGTGAACGTCAAACCGCTCATGTTACCAGAACCTTGACCTCTTGGAGCTACGACGATACTCACTGCTCCACGTGACGCATCAGCGCTTCTGCCAGCTTCCGGCTGTCGTGCCGCCAGGGGTGAGTTCTGTCGACCAGATCTGCCGTGATCAGGTGATAGTCAGCATCAGACGGGACCTCGGGCTCGACCAGTTCGACTTTGGGCTGGCTGTCAAAACAATCGACCGTGGCATCGTTGACCAACACAACCGGGAAGAGCGCTCGGCCCACGTGGCTCTCCAGCGCCGCAATGTGATCCCCGGCCGTGTAGCCCTCCGTCTCGCCACGTTGAGTGGCGACGTTGCAGACGTAGACTTTGCACGCCGAGCTGACCTTCACAGCGTCGGCTATCGCCGGCACGAGAAGATTGGGCAGGACGCTGGTATACAGACTACCGGGACCAGCCACGATCATGTCAGCGTTCAGCAGCGCGTGAACTGCACCTGGGTAGGCTGGGGCGTCCCCGGGATCGAGATAGACACGTTGAATAGCACCCTCGGCCTGTGGGATGCGAGACTCACCGCTCACCCGGCTGAGCCTGCCGTTGTCTCTTGGCGCCTGATTGGAGAGCCCGGTCCGTTTGGATGGCGCGAGATCAGCGGTCAATGTTACGTTCTGCAACGTGCTGGGGAGCACTTGTCCTTGCACCGCCAGAACACGTCCCGACTCCAGGATCGCTCGCTCGAAGCTCCCCGTCACCTCCGCCATCGCCGTGATGAAGAGATTGCCGAAGCTGTGTCCGTTGAGCCCACTGCCGCCCCCGAAACGATACTGGAACAGGTGCGTGGTCAGCGCCTCGTCGTCGGCAAGTGCAGCAATACAATTGCGAAAATCACCCGGGGGCAACACGCCCAGTTCACGCCGAAGTCGCCCCGAGCTACCGCCATCATCGGCCACGGTCACGATAGCGGTGATGTTCGACGTGTAGTCTTTCAAGCCACGCAAGAGCGTAGAGAGTCCTTGCCCCCCACCGATAGCAACGACCTTGGGGCCCCGTTCCCGCCGCCGATATCGCTGGACAGCCCTCGTCAACGCCTCTGGACTCGTGTCCACGAACGGTCTCAGCAGTGAACGGTTCAGCCCCACGAGGCCTACGATGACGGCGCCCAGGCCGAGCAAGACAAAGAGCCCGGCGCGGACGCCACGAGGAATAAACTGCAGCGTCAGATAGTAGAAGATGCTGGGAAGGGGGTAGAGCTCGCGCAGGAGAAAGCCGAAACCAAGACTCAAGATGGCGACGCCGCCGATCAAGACGACCAGCCAGCGCTTGACGCCCATACCGAGGGGTAGCCATTGGACCGCCAAGCGGAGGTATCGGCGCAGTTCCAGGTCTACTCTCCTTCCATCGTCTACCAGGCTGCCTCGTCTGTCGGCTATTAGCTTATCGCTTCCCATTATAGCTGATTGCCGCCCCTAAGTCAATGCTTGCCTCCCTCCACCCGGCAATCGCGTTTAGGTGGACAGCGCCTTAAGTAAGGTAGTCTTGGCCCCAGCCAGCTCTCAGACGTTTGACCTTTGTGCCGCCTTGGGCCGTCTTATCTTCTTTCAGCAGGTATGGCCGCATAACGGAGGAGCGACGAGTTCTGTGTCGCGTTTCCCTGGCACATTCGGCTATCATCTTCTCAACGATCGTCGTCTGACAGCCTACAGTGGAAGATTATACCGTAGGCAGATCAAAATGTGTAGGTAACTGCTGGGAAGCACACCTCCGCGGTCAAGAGCGATCAAACCGCGTCTGCGCCTGACCCTCAATTGGGCCCAGGGCCTCTCGCACACGCTGAGCCATCAAGCTACACGCCGGGGCTTCCCGCACCGTCTGCGTCCGGGGGCGCGGTAGATCGATAGGAACCTCAGCGACGATAGAGGCGGGACGCGGTCCTAGCACTAGGACGCGATCGGCCAGATAGACAGCTTCGGGTACGGAATGCGTCACCATCACCACGGTCTTCTGTCGAGCCTGCCAGATGCGCAACAACTCCCGTCCCATCCGCTCACGAGTGAGCGCATCCAATGCACCGAAAGGCTCATCCAACAACAGGAGTTGAGGATCGTGAATCAGCGCCCGGGCCAATGCTACACGCTGCGCCATGCCGCCGGAAAGTTGGGCAGGATGAGCATCCTCGAAGCCCCGTAGCCCGACCAACTCCAGTAAGGACTCCGCTTTCTCCTCGGCCTGCCGCCTGCCGAACCCATCCAGCTCCAACGGGAGCGTCACATTGGCCCGCACCGTGCGCCAGGCCATCAGCGTCGGGTCCTGGAAGAGAAAGCCCACACGGCGGCTGGGACGATCAACTTCCTTGCCCGCCAGGCGGATCATCCCAGCCGACGGCTGCTCCAGACCCGCGATCAACTTGAGCAAGGTGGTCTTCCCGCAGCCAGAGGCTCCCACCAGACACAGAAACTCTCGCTCCTGCACCTGAAACGAGATCTTCTCCAGCACCGGGAGGTAGCCGTCCGGGCGCTGGTAGGACTTATCGATCTTGTGAACCAGCAAGAAGGGTTTGGGTTTAGCCATAGATCATGGCAGGAACGCGTTTGTAAAGGCCTCTTCAGCATCGACGTCGCTCTCCAGCAGGTCAGCACCCTCCATCACCTCTAGGGTGTTCTCCCAGGCCTCTGGAGTCGACCTTCCCAGTGGCTCGCCACGCCAGTAGTCCAAGGAGGCCTCCAGGACCGCCCGCTGTATCTGCTCGTTCTCCTCAAGTCCGTCTACGTACTCCTTGCAGATCTCGAAGGCCGCATCCGGATCGTCTAACGTCTCCTCCAACCCTCGCAGAAAAGCACGGGCGAAGGCACGGGCCAACTCAGGCCTGTTCGCCAGCACCTCCTCGCTGGCGATGACACCGTTGGATACCAGCGGGGCGTAGTCAGCCACGGGGATCAAATTGGTCTCGTAGCCCCGCTGCTCCAGCTGGATCGGCTCGTTGTTGGCATAGACAACCGCGGCCTCAACCCGTCCCACCGTCAGATTCTCCAGCGCGGCATACCCGATGACCTCCAGATCGACGCGATCCTCCTCCAGATCCGTCGCGGAGACGAGCGCCTTCCAGCCGATGTAGCTGGCTGCCCCGAACGTCTCGGGGATGCCCACCTCTCGGCCCGCCAGGTCACCTGGATCCTCGATGCCGCTCTCTTGCAGCGCCACGACAGCGACCGGGAATCTCCGCCACCAGTTGACGAAAGTGACAACCGGCATACCCTGTGCTCGAGCCTTGAGCACCTGGTCGCCGCTGGCGATGGCAAAGGGCGTCCAACCCGCAGCAACCAACTGAACACCCTTGGTGTCATAGTCACCGTAGTCAAACTCCAGCTCGATCCCTTCTTCCGCGAAGTAACCTCGCTCGACCGCCACGTACCAGGGAGCAAACTGCACGTTGGCGACGAACCCCATCGGAAGCCGAATGCGGGTCGGTTCTGTCGCGGGGGTCGGGCTCTCTTCTGCCCCCATCGATGTAAAGGCTCCACAACCCGTCAAACCGACCAGCGCCACCACCATAATCAAACTACTGTATCTCGTCATCGCATCTATCTCCTCATCTATCAGACCATCAGAGAGATGGCCAAGTCCCTATCCCTTGAGGACGTCACACGAGAGAGCATCAGACATCCGGTGGGATGCCACATCACGCGTCCTTCTCCCGCCATCGGAGCAGGGTACGCTCGGCGAAAGCCACAATGCCGTAAAGGACCTGCGCCACAATGACCAGCGTGCCGATGCCAACGAACACCTGCGGGGTGTCGTAGACCTGCTGGCCCTGCTTAAGCAGATAGCCCAATCCTTGATCGGCAGCCACGAACTCGCCGACGATGGCTCCAATCACGGCCAGCGTAGCGCCTACTTTGAGCCCCCCCAACAGCGTAGGCAAGGCGGCGGGCACCTCCAGCATCCATATCATCTGCCATCGACTCGCCTCCAGCGTGCGCATCAGATCCCGCAGGTCCTCCCCCACGCCTCGCACGCCTACCACGGTGTTCACCAGAATGGGGAAGAAGACGATCAGAGCACAGACCAGGACCTTGGAAAGAATCCCTGTCCCAAACCAGATCACCAGTAAAGGAGCGATGGCCACGGTAGGCACCGACTGGGAGGCGACGATGAACGGCGCCAGCACCCGTTCCGCCAGGGGCGAGTGAGCCAGCAAGTACCCGAGAAACGTCGCCCCGAAAGCACCCAAGCTCAGCCCCATCAGTACCTCGGTCAAGGTCACTTTCGTGTGGAGCCAGAGCGTACCGCTGACCAAGAGGCGCCACCACCGGGACGCCACCGCGACCGGCGAGGGGAGGATAAACGTTGGGTAGCCACCTAGCCACACGATCGCTTGCCAGAACAGCAAGAAAAGGGCGAAGCTCAGCAGAGCTAATCCGATGCGCGAAACACGCCTTCTATCCATACGTTGCGCTCCAAACAAGAACCCCGTAGTTGACGATTCCCCACGGGGCCCAGAAAAGAAAAACCCCGAAGACCTGGGTAGTCTTCGGGGCGCAAGCTCTTTCGCCGCGAGACGCGGCTCTCTTCATCTCCTTCCATCCGGACTCTCACCGTCGGCCCCGGCCTGGACGGCTGCGTCCCACCAATAAGGTAGACACCTCCATCGTCACCGGATCGGCCGCCTAAGCGGCTCGCGGGCTCGGCGAGTCTCTTGCTCGCCTTACCGCCGGTCGGGGTTTGCACCCTGCCCCGAAGATGTATTTAGCTGTCGACACCAGATTATACGAGCTTCTGTTAACCTGTCAACCTATTCGGCGACGACCACCTGCCCAAAGAACTCGCCGCGATATATCGATCACGCAGGACATCTAGATCAACCCCACCTTCTGACCACCTTTCTTGAAGGCTTCGATGGCCTGATCCAGCTGATCCTCGGTGTGCTCCGAGCAGAGTTGGACCCGGATCCGAGCCTTGTCGCGAGCCACCATCGGGTAGACGATAGCCAGCACGTAGACGCCCTCCTGCCAGACGAAGTCCGCCAGCTCCTTGGCTGTCTTGCTGTCGCCGCACATAATCGGCACGATGGGCGTCTCACTGTGTCCGGTGTCGAAGCCCAACGCCTTCATCCTGTCCAAGAAGTACTCCCGGTTCTCCCAAACCCGTTCCACCCGCTCCGGGTTGTTCTCCATCACGTCAATGGCGGCGATAGTCGCTGCGGCGACGCTGGGGGGAAGGGCTCCGCTGAGCAACCAGGTGCGTGCCTTGTTCATCGCGAACTTGATCAGAGCTTCGCTGCCGCTCAGGTGTCCTCCCACGATGCCGAAGGCCTTGGAGAAGGTCCCCATCTCCGCGTGCACCTGATCCCGCGTCAGGCCAAAGTGATTGACGATGCCACGCCCCCCCTCGCCCAGAACGCCCTCACCGTGAGCGTCGTCGACGTAGACGCCCGCGCCGTGCTCCGCGGCGATCTCGGCAATGGCCGGCAGTGGTGCCAGGTCGCCATCCATACTGAAGACGCCATCGGTAACGATCCAGATATGCTCGTAGGCCGGCTGATGCGTCGCGGCCTCCTCCATGATGCGCTCCAGGTCATCGACGTCCTTATGCTTGTAGATGGCCTTATCCGCCTTCGTCAATCGTATCCCGTCAATGATCGAGCCGTGATTGAGCGCGTCGGAGACGTAGAGGTCGCCCTTGCCAGCGAGCTGCGCCAGGACGCCCTGATTCGTCATAAAGCCGGTCTGGAAAGTGAGCGAGGCCGGAGCCCCTTTGAACGCCGCCAAGCGTTCATCCAGTTCTCGGTGCAGGGTCGTATCGCCCGCAATCGACCGGTCGCTGCCAGCGCCGGCCCCGTATCGCTTGGTGGCTTCCACCATGGCCTCCACGACCTGGGGATGCGTGGACAGATTGAGGTAGTTGTTGGAACACATCACGATGACCTCTCTATCCTCCACGACCGAGACCGGCTTGCTGGGCCCCTGGAGTTCTCGAGGCTCCCAAGACAGCCCCTCCTCCTTAAGTCGCTCGTACTCTTCACCAAGGTAGCCTATTGGATCTCTTTCAACTGCCATTCGTTTAGCCTCCTAGCTCTTGTATCTCTTCATCGTAGACGTTAGTCTTCCAACCTGTCGCGCAGATTGACCAGCATGTCCTCAACCATCGCCGCGAGGTCGTACTTGGGCTGCCATCCCCACTCCTCCCGTGCAGCGCTGTCATCGATGGTCCGAGGCCAAGAATCCGCGATGCCCTGACGGTAGTCAGGTTCGTACGTGATCTCGAAATCAGGTATGTGTCTCTTGATCTCAGCCGCCAGCTCCGCTGGCGAAAAACTCAATCCAGCTAGGTTGAAGTCGGCGTGGTGCTCGAGTTGATCAAAGGGCGCATCCATCAACATGAGCGTCGCCCGAATACAGTCGGGCATGTACATCATCGGGAGCACCGTATTCTTCTCCAGGAAGCAGGTGTACCGCTGATGCCTTATCGCCTCATAGAAGATCTCCACGGCGTAATCCGTCGTCCCACCACCTGGCAGCGTCTCACTGCTGATGATCCCAGGATACCGCACACCACGTATGTCCATCCCGTACCGCTCCACGTAGTAGTTGCAGAGCAGCTCTCCTGCCACCTTCGTCACCCCGTACATCGTCGTCGGCCGTAGGACGGTCTCCTGAGGGGTCTCATCTTTGGGCGTGTCCGGACCGAAAGCAGCGATAGAACTGGGCCAAAAAACCCGGGAGATCTCGTGCTCCCGGGCGATTTCGAGGACGTTATGCAGGCCTTCGAGGTTCACTCGCCAGGCCAGTTGGGGGTGCTTCTCGCCGCTAGCGGAAAGAAGCGCCGCCAAGTGGTAGATCGTGTCGATCTCGTGCGCCTCCACCACCTCCTCGATGGTCTCCGGTCTGGTCACGTAGACGTACACGAAGGGACCAGAGTCACGCAGCTCCGGTCCTGGCTCGGTCTTGTGACCAGCGGCGACCACGCTCTGGCCGCCATGCCGTCTCCTTAGCTCCATGACCAGCTCAGAGCCGATCTGCCCAACGGCGCCGGTCACGAGTATCCTAGGCGTGGCCTCTGTCCCCGGTGTCCCATCCTTGAGCACTGTGGCACCTCCATGTTGCTCTTTCTGGATGAATCTGGTTGGATGATTCTGATCACACTCTCCAC
>Ga0207797_1001629_pt1 | contig 16176 bp, 17 predicted proteins | sample PRCRCaboRojoPR_6_FD_187275 | JGI IMG/M metagenome (GOLD analysis project Ga0207797, IMG submission 187275) | Marine sediment microbial community from Cabo Rojo, Puerto Rico - PR CR 10% Liquid 1 (SPAdes) | ecosystem: Environmental > Aquatic > Marine > Coastal > Sediment | place: Cabo Rojo, Puerto...
TGGATATCCTGATCGGGAGCACCATGCAGGAGCTGCCCGAGGACCAGCAGAAGACCATCGCCTTCTCGGACAACCGCCAGGACACCGCCCTGCAGGCGGCCCACATCAACAACCTCTACCAGCGGATCAAGACCACCAGCAAGCAGCAGGCCGGACAGGCGCTGGCCCAGATCGAACAAACGATCCGCCTGCAGCAGCTTTTCAAAGACCACGGCATACCCCTGCTGGTCTTCAAAGGCAACGTGCTCTCGCAGATGGTCTATGGCGACCCCTCGCTCAAAAACTCCAAGGACATCGACCTGCTCATACCCTTATCCCACGCCCCAAAGGCCACCGATATACTCCAGCAGGAAGGCTACCGGATGACCTATCCGCGTATCCCCCTCAGCTCAAAGCAAAGGAAGGCCAACTATACCATCAGCCACCATTACGGGTTCTACCATCCCGCCAAAAGGGTGCACCTGGAGCTGCACTGGAACCTCACCAATCCAGGGAGCCTCCTGCCGCTGGATTTTGAAGGGCTGTACCAACGATCGGTGCAGGTGAGGCTCAACCAACACCCGGTGCGAACGCCAGGCCATGTGGACCACCTGATCTTTCTGGCCGTACACGGATCCATCCACCAGTGGTGCAGGCTCAACTGGCTGTGGGACTTTACCGGGTTCCTGGAACTGACCGGCAGCGAGGAACAGGAGCAGGCCCGAGAGCGTATGCAAAGGCTGGGACTGGAAAAATGCCTCCAGCAGGCCTGCCTCACCAGCCACCTCCTCTATGGCATACCGGCAGATGACAAAAAGCTGCAGACCCACCGGCTTAGCCACAGGTTCGCCGCAAAACCCCTGCAAGCCATCCGGGATACCCGGCCGGCAGAGGCCGCCGAAAAGCTCAAAGACCTTCCCTACCGCCTTTCCATGCGGCGCTCGTGGAGATACAAATTCCACCTGATCTTCCGCCTGCGCACCCACCACACCAACTGGGCAGTGGTGCGACTGCCGGATTACCTGTTCTTCCTGTATTATCCGTTGAGGCCCTTGCTGTGGCTAAAAGAGGTGTTCAAGAAAAGATAATCCTATCTGTTGCCCTCCATCCTCTCCACCCGGTACCCCTCATCCCTGCAGTAGGCCAGAAACGCCGGCAGCACCGCCCGAAGGTTTTTTTCTGCCTTGGGCGAATCATGAAAAACGACGATGCTGCCGGGCTGAACCCTTTTTTTCAGCCGCCGCATGATCATGCGGGGCAGCTGCCGGGGATCGTAATCCCGGCTCAGCACATCCCACATGATGATCCTGTAATCGCCGGCAAGGGCATGGATCTGCCGGGGAAAAAGCTGCCCGTAGGGGGGGCGGAACAGGCCGGAAGCAATCAGCTCTTCCGCCCGGCGCACATCCTCCAGATAACGCCGGGTGGAAGCCGACCAGCCCCTGAGGTGGGTGTAGGTGTGGTTGCCCGCCGAATGCCCGGCTTCAAGGATCGAGCGGTAAACATCCGGGAGAAGCTCCGCCCGGCGACCCGTGCAAAAAAAGGTAGCCCGGGCACCGAAGGATTCGAGAACATCCAGGATCCAGCCTGTAAGAGAGGCCGTGGGACCATCATCAAAGGTCAGGTAAACAGTCCCGGTCGCCCGGCCCAAATACCAGACCGGCTGCCTGATGATCCTGGCAGCCATCCGGTTGATGTTCACAACAGGGCTCAACGGTTCATCCTGTTCAGGTTATCCTGAAGGTATTTCATATAGGTATCGAAATGATCGAGTATCGCATTGCCCTTTTCATCGTCGCCGTGATCCTTGGCAATGTCGCTCAGGTTCTTGAGGGCATACATGTTGCGTCGGATGTCGGTGGGGAACTGCTGGGAGTACTCCTGCAGCTCCACATAATACTGCATCTCCTGGTACAGGTTCTTCAGCAACACATCCATGTGCTCCCGGGCTTTCTCGTGTTCCCCGATCTTGTAATAGTTCTCGATAAAAGGGATCACAAAATAGCCATACGCCACGTTCTCATTGGTTACCTTGCCCAGGCAGTGGTCCATCACCTTTTCGGCCGAATCCTGCTTGCCCTCCTCAACCAGCCGGGAGGCCAGCCTTCCGAAGTTGCTGCGGAAGTTGGTGAGCATCCTGCGGTTGTCATCATCCAGGTAGACATCCGGATCTTCAATGTTGCCCCATCGGAAACGGTTCATCATCAGGCCGTACATCCTGTCGAGATTGACCCTGCCCGGCTGTGGGCCACCGGAAGAGGTTTTTACCGGAGCCAGGTGATAAGCCAGTCCTTCCAGCTGGAAGTAGGGATCCAGGTTGAAAAATTTATCGGGACCCACGGTCACGGCAAAATGCATGGGCCTCTCCCAGTTGTTGGTAGCCATCAGGTCCATGATACAAAGCCCGTCCTTGAGGATATAGTTCCTGTTGAGCTTCCAGTTGATTTGGGATACCATCTGAGGCGCCTTGTCCGGGCCGATCACCCCCTTCTCCATCACACGGGCACTGTCCACCTTCAGCGAGTATTTGGAGGTGGGAATGTAGTTGACCTTCTTCGAGCGGTGGAACGGCGACTGGATCTTGGTCCGGTCATCCTCGCTGGCCAAAAAGTCGATCACCTTCCTGATCGACACCCGGTCCTCGATGCGGTTGTAGATGGGCACGATATCGCGCGATCCGGTCCTGAGCTGCTCCCGGGTATGGGTCAGGGGCAGGGGATCGGATTCATAGGCTTTGCGGGTCATCTGCTCGAGGTACCACCCGGCCCGCAGATAACTGAGGTTGGCCACCCGCACATCGGTGCGTATGCCCTCCACCTCCTGGACGTACCAGAGGGGATAGGTGTCGTTGTCGCCGTTGGTGAAGAGGATGCCGTTGGGGCGGGCGGAGTTCAGGTAGTTGGCCGCAAAATCCCGGGTGGTATACCTGCCGGAGCGATCGTGATCGTCCCAGTTCTCGGCGGCCATCAGGATGGGCACTGGCAACAGGAGGAGGATGCCGATCAGAGCACTCACCCGTGAAGGGAGATATTTTCGCAGGTAGTTCCACACCGCCATCACGGCAAAGCCAATCCATATGGCAAAGGCATAGAAGGAGCCCGCGTAGGCATAATCGCGCTCCCTTGGCTGGTGGGGATACTGATTCAGATAGTACACGATGGCGATGCCGGTGAGGATGAAAAGGACCAGCACCACCGAGAAGTTCCTGGGATCTTTTCGCGACTGATAGATCAAGCCGATGAGCCCCAGCAGGAAAGGCAACATGTAATAGGTGTTGCGGGCCTCGTTGTCCTTGAGGTAGTCGGGAAGCTCGTCCTGGGGCCCAAGCCGGGCATCATCGATGAAGGGTATACCCGAGATCCAGTTGCCATCCCTAACGTTGCCGTGGCCCTGGATGTCGTTCTGCCTTCCCGAAAAATTCCACATGAAATACCGCAGATACATATGGCCCACCTGGTACTTGAAGAAGAAGGCCAGGTTGCTGGCCACCGAAGGCACCGTTTTTTCCACCATCTTTCCCTGCTGGTTCCTTACCCGGACCGTCTTGCCCCTGATATTGACCCACTGCTTGTAGTCGTTGATATGCTGTTGCTTCTGGGAGCTGTACATCCGGGGAAAAAGACCGGTAAAACGGGAATCGTACTCCAGCTCGGTCTTGTAATCCACCACCTTGTACCTTCCGTCGACCCGCTGGTAGACAGGGGCACCCTGCTTCCTTTCCTCCACCGGGGCGTTGTAATAATGCCCGTAGAAAAGGGGCCGGTCGCCATACTGCTCGCGGTTCAGGTAGGAGAGCATATTGAAGACCGTCTCCGGGTCGTTCTGATCCATAGGCGGATCGGCACTGGAGCGGATCATCACCGTGGCATAGGATGAATAGCCGATCAGAATTACGGTAAGGCCAAGAAGCACCGTGTTGAGCACATACTTCCTCTGTCGGTAGGTATACATCAACCCCCAGATGATCAGGGCCACCAGCAGGGCGATATAGAAAAGCATGCCCGAATGGAAAGGAAGGCCAAAGCCGTTGACGAACAACAGCTCAAAAAGGGAGCCGAGCCTGATCACCCCGGGTATCAGCACATACATGATCGCTCCCAGCATCACAAAAGAGAGCAGCAGGGCAACCACCACACCACGGGGTGTAGGCCGGTGCTTCCTGAAATAATAAACCAGCACGATGGCGGGGATGGCCAGCAGGTTCAACAGATGCACCCCAATGGATAGTCCTATCAGGTAAGCGATCAATATGATCCAGCGGTTGGCGTGGGGTTGATCGGCCTCATTCTCCCACTTGAGGATGGCCCAGAATACCAGGGCTGTGAAAAGCGAGGAGGTGGCGTACACTTCCGCCTCAACGGCTGAGAACCAAAAGGTGTCGGTGAAGGTATAGGCCAGGGCCCCGATCAAGCCACTGCCAATGATAACCAGGATATTGGAGAGGTTGTAATCCGCTTCCCGGCGGATCACCATCCTGCGGCCCAGGTGGGTGATGGTCCAGAAAAGAAAAAGAATGGTAAAGGCGCTGGCAAGCGCCGACATGCCGTTCATCATCAGGGCCGCATTCTCAGCGGCACCCGCGAAAAGGGTGAAAAACCTGCCCAGCAGCATGAAAAACGGGGCACCGGGCGGATGACCCACCTCCAGCTTATAGGCGGTGGCAATGAACTCACCGCAGTCCCAGAAACTGGCCGTGGGCTCTATGGTGGAGAGATAAACAAAGGCCGCTATGGCAAAGGTCAGCCAACCGGTCAGAATGTTGTAACGCTTATATTGATCCATTTTTATTAATTTTCAAACATTATTGAAGGGAAAACGTAAAATGACCGGCTAAAATAAACAATAAATTTTTGGCTTTAAAAATTCAAAGGGCAATATTTATGCGTGTGTTTTGGGGCTGTTTGTTCTTTTTCCTGCTGCCTGTTCTCGTCACCGGCCAGAACTTCAAACCGGCCTTACACCCTGATCCCTACACTCCTGCCGACACCAACGCCCTTTTTCTGACCATCGACAATGCAAATTTTCTAAAAAACAACGAGTTTTTCAACCCGTATGTGGAAGGTTATACCAAACTGGGTTTCTTTTTCAACCCCCGGCTCACCTATCTTCTTTCGGAGAGGACTGCCCTGTCGGCGGGGGCCCATTTTCTAAAATATTCGGGAAGCGATGGTTTTCAGGATATCACACCGGTGTTTTCGGTGGAGCACCGGTTCAACCCCCGGTTAAGGCTGGTGATGGGCACCCTGCGCAACGAACACCGGCACCGCCTGATCGATCCCATCTACCATTTTGAGAACTACCTGGACCAACACGTGGAAAACGGACTTCAGTTCCTGGTTGACCACCCCCTGGCAAGGGGCGACATCTGGATCAACTGGGAACAGTTCATCTTACGGGGATCGGATTTCAGGGAGCGGTTTGAAGCAGGCATATCCGCTGATTTCCGGCTGCTGGAGAGCGAACAGAAGCTATCCCTGGAAGCGCCCTTCCAAATGCTGGTGCAGCACAAGGGAGGACAGATCAACCGGTCGGACAAGCCGGTTTCCACCCTCTACAACATGGCTGCCGGTCTGTCCCTGCAACTGCACACCGGCTCACCCCTGTTGTCATCTCTCACTTTCAGGAACCAGTTGGTATTGTTCCGTGACGGCTCCCCGCAGAAGGTTCAGCCCTATAGCCGGGGCCGGGCCTTGTATTCGAACCTCATCCTCACCCGCAAGGCGTTGAGCCTGGAACTGTCCTACTGGCAGGCCCGCCGTTTCCTTTCCTTTTCGGGCAACCCGATATTCCAGTCCTATTCGCTGAAAAAGGCAAATGCCATGAACCCCGACAGGGAGCTGATCGTAGGAAGACTCCGGTATTCAAGGAAATACCAGCACCTTACCTTTTTGGTCAATGCGGACACTTACTGGGATCCCAGAAACCACAGCACGGATTTTGGCTTCGGCATCTACCTGTTGCTCAACACACAACTTATCCTGACCAATAAGATTGAAAGCAGGTAGGCAGGCGTCATTGCTCCAGGATGAACCGCCAGGGCTTATCTTTCCATGGCTCCCCGGCATAGTCAATCCCCTCCCGGGGACGGGTGATGATCCGGCCGGTGGCAGCCCCGTGATCCTCCACCCAAATGCGTTCGGAAAGGCCCAGGTCCTCCCCGTTAAAAGAGTCATCAATGCCAAGGGCGCGGGTGAGCCTGCCGGGGCCCCGGACCTTATCCAGACCGCGGATCAGCAAGGCCTGGGGATGATGCTCCTCTCCGGTGACAATGTTCAGCATCCAGTGGATGCCATAGATGAGATAGATGTATAGCAAACCCCCGCTGCGGTACATCACCTTCGTCCGGGGTGTGGGTCCGCGGCGGGCATGACACGCCTGGTCCTCTTCGCCCCGGTAAGCCTCCACTTCCAGGATCATATAACGCTCCACACGGCCCCGGTTCTCCCGGACAAGATACCTGCCGGGCAGCTGCCGGGCTACCTCCAGCACATCCTGTAAAAAAAAGTCCCTCTTAAGCCTGCCCTTTATCAATGACATCAGTATTGAATCTTATCTTCCTTATCAATCCATTCCTTAAAGGCCTGCAAGGCTTCTCCCCTCAGCTCCTGGTGGGTGGGTATACTCCTTTTATCGATGGGTTGGTTGATCTCCCGGTATATGAAAGAATCGTCAAAACCCGCTTCAGCGGCATCTTCCCTGTCGGCGGCAAACCACAGCTGCTCGAGCCTGGACCAGTAGATGGCCCCGAGACACATGGGACAGGGCTCACAGGAGGAATATATCACACAGCCGCTCAAGTCATACGTCCCCAGGTAACGGCAAGCTTCCCGTATGGCCTTGATCTCGGCATGGGCCGTGGGATCGTTGTCTGGGACCACCTCGTTGCCGGAGCGGGCGATGATCCGGCCATCCCTGACAATCACCGCCCCAAAGGGCCCGCCCCCCTTTTCCATGTTCTCCCGGGAAATGCGAATGGCTTCCCTGATGTAATCGCTGTGTGTCATCTTATTACATTTTTATCTGAAACCCGACCGACCCGTCCATGTAACCGGCTGAGCCGGATTACATCACCGGGTAAAAGAAACCTTCCGGTCCTTTTGTTCCTCTATACCTGCAAAAAAAGAAAAATAAATCAAAAAACGCAATCTGCCTGTTATAATTTATCCGGCATCAGAAATCCGGATTTCCTTTTGCCATCAAATTATTTGTTAATAAAATTGTTAATTTTCTAAAAATAATATTATTTTTGCAAACCGCTGCAAAGCAACGCTATTATAATTATTTAAAAACCAAAAAGATAAGGTCGAAGTGGATACAAACAGCTACAAAACAACCTCCGTCAGAAAGGAAGATGTTCAAAAAAACTGGGTCCTGGTGGATGCCAAGAATGAAGTGCTGGGGCGGTTGGCCTCGAAGGTAGCCAAGATGCTTCGGGGAAAGCACAAGCCCAGCTATACTCCGCATGTGGACTGTGGCGACAAGGTCATCGTGATCAATGCCAGGCATGTGAGATTAACCGGGAAGAAGTGGACCGACAAGGAATACGTCCATTTTACCGGCTATCCGGGAGGCAAGCGGGTGAAGACACCCAAAGACATCATGCAAAAGACTCCTGAGAGAATCATTGAAAAAGCCGTTCAGGGAATGATCCCGAAGAACCGTCTGGGCAACCAGATCAAAAACAACCTTTTCGTTTATCCCGGAGAGGAGCATCCCCATGAAGCTCAGAAACCAACTAAAATCAACCTAAAAGAATTCAAATAAGATATGGAAAGAATTATTGCCATAGGAAGAAGAAAAGGAGCCATTGCCCGTGTTTATATGAGTGAAGGGAAAGGAAACATGAGCATCAACGAGCGTGATTTCAGTGAGTACTTTCCTGCGCCCCATCTGAGGCATATTGTAGAGCAGCCTTTAAAAACCGTCCAGGTAGAAGGCAAGTATGATTTTAAGGTGAACATCCAGGGCGGCGGCATCAAGGGACAGGCTGAGGCGCTTCGCCTGGGTATTGCCAGGGCCCTTGTCAAGTCGAACCAGGAGTTCAAAGACACCATCAAGGGAGCGGGTCTGCTCACCCGGGATGCTCGCGTAGTAGAGCGGAAGAAGCCCGGCCAGCCCAAAGCACGCAAGCAGACACAGTTCAGCAAACGATAATATCCCTATAATGATCCGTTTAGTATCTAAATTGCCTGGACTTCCGTCAAGAGCGGAACTACCGGGCAATTGGTGCAACAGAATGTAAACGTTTAAATCCAACAACCATGAAACAAGCAACCTTTGACGAATTACTGGAAGCGGGTGTACATTTCGGTCACCTCAAGAGGAAATGGAATCCGAAGATGGCCCCCTACATCTTCATGGAGCGCAACGGCATCCATGTCATCGACCTTCAGAAAACCACTGTAAAACTCAATGAAGCCTGCAGCGCTCTCAAGCAGATCGCCAAGTCGGGCAGAAAAGTCCTTTTTGTGGCCACCAAGAAACAGGCCAAAGACATTGTAGCGGAAATGGTCAAGCCCACCAACATGCCTTATGTCACCGAGAGATGGCCCGGAGGCATGCTGACCAACTTTCCCACCATCAAGCGTACCATCAAGAAGATGGCCACCATCGACAAGCGCTTTGCCGACGGCACCTATGACAAATTGCAGAAACGCGAGAGGCTGCAGATACAAAGGCAGCGCAACAAGCTGGAGAAAACTTTCGGCAGCATCTCCAACATGAACCGTCCCCCGGCCGCCATCTTTATTGTAGACGTGACCAAAGAGCACATTGCAGTAAGGGAAGCCCAAAAACTGAACATCCCCATCTTTGCCATGGTCGATACCAACTCCGACCCCAGGGAGATCGATTTCCCCATACCGGCCAACGACGATGCTTCCAAATCCATCTCCTACATCATAGGCAAAGCCACAGAGGCCATCCAAGAGGGCCTTGAGGAGAGAAAGATGGAAAAAGAGAAGGAAAAAGCTTCGGCCAAAGAAAAGAAGGAAACACCGAAAGGCCAGGGCGAAGGCGAAGCCGGTGAGAAGAGAAAGACCCGGGCCAGAAAAACCACCAGGGCAAGAAAAGAAACGGCTGAAAAGGAAAGCACAGCCAGGGAAAGCAAGGAGCAGCCAACCACAGCTAAGGAAAGCACCGAACAGGAGAGCACCGAACAAAAAGCAGCCGGCAACGAAGAGGCTGCCGGTCAGGCCAAAAAACAGGAGTCCGCTGAGGAATCCACCACCCAAACCAGCCAGCAGGAAGAAAAGGGTGGAGAGGACAAAACCGGTTCTTCAGAAGAACAGCAACAATAACTCAATAAGTCAAACAACCAAAATAAACATACTGTAAAATGGCTAACATAACTGCAGCTGAAGTAAACAAACTGAGAAAACAAACCGGCGCCGGGATGATGGATTGTAAGAAAGCCCTGACCCAGGCAGATGGTGATTTTGACAAGGCCATCGAGATCATCAGGGAAAAAGGTCAGGCAGTAGCCCAGAAACGTTCCGACCGGGAGGCATCTGAAGGAGTAGTTTTTGCTAAAGTCACCGACGATGCAAAGAAGGGTTTCATCATCTCCCTGAACTGCGAAACCGATTTTGTGGCCAAAAACGACGATTTCGTCAAGCTGGCCAACCAGATCATCGATCTCTCCCTCAAAGAGCAGCCCAACACGCTGGAGGAACTGTTGAACCTCCAGATAAACGGCAAGACCGTCTCCGAGAACATCAAGTACCAAACGGGCATCATTGGAGAGAAGCTGGAACTATCCTACTATGATCGCCTGCAGGCCCCCCAGGTGACGCCTTACATCCACAGCGACAAGAAGCTGGCTACCCTGATCGGGTTGAACAAGGATAACGTTGAACAACAGGTGGGCAAAGACATTGCCATGCAGGTGGCGGCAATGGATCCCGTGGCCATTGACAAGGACCAGGTGCCGCAGGATGTCGTAGAGAAAGAGCTGGAGATCGGCAGGAAGCAGGCCAGGGCTGAAGGCAAGCCCGACAACCTGGTCGACAAGATCGCACAGGGCAAACTGGGCAAGTACATGAAAGAGAATACCCTGCTGAACCAGGAGTTCATCAAGGACAGCAAAAAATCGGTCAAGCAGTACCTGCAGGAACACGACAAAGAGCTGACCGTAACGGATTTTAAACGCTACTCCCTGAAATAAACAGGAACAAGCCACCCTGCAATATGCTGAAGAGAGAATCAAAAAGGTTCTCTCTTTTTTTATGCCATATCCTGTCCTGACACCGGCGAGGCCACTTTTTGTTGCTGAAAAAAGCCGCTTTTTCGTATCTTCACCCCGTAAAACGGAACGATCTTTTATGAAGCGCAGTGCCAACAAGGAAACGCTGGAGGAACTCCGGAAGCAGGTTGCGGACTGCACCCGCTGCCCGCTCCATAAAGAAAGGAACAATGCCGTCTTTGGAGAAGGCCGGTGGGATGCGCCTATCATGATCATCGGGGAAGGACCTGGAGCCAGGGAGGATCAGCTGGGACGGCCTTTTGTAGGAAGGGCCGGCAAGCTGCTCGATCAGCTCCTGGCGCCACAGGGCTTGTCAAGAACAGACAATGTCTTTATCGCCAACATCGTCAAATGCCGTCCGCCCCACAACCGGGTTCCCCACAAGGGCGAGATTGCAACCTGTTTTTCTTACCTCACCCAACAGATCAACATGGTGGACCCCCGTATTATCGTATTGCTGGGAGCCACCGCCGTTAAAGCCTATTACGGGGAACTCCGGCAAAATATGGGCAAAATACGGGGTCAATGGTCCGGGCAGGAAGGCAGGCTGGTCATGCCCACCTATCACCCCGCGGCGGTTTTCAGGAACCGTACATACCAGAGATACATCGAAGCCGACCTGAAAACGATCGCGGATAAATACCGCCGGCTCAACGGCAGGTCAGGGAAATAACAGGGCTTCTTTACTCATCGTCGATGATCAGCATGGCATCACCGTAGCTGCCGAAGCGGTATTGCTCTTCTATGGCTACCTTATAGGCTTCGAACACCCGATGGTAACCGCCGAAGGCAGAAACCATCATCAACGGGATAGAAAGGGGCAGGTGAAAATTGGAGACCATCATATTGGGGATCTGCACCTCATAGGGTGGGAAAATAAACTTGTTGGTCCAGCCTTCATAGGGTTTTACCCTTTTGGTTGTCGAAACCGATGATTCAAGGGTTCTCAGCACGGTTGTTCCCACAGCACAGACATTCCTTTTGTTGTCCTTGGCTTTGTTGATCTTCTCCGCGGCCGTGTCTGAGATGTATATCTTCTCGGAATCCATCTTGTGCTTGGTCAGGTCCTCCACATCCACATTGTTGAAGTTGCCCAGGCCCACGTGAAGGGTTATCTCGGCGAAATCGACGCCGATGATCTCCAGCCGCTTCAAAAGCTCCCGGCTGAAATGCATCCCGGCAGTAGGAGCAGCCACAGCACCCTCATGCTTGGCATACAGGGTCTGATAACGCCGTTCATCCTCAGGCTCTACCTCCCGCTTGATGAACTTGGGCAGCGGGGTCTCTCCGAGTTTATAGAGTGTCTTTTTGAATTCCCCGTAATCGCCTTCAAACAAAAACCGCAGGGTCCTGCCCCTTGAGGTGGTATTGTCGATCACTTCGGCCACCAGGGTCTCTCCCTCTTCCTCATTGCCGAAGTACAACTTGTTGCCTATACGGATCTTTCGGGCCGGATCCACCAGCACATCCCAAAGACGCTGTTCCTTGCTCAGCTCCCTGAGAAGGAAAACCTCAATCTTTGCTCCCGTCTTCTCCTTATTGCCATATAGCCGGGCAGGGAATACCTTGGTGTTGTTGAAAACCACCACGTCCTGCTCGTTGTAGTACTCCACAAGATCCTTGAAGACCCGGTGCTCGATCTTTCCCGAATTCTTGTACAACACCATCAACCTCGATTCATCCCTGTTTTTTGCCGGATAATGTGCAATCAGTTCTTCCGGTAAATTATACCTAAACTGCGATAATTTCATTAATTGCGAATGTTTATAGGTTCTACATTTATGTGGCCCCTTATACGTAAGAAATCCCGGTTGGTTACATCTCCTGTACCCTTTGTTCAAAAGTTTTTATTGACCAGGCATCTTCCAGGCGATAATCACCAATACGCGTGCGTTTCAAGCCCACAATGTGGGCGCCGCTCTCCAGGGCTTCGCCAATATCGCGGGCCAGTGATCGGATATAGGTCCCCTTGTTGCAACGCACCCGAATGGTGACCAGCGGCAGATCCACCCGAACCACCTCTATCTCATGGATATGGACACGGTTGGGCCCCATCTCAAGCTGTTCGCCTTTCCGTGCAGCGTGGTAAGCCCTTCTGCCCCCGATGCTCTTTGCAGAATATGCGGGTGGAATCTGATCCGTCTCCCCGATGAAACGGTTCATCACGGCATGAATATCCTGCTTCCCCACATGAGATAACGAAAATTGCTGATCAAACATTGTTTCCAGGTCAAAAGAAGGAGTGGTCCTGCCAAGCTCCAAAACAGTAAGATATTCCTTCTCCTGACCCATCAGCGACTCAAGAATTTTGGTCTTCTTACCGGTGCATAGCAACATCAACCCCTCGGCCAGGGGATCAAGTGTTCCGGCATGGCCCACCTTAACCCTTTTGCGTTCCCCTGTTTTCTCGCGAAACCTCTTCTCTATGATGGCCCGCGTTTTCTTCACCAGGTCAAAGGAGGTCCAGAAAAGGGGCTTGTTCAGCACCAAAACCCGGCCCTCCACCAGATCATCCAGTGCGTGTATCTCATCATGTCTCATAATAACAAGCTCTTTAACCCGAAAGAATAGCCACAAGGCCGATCAATACACAGTAAATGGCAAAATATACCAGCCGGCCCCGGCTGACGATGCGGATCATCCAACGGCAGGCAAACAACCCGGAGAAAAAAGCGGCAAGGAAGCCCACGACCAAAGGCCCTACCGGTACCGATGAGGCCTCTGCAACGGAGTGGTCCAGCAGATCTTTCGCGTTGGCACCAATGATGGGCAACAAAACCATCAGGAAGGAAAACCGGGTGACCTCCTCCCTTTTCCCCCCCAGCATCAAACCGGTGGAGATGGTGGCACCGGAGCGTGAAATACCCGGGAGGACGGCAAGAGCCTGGGATATGCCGATCACAAAGGCGCGCAGAAAGGAGACGGGTTGCTCCCTGGAATGTACATAACGGGACAAAATCAATAACAGGGCGGTAATCCACAGCATACCGCCTACAAAAACAAGATTGCCCGTAAAAAAACGCTCTATTTCCTCTTCAAAAAGCAAACCCAAAATGACCACCGGTATCATCGATACAACAAGCTTGCCGATATAGCGGGTCGACTCATTCCACTCAAAACGAACAAGACCGGCGATCAAACGGTATATATCTTTCCGGAATACCACAATGGTGCTCAAAACCGTGGCTCCGTGAACCATAACTGTAAAAGTGAGGCTCAACTCCACATCCGTCCCCAATACAACCTTCCCGATCTCCAGATGTCCGCTGCTGCTGACAGGCAAAAATTCAGTGAGTCCCTGGACAATCCCAAGGATAATCGCTTCAAGCCAATTCATTCACTGGTTTGGTTTAAGATGAGGTCTGATCTGTTTTATCCTCTTTGGGCTTTTTCATGATCGCGTAGATCTCGAAGGCAAATCCTAAAAGCACCACCAGGGGAGCCAGGGTGATACGCCTGAAGCTAAAGACATCCGGATTGAACTGATCCGGACTTTCAGCCTTGCCCCCTACCATAAGTATAAAACCGATCACAATGACCGCAAAACCAATGAGCAGCAACTTATAATTCTCCCTGGGCAGGGCAAATCGCTGCTTCTGATCTTTTTCCTTCTTCTTTGTCATAATCAAAGCCTTTGATATATCAATAGTACAATTTATCCACTTTTATCTTCAGATACCTGTTAACGGCCATAAGGGTAGAAAACCAGCTGATCACCGCCCCCACGAGTATCACCATTCCAAAAAGCATGCCCAGTATCCGGTAATCATCCAGGCTGATGATGCCGGAAAACTCATCCTGTATGAGGTAGACCAGACCGGTCAACATGGCAATGGCAAGAAGCGAAGCATATATACCCTGCAAAACTCCCCTGAAAAGAAATGGACGGCGGATAAAGCCCCGGTTGGCGCCTACCAACTGCATGGTGTTGATTATAAAACGCTTCGAGTAGATGGAAAGGCGAATGGTATTGTGGATGAGGGCAACGGCTACCAGAAAAAGCAACCCGCTAAATACGACAATGATGATACCGATCTTCTGAATATTCTGGTTGATCAGCTCCACCAACGATTTCTGATAGAAAACCTCCTTGATCTGATCATACCGGCGCAGGTCCTTTTTGATCTGCTCGATGCTTTGAGGATTGGCATACCGGGCATTCAGGTGTACATCAATGGAGGCCAACAAAGGGTTGTAGCCCAGAAAATCGACAAAATCCTCTCCAAGTTCTTTCTGCAGCTCTTCGGCGGCTTCCTCCCTGGTCACATACTTGGTGGATTTCACATATTCCTTGGCATCAAGCATTTTCTGGAGTCGGATCACATCCACCTCCTTCACCCCTTCCCGCAGCATGATGGAAAAGCCGATGTTCTCCTTCACATATTCCGATACCCGTTTGGCGTTCAATACCAGTAGCCCCAGAATGCCCAGGAGAAATAACACCAGGGCAATGCTAACGACCGAGGTCATATAGGAGCTGAGCAGACGGCGTCTTGTTATTTTCGCTTCCTTACTGGCCATAGGGTATTGTCTAAAAAATGCTAAGATAAGAATAATAAAAGTTTATACCAGAAAAATATTCATTTTGGTTGAACTCTAAAAGCTGGAATGATATTTCCTTTTAGATCATGGCCGGGGCGCAAAAAGGAAGGTTTTTTATTGAGAAAAATCAAACGCCGGCGCATACAGGCATCCATCGTCGGGTTCAAAGGCAGTCAACAAAAGAGGGATAATCCTAATCATCCTTTCCGGCCTGATCACCGCCATTCTGCTGTTCCCTGATGTGTTCGCGGATCTTTTGTTTCTCTTCCCCCGGCATATGGATAGGGTGGCCTTCATCTTCTATATAATGCTTCCAATCCTGGATGTTGTCGGAAAGAATGCCTATATCTTTTTCGTAAGCCCGGCAAAAACGACATCCAAGCAAGTGCATCCGCAACTGGAAATGTTCAGGAAAGGTGAGCTTTTCATCCTGGGACTTAGAGATCAAATAGGAAGCTTTTTCGCATGTGATCATCATGCGCATCATCAGTCGATCGAGCTGTTTTTTCATCTTGCCAAACATAATCAGTCGTACCAGTTATTTTCAAAACATTCTCTCAGACGAAGCCGGGCCCGGTGCATGATCACCCAGAGGTTAGACGGGGTTATGCCCATTTCCTTACAGATTTCTTCGGTGGTCAACTCTTCGATAGATTTCAGCCGAAAAACACCCGACCACTTTTCCGGAAGCAGTGAAAGACAATATTCGAGCACCTTATAAAAGGCCTCCCGGTCGATATCGGATCCCTGCTCCGGCCATTCCCTGGGCCTCCGGTTAGGATCCCATTGCCCGCGGTCCTCCCCTTCCGTGATAAAGGGCAGATCATAATGTTCATGGCTTTGTTCCTTTGAGCGCGACTGTTTTCTGTAATGGTCTATGATCTTACGCTTGAGGATCGACACCAGCCAGGTTTTCTCTGAACTCCTCCCCTGAAAAGCATCTTTTGCATGAAGAGCCGATACAAAGGTCTCCTGAACCAGGTCCCGGGCAAGCTCAGGTGAGTTGACCCGGTAATAGGCATAGGTATACAGGTAGTCACCATATTGATCCACCCATTGGGCGGGGTCGGTAAGATCTGGCATGGTTACCGGTTGATTTTATGCATTCAGTAGCCTTCGTCTTACACAAAGAAATAGGAATATTTTGAAAATCGCAACTTTTAATCCAACTGAATACCGCTTGCGAAAACCTGCACCGCAAGGACAACAACCAAAACCGCATAAGCGGGTGAACTCACCAAAGGCAATAAATCCCGGCGGTACACAATGATTGGCTGCAAATGCCTGTTGGAAAATTTTTATTGTCTTGAAAATGAAACCTGCATCCAAGAACTTACACAACAAGGACATGATTAATCATGCAGGTTCCATGGCAAAGGTTTTCGAAACATGCAAATCTTGCTTTGCTATTA
>Ga0207797_1001630_pt1 | contig 16171 bp, 11 predicted proteins | sample PRCRCaboRojoPR_6_FD_187275 | JGI IMG/M metagenome (GOLD analysis project Ga0207797, IMG submission 187275) | Marine sediment microbial community from Cabo Rojo, Puerto Rico - PR CR 10% Liquid 1 (SPAdes) | ecosystem: Environmental > Aquatic > Marine > Coastal > Sediment | place: Cabo Rojo, Puerto...
CGTCCTCTTCGGGCTTCTCCCCTCGGATCTGTAGCGTCCTCGTCCCGGAAGACCCTGCGCGACCCCGCCCATCTTCCCTCCGTTGCAGCCCGGTCTTGCGCTCGAATCGGCCCGCCGACGGAAACACATCGCGCGGTCGAACCCGGTCCGGCGCTGTGCATTGGATACCCTGCGGACCGGAAGCCTTCTCCGCCGGGACCGCTCGTGCGTCCGTGCACGGGATATCTGCTGCTGTTTTCCCTCACGAATTGAGCGTTTATCATGTCTCTTCTCCGGTCGAGCCGCACCGTGCAGGTCCTCTTGCTGGTGCTGGGGCTTGCACTGACCGCGGTTCTTGTATCGCCCGGACTCTTTGTCGAGTATCTCTGGTTGGGCGAGCTCGGCTACGAAGGCGTCTTCTGGACCATCCTGGGAACGCGGGCCGTGCTGTTTGTTCTGGTGCTCGTCATCAGTGCGATCTACTTCGGCGTCAACTTTCGGATGCTGCTGAACCGCATCCCGCCGCTCTGGGCGTCGCAGTGGGCGCAGGAAGGCGAGGCGCCCGACGTGGGCGGCGAGCCGCTCACGCGCGACCGCCTGCGCCGGCTCTCGTACGTCGTGGCCGGCATCCTCAGCCTGCTGTTCGCGACCGGGTTTGCGGGGCGCTGGGACGAACTGCTGCGCTTCTGGTACGGCGGCGACTACGGCCAGACGGATCCGATCTTCGGCCACGACCTCGGCTTCTACATGCTCGACCTGCCGTTCATCCAGTCGCTGCAAAGCGCCTGGGTCGGGCTGGCGTTCCTCGGCCTCCTCGCGCTTGTGGCCGGCTACGTCATCGCCGGCCAGATCGGTGTGCAGAACAACCAGTTCCAGGTCGACGAAGGAGCGTTGAAGCATCTCGGCTGGAACGTGATCGTTCTGCTTCTGGGCTGGGCCTGGGGCTTTTATCTCGACCGCTACGAGCTGCTTCAGGAAGGCGGGGGCGCCGTGTTCGGGGCCGGCTACACGGACGTGAACGTGATGCTGCCCGGCCTGTGGGTGATGCTCTTCGCCACGCTCGGCCTGGCGGCGGCTGTGGCCGTGAACCTCTTTCGCGTGCGGATCCGCCTGCTCGGCGCCAGCATCGCCGCGTATGTGCTGCTGCTGGTGGCGACGCTCGTGATCGCGCCCAGCATCGTGAATCAGGTGACGGTAACGCCGAACGAACTGCAAGTGGAGCGTCCGTACCTGGAAAACAACATTCAGCTCACCCGCGAGGCCTTCAACCTCAACAAGGTGCAGGAGCGGTCCTATCCGGCCCGCACCAACCTGACGCGGCAGGACATCACCAACAACCGCGAGACCATCAAGAACGTGCGGCTCTGGGACCCGCGCCTCCTCATCGACACCTACAGCCAGCTCCAGCAGATCCGGTTGTACTACCAGTTTTACGACGTGGATGTGGATCGCTACATGGTGAACGGCGAGTACCGCCAGGTCATGCTGTCGGCGCGCGAACTCACGCAGCGGCTGCCGCAAGGCTCCAACAACTGGGTGAACCGCCACCTCCAGTTTACGCACGGCTACGGCTCGGTGGCCAACCTCGTGGCGCGCGAAGGATCGAGCGGGTCGCCCGAGTTTCTGGTGAAGGACCTTCCGCCGGTGGCCACCGACTCGTCGCTGGCGGTGGACGAACCCGCCATCTACTACGGGGAAAACATCCCGACGTATCGCCTGGTCAACACGACCGCGCAGGAGCTCAACTACCCGAAGGGCGACCAAAACGTCTACACGTCGTACGCTGGCACCGGGGGCGTGAAGCTGGATAGCTTCTGGAAAGAGCTGCTGTTTGCCTACTACATGGGCGACTTCAATATCCTGCTGTCCGGCTACCTGACGGACGAGAGCCGCATTCAGTTCTGGAATCGCGTGCCGGAGCGCGTCCGCCGCGTGGCCCCGTTCCTGCGGCTCGACAAGGACCCCTACTTCGTGCTGAGCGACAAGCGCCAGTACTGGATCCAGGACGCGTACACCACCACCAATTCCTTCCCCTATTCCGAGCCGATCCGTGGGCAGCAGGGCTACCAGGGCGTCCAGTACATCCGAAACTCGGTCAAGGCGGTCACGGATGCCTACGACGGGGATGTAACCTACTACGTGAGCGACCCAGACGACCCGGTGCTCCAAACGTACCGGCGGGCGTTCCCGTCGCTGTTTGCCCCTCTGGAGGAGATGCCGGAGAACCTGCGAAAGCACATCCGCTATCCGCAGGATTTGTTTGAGATTCAGATCGAGCGCTACCGGCGCTACCACATGACCGAGCCGCAGGTGTTCTACAACAACGAGGACCTGTGGACGCGCCCGATCGAGCAGTACCAGGGCCGCCAGCAGGTGATGGAGCCGTACTACATCCTCTCAAAGCTGCCCGACGAGGAGCGGCTCCAGTTCCTCCTGATGACGCCGATGACGCCGGACAACCGCGACAACATGATCGCGTGGATGGCCGCCAAGAGCGACACCCCCAACTACGGCGAGCTGATCGTCTACAAGCTCCCGAAGGAAAAGCTCATCTTCGGCCCGAACCAGGTCGAGTCGCGCATCGACCAGGACACCGAGATCTCGCAGCAGCTCTCGCTGTGGGATCAGCGCGGCTCCAACGTGGTGCGCGGCAACCTCATCGTGGTGCCCATCGAGGAATCGTTCCTGTACGTGGAACCGATCTACCTGATTGCGCAGAACATCCAGATTCCGCAGCTGCAGCGGGTCATCGTGTCTTACGGCGAGCAGGTGGCGATGGAGCGAACCCTGGAGGCGTCCCTAAACGCGGTGTTCGGCGAGCAGGTGGTTGAGGCCGAGCGCGCCATCGCCGAGGTCGAAGACGAAGCTCAGCAGCAGCCGGGCATGGTGTCGCCTCAGTTGCGCCAGAGCATCGAGCGGGCCCGTACGCTGCTGGAGCAGGCGCGACAGGCGCTTCAGGACGGGGACTTCGGCACGTTCGGACAGCGCTTGAATGAGCTGGAGAGCGAACTGAACGTCGACACCACGCCGCGGGCCGACACCACCCGGACGACGGGCGCGACCTCGGATCGGTAGGGCCTGCATGGGGGGCGCCCCGACTGACGAGGGAGGGGCGTTCACGCTCGGGACGACGCGAAGTGGTCGCGGTTGTGAACGAACAGCACCCCGGCGTGCAGCCCCACCCAGAAGAGGGATCGGCCCATGCGGAGGACCGTCTCGAGCGTCGATGCGCCCGGGTGCAGAACGACGGCGAGATCGACGGTCCAGGGGGCCCCGAAGGCCAAGCCGCCGTAGTAAATGCCGACGAGCGCCATGAGGCCGTACCGGGCCCAGGGGCGTCCATACCAGGCATCGTTGGCGGTCCAGATGATGCCGGCACTCAAGAGCAAACTGCCGAACACCACCAGAATGGGACCGCGTACCTCCGGCGGCGCACTGAAGTGCTGAATGAGCGCAATGGCGCCTGGGACCACCCCCACCAGCAAAATGTCGTAGTAGGTGAGCAGCGTCAAGGCGAGGGGCGGCCGTTCCAGCGTTCGAGACCGGGCGCCAAAACGAAAGGGGAAACCGTTCGGCATGATTCGGGATGCGGAAGCAAAGACTTGGGACGCACAGGCATGTACCGCCAAAACTGTGCCTTTTGTAGCGTCGCTGTTGCAGACGATCGCCAGAGTGTTGCATCCCGGGCATAGCCCCCGGCCTCCAAGGGGCGACGGGAAGGACCGGCCGCGGATCCCCGAAAGATGGGGCCGTTCCGTCCAAAGAGCGGTGCAAAGAGAGAAGGGGAGGTGCCCACTGGATCGGACACCAGTGTCTGCTTCCGTTCGCATCGGTTCCCCCATCGCCGCAGGGGCCCGGTCCGTCGTCCTGCCGAGACGGGACCTAAAAAGTGCGATGCGCAGGGAGTAGACGGTTAGTAGAACAGCTCGCCCATCTCTTCGTCAGCGTCCTCCGGGGTGTCGGCCGCACCGTCGCCCGCAACCGCTGGATGGTTGCGCAGCGCGTCGTAGAAGTCCTGGTCGTAGGTGCGCGTCTTCACGACGATAGGCATCGGGACGGCGTGGCCCAGAAGAAGCGCCTGCTGCTTCTGGTCGAGCGAGGCGAGGATCGATCGGAGCGACGAGGCGTCGCTTGTGCCCACGAGGGCCGAGCCGATGTCCTTGTCGTCGTTCAGCTTGGCGACCATCTTCGTGCCGATCTGACTGAGCACCTCGTCGTCGATGGCACTGGGCCGCTGGTCCACCACGAGCAGGCTCACGAAGTACTTGCGCATCTCGCGCGCGATCTTGCCGAACGGGGTTTCGTGCGCGATGCTGGGCGTGAGAAATTTGTGCGCCTCCTCGATCGTGATGATGAGCTGGTTCGGCTTGTCGCTCTCGTTTTTCGTCTGCCGGTAGCGGTTCGTTTTCTTCTCGTAAATCTGACGGAGCCGGCGCGTAATGACGTTCGCGACCAGCAGGTACACCTTGAGGTCATCGTACCGCCCAAACTCAAAGACGATCGACGTGCCGCGGTCAATCGTCTCCATTAAGGCGTCGATGACGTCGTAGTCGTCCGGCGACGGGCGGGTGGTGAAGAAGTCGTACGCCTGGAACGGGGCCAGTTTGCGCCGGAGCGCCGACACGGACTGCGGGTGCGCGCCGCACGCCTCGGCCAGGTCGTCGAGCGCCTCGCCCTGCGCGTCGAGCAGACGCTTGAGCCAGTCCGCGCCGTACGCGTTTTTCAGCAGATACGCGCTCTCGGCGGCCGTCTCGTTCAGGTTCAGCGTATCGCGAAGCGGAAGGATGTCGGCCGGCTCGATCTGGTCGGCGTGGAGGTGCACCTCGTGATCGGGCGGGCGATTGGTCTCGCGGGCCGTCTTCGGGTCGAGCGAGAAGATGTTGACCCTGCTCGGAAAGAGATCGCGCAGGCCCTTGACAAACGTGGTGGATCCGTCTTCCGACTCGGCTCGGTCGCCGTAGCCGTACTCCGAGTGCATGTCGAACACGAGGTTGACGGCGCGGCCGGTGCGGATCGTTCCACACAGCAACAGCCGCGTCAGGAACGTTTTGCCGGTGCCGGTCTTGCCGAAGACGGCGTTCGAGCGTTCGACGAACTTCGACAGGTCGAGGCACACGGGGCTCTCTTCCATGTCGATGGGATGCCCGATATGGAAGTAGCGCGTGCCGTCTTCCCACGTTTCATGTCCGAAAACCCGCGCAACGTCGTCGCTGTCGGCGCGAGCCACGCGCGAGAAGTGGGAGGGAATGGTCTTGACGGAGCGCGGCTCGGCGTCGGCCAGCTCCGGATGCTCGCGGTTCGGCATCATGAGCATGGGCTTGAGCTCCACGGTCGCGTACGTGCCGGAGCCGCGCAGCACGTCGAGCAGCAGTTCGTCGTTCGGGTCGGGCGGGTTCAAGAGAATCTGCTCGTTGGCGGCTTCGATCTCGACGTCCGTAATCATGGCGAAGAAGTCGAATCGCTCCCCCTCGATGACGACGAACGTGCCGGCCATGACCTTCTCGACGGACGCCGACGCGTCGAGCTTCATCTCGATGCCTTCGTTCAGCGATCCGTGGGTGATGACGCCAAACGCCTCGTCGCGAAAACTGCTGCCTTCAATCATAGAGAGGTGAGGGATCTGATGCCACGGGGCACGAGCAGGGGGGCGCGGTGCGGTCCGGCGGGCGCGGGGAACGGCCCGGCGTTCGCTAGGCGGAAGAAGATGCGTTCGGCGCCGAAGGTGCCTTCGGGCCGGGAGCCGACCGGTTGGTTACCAGCAGCGTGAGAGCGACGAGCAGAATCTCGCCGACGACGCCGATCACGAAGCGTTTGGTGGCCGACTTGACGAGCCGCGGCAGAAAGCGGACGAGTGCGTAGAGGCCCACTGCGCTGACGAGCCCCTGAAGAATCCGAGTGAGGACGGAGTCGCTGGAGAAATCGTTCTTCATAGAGAAGGGAGCGGAATCCCAGGCGATTGTGGGTATGGGTGTGGGGACGGCTCTAATTGAAGAGGACCCCGATGGAGTTCCCCAGAATCGGGGCACTCATGTCCGGGGGGCGGCGAGTCGGCAAGCCAGGCCGGCCGAAGCCCTACGCGTCGGTTTCGGAGGAGTAGGTGATGCCGTGGGGGTCGAGCTGCTCCTCGCCTTCCTCGGGCGGCGGCTCGCCCGTAAACCAGGCTTCGGTCGGATGGTCGGGCTGCGGCGACGGGGTCTGCAGCAGCTCGCGGAACGGTGCGGGATCGTCCATCTTGCGGAGCCACCGATGCACGCGGTTGCGCATCTCGTCGGAGACGGCGCGGGTGCGGTCTTCGGTGGCGCGGGCCAGGTGCACAAGCGTGTGGGCGACCGGATCGCGGGGACGCAGGTGCATGGTCAGCAGCCGATGCAGCCAGTTTTCGAGGTCGGCGCGGGGGACGAGCCGGTCGATCGGTCCGTAGATGGGATGCCGGGCGCCCACGCGGCCCAGCGCCCAGAGCTCGCCGTTGCGGGGGCGCAGGGAAGCATCCATGGCGTCCAGAAGCAGTTCGCCGAGGGCCCGCTTGATGTCACTCGACACGCGTTCGAAGCTGGACAGCGTCATCCAGGCGGCCAGCTTCTCGTCGGATTTCATGCGCCGCGAGTACACGCGATGGTCTTTCTTGGTGCGCACCTCGCGCTGGATGAAGGGCCGCGCCTCGTAGTAGAACTGCTCTTGCTTGTTGGCGGGGAGTCCGGCCCCGGCGCGACGCCAGAAGGACCACCAGGCCATCCGGTTTTGGGAGCGCTGCGGATGGTGCAGCCCGTCCAGGTGGATGATCCAGGCCTGGTCCATGCGCCAGTCGTCCACCGCGTCGCCGTAGCCAGGGCGCAGGCAGTAGCCGAGGACATCGAACCACACGGCTTCGTGCTCGGGCGAGTGGTCGTGTGGCAGGTCGAGCAGCGTGTCGGCGAGGGTGCGAAGAACGGGCAGCGGCCAGTCTTCGCGCGGCGCATCGAGGCGCACTTCCAGGGCGTTCCAGAGGGTGTCCGGGGGACGGCCGCCGGCCGTTTCGAACGTGTTTTTGCACGCCTCGATTGCGTCCTCGATCTGCGAGGGCTGGAAGGACAGCGCCGGCTCCGAGTCGTCCGCCTCCGCAGCGTCGGGCGCCTCGCGCACGTCGAACTGCAGGCGCCACCGATGGTCGGTATGCACGGACTGGCACCAGAGCTGCAGCGTCCCGATTTCCGTAAATCGCACACCGAGCTGAACGGGCACCGTTCGGGCCACGCGCTTGCCGAACTTGAGCACCGTGCGGATGGGCGGGAGGGCGGTGATGTCGTCGGCATCCAGCGTTACCACGTCCCCGAGCTCATCGCCGGTTCGCGTGGAGGAACTGAAGAGGTGGAACGTGACGGGCTGGTTGGCGCGGGCGTCGAACTGCGCGTCGAGGCGGTCGTCGAAGCCCTCCGGCGCGCCGCGCGGCACGAGGCACATGGCCGTCGGGCCCGTGTCGCCCCGGCGGGGGCCTGCATCGATGCCGACGTAGTAGGCCCGCGGGCTGCCGCTGCCGACGCGCACGCCCTCGCCGAGCCGCACGCGGCCGTACTGGGCGGCACCGTGGGCCACGGCCACGTCGAGGCGCTCGTTGCGAAGTTCGTGGGGCGCCCAGCCGGCACCGGCGACCGGCGCGAACCACTGCTGGATCTGGTCCAGGACGCGCGCTCGGAGAAGCGGTGCGTTGAACACGCCGCCGTTGAACAGGACGTGGTCGGGGTACAGGGCGTCTCGGTCGGTGTGCTCGCGCAGGTACGGCTGCGACTGGCGCCAGAAGGCGGCCAGGTGGCGTGGGAGGGCGGGATCTTTCTCGTACGGAAGCCCCAACTCGGTGAGTCCCTTGCGGTCGGACTGCTGGAGGCGAACATCGCGGTCCACCTCCGGGAAGAAGCCGTCCAGAATCAGGGCGCGCACCTCGTCACGCTGGAGGTGGCCCGTCAGCGTGTCGCCGATGAGGCGGCTGCCGGTTCCTGCAACGGCGATTTCGACCTCGTCGGGGGCGTCGTCGGCCAGCAGCTGTTCCTTGGCGCGCCGGCACTGGTGGACGAGTTGGTGCCAGCGCTGCGTGTCCAGCGCGCCTGTGTCGCCGGCCAGCTCCGTCTCCAAGGAGCGGCCGAGCGCGTTGTCCATGTTGTCGCCGCCCAGCATGAGGTGATCGCCGACGGCGAGACGGTCAAACCGCAGCCCCTCCTCGTCGCTGCGCACGCCGACGATCGAGAAATCGGTTGTGCCGCCGCCCGCGTCGCAGACGAGGATGAGGTCGCCGTCCTCGAGGTCGTCGCGCCCGGTGTGGTGATCGGCGAGCCAGTCGTAGAAAGCGGCCAGGGGTTCCTCCAGCAGAACCACGTCGGGAAGGCCGGCCTGCTCGGCGGCCGCGACGGTCAACTCGCGGGCCACTTCGTCGAACGAGGCCGGGACCGTCAGGACGAGGAGTTGGTCCTCGAAGCGCTCGTCTGGATCGCTTGCGGGGCGTGCGTTCCACGCCTCGCGGAGGTGCTGCAGATAGCGAGTGGTGGCTTCGACCGGGGTCACTTTCGAGACCTCGTCCGGCGCGCCCCACGGCAGGATGGGTGCCGTCCGATCGACGCTGCTGTGGCACAGCCACGACTTGGCTGAGGCCACCAGCCGCCCCGGCACGCGGGCGCCCTGGTCGCGCGCAAACACGCCGACGGCGTAGTCGCGCTCGGCGTCCCACGGAACCGCAGTGCTGCCGTCCGGCAGCTCGTGCTCGCCGGGAAGGTACAGGAAAGAGGGAAGCACCGGGGCATGCCCGAACTCACCCTGCGCAACGAGCTGCGGAATCTCGAACGAGTGGATGGTTCGAGAACCGTCGGCGCCGGGGCTCTCCTCCCGGTCGACGTAGGAGACGGCCGAGTTCGTCGTCCCCAGATCGATTCCGATGACGTAGCGAGGCGTGTCGGCGGTAGCGGATGACGGCATCGGTTCGCGGAAAAGGCCCTTTTTGTTTCAGCGAAAGATGAACGGGGGGCGGCGGTCGAAGACGGCAGGCGCCGAAGACAAGGACGGCGGGCCTCTCCATCCCCGCGAGACTCAAAGCCCGCGGGACTCGAATCGAGGCGCGCACCGAACTGGGCCCCTCACGCCTCCTGCTGCTCGCGGATGTTGAACTCCAGCTTCCAGCGCGCATCGCGGTCGCGGGCGACGCACCACAGCTCCAGCGTGCCCACTTCCGTAATCTTGCTCTCCAGCCACACGGGCAAGACGGTGCCCCGCTCGTCGGCGTCCGACGCGTCGAGGTGCGTTTCCATGGTGGCGACCTCGTCGAGCTCGTCGCTCCAGTCCTCGATGATGTCGCCGGTTTCGTCCGTCTTGCGCGTCGGGGCGGCGAGCAGGTGGAAGACCGCGTCGTCGCCCACCACGAGGCCGAACTCCTTCTCGCGGATCTGGGCGTCGGTGCCCTCTTCCATGCCGAAGGGCACCACGCACAGCGCCTTCATCGGCGTCGGTACGCCGGGCACGGTGGGCATCGAGCTCTCGATGCCGATGTAGTAGCTGCGCGGAACCCCGGCGCGGATGCGGATGCCGCGGCCCTGTCGCGCGCCGCCGTAGTACGACGCGCCCCGCGCCACGGCCACGTCGAGGGTGGCCGACGGCAGCTCGCGGACGTTCGTGTCGCCGCTCCAGTGCTGCAGCACGTCCAAGATGCGCTGGCGGAGCACGTCCGCTTTCATGACGCCGCCGTTAAAGAGAACGGCCGACGGAAAGGCCACGGAATCGTCCGCCCCGTCTTCCGAGACGTGCCGCTGCAGAAACTGGGCGAGGTGCCGCGTGATGCCCGGATCGGACGCGTACGGCAGCCCCATCTCCCGCATCCCGACCTTCGGCTTCTGCTCCGGCTTGTCGGTGCGCTCGCAGTGCGGAAAGAAGCCGTCCAGCAGACGGGCTTGCAGCTCCTCGCGCGTCAACGCGGTGCGGATGGTGTCGCCGATGAGCGAGGAGCCCTGTCCGACCACGACGACCGGCGCCTCCTCCAGATCCGGCTCGTTCAGAAGCCGCTCCTTGGCCTGTCGGCACTGGTGCGTGAGGCTTCGGAACTGCCAGTCGTCGAGTTGGGTGCCGTCCTGCGCCAGCTTGCCGCGGAGGGCGTAGGCCAGCGTAAGGTCCATGTTGTCGCCGCCGAGCATGATGTGGTCGCCCACGGCCACGCGCTGCAGGTCGAGGGTGCCGTCCTCTTCGACGACCTGGATGAGGCTAAAGTCGGTCGTGCCGCCGCCCACGTCGCACACCAGCACCGATTCGCCGACCTCGATCGCGTCGCGCCAGTGGTCCTCCTGGGCGGCAATCCAGGCATAGAACGCGGCCTGCGGCTCCTCCAACAGCGTCACCTGTTCCAGGCCTGCCGCCCGCGCGGCGCGGACCGTCAGCTCGCGGGCGACGGCGTCGAACGAGGCGGGCACCGTCAGGAAGATCTGTTGCTGCTCCAGCCGGGCTGCCGGGTCGTCCTGCGCCATGCGGTGGTTCCACGCGTCCCGAATGTGGTCGAGAAAGCGTCGCGTGGCGTCCAGTGGCGAAATGCGCTCGGCCCCCTCCGGACTCTCCCACGGAAGGATGGCTTCGGTACGATCGACCCCCGTGTGGCAGAGCCACGACTTGGCCGACGACACGAGGCGCGCCGGCAGTTCCGATCCCCGCTCGCGAGCAAACGCCCCGACGGCGTAGCGCATGTCGTGATTCCACGGCAGCGCAAGCGCTCCTTCGCCCACCTCGTAGTCGCCGGGCAGAAGAAGGAACGAAGGAAGCAGCGATCGCGCCTGCACCTCCCCCTCGCTGACGACCTGCGGAATCTCGAACGGGTGGATGGTGGGCGTCTCGTGCTCGGGCACGTCCGCGTCCGTGTAGGTCACCGCGCAGTGCGTCGTGCCGAGATCGAGCCCGACGATGTATTTGGGGGAGGTGTCGGTCATCGGAGAAATGGGTTGCGATGGAGAGGGAGCAGAAGACGTGCACGCGGCGGTCCGGGCTGGCGCCCATAGACCGAGGACGAGGGACGGCCGTTTCGGGAGCCCCACGCGGTGTTCTCGATCCGGCGAGGGACGCGTGCCGAACGGACCCACCGTCCACGTGCGGAAGGCCGGGGGCAGGGCGCCGGGAAAGCGGCGGTGCCCGATCGGTCGACTGCCGTCCAGGGGCCGTCCGCCGGGGTCACGAGACCTCGACCTCCGCGGCGGCGACCACGTCGTCGGTCTCTTTCATGCGCGCGGGCAGGTCGATTCGCGCCACGCGCCAGCCGCGATGTCGCAGCGCGCCTGTAAACGGCGGATCGCCCTGCACGTTGCCGATCAGCCGGATGGCCTCCGCATCGAAGCCGGACTCGACCGTAACGGTCGAGCCTTCCGCCTCTTCCATCACCGGCTGGAGCTCCAGGATTTCGTCGAGCGCTTCTTTGCAGCCCTCGTGGACGGTGCGGACCGCGGCGCCAATCTGCGCGTCCTGATACTGCTGAATGTCTTCCTTGAGGAAGTCGAGCAGGCGCCCCTTCCGTTGCAGCAGCGAAAGAACCTGGAGCGCGGCGGCGGGCGAGGCCGGTTCGGGCGTGTCGGATGCCTCGGGCGCGGCGGCTTCCGCCGCGGCGGCGGCCGCCGTCTCGTCCGTCGCGGTGGGCACGGCGGCCACGAGCACGCCCGCCAGAATGAGGGTAAACACAACCCCGATGCCGAAGAATGGCAGCGCCTGCCCCTGAAGCGCGTCGCCGAGCACGACGTACAGGGTCACCAGCATGATGAGGTTCAGGCCCACGGGGACGAGGACAAGGGAGGAGGTTCGATTCATCGGTCCCGGATGTGTTGGATCTGGAGCAGAAGTTTCAACGAACGGTCGCGCACAAGCCGCCGCCCCTCGCTGCAGGCACGCTCATGTGGGCCCGGCTGGTGATGTCGACCGGCATCAGGCAGCCTGCAAACCCGAGCGAAGGGCGTTGTTCTCGATGCGCCCCGCCAGGAGGGACGTCAGCGCCAACATTAACCCCCATTTCAACAGGAAGCGCTTTGCCCTTCACACTTGCTCCACACCAGCCCCGGGGACGCGAGCCCGCCGAAGCGTTAGGCCTTCCGGGCGTCCAGGGCATCGTGGCAGACGACCAGGAGCTCGGCCAGCATCATGGCCGTGGCGCCCCACAGCGGAGGACCGTCGATGTCGAAGTACGGGACCTGCACCGGCGATCCGTGCAGCGTCCAGGTTTCCTCTACGTGCCGCTCCGGATCGAGGAGGTGCGCCAGCGGGACGTGCAGAATTTGCCCTACCTCCCGGTCGGTGGGACGGAGGGTGGGCGCATGGTCCACCACGCCCACGAAGGGGTGAACGCAGAAGTCGGAGGGCGGAATGTAGAGCGGCGTGAGGGCCCCCAGAAGACGGACAGGGGCCGGGTCGAGCGCAACCTCTTCCTGCGCCTCTCGCAGGGCCGTTTTCGGCAACGCTTCGCCGTTCTCGCGCTGGCCGCCGGGAAAGGAAACCTGGCCGGGATGGTCGGGCAGATCGTCGCGACGCACTGTAAGGACGAGCGTCGGTACGGCCTCACGCGGGTAGAGGAGCGCGAGCACGCCCGCTTCCCGGCACGTCTTGTCTTCGATGGACAGGGTTTCGCGCCGGGCACGGTACCGGGGCGCCATCGTCGCCTGGGCGTCGAGGCCGGGCAGGGTCGTTCCCAGCCGCCGACGCAGCGCAGTGGCAAAGGTGGAGAAAGCGGGGAAGTCCATCGGGCAAGCGGCGAAGCGCAGGGGCACCGTCCGATCGGCGCGCGACAGAGTCACACGTTCCGAATGCGTCAACGATCCGGATCGGCCCCGTCTCTACAATGCACAACCCCGGACGGGATGATCCCCCGACCGGGGTCGTACAGGGCGGAGACCCGCTGGCGTCGCGGATCTACTGGATCTCGATCTGACGGGGACGGCTTTCTTCCGTCTTCGGCACCGTGATTGTCAGCACGCCATTTTCGTGCGCGGCTTCAATGCCTTCCGGGTTCACCGTGCGCGGCAGGGAGAAGGCGCGGTAGAAGCGTCCGAAGGTGCGCTCCATGCGGACGCAGTCTTCCGACTCGTCGGTGTAGGCCTCCTGCCGCTCACCGCTGATGGTAAGCTGATTGTCCTGGTAGTTGATCTTCACGTCGTCGCGGTCCACGCCGGGCAGGTCGAGCTCAATGCGGTAGGCCTTCTCGCCTTCCACGAGGTCGGTACGAGGCGCCCACAGGGATTGGGAGGACTCGCCGTCGGAGTCGGAGGAGGGGAAGAAGGCATCGAAAACGCGGTCGATTTCGCGCTGCAGGGAGTCCAGTCCGCGATTGCGGGTACGCATCAGTCGAGTCATGGTCGGTAGGGCTGTTGTTCAACGGGAACAGGGTAGGCACCGGAGTGCGGCCATGCATCTGGAGGGCCGCAGGGCTCCGTCCGTGCCGTTGCGTGTCACCCGTTGTGCGTATCAAGCGATGTACCATGCGGCCCCCGCAGCCATGAGACTGCCACCCTGACCGACGGGCTCCGACGGAGCGGCAGGCGCACGAGCCCGTTCTGCAATCGTGACAATCCCGTCTCGCAGGGCCCTGCCAGGAACGGCACGGCCCGGCTTGCCAGCGTGACAGGGGGTGACGGAATGACCGGGCGAGCGGCGAGGGCGGTCCGCTGTTCGCTTTCGAGGCCTGCATCGCCGCCGAGAAGCTAGCAGTGAGCGGGCACGACGGTGCCTTCAGCGGTGCCGAAGCCGATGCGGTAGCCGTCGCCCTGCGCGTGCCCGGACATCACAACGCGGTCGCCATCTTCGAGGAACGTGCGGGTTTCGCCGTTGGGCAGCTCGACCGGGTCGGACCCGCGCCACGACAGCTCCAGCATCGAGCCGTAGCTGTCCTCCGTCGGACCGCTGATCGTACCTGAAGCCAGCAGGTCGCCGGGGCGGGCATTGCAACCGTTGACCGTGTGATGGGCCAACTGCTGGCGCATCGTCCAGTACATCATCCGGAAGTTGGTTTCGCAGACGGTGTGCGGGGCGTCCATCGAGGGCGTTTGCAGGCCCACGTTGAGCTGGATGTCGTAGGCAGCATCGCCGTCGCCCTGCAGATAGTCGAGCGGTTCCGGATCCTGCTCCGGCGGCGGCACGCGGAAGGGGTGCAATGCATCCATCGGGACGACCCAGGGCGAGATCGTCGTGGCGAAGCTCTTGCCCAGGAAGGGGCCGAGGGGCACGTATTCCCATCCCTGGATATCGCGGGCGCTCCAGTCGTTGACGAGGACCATGCCGAAGATGTGATCGCCGGCGTCGTCGATGGCGATGGGCTCGCCGAGCGGATTGCCGGGCCCGACGAAGAATCCCATCTCGAGTTCGAAATCGAGCAGGTTGGTCGGGCCATACACCGGCGGCGCATCGTCGTCGGGACGCGTTTGCCCGCAGGGACGGCGGATCTCCGCCCCACTCAGAACGACCGAGCTGGCCCGTCCATGATAGCCAACGGGCAGATGCTTCCAGTTCGGCTGCAAGGCGTTCTCGGGACCGCGAAACATCGTGCCCACGTTCCGGGCGTGATGCTCCGACGAGTAGAAGTCGGTGTAGTCGCCCACGTCCACCGGGAGTAGCATCTCCACCTCATCCTGCGCATGCAGCGACCGCGCACGCAGATCGGGTTCGTCGCGCAGCGTTTCGGTGTCGGCGCGCAGCAGGTCGTGGATGCGCGTCCGCGTCGCCGTCCACGCATCGCGGCCCAGCGCGAAGAAATCGTTCAGGGTCGCAGACGCGAACGGGCGCGCGTCCTGCAGAACCGGATGCTCGAAGACGCCGGCGTCGTGCAGCGCGGCGCAGTCGAGCACGTGATCGCCAATGGCAACGCCGACGCGGGGGGGACTGCCCGGGGTAGGGCGAAACACGCCGTACGGCAGATTCTGAAGCGGAAACGGATGGTCGGCCTCGACCTCGATGAACGAGGACAGCGAAGGGTCGGTGGTGACGTCAGGCATCGCCGAAAGGAACAAATGGGAAGGGTGCGAACGGGGAAGGGGGCGCTGGTGCGCAGGACGCGGGATTCGTCGAGGCGCAAGGCGTAACGGCTAGAGCAGCTCCAGGTCGCGCAGATGATCGATGGGCTCCTCGAAGCTGCAGCTGCCGAAGGAGACCGCCAGGTCGTTGCGGGCATGGTCGATCGTGTCCATCGACGCGGAGAGGTCGCGCCAGTGCAGCGCTTCTTTGGTAAACTGGAACGCGTTTTCGGTGTCTTCGAGCACGATCTGTTGCACGTCGGCCACGTCGAGGTCGTGTTCGATGGCGAGCACGGCGGCCCCAAAGATATTGACGAAGCCATGCATCTCCGTCTCCATATGGCTGTCGTAGTGCCGGATCGGGTGGTGGAGCCCGGCCGTAGCCTTAAAGCGCACGCCGGCGTCCCGGCAGGCCACCACGAAGGCCGCAACGGCAGCCGGGTCGGGGATGTCGGCCGGCTCCAGGCCGCCGCAGCGGATCTTGAGTCCGACGGTCGAGCGGGCCGGGACGCGCTGCTGGCTGTTGTGCTCGGCGGCCGCGGCGCAAAGAGGGGCGAGAATGTCGGCGGTGGCTCCGGCCGCCGGCACCTCGAAAAACAGATCGAGTGCCGCCGTGCCGGTCGTTACGATCGTTCGGTGCACCCGCTCCAGAAAGTCGAGGACATCGGGCATCGGGGCTTCCACGAGCGGACTGGGCAGGGGCACTTCCATGGCGTCGGCCCGGTAACGGCGAACATCTTTCTCCGATAGTTACGGCCGTTCTGGGTGAAGAGCGATCCCGAACCGCTCCCGGCGGTCAGGGAAACAGCCGATCGGTATGGGATCGACCTCGACGACTACGACCGAAAGAGCGAGCCGTTCGCCCGCGTCGAGCCACGCCGCGTGGAGGCGGTCGAACTCCCCCCGGTCGGCCCACGCGGCGAACGCCTCCCTCGTCTGGAGCCCGAGCCAGCCCTCGTACAGCGCGACCGCGACCTGGTAGACGTCCGCCGGGCCGAGCGGGACCGCGGCGTCGAGCGCGCGGTAGGAGCCGTCGAGGAAGGGGAGACAGTGCTCGGGCACGTCGAGGCCGACCTGGACGAACGCCTCGGCGAGGAGGAACGCGAGGAACTCGTCGGGCGTCCCCTCCGCGCGGGCCTTGACGAGGACGACCGGCGGGTCGGTCTGCCGCGTCCAGACCACCGTGCCGTCCCCGGGCATGCCGACGGTGAAGTCGGGGC
>Ga0207797_1001631_pt1 | contig 16168 bp, 16 predicted proteins | sample PRCRCaboRojoPR_6_FD_187275 | JGI IMG/M metagenome (GOLD analysis project Ga0207797, IMG submission 187275) | Marine sediment microbial community from Cabo Rojo, Puerto Rico - PR CR 10% Liquid 1 (SPAdes) | ecosystem: Environmental > Aquatic > Marine > Coastal > Sediment | place: Cabo Rojo, Puerto...
TCCTCAGTTAAAGGACGCAATAGCGCCTTTTTAGCCAGAAGAGCACTTTGCTCGAAACTACCACCCAGGCCGACTCCCACAACTACCGGAGGACAGGGATTGCCACCGGATTCAATAATTCGTTCCACCACAAAATCTTTGACTCCTTCGATACCATCAGCCGCCTTCATCATTCTAACTTCACTCATATTTTCCGAACCACCACCTTTGGGAGCAACGGTTATTCTGACTTCATCCCCCGGAACAATATCGGTATAGATTATGGCCGGCGTATTATCCCCGGTATTGACTCTTTCTATAACCGGATCATCAACCAGGGATTTTCTTAAATAACCTTCTTTGTAGCCCTGGCGTACCCCTTCATTAATAGCTTCTGTTAAATCACCACCTGTAAAATGGACATCCTGCCCTATTTCCAGAAATACAATGGCAACACCCGTGTCCTGACAAAGCGGCATTTTCTCTTCAGCTGCCATTTTGTGATTTTTTAGGATCAACTCCATAATGCCCTTAGCAGTTGGCGATTCCTCTTTTTCCATAAATTCATGAATTTTATCTACTACATCCTGACTAACATATAAATTTGCATCAATACATAATTTTTTTACAACCGGAGTGATTTCCGATACACTAATTTCTCTCACAATTTACTCCTCCTTATTTATTACTGATTTCAGAGTTTTACCAATTGCAGCCGGGTCTTCAACTACATGAACACCGGCCGATGATAGAGCTTTAACTTTGCTTTCCACAGTCCCTTTTCCTCTGGAAATAATAGCACCGGCATGTCCCATTGTCCTTCCGGGAGGTGCAGTGGCTCCGGCTACAAAGGAGACAACCGGTTTATCAAAGTGGTCATCAATAAATTCAGCAGCTTCCTCCTCTGCTGAACCTCCAATTTCACCAATAATTATTACTGCATCTGTACCAGCATCCTGATTGAACAGTTTTAATAAATCAATAAAATCTGTACCTATAATAGGATCGCCTCCGATTCCTATACAGGTTGACTGGCCAAAACCGGCTTCACATACCTGAGCGACCGCCTCGTAGGTTAAAGTACCACTCCGGGAAATTATTCCAATTCTTCCTTTTTTATGAATAAACCCGGGCATGATGCCAATCTTGCACTTACCCGGAGAAATTACCCCCGGACAATTAGGGCCAATTAAACGACTCTCACTATTTTTTAATATTGCCTTAACTTTAACCATATCCTGGCGGGGAATGCCTTCGGTTATACATACAATCAATTCAATATTTGCATCGACTGCTTCCAGGATAGCATCAGCTGCAAAGGCGGGCGGTACAAAAATCACCGAAGCATTGCAATAGGTTTCCCGTTTACATTCCTCCACAGTATTAAAGACCGGAATTCCCAGGTCAATATCAGTACCCTTCTTGCCCGGCGTCACGCCCCCGACTATTTTGGTACCATATTCATGCATCTTGGTAGCATGGAAAAGACCTTCATTGCCGGTGATGCCTTGAACTATTACCCGGGTATTTTCATTTATTAAGATACTCATTTTAAATTTTTCCCCTCTATATTTTTTATTTTATTCCAATTCAACGGGCAGCCGAAACTGCCATCTTTGTTGCTTCTTCCAGGTTTCTGGCCACAGAGAAATCGAGCTCCGATTGCTCTAAAATCTCTGAAGCTTTTTCCGCATTCGTACCTTTTAGTCTTATGACAACCGGAACATCCACATCCAGATTTTTTATGGCTTTGACAATTCCGGAAGCAACCCGGTCACAACGCACTATTCCGCCAAAAATATTTATCAATACAGATTTTAAATTGGGGTGGGATAATAATACTTTAAATCCATTAGCAACAGTCTCCGAAGAGGCGATCCCTCCCACATCCAGAAAATTAGCCGGTTCCGCACCATAATGTTTAATAATATCCATTGTCGCCATAGCCAGTCCGGCACCATTAACCATACAGCCGACCTCACCATCCAGTTTAATATAATTCAAATTAAATTCAGAAGCCTTAAGTTCATCCGGGTCCTCTTCCGTAGTATCTCTTAATTCAAGAAAATCCTGATGCTTATAAAGAGCATTATCGTCAAATTTTATTTTAGCATCAAGGGCGATAATTTCTTCATCTTCGGTAATAACCAGGGGATTATTTTCAATTAACTTCGCGTCGGTTTCCACAAAAGTATAATATAATTTGAGAAAATAATTGAGGGCCTGTTTAAAAGCTTTACCCTTCAGACCCAGATTAAAGGCAAGCCGTCTCAACTGATAGGCCTGGGGGCCAAAACCGGGATCAATAAATTCCTTAACAATTTTTTCCGGATGCTCTTCAGCGACCTGTTCAATTTCCACGCCCCCTTCCGTCGAGGCCATTATCAAAGGCAGTTCTTCACTGCGATCCAGCAAAATACTGACATATAATTCCTGTTTTATGTCAATCGCTTCTTCTATGAGAAGTCTGTTAACCACCTTACCTTCCGGCCCTGTTTGGTGGGTCACAAGCGGTTTATTAATAGTCTTTTTAATAAATTCTGTAGCCTCTGAATAGTCTTGGGCTATGGCAATACCGCCCCCTTTACCCCGGCCTCCGGCATGGATCTGGGCCTTAATAACACAGGGATACCCGATCTCTTTGACAAGGGAGAGGGCTTCAGATTCAGAAAAGGCAGTCAGCCCCCTTGGTATTTTTATACCATGTTCTTTTAGTATATTTTTCGATTGATATTCATGTATTTTCATCTCTCCTCCGGATTCTAATTAAACTTAATTCAAGAAACTCATAATCAATTTGATCAAGCTGATCTCCATTACAAATTCTTAGCGCACATGTCTCCATTCTTACTTGCTTTACAGGCTTTCGACTGGGAATTGTGGCATGTGTTCAAATTTTCAAAAATCATGCTTTATAGAGTTCATTATTAAATTTATATAACTTTGAAACTAATGTATAACAATAATAATTATTCCACCGGATAAATATTCCTGAGTTATTATAAATTTCAAATAAAACTTGCTCATTTACTATTGACATTACATTAAAGCTTATTATTGTTTAACCAATTTATTATTTTGTGGTTGAAAGTTATCATTAATAATTCTATCCACCGCTTTAGGTAAAGCTGCTGCTACTTTTGATGTTAAATCTTCTGAGAATATATCTGTTTGTTCGACTTCAATAGCATAGATTATGATTTCCCGGGGAACGGCTTCACCATTTTTCTTATAAATATCTAAAGCATCAAAAAAACTAATATCATGAATAGAGCTGCTATGCCTGGCATTTTTCAAATCCTGAGGGTTTAATAAATGGATAGTTCCCGGTTCTGATTCCTCAGTTTGAATGGCATCGATCAGAATTAGTTTATCAAATCCAAGGATCTGATCAACAATTCGAAAGCCGGCGGCACTGGCTTCTACTACTTCAACATTCTTAATTTTCTTTTTTATAGCACGCGCGATTTTAATTCCGATTCCGTCATCGGAAAGAATGGGATTCCCCAGACCTAATACAAGTGTCCTCATTGGCTCAATCACGACGTATTGTTTTGATTATTTTTTTATCTTTATGGATGTTAATTATCAGGGGCGTTTCTCCCGGCAGAGAATGGGTAGCGCAGGCCAGGCAGGGGTCATAGGCTCGAAAGGCCATTTCTACCATGTTCAACAGGCCATCATTAACTTCTCCGTCCCTGATCAATTTTTTGGCTGCCTTTTCGATAGAAAGAGACATGGCCGCCGAATTAAAAACCGTAGCCACTATCAGATTTGCCGCAGTTATTATGCCCTTATCATCAGTTTTGTAATGATGGATCAAAGTCCCTCTGGCTGCTTCCACGATTCCAGCACCTTCTTCAGGCTTCTCGTCAGGAATATGCCTGATATCATCGGCAGTAATACTTTCATCTTCAAGTAACTGCACCATTTTTTCAGCTGCATAAACAGCCTCTATCAGCCGGGCCCAGTGAAAGGCCAGGGTATTATGAGCCGGTTTTTTACCCAGAACATCGTACATCCTTTCAAATTCCTCCTGGGCTTTGGGAGTAGGCATTGACTCGGAGACATTTAACCGGGCCAGAGGAGCGACTCTCATCACTCCACTCTGCTTTCCATCAGTAAAACCATTCCAGCCCACCTGTTTCAGATAGGGAAATTTCATATAACTCCAGGGTTCAACATGTTCCGCAACATAATCGAGATATTCTAATCCGGAGAATTTGGCTAATTCTTTACCTTCTGGATCAACCACCCGCACTTTTCCGTCATAAAAATTAACTCTGTTCTGATCATCAACAAGTCCCATATAATGGGTATTATGCTTATATATATCCCCGGTGACAAGGTCCACGTATTTGTCATTTTCCAGAACAATTTTATTAAAAATATCAATTGCTTCCAGAGTAAAATCTACAGCATTTTTTGTCTGCTCTAAAAATTCTTTCCTTTTTTCCTCTGACAGAGGTTTGGAAACACCACCGGGTAAACCTCCTACCGGATGAATTATCCGGCCAAAAAGGTGAGTTACAATTTCCCGGATCTGCCGTCTGGTTTTAATAACTTCCAGTCCGATTTCTTTGCCTACTTTGGCAATCACGCCCAAAATATTTCTCTCCCTAGCGGGAGCAGAAGGAGTAACAACAAAATCAGGTCCACCTAAAAAGAAAAAATGGAGGAGATGGTCTTCCAGTATATAGGCATTATAAACCAGTCTGCGAATTTTTTCGGCTGTTTCCGTGGGTTTAACATTATAAACGGCATCGGCTGCTTTGGTGGAGGCCATATGGTGAGCCATGGGGCAAACTCCACAAATACGAGGGGTAATCCTGGGCATTTCTTCTACAGGTCGGTCTATGCAAAATTGCTCGAATCCTTTTAGTTCGGGAACCTGTAAATAAGCATTATCCACATTGCCATCATCATTTAGAAATATTTCTATTTTACCATGTCCTTCCAGACGGGTAATGGGATCTATTGAAATTTTTTTACTCATAAAATCTAGTCTCCTTTAATCCTAAGTACTATTTACCAGGCGCATAATCCTTCAATTTTCTTCTTAAATAGGAAGTTGCCAGAGAAAAGCGGTAAAAAGTCCCGGCCGGGTCTACAATACTATCCATTAATTCCTCAACTTTTTGATCACTCATACTCTCTTCACCTTCTATACCAATAATTGATGCAATGGCAGAGATCATACTGGCGCCCACATCCTCAACTTCATCTGTCGGTCCATAACAGCCCCGGCAGGGCATATTGGCTCTTACGCAGCGCCCCTCTCCACTTTCCGAACAACCGGACCGGGTTACCGGTCCCATGCAGATCACTCCCTGGGCAAGCAAACATTCTTCAGGATCAAGTTCAACTTCTGACACTCTTTTAATTTCCTCAAGTACAATCTTATCAGGCTTTGACTCTTTTCTATCGCAGGTATCGCACAAAGCCTTGGAAGGAGCCAGAACACTGCCTTTCTCCGGCGCATTACCCGCCAGCAGATCATTGATTGCATTTAAAGTAAGATAGGGAGCAGGCGAGCATCCGGGTAAATAATAATCAACTTCCACTACCTGGTCAGTACTCTTGACTGTATTATGGAAAGCCGGTAGAGTTAATTCCCCTTCCGGTACTTTAGTTGAAGTTTGGGGAATAATATTGTCAGGATTATCAATGGAAGGGCAACTGGCACCATAGGAAGATTCAAAAATCGAATCCCGGTCATGAAAATTGCCCAACCCTGGAATGCCACCGATCTGAGAGCAGGCCCCAAAAGAGATCAGAGTCTTGGACTTTTCTCTCAATAAATTTGCCATTTCCTCCTGCTCATCTGTCCGGATGGCACCATTTATAAAAGTTATATCAATTTCATTTTCACTCATATCCCTGACATCCTGATATTTGAAATCCATGGCGCAGGGCCAGAAAACGATCTCGATTTTTTCAGCCACTGTCAAAAGGTCTTCATGTAAATCTACAATCGCTTCTTCACAACCACCGCAGGAAGCACACCAGTAAAAGCCAACTTTGGGTTTTGCCATCTATTCCTCCAAAAAATATGTCTTAATCCTTCTCATTCTATTATTTTTTATACTGATTCCTGACCCTATCGTAAATTTCCTTCAGGATGCACGGTATATTGTTTTTTCTTGATCTTCTCAGGGATATAATCGGGAAGGACCATGGGCGATATTCTGTCCTCATCTATACCGAGCTGAGCAACCTCTTTTTCATATTTATCAATATGGTCAAGGGTTAGCTTTCCGATTTTTGCAGATTTAGCATTTTCAGCTGCAAATTTCCCGGCTCTTCTGCCAAACACCATCAAGTCGAGTTGAGAATTACCCATTAAACGGTTTCTGCCATGGACTCCGCCGCTATTTTCTCCGGCAACATAGAGTCCTTCAACTTTTGTTTCACAGCGATCATTGATCTCTATTCCGCCGTTTTGATAATGGAGAGTCGGATAGACCAGAATCGGATCCTGTCTGATATCTATTTCGAATCTATCAAATTGCCTTAACATAGCCGGGAGATTTTTTTCGATGGTACCCGGACCGTTGATCTGTTCGATCAATGGAGAATCAAGCCATACTCCTACATTCCCATCGGGAGTTGGTACACCATTATCCCGTTCTATGCACTCTCTAATTAAAGCCGAAGCCTCAACATCCCGGGGTTCCAGAGGATAAACGAAAAGTTCGCCGTTTTTATTTACCGGTTGTGCGCCCAGACCTCTTAGCTTTTCCGTACATAAGAATCCTAAAATCTGGGGCGGGAAAACAGCACCAGTGGGATGATATTGGACCGAATCCATGTAAAGCAGATTGGCACCGGCCCGATAGGCCATTACCAGCCCATCAGCCGTAGCTCCATAGTGGTTGGTAGTTTCAAATCCCTGCACATGAAGGCGTCCAAAGCCGCCTGTGGCCAGGACTGTTGATTTTGCTTTGACAGTGATATAGCATTTATTCTGCAGATGATAAAGAACTGCTCCGGCAACTTTTCCTGTATCGTCTTTAATAAGTTCTACAGCAGGTTGATGTTCAAGAATTTTTATTCTATCGGCCCGATTTTCGACTTCATCCCGGAGAACCCGACACATTCCAGCTCCTGAATAATCCCGGGCGGAATGCATTCTCGGACGACAGGTTCCACCACCGGGTTTGGTGAGCATAGTCCCATCAGGATTTCTATCAAACATAACTCCCAATTCCTGCAACCATTTAATAGCATCAGGTGCTTCACTGACCAGGGCTCTGACCAGATCAGGTTTATTATCGAAATGGCCGCCTCCCATTACGTCCAGATAATGGAGATAAGGTGAATCATCAGGTCGAACAGCAGCCTGAATTCCACCCTGAGCCATCATGGAATTAGAATCACCGATTCTTAATTTTGTGGCAAGGATTACATCAGTGTCATTTTCATCGGCAAGAATGGAAGCACAAAATCCGGCAGATCCGGCCCCGATCACCAGCACATCCGTTTCATAGTCAGGATTTTCCAGATCAAAATAATCAGGTTTTACCCGGGAATAGGCTTCCAGCACATCGACAACTTCGCCTGTTAGTTCCTCTCCCTTATTGGGTCCGATTCGAATCTCTTTCTTGGCTTCCTCTTTATAGTCGGGATGAAATTTATTTAGAACCCTTTCCCGCTCTTTATCAGACATTCTTTCGAAAATGGGTTTACCTGATTTAGCCAGCTTCAAACGATCGGCGCGGGTTTTTTCAACTTTTTTTATCGAATCTCTCATATAATCTAAATACATACATTCTCCCACAAATTATTCGGTTTTAATGTCACGATTGTAGTATGTTTCCCTTAAATCCTCCGGATCCATCTTAACAGCATCTTCTAATTCATCATCATACTTACCTTCAGCGATCTCTTCCACCCGTTTTTCAAGTTCGGGGCTTTTGGGCATTATATATTTACCATAGATTCGTCTGGCAAGAATTGCAGCATTATACTGGACAATTTCAGCTGGACAGCGCAGAGCACATAATCCGCAGCGGATACAGTCAAAAGAAAGGTCAGCGGTTTTTTCTATATCGCCTTTTATCAGGGCCTGGACATAATCCATTACCTGAATATCCTGAGGACAGGCTTTTGTACAGGTATTACAACCGACGCAACGAAAGACAATGGGATAATACTCTTTAAAGGTATCGATATCAGGTTTCAACTCCTCAATATTGTAGGTGGCCTTTTCAGCAGGAACAAAGGGAATCTGGGCAATGTACATTCCATCGGAAACAACGGTCTGGCAGGCTAAACCGGCCTGGAGTTTATAATCCCCTTTTTCCCGGTAAAGCGTGGCACAGGCTCCGCAAAAACCTTCTCTACAACCTACGCCCGAGGTTAGCTGAAAACCGGCATATTCCAGGGCGGTCAGGATAGTCGAACTGGCCGGTACATCAAAACCTTCACCAAGAATATAAACTTTTACCATTTTCTCTTTTTCTGACATTATTTCTCCTCCGAAAATATTTATCCGAAACTTGGATTTATTTTATTCATTTTTTTCTTTCATTTCTGCAAAATCATACTCGGGAATTGGACCTAATTCTTTGATCTTCTGGGTGAACTCTTTCATGGTCCGGGCAAATTTTTTGCCTTCACTGGCTGAGATCCATTCCAGAGTTAACCTCTCCGGATTTACGCCCAATTGTTCAAGTGTCCTTTTAAGAAGAACTACTCTTCTTCTGGTTTTGTAATTTCCGGTTTGATAATGGCAATCACCTGGGTGACAGCCACCAATAAAGACTCCGTCAATTCTCTGTTCAAAAGCTTCCATCACATGTTGAGCCCCGACCCGTGATGAACAAAGAGTTTTGACAACAACTCCATTGGGAGGGTATTTAATCCGCGAAGTACCGGCCAGATCTGCGCCGGCATAGGTACACCATTTGCACAACAGGCATAAAATTTTTGGTTCAAAATTTTCCATTATTACCTTCTTTGTTTCAATTATTTTGACGCAACTATTTTTATCATATCACTCAACTGCTTATTCGTGAGATTTTTCTGCTGACTTGCATTTGAAGGACAGGCGCTGATACAGGCACCGCAGCCTTCACATAGGATATCATTCACTTCTACTATACCTTCGGCTTCATTCATCTCTCTGGCATCGTAGGGACAGGTAGCCACACAAATTCCGCATCCCGAACAAAGATCCTCATCTACTGTTGCTATTATCGGTGAGTGGAATATTTCATCACTGGATAATAGAGCTAATGCTTTAGAAGCGGCTCCCGAAGCCTGGGATACTGTTTCAGGAATATCCCTGGGTCCCTGAGCTGTTCCCGCCAGAAAAAACCCGGCTTGAATACTTTCCACCGGTCTTAATTTGGGATGGGCTTCAACCATGAACCCATTCTCATCTGTATTTAATTTTAACTTCTGAGCCAGATCTCCGGTCCCCAGAGTTGGCTGGATACCCATCGCAAGCACAACCATATCGGCTTCCAGCTGAATGCTTTGTCCGCTTAATGTATCGGTACCCCGGATAATCATTTTATCTCCATCCTGATAAATTCGGGCCACTTTACCCCGAATAAAAACAAGTTCCTCCTCTTCCATTCCCTGTTGCACAAATTCTTCGTATTGTTTACCTCCGGAACGAATATCGATGTAAAAATTGTAGGGTTGTCCGTCAGGAACTTTATGTTTATAGAGTTTGGCATGTTTGGTTGAATACATGCAGCATATTTTGGAACAATAGGGTAAATGCCTGTCAGGGTCCCTTGAACCGCAACAATGGATAAAGGCTACCTCTTGCGGAACTTTTCCATCAGAGGGCCTTAATACTTCACCACCAGTAGGTCCGGTAGCGGAGAGAATTCTTTCAAATTGTAAACTTGTAATCACATCAGGATACTTGCCGTAACCGTATTCTGCCAATTCCTCAACAGGATAAAGATCATATCCGGTAGCAATAATTATCGCCCCAACTTCCTCTTCCATTATTTTAGGTTTGGCATCATAATTAATAGCTTCTGCTTCGCAAACATCTTTACACTTACCACAGGCAATAGGATCCAATCCCAGGCAATTATCTTCATCTATTGTATAGGTTGCCGGTATGGCCTGAGGAAAAGGGACATAAATGGCTTTGCGCCAGGCCAGGCCCTCTTCATGTTCATCGGGTACAAGAACAGGACAGATATCAGTACAATCATCACACATATTACACTTATCAGGATCGACTAATTGGGCCTGCTGTTTGATCTTCACATTGAAATTTCCAATGTAACCCTCAACCTCTTCAATCTCACTATTGACCAGGAGCTTGATGTTTTCACTTTTACTAGCTTGAACCATTTTAGGGGTTAAAATACACTGGGAGCAATCCAGAGTGGGAAAGGTTTCAGAAAGCTGGATCATGTGGCCACCAATGGAAGGTTTCTTTTCCACCAGGACAACCTCATAACCGGCATCAGCAATGTCGAGAGCTGCCTGAATTCCGGCTATACCCCCGCCTATAACAAGGGCCTTACGGGTAACAGGAGCAGAGATGGCAGAAAGGGATTCATTTAGTTTAAGTTTGGCTACGGCTGTCTGAATAATCACTTTTGCTTTATGGGTGGCCTCGGCTTTGTCAGTATGAACCCAGCTGCACTGTTCTCTGATATTGGCAATTTCACATTGATACTCGTTGAGTCCGGCCTCTTCTACTGCATCCCGGAATGTAGATTCGTGCAGAGTGGGAGAGCAGGCAGCAACGACCACGCCGTCTAACTTTTGTTCTTTTATAGCATTTTTTAGTATATTTTGCCCGGGTTCAGAACACATGAACATATAATTTTCAATATGTTCAATATCAGGATGGGATTTTAAATCTTCTGTAATCTTATCAACATCGACTGTATCCTTGATATTAACACCGCAATGGCAAACAAATACACCAATTTTTTTCATAATTCCCCTAGTTTTATTTTAATCATTGGACAATCGATGAGTCAACTTTAAAAAGGTATTTCGGCATAAAAAGTCATGGTGAGCGGATTCGAACCATGGATGAGAAAAGATATAGAACATATTTCGACTTTGCTCAATATGACTGCTATAAACCCTTTTTAAAGAGGGCCCATCAAGAATTATATCATAATCAGAATAACTAATCAAATTAACTCCCTTTCCTTTAAAACAGGTAAAGGATCAACATAATGCAATTGATTCCAGTCAGCATCCCATCCACAACCCAGAGCCAGGGCCAGTAATTCAGTAAAATAAAAAATCGGTATTTTTTTAAAATCCGGATATTCCTGAGCGGTTTCTTTTTGGCGTTGATCCAGATTAAAGGCACAAAGAGGACAACTGGTCACCACGGCTTGACAGCCGGCTTTTCTGGCTGAACTTAAAATTTCGTAGGTTCTGCTAATCGTGACATCCTTATTATTGACAGTTTGATAGGCACCACAGCATTCAAGCCGGTATGGAAATTTGATAGTTTCAGCTCCTGCAACGGAGAGCAAATCTTCAATTATATCTGGGTCTTCGAAGGTATCAATAGCCATTTCTTCGGGCCGTAGAAGGAGACAACCATAATAGGCACCAATTTCCAGATCCTTTAGTGAGTTTTCTACTTTTTCGCCAATAGTTTCAAAAGAAATTCTGTCTTTCAATACATTCAGCAAATGAATGACTTCGACACTACCGGTGTATTCAACTTCCTCTTTATACATCAGATCATTCACTTTCTGGAGATTTTCTTCGTCTTCTGTGATAAATTGATGAGCTCTTTTGAGTGTATTATAGCACATACTGCAGAGTAAAACCAATTCATTGAGATTCTGTCGTTCGGCCCGCAATAGATTACGGATTGCAGCCAGCTGGAGCATTAGATCATCAGATGTCATTGAAAAAACGGTACCGCAACAGATCCAGTCCTCCATCTCTACCAGAGGGCTCCCCAGTTTTTCCATAACTTTCATAGCAGAATCTTCAAAATGTCTGGCATCTGTTTTTAGAGTACAACCTGGAAAATATGGTAAATTCATATTCCATCCCTTTATTATAAATCAAATTTTAACCGGTAATTTTTCTAAATACACTGACCAGAGCAATAGGCGGTAATTCATCAATATCCTCTATCTCAGATTTATCCGGTTTTAAGATACCATCTCTGTTTCTAAGATTTATAGCTCTAAAGGCCTCCATCACTTTCGCTACATCAATCCCTTTTGGGCAGCGGCTGGAGCACTGGAGACAGGTAGCACAGATCCAGATAGTTTCGGATTTTAATATTTTTTCTGCCGCTCCTAACTGGGTTAGCCGCATAACCTGATTCGGGGGAATATCCATATAATCAACTACCGGACAACCTGAAGTGCAATTGCCACACTGATAACACTGGAAAACATCCTGATCGGATATTTCTTCTATCTTTTTTACTAATTTGTTCCTGATATTTTTTCTATTTAATAGGACTGGCATTTTTATTCCTTTTTATATTTATAACCGGTTAGGAAAGCCTTGACGTTCAGGTCCACATACTTTTGCGGTACCGAGCCCCGAATAGAAGCTTCCATGGCTTCAGGTGATACAAAATCAGTCTGAGCGGTCACATAGCCAAGCATAACAATATTGGCTACTATCTTTTTTCCCATATCCTCAGCGATTCTGGTAGCCGGAATCGCTTTCTCTGATATATGATTATGATTCTGCAATTCAGTGACCAGGTCGTTGTCGTAAAATAGAGTACCATCTTCATTGAGGATGCTGAAAAATTTATCATATCCTTCCTGGGATAGGGCGATCAGAATTTCTGCATTATCTACCAGGGGGTAGTCCACTTTTTTTTCGTCAATTACCACCTGAGAGCTACAGGCTCCGCCCCTGGCTTCGGGGCCGTAGGCCTGAGTCATAGTAGCTGATTTCCCATCAAATATGGATACTGCTTTGCCTACAATATATGAGGAAAGGATAATTCCCTGTCCTCCATATCCTGAAAATTTAACTCGCAATTTACTCATTTTTCTCCTAATAGATTCTATGCTATATCGCGTGAGCCTTGATAATTAATTGTCTTTCGGTAAAGACGTTTATTTTTTTCGCTCTGTTCCTCTTCCCAATCAGCATTCTTTTCGACTTTATCTTTGATACCGCTCTGGACATTTTCCCAAAAAGTAGGAGCATCCTCATTAACAAATTCTCCGCAGACTATATCGCCCTCCATTTCCAGAGGGATTTTAGTGGGATCAGCAGAATGTTCAATAACAGTTCGTTGCTGGAATTCTTTCATCAAATCCAGACCTGTACCGCCCTTATTCTTCCTGGCAAAAACAGTAGCGCAGGGTGAAACAATTTCAATAAAACAGAAGCCTTTTTTTCGGGCAGCGGTAGCAATAGATTCTGAAAGACGCCGGGCCTGAACAGTGGTCCAGCGGGCTACATATTTAGCACCGGCAGCAGCAGTTATCCCCACCAGATTAAAAGGGGCTTCATAATTACCAAAAGGAGCTGTAGAACTGTAAGCTCCCAGAGGCGTAGTAGGTGCATTCTGCCCACCAGTCATACCATAGATAAAATTATTAACACAGATTACATTAATATCCAGATTTCTACGGGCAGCATGGATAAGGTGATTGCCACCAATGGCAAAAATATCACCATCACCGGAAAAAACCACCACAGTCAGATCACGATTGGCCAGTTTCAACCCCGTAGCAAACGGAATTGCCCTGCCATGAGTAGTATGATAGGAATCCAGTTTGACATAACCGGCGACCCTGCCGGTACAACCGATCCCGGATACTACTGCTACTTTATCAAAATTTATTTCAGCTTTTTTGATCCCGTCGACAAAGGCAGCCACATCAGATCCCAAACCACAGCCGGGACACCAGATATGAGGAATCCTATCCATTCTGAGAATATCGTCCATGGGATGTTCTAATTGCTGCTTTTCCTGTTTATTCATTGGCTACCTCCAGAATTGCTTTAACTATTTCTTGTTTATCATGCATCCCTCCACCGGGATGTCCGACAAGTTTTGTGTCGGCATATTTGGCAGCACATCTCTCCACCTCTAAAAACACCTGGCCCAGATTTAATTCCGCAACTACAAAGCCCTTTACCTGTTCAGATAATTCTCTTACTCTTTTTTCCGGAAAGGGCCAGACAGTTATAAGTCTGAGAAAACCAACTTTGACTCCCTGTTTTTTGGCTTCCTCTACTGCGGGAAAGACGGTCCGGGAGCTAATCCCATAGGAAACAACAACCACATCCGCATCTTCAATATCGTGTTCTTCGGTAATTATGATATCGTCAGCATTCTTTTTAATTTTATCCACAAGCCGTTTGGTGCATCGTTTTTGACACTCTTCAGACATAACCGGATAACCTTTTTCATCATGAGTCAAACCTGTGGAATGATAACGATATCCATCCCCGGCCTTAGCAAAAGGGGGTATTAGGTTTTCATCCGGTTCATAGGGCAGATAATCACCGGGACTCTTATTCGTATATTTTCTATTAATAATATCCAGTTCTTCTACTGGCGGAATTACCACTTTTTCTGTCATATGCCCCACAACTGCATCAGTTACAACAAAAACAGGAAGACGATATTTCTCAGCATAATTAAAGGCTACGATAGTAAGATCGAAAAATTCCTGAGGAGAATTGGGTGATAGTGAGATGCTTCCGTAATCCCCGTGAGAACCCCAGCGGGCCTGCATCATATCAGCCTGACCCCAGGAGGTAGGTAAACCTGTTGAAGGAGATCCCCGCTGGACATTTACCACAACGCAGGGAGTTTCCATCATCATTCCCAGTCCGATATTCTCATTCATCAGGGAAATTCCCGGTCCGGAAGTAGCAGTCATAGATTTTGCTCCAGCCCAGGAAGCACCGATTATACCGGCCATAGAAGCGATTTCATCCTCAAATTGAATAAATGAGCCTTCTACTAGAGGAAGCCGGTATGACATCCGCTCTGCGATTTCCGAAGCAGGAGTTATTGGGTAACCTCCGAAAAAACGGCAACCGGCAGCAATCGCTCCCTCAGCACAGGCAATATCGCCCTGCATAAAAAATTCGCCATGAAGTTTACTCTGTTTGATTGACATCTTCCTCCTTTTCAGTAACAAAAATTGCAAAGTCAGGACAGATCATTTCACATAATCTGCATCCAGTACAGGCATCTGGTTTGACAACTTCCGGTGGATGATATCCTTTTTTATTAAATTTATCTGATAATTCCAGAACATCTCGGGGACAATATTCCACGCAAAAATTGCAACCCTTGCATCTATCTTCCACGACGTGTATTTCACCTTTGACTGTATCGGGTTTGGATTTTCCAAAGGGTCTTTCCCAATATTTCATTTTAAGGATCTCCTAAATCATTGGATTATTTCTTTATATTTCACCTGACCGTTGATATAAGAATCATTTTCTCTAATTCTTCAAATCTGCTATAAGAAAAGGTTTGTATACCAGGTTTTCTCATAGTTACAAAAATTTGAACTTGAGAAGTGATAATGCAGGCTTTCTTTATTGATTCTGCCATTAAAGTAGGAGCTCCAATAAAAGGAGCCAGATAAAAAGAATTATTTTATTCATTGAATCAATTAGCCTCCCCTCTCCGATGGCCTTTTAAGATTCAATTCTAATCACTATATTTTTAGATCCTAACTAATGGATGAATGTGAGAATCTTTGGCTTTCATTCACCCTCCTCTGATCATTAAATAAACTCTGATAAACGGTTTTTCATAAAATTACTATTTAACTTATTATTCCTGATATACTCCAGGGTAATCATAGGAATAGATACCTTAAAATAAACAGTTTACAATTCTATTACTTGAATTAAAATTTTTCTGAATAAAAATAATTGTTTCGTAGCTTAATAAGTCTCGAGGATAAAGTACAAAGTTATCCATAAAAATTTGCCTCAAAAATGTGAGGATTTTCAAAACATGAACTTTTGGGAAAAATGTGCATTTCTAGAGAATATTGCTTCAGCATACAATCTTTAATTATTTGTGCTATGTTTACGAATTGCTCACGCATATCTCTGGTAAGAATAAATTAATACTTTTTAAGCAATACTCAAATAATTTATTCATGAAAATTTATTTTTCTATTTTATGGATTTTAATTCGACAGAATGGGATTATATCTAAGATCAAAGATAACAATTCTTAAAGCAATAATTAATCAAAATTTTGGAGGTA
>Ga0207797_1001632_pt1 | contig 16165 bp, 13 predicted proteins | sample PRCRCaboRojoPR_6_FD_187275 | JGI IMG/M metagenome (GOLD analysis project Ga0207797, IMG submission 187275) | Marine sediment microbial community from Cabo Rojo, Puerto Rico - PR CR 10% Liquid 1 (SPAdes) | ecosystem: Environmental > Aquatic > Marine > Coastal > Sediment | place: Cabo Rojo, Puerto...
CAAATCATTACTTTTCCCCGCAAGTATCAATCTTACGGATCAGGGGAAATTTTATCTCCACAAGTACATGATCAGGATCCCGGTGCTCGGGAAGCTCCTGCACAAGATCAACGTCGAGATTTTCTGCCGGGTCTTCGCCATCCTCTACTCCGGCAGTGGCGACAACCTGCGCGTCATCCGCATCGCGGCGGAGGCCTGCGGGAATAAGTACATGGAGACCCGCATCCGCAACGTCACCATTCCCATGATGGCGGCGCAGGGGGCGAGCCTGGTGCGTGCGCTGAAGGCCAGTGGGGTGTTCACCTCTATGGCCATTACGCGGCTCAAGAGCGGGGCGGAGACCGGCTCCGTGAAGGAGAGTGCCCGCCAGATGGCGAACTACTACGAAAAGGAAACCGAGCTCAGCCTCGACGCCGCGGTGCAGACGATCCAGACGGCCGTGTCCGTCATCATCGCGCTCGGCGTGCTGTTTCTAACCCTGCTCTCGGCCGAGATGGCGTTCATCCAGCCGTCGCAGTCCGACATGATGGGCATGTAATCGGCTTCGGGCCGCCCCGAAGCGGCGGGGTTTGTTGAATCTATTTGCTTGCTGCGATCCTGCTCAATTTTCTCTATGGACAGCTCCACGGAGAATCACGTTGCGTCTTCGGCCGCGGAGAATGGGACCGGCTCGGCGGTGCAGACCGCCCCGCTCGGCTCTGCCCCGAGCGGGCTTGAACTCGGGCCGGTGGATTCCCCTCGCTTTTCGATGCCGCCCTATGCGCCGAGGAATCGGGCCTCCATAGTGAAGAATGGGACAGACCATTCCGCGTCGAGCAATGGGACGGAGGACGAGACAACATTCGACCGTGCGTCGCAGGAGTTTGACGAACCGCCGGAAACCGCCGGGGACGGATCGCCAACGTGGGAGGAGTCCGATCCTGCGTCCGGGGACATCGATCCCGACGATCCTGGCTCCGATGACGCCGATACGGATGGTGCCGATACCGAGACCGCCGGGTCCGACGAGGCCGCCCCCGAACCGCCTCCGGCCTCGGAGCTCCCGCTCGACGACGCCCCGTCGGTGAGCAACGGGGCACCCACCCCGAGCAGTGCGATCGACGAACTCGAAGGCCAGATCAACGCCGAACTGGTCGACGAGTTTGCCTCGCGCATGTCGTCCAGCGCGTCGGTGGGGACGAACGACCGGGTGGTCGAGATGCTGCTGCGCCGGGGCGTCGTAGATATGGAAGAGGTGGAATCCGCCCAGGATCAACGGGACAGTGAACATCCCGACGTGGCCCTTTGGCGCGTGCTTGCAGAGCAGGAGGGCGTGGACCAGGAAGCCATCTACGAGCGAGCGGCCCGCATCTATGCCTTCTCGGTGGCCGACCTCGACGCGAAGAAGCCCGATCTCGATTTTGTCCAGTCGACGGTGGAGTCGTTCACCGAGAAGCAGCAGCAGCAACTCTTGGACCTGGTGCTGGTGCCGCATCACGTGGAGACCAGCAGCGGGCGGCAGAAGAAGGTGATCCTTATCACCCACGACCCGATGCGACCGGAGGTCCACCGGCTCGCCCGGTCCCTCGACCTCAACCAGTTTGAGCTTCGATACGCCCCGAAGTCGACGGTCAACGAACTGCTTTCGGAGGCCTTTCCGAAGGACAACGAGTACCTCGAACGCCTCGACGAGGAGAGCGGCCTGGACCTCGGACAGAATTTTGAGGAGGAGGAAGGAGGGGATCTGGTCGACGAGGAGAAGCTCGAGGAGGAGATCAACCAGTCTACGCTCATCAACCTCTTCGAGGCGACCCTCGTGGAGGCGGTGCGGGAGGGCGTGTCCGACATCCACATCTTTCCGAATTCCAACAAGGAGGTGGAGATTCACTTCCGCATCGACGGTCGGCTCCAGCACTGGCACACCGAGGACCGTGTGCACCCGGAGGCCCTGCTCTCGGTCGTCAAGGACAATTCGATGAACGTGGACCGGTTCGAAAGCGACGCCGCGCAGGACGGGTTTATCCAGCGGGACGTGGACGGGACCCGCATCCGGTACCGTGTTTCGATCATGCCGATTGCCAGTTCGAGTCAGGACATCGACTCGGAGAGTGTGGTCATCCGTGTGCTGGACGATCGCAAGGTCATTACGGATCTCGAAAAGCTGGGCTTGGGGCCCCGCGCCCTCGAGCAGTTCGAGCACGCCATTAACCAGCCCTACGGGATGGTCATCCTGACCGGGCCAACGGGGTCGGGGAAGAGCACCACGCTCGTGGCGGCACTCCACCGCGTGATGGGGCCGGAGGAAAACGTCCTCACGATTGAGGACCCCGTCGAGTACATCATCGAGGGAGCGCGGCAGATTAAGCTCAGCGACAAGCTCCAACTCGAAGATGCCCTGCGCTCGGTGCTCCGACACGACCCGGACACGGTGATGGTGGGAGAGATGCGAGACAAGGAGACGGCCGAGCTTGCCATCAAGCTCGCGAACACGGGGCACCTCACGTTCTCGACGCTCCACACGAACGACGCGCCGAGCGCCGTGAGCCGTCTCTACAAGATGGACATCGAGCCCTTCCTCATCGCGTACGCCATCAACCTCGTGGTGGCCCAGCGGCTGATCCGGACTCTCTGTCCGAGGTGCAAGATTGAGGATCCGGACCCGGATCCTGTTCAACTGAAGCAGCTGGGCTTCTCGGAGGAGCAAGCTGAGAACGAGACGTTCTACCTGGCCAATGAGGACTCGGGCTGCGGTCAATGCTCAGGCACCGGATACGACGGCCGCCGCGCCATCGCGGAGGCCCTGCACCTGTCGCAGGAGATTCGGGAGATGATCGTGGAGGCGGAGGACATGGTGGACGAGGGGGCAATCCGCGAACACGCGGAGCAGGAAGACGGCATGCGGTCGCTGCAGGCGTCGGCCCGGCAGGCCGTCCTGAAGGGGCAAACGTCCGTCGACGAGATGATGCGGGTGGTGGCCTCGTAGCGACGTTTTCCGTTCTGCACTGAGGGTTGAGCGTTATGCGTTTGATATCACGAACTACGCAATACGAAATGCGCAATAGATGCAACCGGCTTCCAAAGATGCTACGTGACGAGACTTTCCGTCAATAGATTCCAGTCTTGATATGCAACAGACGCTCCTGGCTCTTCTCGCCTTGATGGTGGCAACCCTACTGAGCCTCACGCAGATGCAATCGAGGCTCCAGGATCAACGCGAGGTCTTCCAGTCGGAGATGAAGGAGATGGCCATTGGGGTCGCAACTCAAACCCTGGAGGTAGTACGGGCCCGCGCCTTTGACGAAAATACGATCGGGGTTCCAGAAGACTCGATCACCAGCCCGTCCGACCTCACGGATCCTCCCTTCACGACCGGCAAACACTGCGAGGCCTTCGGGGGACCGGACACGTGCGACGACGTGGACGACTTCCACGAGATGAAGCCGGTAACCGTCCCGTTCGAGGCCCCCGACTTCACCGTAGACTTCGAGGTGCGAGCCGAGGTCCGATACGTCGACGCGAGTCTCAATCCTGTGAGCACCCCCACGTTTCGGAAGGAGGTGGTCTTCAAGATCCAGGACGCAGGGTCAGACCCGTACATCCAAGAGCCGATCACATTCTCAGAAGTGCTTACCTATTACTGATTGGTCTTGGTGAAAGATAAATGCTAATAAAGGGCAAAGATAGATATGGAATTTTTATACGACAACATGGTGGCTACAATTATCGCCACGACTGTGACGATGATCCTCATCACGATTCAGCTGCGAGCGACCCAGAAAAACGTTGCTCGGGCGTCCCGGAACGCCGTGAAGGAGGAGGCCCAGACCTTTGCCACGTGGCTGGAGAAGGATCTTGAGCAGATCGGGGCCAACGTGGATCCGGAGGAGGCCGCGTTCAACTTCAAAGGGACCAATCCTCATCATCCCGACAGCATCACGAGGAATTTTATCTTCTACCGCGACTCGCTCTTGAGCACTGGAGACACGGTGCGCGTCCGGACGCGATACCGCGTGCGGAAGGAGGGGACGACGATCGTTGAGGGGGACACGACGAATCTGTACCAGCTCACTCGCAAGAAGAAAATTGGGAGCGGGAGCTGGTCGACGATCAAGGGATTGAGCACCCCGACCCTCGAATACTTCAAGATCGACATGCTTAGCAGAAATGCGGATCGTGTCAAGTCGCCTGAAATCTACCCGGACAGCGTGCACAGCATCCGTGTGCGCTTTTCCGCCGTGGCCCCATACCGAAATCGGAGAACGATCCTTCCGGTCACGCACGTCGGGTCCGTGTTGCTTCTGCGGGACCGGGACGAGTCGTCGGGAGTGGGCGGCACGCTTACCATTCCGCAGGAGAAATCCGACTGCGTCCCCAAAGGCTGGAAGGTACTCAAACGGCCCGACGGGAGCGAGTTCTCGAATGCAGCAGCGTGTAAGAGCTTTGCTTCGGGTTCACCTAGCGCTGGCGGATAATCGAGAGGATCTGCTTTTCCGTAGAGGGACATGAAATCAAGTAAGAGCTTTAATAAAGAAATACATCAATATGGGTAAGTACAGCCTTGTTATCACACTCGGCGTCATGTCCGTTGTAAGTCTTATCGCTCTGCAGGGCCAGCGGATGGCCACAGACACGCAGGACCGTCAGTCCCGTCGGGAAGGGCAGGTGATTGCCCGGCAGATTGCCCGGTCGGGGTACAACGCCGTCCTTTCAGAGGCGCGCGCGGTGACCGACCCGGATGACGACGTAAGCTCGATCGTCTCCGACGTCGGCACGATCAAAGGGAGCTACGAGGGTGGAAACTACCGGGCGTGGCTGGAAAAAATAAGTCCCACCGCGTACAAGGCCGTTTCCGAAGGCAAGAAGATCGTCGCGGACCGCGTGGTCAAGCACAAGCTCGGCGACAACTACGCCGACAACAACATGGTGAAGGTTCCCACGGTGGATGAGCCGACCATCCTCAGGGCAGAATTCGAGCAGTCCATGGCCGGATACTGCTCGGCCATCTATCTGCAGCGAATTCAGCCGGACACGAAGCCGAAGAACCAACCCGAACCGGAAATGGTGTTCCCACCGGGCAACAACCGGAACGGCGCGTCGGCTACCTTCGAGAAGGTGATTCAGCCGGGGACCAAGCTAAACTTCATTCTGGCCGTGGACGCCGATTATCACTGTGAGGAGAGGGGGGATACGACTGTCACCGTCGACAGTGACTTCTACGAGTACACGCGGGAATCCTTTTCGCAGGACGAGTCGGATTTCGAGGAGATGAAGGAGAAGCCCTATACGATGATCGAAGAAACGTCTGCGGGGTACCGTGTGGCCTTCGAAGACCTCATCTTCGAAGAGAAACAGCTGTGGGATATCAAGCAGAATGGATACCCGGAGTCCACAAACTGGAATTCGAAGAAGGAGACCTACGGGGGCGATGGTTGGGACAAGAACGACGATGGTCTCCGTGACCTTGAGGACTACGGAAGCCTTCCTGACTTTAGCGACCAGGTTCTCCAGACCACGCTTGAGAGTCCGACCGAGGACGAGGCGGAAGACGGGGAAGTTGCCGACGGATGAATCGGAAACGGTCGTGGATACCGAATTGGAGTATGACCACTGGGAGCGGTCCGGTGAGGAGTACCGTGGGGGAGGTCGGCCCGAGTGTTAACGGGTCGGCCTACTCCCCTTTCACGGGCGAGCACTCCTGGCACATTGCCGTGCCGAGAAGGTGTTCTGTATCTGCATTGCTCTGCTGAATTAGCTGAACTGGTTTCGTGTCCGAAGAAACATTCAAGAAGGTTGTAACCAGCGACAGGGGGACAGGAGGACGGAATGGAACGGCTGAATCGGACTCATCCTCTGAATCCGGATCGGATTCCACGTCTCTCCCGGCCGCCTGTAAGCGACTAATTGATTCAATCCCTGATTCCTACCGGGGCCAGCGTCGTCTTCGCTATCTCGCACAGGGGACTGAGAAGTTTTCGGAGGACGAGAAAAAGGCCTTGCGCGAGCGCATGAATCACTTCGTGCGGCGGACGATCGAGCTCGACGCGAGTGACATGGATCTGGGGGGACGGGCCTGCGACGGACACGTCTGGTACCGAATCGATGGGGAAAAACGTCGCGAGAGAGATCTGGGATCCTACGACCCGCTAGAAACCGACGTTCTGATCCTGAACCTCCTCAACGAAAAGCGGAAGACTCAACTGCTGGAGGAAGGGGCGACCGACTTTTCGTACCGGCTTAAGATCGACGATGGCGATCGTCCACGGCGCTTCCGGGCCACGGCTTACTCGGACTACGACCACGCCGCGCTGAACATGCGCGCCATCAACAACGAAATCTTTCCGCTTGACGAACTGGGGTTCCACCCGAAAATTCAGAAGGGCATGATGTTTCGGCACGTGCGGGACGGTCTCACCCTCATTACCGGAGTGACCGGATCGGGAAAAAGTACGACCCTCGATGCCATTGTCGACGCAAATAACGAAGATTACCCCGGGCACGTCGTCGTCATTGCCCAGCCGATTGAGTACATGCACGAGTCCAAGAAGTGCATCGTGCGCCACCGAGAGGTTGGAAAGGACGTAACCTCCTTCAAGGACGGCATCATTCAGGCGCTTCGCCAGGACCCGGACATCGTGGTTATTGGGGAGATGCGGGATCCCGAGACCATTCAGGCGGCGCTCGAAATTACCGACTCGGGCCATAAAGTCTTCTCGACCCTCCACACCTCGTCGGCCATGGAAACAATCGACCGCATCGTGGCGGAGATGCCCCCCGACGAACAGCAGCGTGTGCGGCACCGACTTGCAGACGTGCTCCGGTGTGTCGTTTCTCAAAAACTCTTGCCAAAGATCGGCGGGGGCCGGCAGCTCGCAAAGGAGGTCCTGTGGCTGGACTCCTCGGCTCGTGCTGCCATCAAGAATGACAACGTGGGCGAGGTCTACCAGATGATGTGGCAAGGGGGCAACCAAGGACAGACAACCCTCGAACAGGACCTCTATCGTCTCACACGGAAGAACAAAATTGAGGCCGAGGATGCGATGGACTACGCGAACAATAAGAAGCGCCTCCGCCGCCTGTTCTGATCCTGCTCTTGCCGGTTGCTGAGGCATCGATCCCTCTCTTCAGCAAAATCTTCGTCGCTGTTGCGTAGATCGTTGCAGAGATCAACGTTGGGCATTTGGTGGAATCCCATGGATCTCCACCTCTACCAATTCTGCCTATACGCGGGGAGGAGATTCGCGTCGCCGGGCGATCCTACATTTTCGTGGATGCTGTTCCGGACGGCAGTATCGCATCTGCAGTTGGGAGAGCGATCTTCGTCACTTCGCGAAACAACCACTGACGGCACTGATCAACCGAGGAGAGCGCCGTCCCGCCGGAAGTGGTGCGAATCGTGTCCGGAGAGCTGTGCCTGAACTTTGGACATCGCGGCCACACACCCGTTGACATCTCACGAGGCTCCCTGTGTGCATTCGTCGATTTGCTCCTTCGTAGAACCGAAAAATGGCCAAGCTCAGATTTTAAGCTCCTCTAAGAGGTCATGCCCTTTCCAGGTGAGGCGAAGTCCTGCATCTTCATCTTGGCCATTACCTTCATGCCATTTTCCGGTATGGAGGGTGCTCCGAGCAAGTAATCCCTCTTCCAGTAGTAACACCAGATGATACGAGACTTTCTTGATCTCCCACTGTCCATGGAGCCGACCCGCATGGAATCCTTCAGAATCTAAGTCGAACGGATTGCTTTTATTCACTTCTGACAAAATCTCTTGCACTAGGTCCATATTGCGTCTCATTCTAATTCTACTGGGTCAGTTATTAAGACAGTTCGTCGCTTGTGGTTAGGCGAACCAATCTGATCCGGGTCGGCCCGGCGAGACCAGTGCAGGAGTGCAGCAGTTAAGATTGTGCAGCCTCCGGCATTGGATATGCACTATTCGACGGCAACGTCATACTTCTTGAGAGTTGATCTAGTCAAGTTTCTGATCCTTTTAATTGCATTCAGGGCCTTCTTTCGCTCGTGTTCGCTCATTTCACTCCAGTCTTCGTAGGTGTTCTTTGTTGCGTCCACTCCTGCAATTAAAAGTCGTGCATCACTCTCAATATCTTCGTCGTGAATGTTATCCGTAATTCGACTGTACTGTTTGCGGATCGAGTCAAAGTCGGGGTGTCGAACACCGTAGGTTTCTTCAACCAAATCCAGTAGATCCTGACGAGAAACGGCCATGGCACTGAGGGGCACTGATGCTTGATGAATGGGAGAGGAGTAGGGGTTTCAAAGAAGCGGTCGGCGCTAGTTATCCAGGGGCGCCTGCACTCATGTTGCAAAGTTGCAACTCGGAGCAGGTGCTAGACCGAGAGCGCCGTTTGGAAGTATTCGCAAATACCGGTCCATCGGGATTATTTCGAGCGCGCCCTTTGCCGGCTTAAAATGGAGGGGAGGATCGGGCTGTCAGAAACTACCCGGAGGTTTCGCTGGCGCCACAGTTTGGAGACTACATCCTTCCTCCAGTCGGGGCGAGGCACGATGAATTCGGTCGTTTCGCGTTCCGAGCGCTTTCGGGACCGGGCGGCCGTCTTTCTGAAGGCCAGGGGGATCGATTGCCGGATAGGCTTCCATTTCCAAGCGGATGGGTTTCCTTCGCACAAATACCTTCCCCTCTGTGGGTCGGGGGCATTTCAAAACGTAATCGCCTCTTTTACTTTCTTAACATTTTGGGACCGTACAATTGCTGGTAACTCCGTTTTTGCTGTGCGGAGTGCTATTTGTGTGCATTAGAGGCGATCCTCATGCCTCTTCTTGCATCGACCACTACATTTCGTCATGGGCCTCTCTGAGAATCTCTCCGCCCTTAAGGAACGCGCCGAAGATCAACTCGACATCCTGAATTCGAAAGAGAAAACGGAGAATGCCCTCCTCCTGCCGTTCTTTAATGCGCTCGGCTATGATGCATTCAATGTTCGAGAAGTCGAGCCAGGACACGTTGTAGAGGTGGAGGGGGAAGCGAGAAACGTCGATTACGCGGTCAAGATCGATGGAGCCCCGGCCATGCTCTTCCAGTATGAGGAGGCGACGGCCGATCTGGACGTGTTTGATGGCGATCCCCTCTTCCGACACTTTGACGCGTTGGATACGAGCCTCGTCGTGCTCACAAACGGGCTCACCTACCGGTTCTTCGCGGACCTGGGCAATGGAGACCGTGTAGACGGACGGCCGTTTTTTGAGTTTGATCTACTCGATTACGAGCCGGAACAGATTACGTATCTAAGACGGATCACCAAGTCCGCCTTCGACACCCAGCAGGTACTTTCGGCGGCCTTTGAGCTCAAGTACACGCGGCTTCTGCAAAATTACCTCGTGCGGCAGCGAGAGGAGCCCGACACGCACTTTGTGCGCTTCCTGGCGGCACAAATCTACGAGGGCGAAGTCTCCGAAGAAACGCTCGGACGATTTCACCCGGTCGTGCAGAAGCTCCTTCGGCAGTTTGACATGGAGGAACGCACGGTTCGGAGACAAGCCATCGACGAAGCCATCGACGAAGGTGAGGAGGTCGAGGGGACAACGGCCACGAGCCGCCCGGAAGAGACCGAACAGCCGACTGGAACGAGTCCGCGAGAAGATACGGACCAGCCGGACGAATCGAATGCCCCGAGTGAGGAAGACGTGCACGTAGAGGCGTCCGCGCAAGAGGTACCTTCCGAGCAGAGTACGAATGGGAAGCAGCAAGAGGCGCCTGACAGCACCGATGGCGTGACCGAAAGCGAAGACTCCGAAAGCGAAGACTCCGAAAACGCCGACCTACGAGACGGTGAGCCCGACGGTGACGAATCAGATGGAGGGAGCCACATCGCCAAGGAGTTTGCGAACAAGGTAGTCGGGGATTCTTAGAGAGCGTCTCTACCTCTAATCTTTTCTGAGGTGCACCTTGGCTAGAGACAATCCGGGGGGCAGTGTTGGTCGGTAGGCGCTGTAATCAGTCAGCCCTACAGCCCAATGCTCTCCCCCGAGTTTGTGTCTCCCCCACAATACCATTTTGTCCTCTGTGCTCCAATCAGGCCCTGCCTGCGCACCTCGCCGGCAATCAGTGCACTGCCCGCAGGGGACGTGTGGGCGGTCATCACGGCGCATACTCGGCCTCAGTGCGAGAACATTCAGATCTAGATCGGGGGCTGAGACAGCAGAACCATTGGGGCAGTTGGTACGCACGGTTGCCTCCACCGCATGGTGCTCGTGTCGCACGCAGGCACCGGAAATAGTTTCGGTCTTTCGTTTCAATCACTCTCCTGACGTACACCATTGTCGGAGTGAGGGCTCGTCTGAGGAGGACGGAGGGGACATCCTCCACGCAGGCTCCGAGGGGGAATGGGCCTAGGTCATCCGTCCCGACGGGCCGTGCCCGATGCGATGAGATCTGCTCCGTCGCCGGACGCTGGACGGTTTCACTTTGTTTGGCACGGAGATTGTTGCACTCATAATCGATCGAACACACTTGACTGACCGCGAGCGATGTGTGCTCTCCACAGGGGCACGTGCTTCCTGCCGAGGATGCGAGTTGAGAAGAACTACGAAGCGCTCCTTGACGGGTCGGTTTTTTTGCTTCGATCGAAGGATGCCCCGACTGCTTCTCCAGTCCGACAGCGGACGGATAGAACGGACGTGTAGGCGATGCCACGTGCCGCTTTCTGCTAGGGGGCCGCACTCCCATCATCCACTTCCAACCCTACTCATCCGATGAGCTCACACGCGCTTGGCATCATGGTGTCGGCAGACGGTCTCTATGCCGTGCTGCTGGAGCGCACGGACGAGGAGACGACCGTCCAATTTCGATTGTCGTCTACGGAGGAAGGAATGGAAGATGAAAGCCTCCCCTTCGACGAGTCCGAGGGGGCGCCCGGCATGGAGGAGGAGTCGGACGACGTGACCATCCAGTTTGGCGAGGACGATGAGGGGGCGGGCGACATGTTCATGGGGGCGGAGTTCGGCGAGCTCGACGAAGGCGAGGGCGGAGAGGTCGGGGCGACGGAGACCCGGAATTTCCAGGCTGAACTCGACGAGATTCTGGAGGAGTGTGCCGAGCGGGGGTACGAGGATCCGGAAATTGCGTTTTGCAGCACCACGTCGGAGGTCGACAGCGTGGAGCTCCGGTTGCCCCCGGACGAGAGCGACGAGGAAGAGGCCGAAGAGAGTGAGCAGGGACTTCCCCTGCCGGCGGCCCGGTCCACACTCCTTGAAATGTTAGAGGAGCAGTACGAAGGAGGGGTGGAGGAAGGCCGCATCGGCTTCGTGCCAATGCACCGCACTGGGGACGGGCAGCAGCGCGTCCTGGCGTTGATTGCACGACCCGGCGGTCCGGTCCTGTCCACCCTCTCGGCGATGCAGGAGCAGACCCTGGCCCGCTCGCCTCGCACCCACCTGCTCGACGCAGAGGTATCCCTGTATCTGGGACTTGCCCGGTCGATTCTTCAGCTTCCCCCCGGCACTCCCGAAAAGACCATTCTCGTCCGGTCGAGTCCCGAAGACACCCTCGTGCTCTTCATTGAGGGCAATACACTGCGGCAATCAGAACATCTCCCCGAGCTTACGTCAGACGACTCCGCCGAGACGATCTGCAGCCGCGTGCTCCTCCTTCAGGACGAGTACGGCATGGGAGAAGTGCAACATCTCATGCTCATCGCAGAGGACGACGAGGAAGTCCTCGCGGATGCCTTCAAGTCGTACTTTGCGGGGGCCAATCTTCGCCTGCTCCGCACGCACCTGCCGGGCGGGGAAGATACCGACAAGGAATCGTACGTACCGGCAACGGGGGTGGCGCTTCGGCTCCTCGACGATCCGGACTACACGCCATTCTTCCAGGACATCAACCTGCTCGCCAGGAGGTACACGGCCAGTCGATTCCGACTCCCGGTGGGCTGGTCGGTGCCCGCGCTTCTCACCCTTCTGGCCGTGACGACTCTCGGGTTCGTGTGGTATTACTTTGCAAACGCGAACGCGATCAGTGAGCGTCGGTCGACGCTTCGTCAGCTGAATCAGCAGATCGAACAGGTCGACCAGAAGGCGCTCCAGGGCCGAATCGATAGTCTCAAGTCCGCGGCTTCCGAGTATGCGGGGGCGAACAAAGTGGTTGGGGACCTTCTGCGGGGGAGCAACAAATGGAGTTCGGGGCTCGCGACGGTGACGGGGAAAATTAACCGGATTGACGGACTCTCGATCGATCAGTGGAGTCCACAGGGCGGAGACGGAGTAACAGTCGTGGGGCGCTCCACGGATCGCTCAAAGGTTGTCAGTTTGGCCCATCGGTTGGAGGGGGAAATCCTTGAGCTCACCTTTACCGAAACGCGGGACGTTCAGCTGTATGATTTTCAGCTCACCGTCCCACTCGACACGACCAAGCCCGACGCCATCGAGTACTGGCGCGAGCAGCAGCGTCAGCGACTGGCCACGGCGGACCAAGGGACACAGTCCGGCCCAACCGCCGACTCGGCGACCGCGGACACACTGGGGCAGCAGGTGGTCGGGGCGGCCGCGGAGGCCTCCGGCAGCGACACCGACGCCCCGCCTGCGTCACCTGCCTCGACTACGAAGAGCGAATCGTCGAGTTCGGGCTGGACCGTCGTCGTGGCCTCCCTCGCGGAGAGCACTGAGGCGGAGAAGGTGGCGCAGCGCTTCCGGGACCGCCTGGACACGGGCAAATATCCCATTGATGTCCGGCACAGTGCGCAAAATGATCGATATCGCGTCGCGGTCGGGACCTTCGCCTCGTTTGAGGATGCACTTTCTGTGCTCCGGAAAAAGAATGGGGTTCTCCCTGGGGGAGCATGGCTCCTGAAAATGTCCGGGGCAGAGGAGGACGCCTCCACGGTCGAAGCGTCCACTGCCGACCCCGATTCTTCTCTCCGCTCCTTGCCGAAGCGCTCGGGCTGATCCGGATGATTTCGTGAATCGACGCCGCGCATTCTTCTCTCGTCTCACCTGGACGACGCATGTTCACGCTCGACTCAAACCAGACCATTCTCCTCACATGCCTGGTCCTCCTGCTCGGAGTGGGGACGTATCTGACCTACTTCCGCCAGCAGAACACGATCACGTCGTTGGACAAGAAGATTGAGGCGAAAAAGGAGGAGAAGAAAGAAATTCAGACCCTTCGCGCCAACCTGACGGATGCAAAGAAGCGCTTCAGGAGGGCCCGTCTCGACTGGAATACCCGTTATAAAATTGTGCCGGAGACCGTTTCGTCACCGGACATTGTGGCCTATCTGACGAAGCTCACGCAGACGGGATTTAAGACGTTTGACGTAACCTCCTCGGGGTCGGCCTCCCGGGACGGCTACAGCACGCATACCTTTAGCGCGGAAGGGAAAGCCTACTTCACGAACCTGTATCGGTTCGTCTGGACCCTCGAAAACAACCGCCCCTTCTACCGCGTCCGCAACCTGGATTTGACGTACCTCGAAGAGCGCGAGACCGACGAGGAAACGGGGCGCACGAGGATGGACATCCTCGTCTCGTTTCAAATGGACGTGCAGGCCATCTTTGGGGCCGCAACAGATCTTCCGAGGCCTGATCAGTCCACGGAAGGCAGCGAGGTGGAGCAGCTCCCCGTGGCCCAAAACGATCTGAATCCTCCACTCCCGTCCTCAGTGCTTCCCAACCCGGCGCCCGAGATTAACCCGTTCTATCCCCTCGTCTTCGAGGAGGTGCCGCCCAATGAGTACGATCGTCTCAACGTGGAGTCCGCCCGGCTTCTCTCGATCCTCGACGGGCAGGCGATCTTTCAGACCAACGAGGGACTCACGCGGGTGGCGGAAGGGGACCGGGTGTATCTCGGTCGCATCGTAGAGGTGGACCCCGCTGAAGGCCGCGTCGTGGCCCGCCTGAACCGCGGCGGGATTATCGACCGGGTGGAGCGCACCCTGGGCACAGAGAGCCCTCTCCGGCAAGTCGACGACGAGCAGCAGGAATAGTCCTTGCTCCGCTTGTTGAGCGAGGAGCTCCGACGTGCTTCGACAGTTCCCCTTTTCACTGTACGACCCCCGACCTTCGAGTTCATGACTTCCGTTCCGCGCTTGCTCCGATTTGCCACCACCGGCCTCCTCGTTGTCTTCCTCGTGGGAAGTGCCGTGCTCCCGGCCGATGCGCAGCGGCGCCCCGACCGCCGAAAGACGCGCACCAACATCTCCCCCGACCTCCTGGTGTCGTTTGGAAAAGACACGCCGCTCGATCAGTTCATCGACATTATCAACCCGATCTTCGAGCGGGAATTGGGCAAAACCGTCGTGGATCCGGAGAGCCGATCGATGCCGATCGGGGTGACGATTTCGGGGATGTACTACCTCGACGCGCTCGGGAAGGTGCTTGAGGCGAATGGACTGACGTATCAGGAGACAGAAGCCGTCTTTCTCGTACAAGAGCCCACCCAGGCGAAGGGGCAAGCGCGCATCGATACGACTGGGGATCCTCCCGCGACGGTGGGGACGCGAGAGATCCGGATTAACGCGGTGCTTTTTAATCTCAACCTGACGAAGGTCCGGAACCTGGGGCTGCGGTGGGACGAGATTCTTGGGTCTACCACACAGCAAGGCGGAGGGGGACAGGGCGGAGGCGGTGGCGGAGGAGGGGGCGGCGGTGGTACCGGCGGTCAGGGAGGGCAAGGCGGTCAGCAGGGACAGTTCTCGATCAAGACCGACGATCTCTTCGAAAGCGTCGACAACATTCTGCAGGCCCCCGAGCAAATCGCGCTCTCGCGGTTCCGCCGGTTCCTCAATCTACTGGAGCAGGACAACGTGGGGCGGACGATCGCGAATCCGCAGGTGACCGTGCAGAGCGGCGAGCAGGGGCAGATCCAAATCGGACAGGATGTCCCGATTCAGACGACTGACTTTGCAGGCAACACCGTCACGGAGTTCGTCCAGACGGGTATTATCATCGACGTCACGCCGACCCTTCTGAGCCAGCCCGTGGCCGACACGTCCGGCGCCCCGATTCTCGACTTTATCCACATGGACGTGCGGGTCGAGGACTCGAACAGCCAGCCCAGCGCTGCGGGAACTATCATTAACCGGAACCAGGCGAATACACAAGTCCTTCTGCTCGATGGAGAGGCCACGGCCATCGGGGGGCTTATCTCCACTCAAAAAACCACTTCTCGGAGCGGCGTCCCGATCCTGAAGGATTTGCCCGGCTGGTTCTTCGGGCTCCGCTACATCTTCGGTACGGAACAGACGAACGTCACGAAGCAGGAGCTATTGATCGTGCTCCGTGCCGAGGTCGTGGACCCGCTCAAGGCACGGGCGCAGAAAAAACTGGACGAGGAGCTCCTCGATCAGCGGCGTCAGCAGGCGCAGGAGGCGCTGCGCAAGCTTGGCAAACAGTATCCGGGCGAAGCCGAGTTTCCGAAGCCTAGCAAAAACGAGGATTCGGAGGGGCGAGAGGACCAGTAAGATTGGGCCGACGGCCCGCAGCATCCGGGAGCAGTCGACGCGGAGGGCGGGCGGGAACACCCCTCCCAATGCCTGATACGGAGGATCGCACTCACGTCCCCGATCCTCTCTCCCCTGCTCCATGGTTCCCGTCTGGCTCACCGATACGGTGACGAGTGACCTGAACCGGGCCCTCCACTACACCCAGCTCTGGGGCCTGCACGGCATGGAACTGCGGACGGTGGGCGGGCCGGACGACCGCATTCCGTTCGTGAACGAGAAGCAGATCCGCGAGCAACTGGAGGGGACCGAGTTGCTCCTCGCCAGCGTGGTGCCGAGTATGTTTGAGGGCCCCGTGAGCGACCGGGCCGCATGGATGAACGATCTTCTGGAGTTTGAGGACACCCTCAAGCTGTGTCGACGCGTAGGATGTCCGCGTGTGACGGTGAGCCCCTTCGCGGCGGAGCCGGGCGCGTCGCTGGAGCCGATGGCGGAGGCGCTGCAGCGGGCGGGCGAGAAGGCCGCCGAGTACGACCTTCTGGTTGCGGTCCGCAACGGTCCCGAAACCGCATGTCCCACCGGACAGGCCCTCGCCGACCTGTTGGCCCGTGTGGAGGCCTCGAACGTGCGGGCGGCGTGGAATCCTGTGGGGGCCCTTCGTGCGGGCGAAGACCCGGCGACAGGGCTCACGGCCCTCGCGGGCCTCGTGACGCTCGTGCGCTGTAGCGATGGCCGCGTGGAGGGGGGACGGTGGGTCGACACGCCGCTTGGGG
>Ga0207797_1001633_pt1 | contig 16163 bp, 13 predicted proteins | sample PRCRCaboRojoPR_6_FD_187275 | JGI IMG/M metagenome (GOLD analysis project Ga0207797, IMG submission 187275) | Marine sediment microbial community from Cabo Rojo, Puerto Rico - PR CR 10% Liquid 1 (SPAdes) | ecosystem: Environmental > Aquatic > Marine > Coastal > Sediment | place: Cabo Rojo, Puerto...
CCCAGGGAGGGACGCGCTTTCAGGTCTTGCTTCCGGTGCGTTCTTCGTGCCGCATTCACGACGGGCCAAGGTAATCGCTTGACCGGGAGTTGCTTCGATTCCACCGGGCCACCGCCTGACGGGCCGCCAGGCGTAGGGCAGCGACCAGGCTGCCGGGGTCTGCTTGCCCGGTCCCGGCGATGTCGTAGGCGGTTCCGTGATCGACGGAAGTGCGCACGATCGGAAGGCCCAAGGTGGTGTTCACGCCATCTCGAAAGTGGACCATCTTGAAGGGGATCAGCCCCTGATCATGATACATGCAAACCACCGTGTCCCATTTGCCGGTCATTGCCCAGTAAAACAGGGCGTCGGCCGGATAGGGGCCACCGACGTCGATGCCCTGGGCGGTTGCTGCTTCAATGGCCGGTAGGATCTGATTTGCCTCTTCGCTGCCGAAAAGGCCGCCTTCTCCGGCGTGGGGGTTCAATGCGGCAACGGCCAGACGCGGATGGCGGATGCCGAAGGTGTCGATCAGCGCCGAATGGGTAATCGTTATGGTTTTCAGGACCCTTTCTGTGGAAAGGGCCTGGGCAACGTCGGCCAATGCCATGTGTATGGTCACCAGGGCGACCCGGAGTTTCGGACCCGCCAGCATCATCACGTAATCGGACGTATGGGTCTTTTCCGCCAGCAGTTCGGTGTGACCCTGATAGGGGAAGCCCGCCGTCTGCATGGCATATTTGTTGATGGGACAGGTTGTTATCCCGTGAATCCGTCCCGCCATGGCCAGCTCTATTCCGGTGGTAATGTAGGCGACCATGGCGCGCCCCGTTTCCCGGGTGGGCCGTCCAGGTTCAAATGCCTGAAGGTCCAGGTCGGACAGGGAGAGGACATTCACCGTACCCTCCTCATATCGGCCCGCATCCGGGCCGTCAACGGAGCGGATCCGCAGATCCCTTTTCCCAAATGCATTCCATTTGGACAGTAGCCCAATGTCCCCCAGGATTACCGGTTTGCACCACTGGTAGACGGACCGTCGGGAGAGGGCCTTCAGGATGATCTCGGGACCCACGCCCGCTGGATCTCCCATGGTAATCCCGATGATCGGCCGCTTGGACATGAAAACCCCCCGAATATTTTGCTGAAAATGAATCATCCGCCGTCGACCCGTCGGAGCCGAACGTTGTCTTTCTCCTATAGCGTCCATTGAAAAAAGTCAACGCGCTCCCTTCCGTCCTACAGGAAGGCTCCCTCCGATAGGGCGGATCTCGACGAATCACGAACACGGCCCGGACGGGATTCGGCAGGCCTCAAACGCCTTCTCGGGCGGCTTTGGCGGGGGCTCGATTTTTTATGTATGCAATAACAAAGCATTATGTGGTTAGGTTAGATATTTGATGTAATTATTAGAAAATGGAAGAAAAATGAAGAAAAAAGGAGTTTTGGTCGAATCATGAAATTTGGGTTCGTTTTCAAAAAGTCCCCAAGGTCCCAAAAATACTGGGACATGTCCGGCACCGTCCGAACGAGGTAATACTAGAGGTTTTAAGAGCATGGCTGAAAAAAAAGTAAGGATAACGCAATGTTGAAATATGTTGAAAACTATTTCACGAGCGTCAACGGATCAAAAATTTTCCGGTTTGACATCGGACGGCGCATCGTTTACAACCCGGCCATCCTTTCGAGGCAAGTGGTGTTACTTATCAGATTTCTCATCACAATCCGGTATTATCTGGTTTAATTTGTAACCCAGTCCGTCTGTTTGGCAGGACTCGATCCTTGTGAATATAGGGAGATGACATGGATAGCATTTGGGATTACGCCAAAGAAGAGATTCGAAAAAAAGTCCCTGAGCACAGCTTCAGGCTTTGGATTGAGCCTCTGGAAATGGTGTCTCAGCAGGACAACCAGGTCCATTTGGCATGCCCTACGGGTTTTTTTAAGAGGTGGGTAAGCCACAATTATCTGAGCCTGATTCAAAAGGAAATGGAAAAGACCTGCGGCGGTGCCTCTCATATTTCCCTGGAAGTCGCCGGAAATAACGGGTCCAAAGACGGGGAGGTTCGGCGGGTGGAGGAACAACTCTTTTTGCCCCATATGACGGAGCGACGCCAGGTCCTTTCGAAGTTCCACAGTGATTTCACCTTTGAGCAATTTGTGGTGGGCATGTGCAATAACTTTGCGTACAACGCCGCCTTGTCTCTTGCCTGTTCGGACCATCGAAAGCATGATCCCGTGTATCTCTTGTCCAAGACCGGTCTGGGCAAGAGTCATTTGTCCCACGCCGTAGGAAACCACGTATTGCAGGAGGACTCGGCCGTACGGGTTTGTTACGTGACCGCCGAGGAGTTTACCAACGGCATGATTCATGCGCTTCGCCACGACAAGATCGAAGAGTTCAAGGAACGGTACCGGAGGCAGTGTGACGTCTTGTTACTGGAGGACGTCCAGTTTTTAACGGGCAAGCGCAAAACCCAGGACGAACTGGCCTATACGCTGGATGCCTTGCTGGAGGCGAAAAAGAAGCTCATCTTTACGGGGACTCATCTTCCCGGGGATATTCCCAAGATGGATGAAAAGTTGACTTCCCTGCTCTCCGCCGGGGTGATTTCCACGATCGACACCCCGGATTATGAGACACGGGTCGCCATTTTGAGGAAGAAGGCGGCAGCCAAAAAAGTGGATATGTCGGAAGACGTCGTCGAGTATCTGGCCAAACAGCTTTCCCAAAACGTAAGACAGCTGGAAAGTGGTCTCATCGGAGTGGTGGCCAAGGCCTCTCTGTTGAACTTGCCGATCGACGTCAAACTTGCCCAAAGCGTTGTTCAGAACATTGTCCGGCATTACCGAAAGGTTACGGTGGAGCGCATACAAAAGTTGGTCTGCAAATACTACAAGGTGACAAGGGAGGAACTGGTGTCTCGGTCCCGCAAACAGGCGATTGCCCAACCCAGGCAGATTGCCATGTTCCTGGCCAGGCGGTACACCGACGAGTCCTTGCAGGCCATCGGCAGGCATTTCAATCGATATCACGCCACGACGCTTCACTCCATAGGGGTCGTCGAAAGGCTCCTTCGCAACAACAGTCCCGTCCAGAAACAGATCGAGTTTCTCGCCGACAAGGTGGAGTCAGGCAACATATAGGTTTTTCGCCTTTACCCGTTTTCTCCTCCGAACGATGGGTCCGACGGTGCCCCGAAGCAGGCCGTCCTGCAAAGCCTTTGAAGTCTCCGGACATCGTCCCGAGATGGTCTGTCCCGGTTGTCAAGAATCCCCGTGAGTGCTAAAAAGCTGGGTAACACAAGCTGCCTCTTGTGAGAATGTTTCCCCTTTGGGTGAGTTATGGAGGATGCCGTTGAAGGCGCTAGCCGCCAAGATTGAAAAGATCGTAGGCAAAGCCAATGTGAGCAGTGCCCCGGAAGATTTGGCCTGTTATGCCTATGACGCCGCTAACCGGAATTATTGCCCGGAACTGGTTGTTTTCCCACAGAAAACCGAACATGTGGCAGGGGTGATGGAACTGGCCCACACCCATGGTGTGCTGGTGGTTCCCAGAGGTGCGGGAACCGGGATGACCGGCGGAGCAGTGGCCGTGCACGGGGGGATCGTACTGGTCATGACGCGCTTCAATCGGATTCTCACGGTCGATCGCCTGAATTTGGTGGCCGAGGTGGAGCCGGGTGTGATCACCGGTCGGTTTCAAGAGGTCGTGGAGGCGCAAGGACTGTTCTATCCGCCCGACCCCTCGAGTGCCGCGTACAGCACCCTGGGAGGAAATGTCGCCGAGTGTGCCGGTGGACCCAGTGCCGTCAAATACGGCGTGACTCGGGATTATGTCCTGGGTCTGGAGGTGGTGCTTCCCACAGGAGAGGTGATTTCTACCGGCGTGTCTACCGCAAAAGGGGTGGTGGGCTATGATCTCACGCGGTTGATCGTTGGTTCGGAGGGGACGCTGGGTATCATCACCAAAGTGGTGGTGAGGCTTTTGCCGTTACCGGCGGTGGTTCGGACCTTGTGTGCCGTTTTTGACCGGTTGGAGGATGCGGCCGAGTCGGTCTCCGAGATCATGTGTTCCGGGGTGATCCCCCGGACGGTCGAGTACATGGACCGTGCCGCCTTGGAGTGCACCGAGGCCTATCTGCATGTGGGACTGCCCACCGACGCCGGGGCCATGCTGTTGATCGACGTAGATGGCAGTCCGGAAGGAGCGGATGCCGCCGCGGGACACATCCGGGGCATATGCCGGGCAAAGGGGGCGCGAGAAGTCACCATTGCCGATTCCGAGCAGGCGGCGGCAGACCTTTGGAAGGCCAGGAAAGCCATATCCCCAGCCCTGTTTCGGTTCGGTCCGCACAAGATCAACGAAGACATCGTGGTGCCGCGAAGCAGAATTCCCGAAATGGTTGGCTGGATCGACGAACTGAGAAAGCGTACCGGTCTTCAGATGGTCACGTTCGGCCACGCGGGAGACGGCAACATCCACTTCAATATCATGCTGGACAGAAACGATCGAGCGGTGCTGGAAAAGGCGGAAAAGGCGGTGGAAGCGCTTTTTCGTCAAACGATCAAGCTCGGTGGAACCCTTTCGGGTGAACACGGCGTGGGCATTACGAAAGCTCCGTATCTCGCCATGGAACTGGGCGAAGAAGAAATCGCCTTGATGAAGCGGATCAAGGCCGCGTTCGACCCGAAGGGGATTCTAAATCCGGGAAAGATATTTGCGGACCCCGGGGGTGCCACTTCGCTTCATGGACGATAAGGATGATGCCAAAAGCTGTGTGCGATGCGGTCGGTGCATGGCCGTATGCCCCGTCTATGGGACCACGCTGCGAGAGTACGACGCCCCCCGCGGTCGATTGGCTCTGCTGGAGAACCTGGGCCGGAGTGGTTCCGGATCAAAACGCCTGAAAGAAATCCTTTCCCGCTGCCTCCTCTGCGGCGCCTGTGGAGAAGTATGTGCCGCCGGAGTCGATACGGTGTCCATTCTACAGGCCGGTCGAAGCCGCCTCTTTGGGGACCGGGGCGGCCCGATCACCGGTGATGTGATCGCTCGCAGTGAATGGGAAACGGCACTCTCAAAAAAGGTTGTCACCAAGGGCGGTACCCTTCTTCAAGCCTTGATCTGCCGGCGGATTCCGGAAGCCAGCGGGTTGCATCTTCGTTTTCCTCTCCGCTTCTTCATCAAGAGACAGACCGTGCCCGGTCTGTCGGAAATTCCTTTTATGGAGGAACCCAAGGCCCGAAAGGCGGCGGAGAGCGAAAGCGCCCGGGTGGGATTGTTCGTGGGCTGTGGGGCCAATTACATCTTCCCCGAATCGGCCCGAGCACTGGTGCATATTCTGGGGCGTCTGGGTCTGTCCGTCGCAGTCCCCGCCGAACAGGAATGCTGTGGGTTGCCGGCCTACGTGTCCGGAAACACCCCTCGGGCGCAGGCCCTCGCCCGAAAGAACATCGAGACCTTTGAGACGGCCGGCGTAGACACGATTCTCACCGTTTGTGCCTCGTGCGGAGCCCACCTGCAGGGCCTGCCCCATCTCTTTGTAGAGGGGTCCTCGTGGCACGGGCGAGCGCAGGCGGTGGCGGAGAAACACCGGGACGCCATGGCCTTTTTGGTGGAACAAACCGGTCTGTCTTCTCTATTCAGGGCATCCCGGGCCGAAATAGAGAAAGGCCGTCCCATCCGTCGTGTGGCCTATCATGACCCCTGTCATCTCCGCATCACTCAGGGCATCACGGACGCCCCCCGGAGATTTCTGGAAATGCTGCCCGGGGTGAAGTTGATGGAAACGCCTCACGAGGGTCGTTGCTGCGGCCACGGCGGGGGATTCAACCTGACCCACTTCGATGTTTCCATGGACATTTTGGAAAAACGAATGGCGGACCTCCGGCAGGTTTCACCGGAACTGATCGTAACGGGGTGCACCGGCTGCCTCCTTCAGTTCATCGAAGGAGTCAGCCGGCTGGGTTTGGAAGGGGCGGTGCGAGTGCTTCATCCCCTGGTGTTGGCACAGCAGACGCTTTCTCAAGAGAGGGGGTGAAAACGGCTACCCTCGTTTCAGTTCTTCAAAGCGCTCGGCGGCCTGTTTCGGTGTGAGTCGATCGTGGACGATCCCGTTCAAGGCCCTCATCATGGCCGGGGGATGGGGATGCTGCCACACATTTCTTCCCAGATTAATTCCGATGGCGCCTTTTTGCATCCCGTCATACACAAACTCAAAGACCTCCAATTCCGTGTCACATTTGGGTCCTCCGGCCATCACCACGGGCACGGGACATCCGTTGGTCACCTTGTCGAAGTCTTCGTCGCAATAATAGGTCTTCACGATCTTGGCGCCCAGTTCTGCGGCGATCCGGCAGGCCAGGGCGAGGTAACGGGCGGTTCGCTTTTCGAGTTCTTTCCCCACCGCTGTGACTGCCATGACCGGAATACCGTAGTCTTCACACTCGTTTACCAACATGGCCAGAGAATCGAGCGTCTGCCTTTCATAGTCGGTTCCCACAAAGATGGACAGCCCTACGGCCGCCACGTTCAGGCGGATCATCTCCTCCACCGAGGTGGTGACGATTTCGTCGGAGAGGTCGTGCCCGATCACGCTGGTCCCACCGGATACCCGCAAGATGACGGGTGTGTCCTGGTCGGGAGATATGCAGGTTCGAAGCACGCCCCGGGTCACAAAGAGCCCGTCCGCATAATCGATGATCTCCTTGACCGTGTCTCCGGGCCTTTCCAGACATCGGGTCGGTCCTTGAAAATACCCGTGGTCAATGGGGAGAAATTGGCAATGTCCGTCCGTGCCCACCAGTCGGGACAGACGGTTTCGCATCCCCCAGTCCATCACATTCGCCCCTTTGATCTTCTTCAGGATTTGGGTGTGCGGATTTTTTTTCATTTCAGATGTCGATCTTGCTTCCAAAATTCCTTCTGCATCGGCCATAGCAATTCTTACCTCCTAAACGGTATCGTATGTGGTTCGATTCTGCACGATTATCGGGCATGCTTACCGAAATCATCGTTGCGGTTCGATAACGACTTTCAAACACGCCTTGGCCTCCGACACCAGGTCGAACCCCCGCTGGATATCGGACAGGGGTAGACGATGGGAAATCAGGGCATCCACATCCACCCGCTTGGCGGCGATCAGATCGAGGGCCGTCCAGTGGTCGGCTGGACTGCCGGCATAAGACGTGGTCAGGGTGACGTCGTTTCCGAAAAAGACGTCGTTGATGGAAAGCGGGACGGTTACCCCGGGTTGGGTCGGTGCAAAGAAGAGCACCCGCCCCCCTCGTTCCACCAGTTCCATCGCCTGTCGGATGGCGGACTCGGCCCCGGTGCACACCAGCACCTTGTCCGCCAGGAAACCCTCATTTGCACCTTTGATGTGCCCGGCCGGATCGTCGTCACCGTGGACGATCCCATCGGCCCCCAGTCTTTTGGCTTCCGAAAGACGGCTCTCTTCAATATCGATTCCGAAGATCTGGGTGGCCCCGGCTGCCCGGGCCGCTTGGATGTGGAGGAGCCCGGCAATGCCGGTGCCGATCACCGCCACCGTGTCGTCCAGTCCCACTTCGGCGATCCGTTGCCCCCGCAGCACGCAGGCCAAGGGTTCGGTGAGACTGGCACTTTCCCAGGACACATTCGCGGGGATTCGATACACGCCCCGGTCCACGTTGATGGCGGGAAGCCGAACATATTCGGCGAATCCGCCGGGATCAAATTGGGTCTGTCGCAAGGTCTCGCACACCGTGTGATGGCCTCTTAAACAATACCGGCACGTATTGCACGGCACGTGGTGCGATGCCACCACGCGATCTCCCTCTTTGTACATGGAAACCCCGGCCCCCACTTCGACCACCTCTCCCGCGATTTCGTGCCCCAGAACCAAGGGGGCCTTCTTCTCCCGATACCACCCCATCACGTCACTGCCGCAAATACCGCTGGCTTCTACACGTAAAAGGAGCTCTCCCGGTCCGATCGGAGGAACGGGCATCTCTTCGATGCGCACATCGGTGTTCTGGTAATACATGGCCACGCGCATGATGCTCTGCCTCTCATGGAAATGTGTCGGGTATCCGTCTTATCCCTGGGAGCGGCTTCCCACGAGTCCCATGTCCGGATCTTTTTCTCCAAAAGCCTCGACCCGGTACACCTGGACCTTCGTTTCCGGGTCCTGCCAGGCGTTGCCCGGCATACCTCCTTTGACGCAGAGATGTTGCAAAAACGCTTCCGTTTCCGGAAGTTGCTTCCACACCTGGGGAAGAAAGGTCGATCTTCGAAGTCCGCTGGAGAGAATCACCCCGTGGACGTCCGGTTCCAGTTGACCTTTGAGATCCTCGCCGTCGTTGAAGGTCAGTTCTTCGGGTACCGTAAGGACACTGATTTCAATATCGATTGCCTCGAGCTCCTCAGCGGTCACCGGGGGGAAACGAGGGTCATGGAATGCGGCGCTCAAGGCATGTTCTTCAATACAAGACATCAGCGAGGAAACCGGTTCGATACTGCCGATACATCCTCTCAGCTGCCCGTTTTTGTGCAAGGTGACGAAGCATCCCCGGTCTTCGAGAAGCGGTTCGGAGGGAGGGTCGGGTCGAACGAGGGTGGCGCCTTGGACAAGCTTGGCCTCAATGGCGGATCGGGCCAGTTTCAGGAGCCCTACCTTGTCTTCGTGGGATAAACCGTTGCTCTCCATTTGTGATGCCGTCTCCTTTCCATTTGTAAAGGCGATGCTGCTGTAGCCCACCACGCGGTCCTTCCCACCGGCGGTGTCTCCGGAGTTTTTGTAATCGATCAGTCGGGGCGTCCACTTCTTCATTCGAGCCAGGTGCATGAGGGTCAAAACAGCCTGTCTGCCACAGGCCTCACATCTCCTCGCCGCCGAAAAATCCATCCCCACTATGGCTTCGATGCATTGCCGGTCCAAGGCAACAGCGGTCCTGTAGGGATGATAGTGAGAAAGGTCGGAGCTGGCCACAACGAGCGTCTCCGGGTCTATGTGGGGCACAAGATCGGCCGCCAGTCGTTCCGGATCCGTCCGGTTTGTCAATACGGGCACTACGGTAAAGGTGTCCAGGCGGACTTGAAGAAAAGGCAGCTGAACTTCAAGGCTGTGTTCTTTCCGGTGGGCGGCGGGCTCGAAGCCGAATCGAGGGGATTTCCGAAGCTCCGCTGCAATGGGGTCCAGGGTCACACTACCCAACGGGGTTTCGTAGCCGGAAACCTTGGCGATCGAAGCCCCCGGGATGGGGATCCGATGACTGGGGCCGAGCAATATAACCCGTTTCGTACGGGAGTCGATGAATTTGTATCCCGCAGCGGCGACCCCTCCGGAATACCGGTACCCGGCGTGAGGAGAAATGAGTGCCCGTATCCGTTGTTTGATCTCTGCCCCGGAGGATGTTTCCAGCAAGGTGGTCACGGTTTCTTTCAGCACCGGGGGATCGTCCGGGTAAAAAGCACCCGCGACCGCAGGGGGACGAACTGGCAAGACGGTCGTTTTGGACTCAGCGGCGTACGGCAAAGGTGGCAGCACGCACATGGATATCAGGACGGATAAAAGGATCTTTCCCGTTACACACCTTCCGAACTTCCCCATTCTATCTACGTCCATCTACCGGCTATCTCCGCTTTGCACGACGGACATGCACCCGCCTCCAATCGATTTTCCACCAGCCGATATCCCCGCCTTTCAATGACCACCGCCTGACATTGCGGGCAGCGGGTTTCGTCACAACCGCCGGGAACGTTTCCCAGGTAGACGTGTTCAAGTCCTTCCTTCCGGGCCGTTTCCCGGGCCGCCTCCAGGACTTCCACGGGAGTGGGAGGCAACCTCGTGAGCTTGTATTGTGGGAAAAACCGGGAAAAATGGAGGGGATACGAGGGACCCAAGTGAGCCGCAATCCAGCCGCACATCCTCCGGATGGTTTCCATGTCGTCGGTGTATGTGGGGACGACCAGGTTGATGATTTCCATCCAGACGCCCCGTTCATGAAGCGTCTTAAGGCTTTCCAAAACCGGTTTCAGGGTGCCGCCGGTGAGTTTGCGATAGACGTCGTCGGAGAAACTTTTCAGATTGACGCTTGCCCCGTCGATGACGTCGCACAGACGGTCCAGGGCGGGTGGGGAGATGTAGGCGTTACTCACCCAGACATTCTGGATCCCTTTCTTTTTTGCGCGCTCGGCGGTGTCTACCATGTATTCGAAGAAGGTGGTGGCCTCGGAATAGGTGTAGGCGATGGATCGGCAGCCATATTTGGAGGCCATGGCGACGATTTCGTCCGGACCGAGGTCGTAGTTTCGGGTCTTGTCGGCGCTGGTCTGAGAGATTTCCCAGTTTTGACAATTGAGGCAGTGGAGATTGCATCCCGCCACCGCCAGGGAAAAGGCGCGGGTTCCCGGATGGAAATGGAGCAACGGCTTCTTTTCCACCGGATCCACGTTGAGGGTACACGGGTTCCCGTAGGAGATCGAGTAGAGTTTCCCGTCAATGTTGACCTTGGTGTGACACTTGCCTCTCTTTCCCGGATCGATGCGGCAGTTGTGGGGACAGGTTGCGCAACGAACGGCGCCGTTTTCGAGCTTCCGGTAGAAATAGGCCTCTTTTACGTGGTCGTCGGAGGGACGAAATCCGTCTCCCGCCCATGCCCTCTGCCACGGGAACAGGAGGGATCCACAGGAGGCGCAAAGAGTGGTTCTGAGAAAATCTCGTCGGGATAGATGTATGTCAGCGTGGTTCATTGCACCCACCGGATCCGTCCCGGCTTATACGCTGCCTTCCATTTTCCGCGCGAAGGCCAAGCTGAGGATCTTCAGGAACATGATCGATATCAAGACACCAATGATCCCCATAGTAGGAACAAAGAACAGACCTGTCAATATGGTTCCACAGGCGGCCCCTGCCAGATCTGACCAGTAGAGTCGACCGATGATTTCCCGGTCACTGCCCAGGCAAACCCGAGAGGCGGCGGAAAATTGGCACCCCGTCGCCACGGCCACGACGAAAATGAAAAGGGGAATCAAAAGATATTGAATCGAAAAAAGAATGACGGCGTCGGTGGACCGAACGCCCCGGACGGCCAAAAGCCATGTAGCCACGGCTGTTGCCACCAGCGTGACGTCCATCCAGACGATTTGCTTCGACTGGGGACGTGCCCAACGGGTCGACCACAATGCACCGGTGACCGATCCGATCATGAACAGGGTGATCAGGATACACATCCGCAGATATACATATCCATAAATCAGCTGAAACAACAGGATCAGCGTTAGTTCGAACGCCATGGCCGCGTAGCCCGAGGTCATGATGGTAAAGTGGATCGATCCTTGTTTGGCGGAGATGACGGCCAAAACAATCATGACAAGGAAGGCCATGTACAGAACGCCCATGGGACTCTCCGTCTTCTTGAGCCACATGTCCAACAGGTGCCCGAAGGCCCGTGGAGACAAATCACGGTTCGGCGGGACATCGGTTTCGGATCCCAGCAGCCTGGAAAGCTTCTCGATTCTCCACGGATCCGTCATGGCGGGCAGATCGTAGTCGAGAAGCCGCTGGGTGGAGACTTGCCTTGCAGCCAGTATGGAGGCAATATCCCGTGTCAATTCGCGGTCGGAACCGAGATAGTAGTGTACTGGTCCCGGCAGGACGAGCACGTGGTCGAATACGCCCTTCAGGGCGGAGTGTACCGTCCGGTTCAGAGCCAGCCCCGTTTCTTCCAGATAATTCTCTGCACCGACGAGGGAAAAACCGATCACGCCTTCCGGGGACAAAATCGATTTGACTTCTTGAAAAAACTCCCTGGTATAGAACCGGTTGAGCTGGGCGTTTTCCGGATCGGGAAGGTCGACGATAACCGCATTGTACGTACGGGCCGTTTCCTTGATGTAGAGCCGCCCGTCACCGATATGGATCTGTACGTGAGATGGGTACGCGGGGCGGCCGAGGGGCTCTGTCAGACCGACGATGGCGGGATCCAACTCGACATAATCGATCCGCTCCGGATTATGCTTGAGGATCTCCTCGACCGTTCCAAACACGCCGCCGGCGATCAACAAGACCCGTGCGCCTTCGTCGACCTGGGCCAACGGCAGGTGAGCCGTGGCTTCCGTGTCCAAATCCTGCGTGGAAAAGGTCGGTATGGCGTCTTGGAAGACGTTGAGTTGTTCTCCCGTGCGGGTCACGGACAACTGGCCGAACGGCGTGCTCTTGTGCAGAACCATTTTCTGGCCAGGGAAACGCCACGAAAGGCTGCCTTCGTCCAAGGGGTGTGATAGGAGCACGGCAAGAGCTATCGTCGCCAAACCGAGGTATCCGGGGGCACGACGGACCATGGTTGTCGCCGCCAGGAGGTTCAGGATCGCTAGAAAGATTAAACTGATCCAATGGGGAAACAGGTAAACGAGAACCAGGCTGAACAGGAGGCCGCCGATAATGTCGCCGATGGTGTCCGCCACATATACGCGGGTCGTGGTTTGGGTGCCGGAAAGAAAGGACCCGGCCAGGGGAATCATCATGCCTCCCGTTACGCAGTAGGGGAGTAAGGCCAGACTGCTGGCGATCAGAACCGCTCCGAGTCCGTGGATTTCGCCTCTGATCCAGAATAGCGGGAGGGACCGAACGGCCAGGATCTGAGCGAAGGGCCACAAGGCGACCAGAATGTGGCCCCACGCCAACCAGCGATCGGGCGACCGATTTTTCGCCATCCGGCCTCCCAGTGCACTTCCCAGTCCGGTGAAAAGAAGCCATGAGCCGATTACCACGCCGATGATCAGCTCGTTTCCGCTGAAGGTAGACATGATTTCCCGTACCATGATCAGCTGCACCGATACGGAGGAGATGCCCAGAGCCAGGAGACAGCCCCAGAATTTTTGATTGGCGTGAAACGGTGGCATATTCTAGAATGAAACTGTCAGGAAAATGATCTTATTATTACAAATGCCTTTACAAACCCCGAGTGAAATGATAATAGTCCGAGTTTATCAAATTGGAGGCTCGGCCGTCGTTGGGAGTGACCCTCGTTTCCTCAAAAAGTCAGAAATTTGGACGAGTTTCCCTGGCAGGCCTCCAACCGGACCCAAAATCACGGGAAGCGAAGGGTCCTGCAAGGCTCCTCTGGATGTCGGATCCATATTTGTAAGTCAAAAGGTTTGGGCGGTAAAGGTTAAATCCTGGAATAAGGTAGGGAAATGAAAAAGAAGGACATCGAGTTTTTTCGAAAACATTTAAATGAACAACTGGAGACGCTCTTGGCTGAAGCCAGTCAGACGGTGTCGGGAATGACCGACGAAAAGCCGACTTTTCCGGATCCGACGGACCGGGCGGCTTTGGAATCAGATCGCAATTTCATGCTTCGCATCCGCGACAGGGAACGAAAACTGATTGAAAAGATACAAGATGCCCTTGACCGTATTGACAACGGCACCTATGGGATTTGTGAGATCTGTGGAGAAGACATTTCGGTCAAGCGTCTCAAGGTTCGGCCGGTGACCACACAGTGCATCGAGTGTAAAAAGCGGGAAGAGGCAAAAGAAAACGCCTTGGGGGTGTAAGGTGGATGTCATAGCGCCGTCCCTTCCGGTTCCCCTGTGATTTCAGGTTCCGTTGACCTGCATACCCACTCTTCTGCTTCCGACGGGTCTCTTTCCCCCCACCAACTTGTTGATGTAGCCAACAAAATCGGGCTCCAGGCCATTTCGATCACCGATCACGATACGGTGGAGGGGTCTGTCGAGGCCCTGGATGCTTCCGCTCCCACCCCCCTGGAGGTATTGCCCGGTGTGGAGATCAGTGCCGATCTGCCTTCCGGGGGAATGCACATCCTCGGCTATTTGATTTCCTTCCGTGATCCGCAGCTGATCAAGCTCCTGGGACAGTTGCAGGAAGGACGGCGCAAACGGAACCGGGAAATCGTCGCCCGGCTCATCGATTTGGGTGTCGGGGTCACCTATGAAGAGGTCCTGGAAACGGCAAAAGGCGGCCAGGTGGGCCGCCCTCACTTTGCCGAACTGTTGGTACATAAGGGGGTTGTCCATTCCTTTGATGAGGCCTTCGGAAAATATCTGGGAAAAGGCCGGCCCGCATATAGGGAACGATTTCGACCTCGTCCGGCCGAGGCGATCCAAGCCATACGCACAGCCGGCGGGGTGGCGGTTCTGGCGCACCCCTACACGGTCGAACGAGCCGATCCGTACGGTTTTGAAGGGGTCGTAAAGGAGCTGCACGCCCTGGGGCTGCAAGGGTTGGAGGTCTATTATCCGGACCACGGTCCGCAGAGAACGGCCGCGTACGAACGTCTAGCCCACAGGTACGGGCTGGTGGCCACTGGGGGAACGGACTTTCACGGGCGCGCAAAGTCGGGCATTCACCTTGGGGTGGGCAGAGGCGATCTGCGCGTTCCCTACTGTGTGGTGGAGGCAATTAAAGCCTGCCGAAAATGACCGGGCCGCACTTTATTCTTGACATAATCAGTCGGGTTTAATAAGCGGGAATCACAATCTGGGATTGAAGTCCCTGCGGTAAAGGTGCAACCTTATTATCCGGCTGAGGATCTCGAAATGAAAGCCACGAAGGCTTGGGGGACCTGAAGGTGCCACCATGTCTTCGTGGCTTTTTTTATGTAACCCAAACAGGAAAGGAGTTAAATGATGAAGGCATTTCGAAGTGTTGTGTGGTCGGTTGCACTGTTGGTGATGACGGCCGGGCCGGTGTGGGCCCATTTCGGTATGGTGATTCCTTCCGATCAGATGGTCATGCAGGATGAAGATCGAACCGTCACCATGGACCTCATGTTCTGGCATCCCTTCGAAGGGATCGGTATGGAATTGGTAAAACCGGCGCGATTTGCCGTGATCGCCGGGGAAAAGGAAACGGATCTCCTGGGCTCCTTGAAATCCACCCAAACCAAAGGGCATCAAACCTGGAGGGCGAGTTACGAGGTCAAGCGGCCGGGCGTCTATGCATTTGTAATGGAACCCGAGCCGTATTGGGAGCCCACCGAAGACTGTTACATCATCCATTACACCAAGGCCGTGGTGACCGCATTCGGCGACGATGAAGGATGGGATCAAGAAGTCGGTTTGAAGACCGAGATCGTGCCTTTGTCGAAGCCCTACGGGCTTTATGCGGGAAACGTCTTTCAAGGGATCGTCAAGCTGGACGGAAAAGCGGTTCCCTACGCCGAGGTGGAAGTGGAGTACTACAACGAACAGGGAAATCTGAGTGCTCCCTCCGACTATATGATTACCCAGACGATCAAGGCGGATGAGAATGGGTTGTTCACGTACGCCGCCCCCCGAGCGGGCTGGTGGGGGTTTGCCGCACTGAATACGTCCGACGAGAAGAAGAAACACGACGGGGTGGAAAAGGATATCGAACTGGGTGCGGTCATCTGGGTCAAATTCCATCCGATGAAGTAGGCTGAAAGGGAAGTGTTCCTGCGAGGGCGGTTTGATTTGAATGATAGGAGGAAGACACCATGTTTGCGATTCGAAAGAGGGAAACAGCGGGGTGGGTGAGAGGGACCATGGGCTTCTTTGCAGCGCTTCTTTGCCTGTTTGTTTGGGCCGGTCCGGGGACGGCATGGGCGGAGATGTCCAAAGCCGAACTGGTAGAAAAGATCGAGGCGTTGGAGGAACGGCTGAAGAAAATGGAAGAGCGGCTGAAGACCTACGAGGTACGAGATGCGGAAAGGGAAACCGCCGTCCGGAGGCCCCAGGATGTCGGCGGGGTGCGGGGCATCGAGGAGCGCCTAAGTGAACTGGAACAGGTCACCAAGGGGGTGCAGCTCAGCGGAACGATCGAAGTGGAGGCAAACTACACGGATATGGACTACAACGATCCCGCTACGGCGGATGAAGAGTCGAGTGACCTCACCCTGGCCACGGCGGAAGTCGCCGTCGACGTGGGGATAACCGACGACATTCTGGGACACCTGCTCTTTTTGTATGAAGAGGAAGAGGGAGACGATATCGTGATGGATGAGGCCATCATCCATTTTCGGGCCGAAGGGGTTTGCGAACCGGGAGAGGCATGCGTGTCGCCGTATCCCTGGTACGCCAGCGTGGGCAAGCTCTACATCCCCTTCGGATACTTTGAAAGCCATTTCGTGAGCGACCCGTTGACTCTGGAGCTTGGTGAAACACGTGAGACGGCCCTGATCGCCGGGTATGCCAAGGATTGGCTGAATGTGGCCGC
>Ga0207797_1001634_pt1 | contig 16160 bp, 16 predicted proteins | sample PRCRCaboRojoPR_6_FD_187275 | JGI IMG/M metagenome (GOLD analysis project Ga0207797, IMG submission 187275) | Marine sediment microbial community from Cabo Rojo, Puerto Rico - PR CR 10% Liquid 1 (SPAdes) | ecosystem: Environmental > Aquatic > Marine > Coastal > Sediment | place: Cabo Rojo, Puerto...
CCCCCCCGACGACGTGCGCGGCGAGCAGGCCGAGATCGACTTCACCGTCGGGCTCACCGAGGCCATGCCCGACGGCATCCGCGTGGGCTTCGACGGACGGTACCAGAAGATGCTGTCGTACAAGAAGAAAAACTACGCGCTGCTGACGTACGACGACGACTTGAAGTTCAAAGGCTCCTCGCTCATCTCGCGCTCGAACGAGGCCTTCGGGCGCCGCTTCGTGCGCCAAGCCATTCGCCGGCTCCTGGACGGCGACATCGAGGGGCTGCACGCCCTCTACATGGACTACCGGACTCGCATCGTCGAGAGCGACTGGGAGAGCGTCGACAGCTTCGCGCGCACCGAGTCGCTCAAAGACACCATTGCCGACTACGAGCAGGCCGTCGAAGAGGGCCAGCGCCCCCGCGCCGCCGCGTATGAACTCGCCAAGCAGCGCGCCGAGCAGACCGGGCAGCCGGTGCGCAAAGGCGACCGCATCCGCTACTACATCACGGGCGACGGGGCCGACGTCACGGCGTTTCAGCACTGTGCCCTTGCCGACGCGTGGGAGCCGAACGATCCGGACGAAAACACCGCCTACTATCTGAAACGCCTCGACGAGTTTTCCCGCAAGTTCGAACCCTTCTTCGACGACGCCGACTTTCGCCTTATTTTCTCTCCGGAGGATCTGTTCGGCTTCTCGGCCGACGGCATCGAGATCCGGACCACCGAGCACGAGGCCGACGTACCTGCGGGGCAAGACGCGGACGTTCCCTTCTGAAGCGCAACGATGCAGCGAACCGACGCGTCACGGCGAAATGCAAGGATGCTGTGACGGGCGGCTCGCTCTTGCTTCACGGGCATTACATTGGTGTTCGCTGCGACCGACGAAAGATCGACCGCCGTCATGGATCGTTCGCTCATCGGTACTACGTGGACACTGCTCGCCGGCGTGCTCACCCTTCTGTTGATCGTCGCGGTGTTTTACTCGTGCCGTAGCGGAGGCACCTCGCACACGACCGAATATGGCGCACAGACCCCGACGACGGCCGTGCCGCCCGATCGCGGCTGACGCCCAGGGTCGGTTTGCGGCTTCTGAACAGGGGCGGGGTAGACTCTTCGCCACGCCGCCGCTACTTTGCATTGAAGACATCGGAGGGCGGGTCCTCGCCCCGTGCTCCGGGGATGGAGCTTCATCGACTGTCCGGACTTTCTATGTTTGAGCTCATCGTTTTGCTGATGAGTGCAGTGCCGTTCGCCCTCGGGCTGTACGTGCTGCGCCTTCTGGATCGCCATCAGGGCGACGATCCCGACGACCTGCCGCCGCCCGACCCGGGTCCGCCCCCGCCCGTGTCCCCCTCGCCGTCGGACCGCTACCGCTCGATGGACGATCCAACGCACGACCGTCCGCCCCGCGACCGGCGCCATCCGCACGTGCGGCACCGCTCTCCCTCCACCTTGCGGCGGTAACGCCCTGCCTTCCTCGCAGCTCGCCTCGCCTCAGCTCGCCTCGCCTCGATGTCCACCTCGCCCGACGATCCCCCGCGCGGCCTCGTCTTTCGCTCGCACGCGACCTCCCGCCACCGGCGTGGCGTGGCCGCCGTCGTGCTGATGGCGACGCTCGCGCTCATTTGGCCGGTCTATCCGCAGGTTTCCAGCGTGGAGCCGTACGTGGTTGGCCTGCCGCTTTCCCTGGCGTGGGTGGTCGGCTGGCTGATTGTCGTGTTCATCGCGGTGGCGCTTCTGTACCGCCGCGAAGAGCAGAACAACGAAGCCGACACGTCCTAACGGTTGGCGTCTTGGCTGGATCGTTCGCCGTGGTTTTCGCCTGTTGCCCACCCCGCATGTCCACCCCCACCATCGTTCTGCTCATTTGTGGCCTGTACCTCCTCCTCACGCTGGGGATGGGCGTGTGGTCGTCCCGCACCGTCTCGTCGAGCGTGACGGGCTACGTGGCCGGCGACCGTACGCTGGGCACGCTCGTCCTCTACTTCGTGCTGGGCGCCTCGGTCTTTTCGTCCTTCGCCTTCCTGGGCGCCCCCGGCTGGGCGTATTCGCGGGGTGCGGCGGCCTTCTACATCATCGCGTACGGCGTGGTGGGGATGGTGCCGCTGTACTTTCTGGGTCCGCGCGCCCGGCGCATCGGCGCGCACTTCGGGTTCGTAACGCAGGCCGAGATCTTGTCGCACCGCTACCAGAGTCGCGGCCTGTCGGTCCTGCTGGCAGTGCTGAGCGTGATTGTCTTCATCCCGTACCTCACCCTGCAGATGAAGGGCGCGGGCTACATCCTGTCAACCATCTCGGAAGGGCTGGTCCCGCAATGGCTCGGCGCGCTCGTGGCCTACGGCGTGGTCCTCCTCTACGTCTTCACGAGCGGCATGGTCGGAATCGGGTGGACGAACACCTTCCAGGGCATTTTTATGATGGCCGTCGCCTGGTTCCTGGGCCTGTATCTGCCGCACGAGATGTATGGCGGCATCCAGGCCATGTTTGAGCAGATCGCGGCGAGCGACCTGGACGCCATGCTCCGCGCCCCGGGATTGGCGGCAGACGGCGCTTCGTGGTCGTGGGCCGGATACAGCTCGGCGGTGATCGTCTCGGCCGTGGGGTTCTCGATGTGGCCCCATCTCTTCATGAAAGCCTTCACGGCCAAGAGCGAGCGCACGCTCAAGTTCACCGTCGTTCTCTACCCGACGTTTCAGCTGTTCCTCGTGCCGGTGCTCCTCATCGGCTTCTCGGGCGTGCTGGCGTTTCCCGACGTCTCTCCGGCGGACACCATCGTACCGCACCTGCTCACGCAGATCGAGCTGTCGCCGGTGCTCGTCGGTCTGGTGTGCGCCGGCGCGCTCGCCGCATCGATGTCCTCGGGCGACGCGATCCTGCACGCCGCCGCGTCCATCGGACTCCGCGACGGCGTACGTCCGCTGCTCTCCGAAGGCATGACCGACATGCAGCAGCGCCGATGGATTCGCGTGCTCGTGGTCGTCATCAGCGCCGTGGCCTACTACTTCGCCGTCTTTTCGGAGGTCGGCATCGTCGCGCTGCTCCTCGGCGCCTACGGCGGCGTCGCGCAGATCTTCCCGCTCATGTTTGCCGCCTTCTACTGGCCGCGCGGCACCGGCGCCGGCGCGCTCTCCGGACTTGCAGCCGGCGTCGCCGTCAACACCTTCTTTCTCGTGGCGCCCCACCTGCGCCCCTTTCCGCTGCACGAAGGCGTGTACGGACTGATCGCCAACGTTGCGGTCTTCGTCGCCGTCAGCTTTCTCACGGCACCGCACAACGGGAAGCATCTCCGGGCGTACACCCACCCGCCCGTCGACCAAGAAGAGGCCGACGCGGCGACGGCCCAGCCGCTCGAAGCGGTGTGACGAATGGCCAGAATTGCGGTTGGAGGAGGCACCACAGCAGGGGTCGTTTCGAATACCTGGTTGCTTGCCATACACGATAAGGATCGCCCGACGTCACTCTTCCGGTGCTGCCGACGACGGACTCAAACCAGATTCCCGCGGTGGTTTCTCGATTGCTCGAACCACCACTTTTCTGTCCGTTGCGGTGGAGTTTCATCGGTAGGCGGCTAGGTCGCTTTTCTAGCCCTCCTTTTCCACAATGGAGTCATGAAACGACGCATCTACACTGACACCTCTGTCATCGGCGGCTGTCTCGACGATGAGTTTCAGGACGCCTCGCAGGCCCTCTTCGACCGCTTTCGGGACGGAAAAGACCTGATCCTGGTCTCCGAACTCACCCTTCTCGAACTGAAGGATGCTCCTTCGCCGGTTCGCAAGGTGCTGAAGACGGTCCCAACTGCTCATCGCAAAGATGTCGATTTCACAGAGGCCGCTGCCGAGCTTGCAGAGCGGTACCTGCAGGCCGGAGTCGTCGGGCGAGCCAGCCGGCTTGACGCACAGTATATTGCGACCGCCACCCTCTGCCGCGCCGACGTGCTCGTCAGCTGGAATTTCCAGCACGTCGTCAACCTCGAACGCATCCGTGGGTACAACTCGGTGAACTTGCGGCAGGGTCACGCGATGCTCGAAATCAGATCTCCCCGAGAGGTGCTTTCCTACGATGAGTGAGAAAAAGCAGAAGGACTTCGATGCAGTGAGGCTCATGCGTCGGCTTCGTGAGAAGCTGAGCCGAGAGACTGAGGGAATGAGCTACGAGGAGGAGAAGCACTACATCCAGGAGCGGGTGAAGCGAAGGACATCCCGGGAGGAGAGAAGCTCATCAGAAGACGCTGCCTAGCGCGCTTACCACGCTGATGCCAAGCGGAAGAGACATTTTCGAGCGAGACCGATGACGGGCACCGCACGCACACCCACCCGCCCGTCGATCACAAAGAGGCCGACGCGGCGACGGCCCAGCCGATTGAAGCGGTGTGACGACGGGCGAGCCCTCCAATTCGGAGCGGGGCGCCAAACTTCTCTCGGCCCCTTCGGCTCTCCCTGCCATCGCTTTTACGCCTCCTTTTTGCCTGCGGATGACGGGCCGTTGTCCTGCGCGAGGCGATTCACGCGTCGCTGCATGGCCACCACCAGCCACACCGTTGCGGCAAGGGTGCCGACGAGAAAGGCGCCCGTTGCAACGGAGTGATAGGCTGGCATCGTGTCTCGGCCCTGCACGGCCATGTGGTACGTGGCAGCCTGCAGGCCCCCGAACAGAAGCAGAACCCCGGTCGTGAGCCCGTAGAGATAGCGGAGCGGGAGCGCGGCGACCTGTCGCTGTTCCGGCGCGGACAAGGCGTCGAAGGCTTCCTGGTTCGGGACGTTGAGGCCCTCGACGCGGCGTTCAATCCACCACGCCGATGCATACAGCGTGCCCGCAACGGCCAGGGCAAGGAGCGGGAGCAAAAGCCACTGCAGCAGCGTGGCCTCGGCGTAGCGATCGGCCGCCCCGGTCCAGTCGAAGTGCACCGGAATCTGCGCCGGAAGGTCGCTCCACGTCCACAGGCTGCCTGCCACGAGCAGTGCGAGCAGGGTGGCGTTGAGCAGATGAAGACGACGCATGGTGACGTGCGCACTTTTTGCTCCCGCGATCAGAGGTGGAGAACGATCGCCTTCCGGTTGACTGCGACGATGCAATCGGTCACCGCTCGAAGTCCGGCTGGTGCAGCGCATCGATGGCGTCCATCTGCGCCTGCGTGAGGGCAAAGCCAAACAGGTCGGCATTGGCGTGCACGTGGTCGGGGGTGGTGCTCGACGGAATGGGCACGACGCCGTGCTGCACGTTCCACCGCAGCACCACCTGGGCCGGCGAGACGTCGTGGGCGTCTGCGATGGAGCGGAGCGTGTCGTCATTAAGCAGTCCGGGTGCGGAAAGCGGCGAGTGGGCCATCACGCGGATCCCGTGCGTGTGGGCGTCGTCGATCAGCCCCCTCGGATGGTGGTACGGATGGCATTCGACCTGCACGATGGCCGGGGGAACGGTTGCGAGATCCAACAGCTCCGCCAGCTCGTCGCGCGAGACGTTGCAAATGCCGAGCGTCCGCGCGACGCCCTCCTCCTGGAGCGCCTCCATCGTCTGCCACGTCTCTTCGAGCGTCACGTCGGCCGCCAGCGGGTTCCCGGCCTCATCGGTCGGGAACGTAAGGGCCGTGGCCTCTTCGTGAGACCGCCGCGCGATGTCGCCGAGCGGCTCTTGGTGCTGCCACGCCTCGGGCCAGTGCAGCATGTAGCAGTCGAACGCGTCGAGGCCGAGGCGCGCCAGCGAGTCGCGGGCGGCGGCTCGCAGATGCCGGGGACGATGGTTCGTGTTCCATGCCTTGCCGACCACGAACAGCCGCTCGCGGGGCGGGGTCCACTCCTTCTCCAGCAGCGCGCCGAGCGTAGGTTCGGTGCCGTAGAGTTCCGCCATGTCGAACAGCCGAACGCCCGCCGCAAGCGCATCCGCCATCGAGTCGTCGAGGTCCACGTACGTCGTGCCGCCCCGGTAGCGCGAGCCGCCGAACCCGACAGGGGGCAGCTCGATCGGATCGCCGTCCGGCGCGGCCGGCGCGGCGGACGTGTCCTCGGGAAGCAACGGGTGCGCCTGCCGGTGCGGCGCCGCGGACCGCGTCCACGGGAGGAGATCCGGCGCGGCAAAGCCCACGGCATCCACGTCGGCCGGAGGGTGCGTCTCGGCGCACTGCTCGATGGCACTGATCGTAGCGACCAGGTGGGCGGCCTGCCGACCGGAAACGCGAGGACGGCGATCGCCCTGCGCGGCGCGGGCCACGTCGGCCACGGCCGCGGCGTAGGTAAGGGACGCCGGGCGGCGCGGCACCGGACACGGGCGGTACGGCTCTCCGAGGCGTGCCACTTGGAGCGGCGGCGCGTCGATGTCGCCGTCGAAGTTTCCGCAGTCGTCGAGGTACAGCGAGCCGGCATCGCCGTGCACCTCCAGGCTGGAGAAGTGCTGCGTCTGGTGCGGCACGTACATGCTCGCGGTGAGTTGCACGACCGGTCCGGCCTCCATCTCCAGCACGGCCGTGACGTGATCGGGCGTGTCCACCCGAAAGGCGCGGCCGTCGTGCTCGTGTTCGTCGAGCAGCAGCGAGGCCTCGGCAGAGCGGACGCGCGCGACAGGACCGAACACGGTCGTCAGCACTGTGAGCGGATACACGGCGCCGTCGTAGAGCGGCCCGACGTGCAGAAACGGCTCCGGGTTGGCGTTCCACTCGGTCATGCGACCAAAATTGCCGGTGGCGTACGCGATGCGCGGAGGGCCAATGTGCCCGTCGCGCAGGAGACGCGCCGCGTACTGCTGAGCGTCGGCCCAGCCACAGAGCGGCGCACAGCCCAGCGCAAGGCCGTTGCGGTCGGCCCGTTCCACGAGGGCGCGCGCTTCGGTCGGATCCAGAGCAAGCGGCTTTTCGCTGAGCACATGCCGGCCGGCCTGCAGGCAGGTCCGTGTCACGTCCGCGTGGGCACCATGAATCGTCAGGTTGACGACCAGCTCCGCGTCGCTGTGTGCCAGCAGGGCCTCCACATCTGCAAACGCAGCCGCTCCGTGCCGGTCGGCCAGCGACTGGGCGCGACTCGCCTGCAGATCGGCCGTGGCGGTGAGCGTAAGATCGGGATAGCCGGCGAGCCCATCGGCGTAGGCCGATGCGATGTGCCCGCATCCGACGATGGCAACGTTCATACGTGGAGCCGTGGGAATGAGTGCGACAGAGCACGTGCAAGAAATTGCCGGTCTGCTACCAGGTCGGTCCGCCGCGTACAGGTGCCCGCGTGCTGTCCACGTGCCCCGACGCATCGAGAATGTCGAGGCGCACCGGCGCGATGCCAACCTGGATCATGTCCAGCTGCCGCGCCGCCTCTCGCGAGAGGTCGATGACCCGCCCCCGCTTGAACGGCCCCCGATCGTTGATGCGAACCACGATCGACGTGTTCGTGTCGAGCCGCGTAACGCGCACTTTCGTGCCAAAGGGGAGGCGACGGTGGGCTGCAGTCATCGCCGTGGGATCGTAGATTTCGCCACTGGCGGTGGGGCGCCCCACAAACTTGCCGGCGTAGTAGCTGGCCTCGCCCTGGTCGACGTGCAGGCGTCCGTCGTCGCGCGCCTCGCCGGACGAGCCGCAGGCCGTAAGCAGCAGCCCGAGAACCAGGGCCGTCAGGGTCGGCGCCAGAGCGCGCTCTAGAATCCGCAGCATGGATGCACTGAGCATGACACCCAGGGAGGTTGCATCAGTGGATTACGGTGATGGCGAGCAGTCCGTAGCCGAAGGCAGCCGTTCCGGCCAGAAGAAGCAGCCCGACCGCCGTCTTCAGCAGAACCGAGGCCTCGCTCCACCACTGTGCCAGCGGCACAGCGACGTGCCGGACACGCACTTCCAGCCGATCGAGAGTACGAGCAATCGCGAGCGATTCGCTTCCCAGAAAGCCGAGCCCCAGCAGGATGAACCCCCATCCGGGCCCAGGAATGAACCAGAACACAACACCGGCAGCAATCAGCCCGATGCCGACGACCAGGTTGAGGATTGTCTTCCACGAGAACCGGCCGTCGCGCTCGGCCTGCAAACGGTGGTAGCGCGCTTGGAAGCGGTGGCCCGGGTCACTGTCCTTCAGTTTTTGGGCGCCCTGTTGGAGATCATCGATCATGGCCGTCCGAGCCGGATGAGCATCCGTCTTTCAGAGATTGTAAGGGTGGAACCAAATAGCGTTCGCGTGTACGCCGCATCAAGCGGAAAAGCTCCGGCTCCGCCGCACTGGCCCTGCGCCGACACCGGGGTCATGCCGATTGGTCTTCTCCACCCTTCTTCGTATATTCATAGACAGTCGTTCCTTTCAGGCGATCCCTTCTGGCACGATGCTCGAGCGTCTGCCTCTCTCTGTCGGGATGGTGGCCGGCCTCCTGCTTGCTCTCGCCGCCGGCGCCCGGCCGGCCGCGGCGCAAACGACGCTGCGCGGTACCGTCGTCGACCGCGAGACCGGCGGTCCCTTGCCCGGTGCTCATGTCTTCGTCGCCCAGTCGATGGTGGGCACCACGACGGATGCCGACGGCCGCTTTGTGCTGCGCGATCTTCGCCCCGGTGCCGCGCATCTCGTGATCTCGATGGTCGGCTACGCAAGCCAGAAGAACACGCTGCTTCTCACCGGCTCTGGAACCCGCACCTTTCGGATCCGGCTGACGCCCGTGGTCGTTGAGGTCCCGGAGGTGACGATTACCGGAGAGCGCGACGAGGAGTGGTACGACCGGCTGGACACCTTCACCCGTCTTTTCATCGGGGCCTCGCCCCTGGCGGAGCGCTGCTCGCTGCTGAATCCGCAGGCCCTGCGCTTCGAGAAAAAGTGGTGGGGCAAGTTTACGGCGGAGGCCACCGAACCGCTCGTCATCGCGAACCGGGCCCTGGGCTATCGCGTGACGTACCACCTGAAGGACTTCGAAAAGAGCGGCGACGTCATCCGATGGGATGGAGAGCCGCTGTTCGAGCCGCTTACGCCGCGCGACTCGGCGGAAGCCCGTCGCTGGACCGCCAACCGGCGCCGCGTGTACCGGGGATCGTTGCGACACTTCCTCACGGCGCTCATCCACGACCGCCTCGACGCCGAGCAGTTCTCCATGCGCTGGCTGCCACGAGCTGGCGTGTACCGCTCGGTGCACCGCGCCGACCGGCATCCCATCTCACGGGACCGCATTCTGTCGCCGGACGCCGACTCGACCTGGGAGCTGCGTTTCTCGGGGCGGCTGGAAGTGACCTACCGCGGCGAGCCGGAGCGGGAGGGCTACCTCCGCTGGGCTCGCCAGCAGCGCGATCGCGCACCGCGCCCTTTTCAGCGTTCCCACATCTCGCTCGACGACCCGCCGGTGCACGTCGACGCCTACGGAGAAATCGTAGAGCCCTATGGCGCGACGGTCTACCGCTATTTCTCGTACGAGCTTCGCCTGTCCGGCCTGCTTCCGCGCGAGTACACGCCCGAGACGCCCGGCCCCTCGCCGTTCTCGCGACTGCGCGAAACCCCGTAGATCGCAGCGGCTGTCTTTCGCGGGGCATCCGCGCGATGCCATCGGGTTAGGGCAGAAAGGCGTTCGGGTGATGCGCAATCTCGGGCGGCTTGTTGTTCTGGAGCAGGACCGTCACCACGTCGAAGCGGGCCGGAGCGCCTTCCAGGTGGCGTTCATAGAGGTACGCACGGGCGACCTCCGCGAGATTCTGCTGCTTTTCGGCGTCTACGGCCTCCTCGGGCGCTCCAAAGCCGAGACTGGAGCGTGTTTTCACCTCCACGAAAACGAGCTCGCCCCGTCCCTCGTTGGCCGCCGGGTCGAAGCACACGAGATCGAGCTCATGGTGCTCGAAGTGGTAGTTGCGGTCCATCACGCGATACCCCTCAGCCTCCAGGAAGTCGGCCGCGGCCGTTTCGCCTTTGTCGCCAATTTGTCGGGAGGAAGCCATGGGACTACGCGTCGGACGGGGAGGGGTCGTCCAGCGACCGGACGACGTTGATGAGATGCCGGATCGTTGAGACGTTGCGCTTCTGCACCAGCGGGAGCAGGGCCTCCGAGAAGCCCTGAAACACCTCCATCAGTTCGATGAGGTTGCCGAGCCGCCGGTGCAAAACGCGGTCGGCCTCGGGGCGGTCGTCGAGGGGCTCGTCGTCTTCGACCAGCAGATCAGCGCACTCGCGAAGCTGGTCTTTGACCGGGTGCAACTCCCGCCGCTCGCGCTCCTGAATGATGCGCGTCGTGATCTGCCAGACGTCCTTTTCGGCGACGTAGAAGTCTTTGCGGGAGTGGGGCTGCTGCGTCTTCTGCACGAGATTCCAGTCGGTCAGCGACCGCAGATTCATGTTGGCGTTGCCCCGACTGATGTCCAGCCGCTCCATGATGTCGTCTGTGTTGAGCGGCGCCTCGGTGCAGTAGAGCAGCGCATGGATCTGGGCCATCGTGCGGTTGATGCCCCAGGTGGACGCCATCTCGCCCCAGAAGCGGACGAACCGGTCCACTGCATCGGTGTGTCGGTCGCTCAGGGTCTCCTGGTTGTACGACGACGGAGAGCCGTTGGGCCGGGGGGGTTCGGCCTCCTTTCCGGCAGGGGAATCTCCGGCAGGGGAATCGGAGGAAATGGGATCAGACGTGGACATGAGAACCGAGAGCTACCGCAGGAGCACACCGTCCGGGGTCCGAGGCCCGGAGCGCAGTACAGAAACTCCGGGGCCCCTCCCCATTGTTTCCGAAGTGTATGAAGCCCCGCAGGGTCTGCTGTGAATCGGCGACGCGGCTTCGTATGTTCGGCATGCAGCTTTCTGCCGCCCGGCCGTCGCGCCGACGGTTCGGTATCGACGCTTCGGTTTCTGATGACGATCGCTTTCCGCGCATGATTACACTGACGACGGACTTTGGCACGCAGGACGCCTACGTGGCGGCCATGAAAGGCGTGATGCTCGACATCCATCCGGCGGCGACGTTCGTGGACGTCACGCACGAGATTCATCCGCAGGACGTGATGGAGGCGGCGTTCGTCCTGCGCACCGCCGTGCCGTTCATGCCGGACGGCACCGTGCACCTCGTGGTGGTCGATCCCGGCGTAGGCACCGAGCGGCGCGCCGTGGCCGTTCGGCACGACGACCAGTGGTTTGTGGGCCCCGACAACGGGGTCTTTCCGCTCGTGCTCGACGACGAGAGTCCGGAGGCCATGGTGGAGTTGGACAGCCCGGATGTCTGGCGCGCCCCAACCCCCAGCACCACCTTCCACGGGCGCGATATCTTCGCCCCCGTGGCCGCGCATCTTGCGGCCGGGCGCTCGCTTGCAGAGGTCGGCTCGCCGATCGACACACTGCAGCCCCTTCGCTGGGCGCTGCCCATCGCCGACGAGCATGCGGTCGAGGGGCAGATCATCCACGTGGATCGCTTCGGCAACTGCATCACCAACATCCGCCGCGATACCCTCGCCGACACGCCGGCCGCCGACGCCCTCAACGGACACCCCGACGGCCCGGCGGTAAAGTGCTACGCCGGCAGCACCATCCTGGAAGGCCTGCACGCAACCTACGGCGCCGTGGCCGAGGAAGAGCCGCTGCTCTTGTTCGGCAGCACCGGGTTTTTGGAGGTGGCCGTCAACGCCGGGAACGCGGCGGAGCGGCTCGACATTCGCAAAGGCGATTCTGTGAAGCTGACGTTTCCTTCGTCCCGGTCGTAGCTGTCCATGCCCGAGTCCAGTTCGTCTTCCCGCCCGCTCACGCAGCACCTTGACGACCTCTACGCCCTGGCCTATGTGCTCGTGGGCACCGAGCGCGCCGAGACGCTCGTGACGGAGGCCTACCGCCGGGCCACGGCGACCCCGTCGCACGAGCGCCCCGACGATGTCCGGTCGTGGATGATCCGCCGCCTGCTGGCGGCTTACACCGCGCGCCAGGACGAGGAGGGCCGCACCCCTACCCTCCGCCGCGATGCCGCCCGGCAAACGGCGGAGCGCGTGGTCCCTGTCGCCTTCGCCACCTGCGCCTCCCGCGAGCGCATGATCCTAACGCTCGACGTGATGCTGGCCCTCGACGACGCCGCGCTGGCGCACGCGCTCGATGCCTCCCCCGAGACGGCCCGCAAAGAGCGGGACGCCGCCTGGGAATCCCTCCGCGCCGCCCTGCGCGACCTGCTGACCGGGCCGGAACGCATGCTGGCTGATACGGCCCTCACGGCGGACGTCCTGCACGACACCCTACGCAACCACCTCGCCTCCGACACGCGCCCCGCCCCGACCTCCCTCCGATCGGACATCGCCGCCCTCCTGCGCGAGCCCCCCGCGGATGCGTCCGACAACGAAGAACCGGCGGACGAAGAACCGGCGGACGAAGAACCGGCGGACGAGACTTCCGGCGCGCCGGCCCGCGCGCAACCGTCTGCCTCCCGCTCGTCTTCTGCAGAGGCCGATGCCGGCCTGTCGTGGCGGCGCATTTTGCTCGGTGCGCTGTCGCTAGTGCTGCTGGGCGCGGCCGTGTACGTGTTCACGCTGTCTTTCGCGCCCACGCCCGCGCCCGAACCCGACTCGACCCTCACGACCTTTTCCGCGCGCCGGGTGGCGGCGGTGTCGGCGCCCACCCAGACCGACACGCCCGCCGACGCGGTGCGCCTCCTGCGTGAGGAATGGAAGCGCCGCGTCAACGTGCCCTCTGTCCGTAGCGCCTCGCTCGTCGGCGTCGCCCACCTGACGGTCGGGTCCAATCTGGAGGTCCCGGCCCTCCTGTACGCCGACTCGATCGATACCGGGCGCATCACGGTGTTCGCGTACAACTACGCCCTTCTCGACCGCATCGGCGATCGCGCACAGCTCGATGTCGACGCGCAAGAAACGGTGCGGGAGGAAGGCCGGGCCGTCGTGCGTCGCGTGCTCGACCAGTCGGTGGTTCTGTGGCGGGAGCGCGACGACCTCTTCCTTGCCGTTGCCTCACATCTCCCTCCCGACTCACTCCGGTCCCGTCTTGGACTGTAGCAAGGAAACGTTGTCTGACGGACTGCCTCTGAACCCTGCGCCGTCACGAGCCCAAAGCGGCCAACGCGTCCGTGCGTCTCCACGCCCCGCTCCCCCCGTCACGTCGGCAGTTCGATCCGGAAGGTGGTCCCCTCTCCAACGGTCGACGCGTGCACACGCAGCGCGCCGTTGTGGTAGTCCTCGATGACGCGCTTGGCCAGGCTGAGCCCCAGGCCCCAACCGCGCTTCTTCGTGCTGAACCCGGGGCGGAAGACGTTCTTCCATTCGCGCCGCTCGATCCCGCATCCCGTGTCAGAGACATCGACGTGGACGTGTCCGCCCGCGGACGCCGCTGTCACCTCGATGCGTCCTTCGTCCTCGTCCATGGCGTCGAGCGCGTTCTTCAGAAGGTTTTCGATCACCCAGGCAAACAGCTCCTCGTTGACCGGCGCTTCCAGGTCGTTGGACACGTCGATGGCGAGCGTGACCTGCTGGCCCCCGCGCTGCGGCATGCGACGCCGGATGTAGGCGGCCGTCTGCTCGACGATTGGAGCCAGCGGCTGGCGGTCGAGCTTCGGCATGGAGCCGATGTCGGAGAACCGGTTCGCGACGCGCTGCAGACGGTCGACGTCGTTCTCAATCTCGTCGATGGCGTTCCGCTGCATCTCGTCGAGGTCCGACGAACGCAGGAGTTCGGTCCACCCCATGAGGCTGGAGATGGGCGTTCCCAGCTGATGGGCGGCCTCGCGCGCCATGCCCACCCACAGGCTGCTCTGCTCGCTGCGGCGGACGTACGAAAAGCCAAAGTAGCCCACCAGGATGAACAGCCCAACGAACAGCAGCTGCACCCACGGAAAGATCTGCAGCTCCTTGATGAGCCAGGACTCGTCGTAGTGGACGTACTGCGTGAGGCGCTGCTGCCGGAGGCCGGGGGCATCGGCAAAGTCGAGCCGGATGGGGATGGGCTCGAAGGTCTGGTCCATTTCGCGCCGCAGCTCGCGCAGCCGCTGCATGGCCCGTGCCGAGTCTTGCGGCGGCAGCTGTCGCAGCGAGTCGCGGTCGGGCACGTCCACGTTCCGCCAAAAGAAGGGCTCCTGCGTGAGCGAGTCGGTGATGATGGCCGGAATCCGAAACGGGTTGGGCTCCAGGATCTCGTTCAACACAAAGTTGAGCTCCCCCGTGGGCGGCATCGTTTGCGCCCACCGCACGGCCTCGCGAAACGCGCGCAGCGTGGTGTCGGGCAGCGGCGGGCCGGGCAGGAATCGCTGCTGCTGCACGCGCCGCAGGTAGGCGTCCAGTTGACGCAGCTCCTCGCGATGCGGGTTGAACGACTGATACTGGATCTTGGCCACCTGCTCTTGCGCGTCGGCCCACAGCTGAATCATGACCTGCTCGCGGTCGCGCAAGCGATCAACCAAACGGTGGGTGTACCAGAGCGACGCCAGCGCGATGCCGACTGCAAACACGATGAGGCCCAGCTTCAGCCGCACCGACCACCGATAGGCACGCATGTCCAGTGTCGGATGTCGAGTGTCGAATGTCGAACGGTCGCCGCCCTGCAGAACGACCCGCCATTCCTGCGCTCGTTCCCGGTCCGAAAGGGAGCCCATCCCGAACGGGGGGACGGGGCCGTTCTTCCGTTCCGAACGAGCCGGCCCCGAAGATCAGCACTCGAAAGGTGCAGATCGCCGATTGCATCCCCATCCGCATCTGCCCCTCACGCGGCAGCGGGACGCATGTCGGAGATGATTTCGCCGCGCTTCGGCCCAATGGATGTCATGCTGATTTCGACGTCCAGGTAGTCGGCGATGAAGGCCAGATAGTCCTGAGCCGTGGACGGCAGTTCGGCAAAGTGCCGGGTCGAGGAGATGTCTTCCTCCCAGCCGGGCAGCGTTTCGTAGAGGGGCTCAACCTTTTCGAGCGTGTGGGATTCGCTCGGGAAGCGGCGGGTCACCTTGCCATCGTAGCGGTACTGGGTGCACACCTTCAGCTCGTCCATGCCCGAGAGCACGTCGAGCTTGGTGATGGCCAGCTCGTTGAAGCCGTTGATGCGGCTCGTGTAGCGCAGCGCCACGAGGTCGAGCCAGCCGCAGCGGCGGGGCCGCCCGGTGGTGGCTCCGAACTCCTGTCCGACGCGACGCAGCCGCTCGCCCGCGTCGTTGTCGAGCTCGGTCGGGAAGGGGCCGTTGCCCACGCGGGTGCAGTAGGCCTTGGCGATGCCGATGACCCGGTCGACCGACGTGGGCGGCACGCCGAGGCCCGTGCAGCAGCCGCCGGCCGTCGGGTGGCTGGAGGTGACGTACGGGTAGCTGCCGAAGTCGACGTCGAGCAGTGAACCCTGTGCGCCCTCAGCCAGCACGTGCTGGCCGGCCGCCAGCTGGTCGGTGAGGTACTCGGCCGTGTCCGTCACGTACGGATCGATGCGCTGGTCGAAGGCGACGTACTTCTCCACGATTGTGTCCACGTCCAGCACGTCGGCGTCGTGGACGTGCTTCAGGATCTGATTCTTCTCCTCGATGGCACGGCGCAGCTTGTTGCGGAGCACATCGCGGTCCAGCAGATCGACCACCCGAATGCCCGTGCGGGCGAACTTGTCGGTGTAGGCCGGGCCGATGCCGCGCCCCGTCGTGCCAATGGCGTCGTTGTCGTCGGCGTCGCTGCGGGCCTGTTCCTGGGCCTGCTCGATGGCTTTGTGGTGCGGCATGATGACGTGGGCATTGTGGGAGATCTTGAGTCGCCCTTCGACGTTGACGCCCAGGCTCTCAATCTTTTCGATCTCTTCCAGCACCGCCTCGGGGTCGAGCACCACGCCGTTGCCGATCACGCACGTGACCCCGTCGTGAAAGATGCCGCTCGGAACGAGATGGAGGACAAACTCCTCTTCGGTGCCGTCGTCGTTCTCCCAGCAAATGGTGTGTCCGGCGTTGGCTCCGCCTTGGTAGCGGGCAACCACGTCCATCTTTGGGCTGAGGAGGTCGACGACTTTTCCTTTCCCCTCATCCCCCCATTGGCTTCCAATGACGATTGATACGGGCATAAACAGTCGGTTCGATTGACGAGAAAAACAGAGGAAGGCCGAGGGCAGACGGGAGCAAGGCTCGTGCCCCGGCGGCAAGTGGTGATCCGAGGAGTGAAGCGGGTGCGCGGCCGTCCGTTCGGGACCGCTTCCCAGGACCGCTTCCCGGGACGGGTTCCCGGGACGGATCAGGAATCAGGGCCGGAATCAGGGCCGGAATCAGGGCCGGAATCAGGGCCGGGCGAAGGCGCTCCGGCCTGCGTCTGCAGGCGCTCGATGGCA
>Ga0207797_1001635_pt1 | contig 16141 bp, 20 predicted proteins | sample PRCRCaboRojoPR_6_FD_187275 | JGI IMG/M metagenome (GOLD analysis project Ga0207797, IMG submission 187275) | Marine sediment microbial community from Cabo Rojo, Puerto Rico - PR CR 10% Liquid 1 (SPAdes) | ecosystem: Environmental > Aquatic > Marine > Coastal > Sediment | place: Cabo Rojo, Puerto...
ATCTCCGCCGGCGATGGCGCCTACCGAGCGACGCGCTGCCAGCCCTGCATCCCGTACTGGAGGTTCGCGGCGTCGATGCCGACCTGGTTGAGGAGTTGGGTGGCCAGGGCACTCCGGTTGCCGGAGTTGCAGACGGCGACGACGTGGTCGCCGTCCACGTCCTCGAGCAGGCTCCGCGGGTCGACCGTCTGGAGCTGGTTCAGCGGCAGGTTGACCACGTCGGCACAGTCGGCCTCGATGTGGTCGCGCTCGAACTCGTGGGGCTGCCGGACGTCGACGACGGTGACGTCTTCGCAGTTCTCGATGGCCGATTGCAGCTCGCTTGGGGTGGTGCTCTCGATCTGCTGTTGCATCGCGTGGATACAGGTAAGCGATCCGGGGCACTTCAATATTGGGAAACTTGTACAATATTCGCGACTGTGAAGGGGGCGCCCGGCGAGTGTGGACGCGAGGTGGCCCGAGGCTGGGCGCGATGGCTTCCGTCGCCACGTGGGCACAGCGGCCCGCCTCAGTACCCGTGTTCCTCGTCCAGGTGGTAGAGCAGCTGGTCGAAGGCGATCATCGCCAGTTCGTCCCGGTAGGTGTCCTGGACGCGGTTGGCGTCCGCGCGGGGCCGCCGGATCTTCTGGCTGAAGCTCTCCTCGTCACACTCCGGGCAGGGCAGCGCGAAGTGGATCGCGTCGTTCGAGTCCGGGATGGCCGTCCGGAGCTGGTCTGCGTGCTCGTCGACGAGGTGGCCGTGGAGCCCCAGCCGGTCGTCGGTCACCTCGCAGTAGGGGCAGGCAAAGGCGGACGGCTCCGCCCCACTCATGGGTCCAGTTCGAAGGCGTAGTCGACGTCCTTGTCGAGCTCCCCGGCCAGCTTTTCCATGCCGGCCTGGAGCTCCTGGATGGCGAGCTTCTGGACCTCGATCCGCTCCTCGAGTTCCTCGATCGTGTGTCGCTGCTCCTGGGCGATCCGGTTGAACTTGCCGTTCAGCGTGGCCAGGCTCGTGTCGAGTTCCTCGAGGACCTCGCCGAGGGGGCGCTCGCCGTCGGCGTAGGCGATGGTCGGCTCCTCGCCCTCCAGGGAGACCCGGCTGCCGACGGGCGTCCGGCCAGGCGCCTGCTCCCCGGGGGCGGGTTCGTCGTCGGCCCCGTCGGCGTCCTCGGGCGTCCCGCCGTCGGCCCGGAGCGGTCGGCCAGCGCCCGGGGTGACATCGACGGCGGCGCGGTGGGCGGCGCCGCGTTCGCCGGCGTGGGTGTCGTCCGTGGCGGCGTCGACGCGGGCCAGGCCGTGCGACGGCCGGGTGAGGATCGCCTCGTGGCTGTGCGTGCGGTCACAGAGCGGACACGGGTAGAGTGGCATGACGAGTTGGTTTCCTCCCGAAGAAGAGCGCGGCGTCAGGCCGCCCCCGTCGCCGCGTCGACCAGTTCGATGATGTCCCGGACGGCGAGCTCGACCCCTTCGCGCTTGGCGGAGTCCTCGAACCGGGGGACCTCGTAGGGGCAACAGACCGCGAGGGTGCCGGCGCCCGTGTTCGCGGCCTCGCGGGCGCGGTTGTCCGAGAGGCGCTCCTCCTGGTAGTCGTCGGCGACGCCGTCCAGCCACATGCCGCCACCGCCGCCGCCACAGCAGTAACCGTCCTCGCGGTTGCGGGGCATCTCGACGAGGTCGACGCCGGGGATGGCCCGGAGCATCTCGCGGGGCGCCTCGTACTCGTCGTTGTGCCGGCCCAGGTAGCAGGGATCGTGGAACGTGACCGTCTCGTCCAGTTCGGTCTCGAAGTCGAACTCGTCCATCGCCGGCGCCAGCACCTCCGTGTAGTGGAGGACGTCGTAGTCCCAGTCGTAGCCCAGCTCCTCGAGGGCCGGCCCGTACTCGTTGCGCAGGGCGTTGAGGGCGTGGGGGCCCGAGACCATGATCTTCTCGAACTCGTAGTCGGCCATCGCCTCGGCGTTGTCCTCGGCGAGCATCTCGAAGAGGCCCGGCTCGCCGGCGAGGCGCTGGGAGTCGCCGGCGACCTTCTCCTCGCGCCCGAGGATGCCGTAGTCGACGTCGAGCGCGTCGAGCGCCCGGGCCATGGCCTTCGCGGCGTCCTGCCCGCGGTCGTGGTAGGACCAGTAGTCGCCGACGAACCAGAGGTACTCCACCGGGTCGGGGTCGTCCTCCCGGGGCAGGATGGGCACCTCGACGTCGACGTCGCGGGTCCACTTGGCGCGCTTCTTGGCCGACTCGCCCATGGTGTTGCCCTGCTGGAAGGAGTTCTGGAAGACGTCCTCCAGGACGTTCGGCGCCTCCCCCTCCATGACGGCCTCCTCGCGGACGGCGGGCGCGATGTCGACCATGTCGACCTCCTTGGGACAGACCCGGACGCAGTTCTGGCAGGTCGTACACAGCCAGAGGTCCGGGCTCGTCGTGAAGTCGATCCCCAGCTCGGTGCGCCGGAAGATCTTCCGGGGCCCGTAGTCGCCGCCGGCCTGGTCGACCGGACACACGCCGACGCACTGGGCACACTGGTAGCAGTAGCCCAGCGACTCGCCGCCGTCGAGTTCGGTCACCTTGTCGAGTTCCTCGGAGTCGTAGCTGTCGATGACCCGGGGCTCGTACATCCGGTTCCAGTGGCCGGAGACGTCCATGCCCTCGAGTTCGACGTCCTGCTCCTCGTGAACCGCGCCGGTGCTCCCGTACCGCCCTTCCAGATCGCGTGACTTCTCGTTCGTGCCCATCGGTGATCACCTCGACCCGCCGCGCAGGCCGCCCGGCCCCGGCGTCGGTCGCCCGCCGGGGACCGTCGGCATCCGGTCCGTCGGCCCCCCCTCGGGCTCGCGCTGCTCGTGGAGCTCCTGGGTCCCGAGCAACCGCCGGATGTACTCGGGGTGGTCGGGAATCGCCTGCGTGAACTCCTTGGTCATGCGCATCCCCAGGACGAGGTACGTGTAGACGGCGTGGACCGTCGCCATCGCGACGTCGGTCCCCAGCGGCCCGGCCAGCACGTCGGGGTCGAAGCCCATCGCGTCCTTGCGGTCGTGGAGCGAGTCGACGGCCTCGCCGACTTTCACGTAGGTCTCGCCGGGCGTCTCGCCCTCCAGGTCGACGTCGGCCATCGTCATGAGGGGGACCGCCCCGGTCCGGCTCTCCGGGTTCCACATCCAGCGCGCCCAGGGGCCGTAGGTCTCGGGATCAGAGAGGTGCAGCAACTCCGCGGCGAGGCTCCGGCAGGTCGCGGGCTCGACGCCCTCGACGCGATCACAGAAGGTGTCGAACCGGATCGCGAGGTCGCCCTCGCCGTGGACCAAATCGTCGGCCGCCCGGGCGAGGGCCTCGGCGCCGGTCGCCTCGAGGAGCGGCTCCGTCCGACGGCGCGACGCGAACACGTTGCGGACGAGGAACTCGACCTTCTCCGGCGGGAGGTCGGGGAGCTGGGCGAGGAGGCCGGCGAAGGCCTCCTGTTTCTCCTCGAGTTCGTCGCGCAGCTGGGCGTAGTGGCGCTCGTGGAGGCCCGCCTGCTCGTCGAGCTGCTCGACGAACTTCCGGATGGTGTCCACGTCGACCACCTCGCCGTCCGACGAGACGAACGCCGACCGCTCCTGCTCGCTCAGCGCGGCGGCCTTCTCCTCGCTCGTGTGGCCGGCGTCGACGAACTCCTTCTCCCGCGGGTCACCCATCCGTCTGGCCCCCGTCGGTGGCCGGCGTCGGGCGCGACCGTGCCGCGGAGACGGCCTTCGCGGCCGCGGAGCCGGCCATGCTGATGCTGTCCTCGAGGTCCTTCGGCCCGGCCGCGGCGCCCGCGACGTAGATGCCCTCGCGGGACGTCTCGACGGTGTCCAGCGGGCCGCTCGTGGTCTCGATGAAGCCGTGGTCCTCCAGGGGCAGGTCGAGCTGGTCGGCGACCTCGAGCGAGCCCGTCGAGGGCTCCATGCCCACCGACAGGACGACGACGTCCATGGGGATCTCGTAGGGGCGGCCCATGGTCGTGTCCTCGCCCTTGACGACCACCTGGTCGCCCTGCTGGGTGATCTCCGTCGCGATGCCGCGGACGAACCGGACGTTGTGCTCCTCCTGGGCCTTCCAGTAGAGCTCGTCCTCCCAGAAGCCGTACATCCGCATGTCGATGTAGAAGATGATCACGTTGGCGTCGGGGTGTTCCTCCTTGACCTCGATGGCCTCCTTCGTGGCGATGCCACAGCAGACCTTCGAGCACCACTGGTTGCCGATCTGGCGGTCCCGCGAGCCGACACACTGGATGAAACAGACGCTCTCGGGGTCCTCGCCGGTCGAGGGTCGCTCGAAGGAGCCGTCCTTGAGCATCTCCTCGGCGTCGGGGAGGGTGATCACGTCGTCGAACTCGGCGTAGCCGTACTGCTGGGTCTCCTCGGAGGGGTCGAAGTGGTCGAAGCCCGTCGCGACGATGACGGAGTCGACGTCCAGCTCGTCGGTGCCCTCGCCGTTCTCGACGGTCAGCGTGAAGTCGCCCGCCTCGCCGGCGGCCTCCGTGACGCGGGAGCCGGTCCGGACGTCGATGTTCTCGTGGGTCTCGAACTCCTCGATCATGGGCGCCATCGCCTCGTCCGTGTCCCGGAGGTCGGGCGTGAGCGCCGCGTAGTTCGCCTCGTCGGGCATGCCGCCCGCGACGTCGCGTTTCTCGATGACGATTGCTTCGGCACCCAGGTCGCCTGCGGTGATGGCGGCCTCCATGCCGGCCGGGCCTGCGCCGATGATCGCGATGCGTTCGTCAGTCATGTTGGTAGTCTGATTTGGGTGGTCGGTGGGTCGGTCGTCGGCCGGTGCTGCGTTCCATCCTCACACGTCGTCCCAGGTCACGAACTCCTTCTCGCCCTCCTCGATGGCGTCGACCTCGGCCTCGAACTCGGCCCAGGCCTCCTCGTGGTCGATCCCCATCTTCTCGAGCAACGGCCGGTAGTCGGTGTTGTGCCAGTGCAGCTGGCAGACCTTGTAGGGGTGGGCCCCCATCGCGAGGGCCGCGAACTGGGCCTCGGACATGACCGGCACGCCCACGTTGCGGTCGTGGACCTCGCCGGTCACGTACTGGCTCTGGTCGAGCGTCGTGACACAGCCCGTGTCGTGGGTGATCGTCACGTCGGGGTCGGCCTCCTCCTTCATGCGCTCGATCTTGCGCTGGGTGGCAAAGGACCGCGTGTAGTCCCGCTCGACGAGGATGTGCCGGAAGCCAAAGCCACAGCAGTCGTACCACGTCGAGTAGTCCTCCACGTTCGTGCCCAGCTCCTCGAGCAGCGTGGTCACGATGGCCGTCCGGTTGCCGCCGTAGACGTCGGGGTCGTAGATCGCGTCGTCCTCGACGATCTTGTAGTAGTGACACGCGGGGTGCACGCAGGCGGTCACGTCGCTCAGGTCGTACTCGAGGTTGTCCGCGATGTCCTCCCGGACGGCGTGGGTCCACTCGCTGTAGTGGACGATCTCCTCGGGCATGACGAGGTCGTGCCCGAGCTTGTGCATGATGTCCCGGACCTGGTCGCGGGTCTCCTTGTGGTGGATGACCTGCTCGCGGACCTCCTTGTAGTGCCCGTAGCTGGTCCCGCAGTGGATCAGCGGGTAGTGGCCGTCCTGTTTGGCCTGGCCGAAGTTCCGCAGGGCCACGCCGGCCTGGGCCGCCTCGTTGGAGGTGGCGCTCGCGTAGTAGTTCCAGCCCGTACAGGAGGTCTGGTCCTCGGGGTCGTAGTAGTCATACCCCAGCTCCCGGAACAGCCAGAAGATCGACGTCGAGTAGCCGGGGATGTGGCCACACTGCCCGCAGGACTTGTGGTGCCAGAGCCCCTCCAGCGGGATCTTCTTCGTGTGGCCGTCCTTGCGCTCGACCTCGACGTAGGGCTCGGGGACGTCCAGCACCTCGATCTCGCCGTTCGCCTCGAGCTCCCGGAGCTCGTGTCTGATGTCCTCTTGCTGTCGTTTCTCCTTCTGGGTTCGTGGCTCCTGTGACTGTGCCATGTTAGTCCTCCTCCGCCCAGCCGCCCTCCTCCATTTTTTCCTCCATCATGTCCGTGAGGATCATGTGGATGCCCGGGTCGATCTCCTCGAGCATGTCCAGCACGTCCGTCTCGTGCCAGATCATGAACATCTCGGCGATGGTCCGGTCCGAGACCGTCCAGGCCGTGTCCGTGGTGTGGAGCGTCTCCGGCGGGATGGCCTTCCGCCACTCGTCCATGTGTTCTGACTCCTCGCGGGCCGAGGGCCCCCAGTCGGGGAAGGCCTCGGGCTGGATCATGTCCGGCGAGACCTGCGTCCCGGTGGACATGATCTTGTAGATGACCCGCTCGTAGCCCTCCAGGGCCTCCTCGGCGCTGTCGAGGTTCTCCGTGACGGCCACCTCCCGCATGATGGTGATCAAGCCGCCCGGCGAGTTCTCGCGCGGACAGCGGTTGCACGAGAAACACTGCGAGCAGTCCCAGGCGTCCTCGTTCAGTTGCTCGAAGAAGAGGTCGACGTCCTCGCGCCCGACCGCCTGGGCGATCCGGCGGGGACTGAAGTCATAGAAGCGCGCCGAGGGACAGGCCGCCACGCAGATGCCACACTCGTAGCACCCGTACATGAAGTCCTCGTGGCGGATGTCCTCGGTGACCTTCTCGAAGATCTCCTCCTTTTCCTCCTGGGACCAGTCGTCGTAGTCCGTCGCGAACATCTTGCCCGCCTCCTTGCGGGCGTCCATCGCCGACGGGGTCCGCTCGACCTCGTTGACGCGGTTTCGCTCCGTCCGTGGGAGTTTGTTGGCCTCCGACATCGACTCACTCCGTGTGCATGGTTCGCATATCGCGGTGCACAGGGCCCACAATACTATATCTTATCCAGGCTCGTTGACACGATTGCCGGGGCGATCCCCGTCGCTGACGGGCCCCTCCTGCGGCCAACGCCCGGGGCCGATCTCCCACCCGGAAACCCAACATTCCGGGCGTAGCAGCCCGCTATCGCAACGTTCTGTCCCTGGCTTCGTTGCATGCGTCGGGCCGTCTCGCCCCCGTCGGGCGCCCGCTCGGCCCGCCGGGCGGGGTCCGACCCCGTTCCTGGGAATATTGATCAATTCCCACACCACCTTCGCGGGCAGCGTCGGGGTCACCTGTCGCCTCGCCTGGATTATTCGCCAATGCAGTCGGTCACCCGGAGGCGGGCGGTGATCGCCGACAAACCTTTTTACCCTGTATTGTGCAATCTGCGAACATGGTTCGGGCACGGTTTCTCGACTTCGGGACGACCGACGCACTCACCAGCCAGGCCTGCTATCACGGGCTCGCCCGCGCGATGGCCCCCGAGGACGACCCGGTCCTCGACGTGGTCCGGCCCGCGGAGCAGTACGTCTGCATCGGGGCCCACCAGGAGCTCGAGAAGGAGGTCGACGTGGCCTTCGCCGAGTCGGCCGGACTGCCGCTCTACCGCCGGCACGTCGGCGGCGGGACGGTCCTGCTGGACGACGGCCAGCTCTTCTGGCACTTCGTCCTGCCGTCGGCGGCCGTCGCGGGCGTCCCCGTCGACGACCTCTTCGAGCGGTTCACCCGCCCGGCGATCGACGCCTACCGGGCCCTCGGGATCGACGCCCAGTACGCGCCCGTGAACGACATCGTCGCCAACGGGAAGAAGATCGGCGGGACGGGCGCCGGCCAGATCGGCGACGCGACCGTCGTCGTGGGCTCGTTCATGCTCGAGTTCGACGTCGAGACGATGGCCGAGGTGGTCACCGCCCCCTCGGAGAAGTTCGCCGACAAGATGTTCGAGACCCTCCAGGCGAACATGACCACGATCAAGCAGGAGCTCGGGGAGGTCCCGCCCGAGGCCGAGATCATCGGCGCCTTCCGCGAGGCGATCGAGGACCGCCTCGACTGGGACCTCCGGGACGACGACCCGACGCCCGCCGAGGAGGCGGCCATCGACGCCGCTCGCGAGGAGCTCGAGGACGAGGCCTGGCTCCACCGGAAGGGACTCAGCGCCGGCCGCGAGGGGACCAAGATCAAGGAGGGCACCCACGTCGGGGAGGGCCGCCACAAGGCCGAGGGCGGCCTGCTCCGCGCGACGGTGGTCGCCGCCGACGGCACGCTTTCGGACCTCGTGCTCTCCGGGGACGTCCAGGTGCTCCCCGAGTCCGGGCTGGCGGACCTCGCGGCCGACCTGACGGGCCAGCCACTCGAGGCGGCGGCGATCCGCGCGGCGGCGGCCGACAGCATCGACGAGCGCTCGATCCAGCTGCCCGGCGTCAGTCCCGATGACGTCGCGACGGCCGTCATGGCCGGCGTCGGCGGCAGCTAGTGGGTCCAGCCGCCCGAGGCCTCGTCCAGGTCGGTCTGGAAGACGACGTTGAACAGGTTGTAGCCCCGCATCACGTTCACGAAGTGGACGAGCTGGACCAGGTCCTGGGTCGTCAGCCCCCGATCCAGGAGGGCCTCGACGTCCGCGTCAGTGACGGCGTGGGGATCCTCGTTGATCTGGAGGGCGAACTCGACCAGGGCGGCCCGCCGGGGGGCGAAGTTCGCGTCCCGCCAGTCGCCCTGGAGGGCCTCGACGTCGGCCCGGTCGACGCCGCTGCGCTGCTCCAGCTGCATCGCGTGGTAGTGAAAGCAGTACTCGCAGTCGTTCTCGTCGGCGAGGAGCAGCGCGATCGTCTCGAGCAGCGTCGGATCGAGGTCGCCGGCGAGCATCACCCGCCGGTTGAGGTCGAGCAGGCTCCGCAACAGCAGGGGAAAGTGGGCCTCGAGTTCGTGCTGGTTGGGGACGAACCCGTGGATCTCGGCGATCTCCGCCAGTAGCTCCCGGTCGCGCTCGGAGAGGGCGTCGTCGTCGGGCGGGTCGATCCTGGCCATGGGGCGGCGTCACCCCCCGTCGTCGAGCCCGTCGGCGATCCTCTCGGCGAAGCGGTCGGTCACGTCGTCGACGACGCCCAGGAAGCCCGCCGTCAGGACGGTCGGCTGGACGGCGTCGCCCTCGACGCTGCGCTCCAGCAGGCCCACCTGCACGAGGTCGTTCACCCGCTCGCTCAGCGTCGCCCGCGTGATGCCGAGGTCGCCCTCGAGTTCCTCGAGCGTGACCGAGGACTCCGTGTAGGCCGTCCGGACGATCCAGTGGTTGATCGGATCGGCCCCCCGCCGGATGGCCCGGAGGGTGAACTCCCTGGCGGCCTGTTCGCGCTCGCCCTCGTCCTCGAGGAGTTGCTCGGCCCACGTCATCGCTCGGGGCCCCGCCGGTCGCCCGACCCGCGTCCCTCCATCCACCCGAGGTCCTCGTCGGCACCCGGCGCGTCCCAGAGGAAGGCGTTGCGCCGTTCCATGGACTTGACGATGTCCTGGAAGCGGTGGAAGAGCCCCTCGGCCATCTGGGCGTGGCGGGTCTCGGCGGAGACCGGTTCGCTCTCGAACGGACTGTCCTCGGCTCCCTCGTCCATTGGGTGTGGTACAGAGAGCCAGGGGTGAAAAACGGTCCGCTTTCCCGCCGGCCGGGGCCGCCGTATTGTGCGGCCACCCCAAGTTCGTCGCGCGCGTCGTGCGCGAAACGAACGTTTCCACGGCCGAACCACCCGTTCGGCCGGCACTGGTCCGGTGCGGTGTGCACACACGAAGCATAGCTTTTTATAGGAACGCCATGATGTGATCGACGTACACCAGTCGGACGCGGGTCCGACACCGTTACCCATGAGCACGGAATATTCGGCCAACGAAACGCTGGACGTAAAGGGCCTCTCCTGTCCCATGCCGGTCGTCAAGGCGAAGGAGGCGTTCGACAACCTCGAGCCGGACGACGTCATGGAGGTCGTCGCGACCGACCCCGGCAGCATCGCCGACTTCGAGGCCTGGGAGAACCGGGTCGACGGCGTCGAGTTGCTCGACCAGGAGGAGCGGGAGGAGGGCGGCGAATCGGTCTACTACCACTGGGTGAAAAAGACCGAGTGACCCATGAGCACTGACACACCATCGGGCGAGGCGGAGGCCGACGGGGACGTCGGCGGCCCCTCGGTCGAGGAACGGATCGACGAACTCGAGGCGGAACTGGCGGACCTCCGCTCGGAGACGGTCAACGACCCCAAGCGGATGACCATCATCGCCACGAAGGGCACGCTGGACATGGCCTATCCGCCGCTCATCCTCGGGAGCACCGCGTCGGCGTTCGGCTGGGACGTCACGATCTTCCACACCTTCTGGGGCCTTGACATCCTCCACAAGGACAAGACGGACGACCTCAAGCTGAGCGCCGTCGGCAACCCGAACATGCCGGTCCCGAACGTGCTGGCCGCACTCCCCGGCATGGACGCGATGGCGACGAAGATGATGGAAAAGAAGATCGCCGACAACGACACGGCGACGATCGGCGAACTCATCGACACCTGCCTCCAGACGGGCGTCGAGCTGCAGGCCTGCCAGATGACCCAGGAGCTGATGGACTACGAGGAGGACGACTTCTTCGACGGCGTCACGACCGGCGTGGGTGCGGCGACGGCCATCGACGACATGGCCGACGCCGACATCCAGCTGATGATCTAGGCCGGCTCAGACCTTGACTTCGGCGGGGCGCTCGATCTTCTCGTCGTACTTCGTGCGGAACTCCTGGATCAGCTGCCCCATCTCCGCGTACCAGTCGTTGAGGGTCCGCTGGAGTTCGTCGGCGATCTCGTCCGGGTCGGCGGGATAGAAGACGTGGTAGTAGCCGCCGTCCTCGTAGTTGATCTGCTCCTTCCGGATGAGGCCGGCGTCCTGCAGGCGCTGGACCGACCGGTAGGCCGTCGATCGCTCGCGGTCGACGGCGTCGGCGAGGTCGTCCACGGTGAGGGGCTCGTCGCTCTCGGCGACGACGCCGAAGCACTCGCGATCCAGGTCTTTGAGCCCGTGCACGCAGTCCAGCAGGCTCTCACATTCCAGGTCCTGTCTGAGGTATTCGGTGATCGAGTCGACCATCTGACTGTCACGTTCTGGGGACGGGATGCTAATAAAAGCTACAGTCGCTCCGCCGGGGTGGCTCACTCCCCGGTCTCGATCGGCGCGCCGATCAGGTTGCCCCACTCGGTCCAGGAGCCGTCGTAGTTGCGGACGTCCTCGTGGCCCAGGAGGTACGTCAGGACGAACCAGGTGTGGGAGGACCGCTCGCCGATCCGGCAGTAGGTCACCACGGGCTCGGCGGGGTCGATCCCCGTCTCCCGTTCGTAGATCGCCCGGAGTTCCTCGAGGGACTTGAACGTCCCGTCCTCCTCGACGGCCGACGCCCAGGGGACGTTGGTCGCGCCGGGAATGTGGCCGCCCCGCTGGGCGGTCTCGTCCATCTCGGGCGGGGCGATGACCTCGCCGGTGAACTCCTCGGGGGAGCGGACGTCGATCATGGGCACGTCGCCGGACTCGACGATGGCCTCGACGTCCGGCCGGTAGGCCCGGATGGACTCGTCGGGCTCGGCCCCGGCGTAGGTCTGGGGCTCGACCGCGGGGTCGGCCTGCGTGAAGGCACCGTCCTCGAGGGCCCACTTCTTGCGGCCGCCGTTCATCAACAGGACGTCCTCGTGGCCCATGTACTCGAGCTGCCAGAACGCGTAGGCGGCGAACCAGTTGTTGTTGTCGCCGTAGAGGACGACGGTCGTGTCCTCGTGGATGCCCGACTCGCCGAGCAGGCGCTCGAAGTCGGCCGGCGACGCGAGGTCCCGGCGCCGGCCGTCACAGAGGTCCGTCTCCCAGTTCCACCCGACTGCGCCGGGGATGTGGTTCATGGCGTAGGAGGAGGTGTCGAGGTCGACCTCGACGGCCCGGACGTCCGGCGCCGGGTCCCTGATCTCGTCGAGTCGCTCGCGCACCCAGTCCGTGCTCACGAGGACGTCGCAGTCGGGATGTGCGGCCATGGCAACGTGTGCAGCGAAGGGCTACAAAAAACTACGCCCGCTCACCCGCCGGCTTGCTCCTCGAGCGCGGGCAGCAGGTCGAAGAGGTCGCCGACGATGCCGTAGTCGGCGTAGTCGAAGATCGGCGCCTCCTCGTCGGTGTTGATGGCGACGATCAGCTCGGAGTCCGTCATGCCCTCGACGTGCTCGGGCGCGCCGCTGATGCCCGCCGCGAGGTACAGGTCCGGGTCGACGGTCTTGCCGGACTTGCCGACCTGGCGGTTCTTGGGCAGCCAGCCGTTGTCCGTGATCGGGCGCGAGCTGGCCAGCGCCGCGTCGAGCGCGTCGGCGGTCTCCTCGGCCAGCGGGATGTTGTCCTCCTCGTCGATGCCCCGACCGACCGCGAGCAGCCGGTCGGCCCGCGTGATGTCGACGTCGCCGGCCTCGGGCTCGTTGAGCTGCTGGAACGCGACGCCGTCGGGGCCGACGTCGACGGCCAGGTCCTCGCGATCCGGCGTGCCCTCGGCCCGGCCGGCGTCGGCGTCGAAGGCCCCCGCGGCGACCGCGAGGATGCCCGCCCCGCCCTCGAGGGCGGAGTCGACGTTCATCTTCCCGCCGTAGAGCTGGCTGGTCGCGACGACGTCGCCGTCCTCGACCGCGACGTCGGCGACGTAGGACACGAGCGGCGTCCCCGTCGCGTCGGCCACGGCCGGCGCGACGTCCATCCCGATCGAGGTGACCGAGCTCAGCGTGAGTCGCGGCTCCTTCGCTGCCAGGATCCCCTCGACGGCGTCGGCGTAGGCCATCGGGTTGAACTGCGCGAGGGCGTCGTCCTCGACGGCGAGGACCCGGTCGGCCACGCCGAGTTCGCCGGTGAAGGCCTCGACGTCCGCGCCCAGCACGACCGCGACCAGTTCCTCGCCCAGGTCGTCCGCGAGCCGGCGGCCCGCGTCGAGCATCTCGTAGCTGATGTCGTCAAGCGCCTCGTCGCTCTGGTGTTCGGTGACGGCGTAGATTCCCGACATGGTCACACCCGGATCCCGTGGTCCTCGAGCACCTCGATGACCTCGCCCGCGGCCTCCTCGGCCGAGCCGTCGATCATCTCCGCGCGCTCGCCAGTCTCGGGCTCCTGGAGGCCCACGACCGACGTCGCGGGCGTCACGCTACCGCCGAGGTCTTCGGCGTCGACCGCCTCGATGTCGGCATCCCGCATCGCGTTGCGGATCTGCCGGATGGTCACGTAGCGCGGCGGCTCCCTGGCGGCCTGGATTCCCAGGACGGCGGGGAGCTCGACGGCGTAGTCCGCCGTGACGCCGCCGCCGAACTCCTTCTCGACCGCCGCGGTGTCGCCGTCGACGGCGACGCTCGTGATCACCGTGAGGTGGGGCAGGTCGAGCGCGCTCGCGAGCCGGCCCGCGAGCTGCCCGTCGCGGTCCTCGGCGGACTGGACGCCGGTGAAGACGGCGTCGAAGTCCTCCTCGGCGAGGAAGCCGGCGAGCAGCGCGGCCGCCTCGCTGGCGGGCGCGCCCGGCGAGACGCCGGTGATCGACACCAGCCGGTCCGCCCCCTTGGCGGCGGCGCGGTGGAGCACCTCCTCGACGTCCCCGAGGCCGTCGTCGAGGGCGACGACGGTGACGCTCGCGTCCTCGCGCTCCTCGCCGATGAGCAGCGCCTCCTCGAGGGCGTGGTCGGCGAACTCGTTGCTGACGAACTCGATCCAGTCGCGGTCGATGTCGGTCCCGTCCGGCCCCGGGTCCAGCTCCTCCACTGGATCGGGTACCAGTCTGACCGGTACGACGATGTCCATTCGGGTCACCCGTGCGCGTCTGTAACCTCCACCACCATGAATATAACTGAAAATTGCACAATATTCTAGGAACAGCCGGCGCTGGCGATCACCGACCGGATGGGGCCGGATCGGCGTCAGTCCGCGAGCGTCGACCCCTCGAGGTGCTCGCACTCCTCGAGCTGGTCGTGGTTCTCGATGACCTCGCGGTAGGCCTCGACGGCCGCCTCGCCCTCGACGGTGGACTCGAGGTCGGCCTCCAGGTTGTCGGGCTCGACCTTGACGATCCAGCCCTCGCCGTAGGGGTCCATGTTGATCATCTCGGCGTCGTCGTCGACGGCCTCGTTGGCCTCGACGACCTCGCCGCCGACCGGCGTCTTCACCGGGCCGACGTACTTGCTCGACTCGACGGTCGCGACGCTGTCGCCCTTCTCGACGGCCGTCCCCGCGCCCTTGAGGTGGGCGTGGAGGAACCGCTTCGCGAGGCTCTGGGCGACGTCGGTCATGCCGATCGTCACCGTGCCGTCGTCGACTTTCGCCCAGACGTGCTCCTCGACGTCCAGGTGCCTGTCCGTGGGAATGACGCAGTTGTTGACGGTTTCGCTCATGGTCAGAAGTACATCGTCATGTCGGCGTCGATCGCCAGGTCGATCACGCTCGCCGCGCCGATGATCTCCCCCTCCTCGATGATGTCCTCCTCCCCGAGGTCGAAGAGGTCCATGCTCTGGTGGCAGACCGTCAGGTCGACGCCCGAATCGACCGCGCGGTCGATCATCGTCCTGAGGGTCACGTCGCTCTCGGGGTCGAGTTGGACGTCCTCGGCGGCGCCCTTGGCCACCTGGGAGGTGCCGTCCATCGTGAACCACATCGTGGTGTCGATGTCCATGGCCTCCGCGGTCATGGCGTAGAACAGCGGCGCGTAGGTTCGGTTCGGTTGCTCGATGCCGTGGGTTTGCAGTATCAGTGCGGTTCTATCGTCTGTCATGGTTCCGGTCGTGAGCCGCCCGTCCGCCTCAATTGTCCAGCGACGGGTATATAAAACTCACCGCTGCCCCGATCGATCCCGGCGCGGTCTCGCGATTCCGGGGCGGGCTGTAATGGGAAAATAGCACAACACTTAACCCGATGGTTCTACTCTGAATTGCGTAACCACCGGGGTGACTACTATCACCAACTTCGGGTTCGTCATCGACAATCGGCGGTGTATCGGGTGTCACGCCTGTACGGTCGCGTGCAAAGCCGAGCACGACGATCCGATCGGCGTGAACAAGACCTGGGTGAAGTACATCGAGAAGGGGGAGTTCCCCGACAACACCCGGAAGTTCTCGGTCATGCGGTGCAACCACTGCGACGACTCGCCCTGCACGGACGTCTGCCCGGTGACGGCCCTCTGGGAGCGCGAGGACGGGATCGTCGACTTCGATCCCGATCGGTGTATCGGCTGCAAGGCCTGCATGCAGGGGTGTCCCTACGACGCCCTCTACATCGATCCGAGCACCGACACCGCGGCGAAGTGCAACTACTGCTCCCACCGGGTCGACTCGGGCCGCGAGCCCGCCTGCGTGACGGTCTGTCCGGAGGACGCCATCATCGCGGGCGACATGGAGAACCCCGACACGGAGCTCGCCAAGACGATCTCGAGCGAGGAGGTCCAGGCCCGCAAGCCCGAGAAGGGCACGGAGCCGAACCTCTTCTACGTCGACGGCGACGAGGCCTCGACGACGCCCGGGACCACCGCGCGCGAGGAACACTACATGTGGTCGGACGCCCCCGGCCAGGTGGAAACCCACGGCGCGGCCCGGGAGGACTTCGACTTACAGCGGGCCGCCGAATCGCTGGCGGCCTCGGACGTCTCGCTGGGCGACGAGGAGGCCCGCGCCGACGGCGGGTGTGCCTGCGGCGGTGACTGTGGCTGTGGCGACGGGAAAGTGGCCTCGGACGGCGGCTACGCGACCGACGCCGGGACCACGTCCGACAACTCCGCGGGCCGGACCGAGCGCGCGTACGAACTCCTCAACGAGGAGGCAAAGCGGGTCTACGACATCGGCGAGAGCCACTACCAGTCCTGGGGCTGGGAGGTCTACTCCTACACCTGGACGAAGGCGCTCTCGGCGGGCGCGGTCATGCTCCCGGCGCTGCTGATGCTGACCGGGCTGGTGCCGGCGGACCCGTCGCTCCTGGGAATCGGCGCCCTCGTCGGCGCCGCCTTCCTGGGCATCACGACCGTGCTGCTGGTCGCCGACCTCGAGCAGCCCACCCGCTTCCACTGGGTGTTGCTCCGGCCGAACTGGAACTCCTGGCTGGTGAAAGGGGCCTACATCATCTCGGCCTACGGGGCCTTCCTCGGGCTGGTCGTGCTCGGCTGGCTGCTGGGCGTCGACGCGATCGTCAACCCGGTCGTGCTCGCCGTCGGGGCGGTCCTGGCCGCGGGGACGGCGGTCTACACCGCGTTCCTCTTCAGCCAGTCCAAGGGGCGGGACCTCTGGCAGAGCCCCGCGATGCCCCTGCACATGTTCACGCAGGCGGTCATCGCCGGCTCGGCCGTGACCGCCGCGCTGGGCCTGGCC
>Ga0207797_1001636_pt1 | contig 16124 bp, 19 predicted proteins | sample PRCRCaboRojoPR_6_FD_187275 | JGI IMG/M metagenome (GOLD analysis project Ga0207797, IMG submission 187275) | Marine sediment microbial community from Cabo Rojo, Puerto Rico - PR CR 10% Liquid 1 (SPAdes) | ecosystem: Environmental > Aquatic > Marine > Coastal > Sediment | place: Cabo Rojo, Puerto...
GGTACTGGCGAAAGGGCAAGAAGATCTATGAACAAGAACATTGAGTACACGGACGAACCTATGGGCAAGGTTAGACGAGTTGATGACTTCCTTCCTTCGCCGAAGGAGCTAGCCCTAAAGGACGACACGATCAAGATAACCATCTCGCTCACAAAGCGAAGCGTTGACTTCTTTAAGAAAGAAGCAGCACTACATGACACTCAATACCAGAGGATGATCCGCAATCTTCTGGACGAGTATGCAGTTCATCACAAATAGAGGGGCTATAACACTAAGATTTAGCGGATTGCGATAGGCTTAGCCTCCAGATCGCCCGCAATTCCGCTACAGCCGCTTGTTCGCGGTCTATCTCCTTTCCTTCATATACTTCTCAAGATCCCTGTAGTAATTCTCGTGAGGTCCTATCATCACGAGCTGGAGAAGATCCTCGCCTCTAAATCTATAGGCCAAGAGACATTGAACTGCATTGATCTTGAACTTGTGAACGGGTACACCCTTCAAGACACCCCGTTTCTCTTGGTCTATCTCAGGGTTCTCGATGATCTGCCGAACTTGATTGTCTAGTTCTTGTTTCTCTTGCTTCCTGAATTTCTTGATACGCTTCCTGAAGGACCTTGATTGGACTACCCTCAAAACGATCTATCCAAACTCATATTCGGTAGATTCGCCGCGATCCAGTTCTTCTAACCCAATGAGTATGTCTTTGATTAGACTGAAGGTAAGATTGGGATTCTCTTCCGCACACTTGCCTATCTTCGCCCAGTACTCTATCTGGCCTGTGGCAGATCTGTGCTCCACAGCGCTCATTAGCTTTGCCTCACGCATGAGCTCTTCCGAAATCCTTACAGCACTAGACATCCTAGCACCTCCATTTCTCTGTTGCATATATTGAACAATGTATAGCAATATGCAACATCTGGAGCTGCCTTTCTATTTACGAAGAACTGCATCAACCATCCACGACCTGATCTGATTAACTCAGGATAGTCGCGATGGTAATGCAGAGCGTTCACCGATAAGATTGACGCCCGTACCATGCCGTACGATATAACGTACGGAAGGTGGTGCAAGATGACCAACATGACTGCAACAGAAGCCCGCAAGCGACTCTATAAGCTTCTCGATGAGGTCGCTGAGTCCCATGAGCCTGTACAAATAGCAGGAAAAAGGAACTCTGCGGTTCTTATAAGTGAAGATGACTGGAGAGCAATCCAGGAGACCCTCTATCTTACGAGTATTCCTGGCATGAGAGAGTCAATCAAGAAAGGCATGGAGACGCCAGTCGAAGAATACGAGGAGGAACTTGACTGGTGAGTTGGCGAATTGCCTATACAAGACAAGCCCAGAAGGATGCAAAGGAGTTGGCAAGCTCAGGCCTGAAAGATAAGGCAGAAGAGATATTGGAGATAATCAAGAAAGACCCATTCAGAACGCCTCCCCCTTTTGAGAAACTCATCGGAGATCTCGCAGGCGCTTGTTCCAGGCGGATTAACATCCAGCACAGGCTAGTGTATCAAGTACTGGAAGAGGAGCATACGGTAAAGGTTCTACGAATGTGGACTCACTATGGATAGAGGGTGAACAACTGCTAAACCAGCCGCGGGTAGCTGGGCGTGCTGGAGTAGTCCCGCGCTGGTTATGCGGAGCGTCATGCCAAGAAGGGAAACTTGACTTATAACGTTATGCGTTATAGCTATTGATCATGATACATAGTTTCGAGTGCCGAGAAACGGAAAGGCTATTCAATAGGGAAAGAACGAAGAAGTTGCCCGAGCAGGTGCATAGAAAGGCCTTCAGGAAATTACGGATGTTGCATAGAAGTAGTGTATTGAAGGATCTGAGGATACCTCCAGGGAATAGACTGGAGGCGCTAAAGGGCAGAAGGAAAGGCCAATACAGCATTAGGATTAGCGATCAATGGCGGATCTGTCTTACTTGGAAGAACGCTGACGCCATTGGAGTAGAGATCGTTGACTATCACTAGGGGGAGAAATTGAAGGATATAGCTCCTCTGCATCCCGGAGAAGTACTTCTTGAAGAATTCATGAAGCCTCTTGGCATAAGTCAGAATCGGCTAGGACGAGAACTTGGCGTATCGCCTCGCCGAATCAATGAGATAGTAAATGGGAAAAGGCGGATCACTGCAGATACTGCTCTTCGCCTAAGCGCATACTTCGGCAATAGCGCAAGCTTCTGGCTTGGCCTTCAGATGGACTACGACTTGGATACAGCAGTGGATGAACACGGCAAGGAGATAGAGCAAGAAGTACATCATTGCACTGCCCTACAATAGCAGGGATGGCAATAGAATAGAGCTGAGCGGCCGATACAGTTGATGGCTCGGCAGTTCATTATAGACGTTGGGCGCAACAGAACCATACTAGGGAGAAAGCGCTTGCCAGAGAAGGACGTTCACTTCAAGCGCATCACAGCTGCGACCGTGCTGGACGTGTGCCGTTTGAGCGAGACGCTGACGAAGGCGCAGCGCGAGATGGTGTCGGACAATGCCGTGTCTCTCGCGCAGGCTGCCTTCTCGGATGCCGCTTGGGTGCGTGCTATCTATTCCGGAGACGATCTGGTGGGCTTCATCATGCTCCACTTCGGCTCCGACTATGAGGACGGCATAGACTGTCCAGGTGTCTTTCTCTGGCGGATGATGATAGCCGGTCCGCACCAAGGGAAGGGGTTGGGCCGTCTGGCCATGGACAGGCTTCTCGCCCAGCTCCGTTCGCAGGGCTACCGAGAGCTCTACACCAGCTGTGGTACAGGCCCAGCGAGTCCGGCAGGCTTCTACGAGCGCTTCGGCTTCGTTCCGACCGGGGATAGCTACGGTGATCAACCTGAGTATGTGTTGCGCCTTGACGAGGAGAGGCAGTCTGACTGATTGAGTTCAGTGCGCCTAACTAGCGCATGCAGCCGACATCCGGTTCAGTCACTCGCGCTGCATTCGGCCTCGGGCCGGCAGCGCTCGCGCCATCGCCGGCTGCGGCTTATGTGCGGTTCGTTGTGCATATGAAGGCAAGCGCTCGAGCGTGTAGCACAAACGTGCTACACGTTAAGAACCCTGAGATACTGGCTGTCGGAAGAGAAGAGGGCTGCAACGAGTTCCAGCAAGGCCATGCACCAGGACGGGAGTTCGGCTACGCCATTCCGGTCCGTGATAGTCACGCCAGGGGAAGCATACACGCACAAGCGAGCAGTCGAGCATGAGTAGTCGCATGGATCGAAGGCGATTCGCGCGAGAGGTGTGCTTGCCTCACCTGATCACCCTCGAGCGATTTCGGGATCATCTCGACCTGCTGTCCTTCATGCTCGTCGGCTCTGTTGCCACGGGGCAAGATGATCAGAACTCCGATGTGGATATAGCCGTAGTGTGTGAGAGGGGAGTTTACGACTCCATTTCAGGAAGCACAGACTGGGACCAGGGCAGACCTACAGAGCAGCAGCTGGATGGCGTACAGCTCCAGTACTACGGCATATCGTTCGAGCAGATCGAGAAGAGGTTGTCGGAGCTGGACGATGCCTATCTGTATGTGTACAGCAACGCGATAGCGCTCAGAGATCCGAACGGGCAGTACTTTGGGCGACTGAAGCCGCTTCTCGCAGGCAGTCCCGGCGTGAGAAAGAGCCGGATTGAAGGCAAGCTGGACATGCTGATCCGCAGAGCGCATGCGATGAGGCAGGCGATCGAGACTGGAGACATCATCTCCATTGCCCAAGTGTGTCTTGAGTTACTGCGGCGTAGTCTAGAGCTTGTTGCGCTGCTGGACAGGATCGAGTTCGACCCACGGAAGAGGTTGTTCATGACGGCACTTCGAGGCGAGCTGGGGCGGGAGCTCGAGTCGGCCTTTCGAAGGCTTGTCTCTTCGCTTGGCGAGTTGGGAGACTTTCATGACTACGCTGACCTCGCGCGTTTCAGCTATCCATCGCAACTAGATGTGCTCATCGCAGTATTGAGCGATCAGGCACGATGCCAGAGCTTCCAAGTGGGACTACAAAGTCCCGATCTGAGGCAGGCGTAGACGACGATAGTACCGAATCTGAGCCAGGAAGCCTGCTGCTACACGCCGCCTGACTAGCGAACGCACCCGGCATTCTGCTCGGTCACTCGTGTAGTATTTGGCCTGACGGCCTGTAGCGCTCACGCCATCGCCGACCGATGGCTGCCGAGATTCAGGTCCCGGATTACCCGGCTGTGGTGGGACCGGATCACCCTCCGGTTGCCTCCACAGCGGCTGCAGACAGGGTTGTATCGCCGGTCTGGACGGATGAATGCCATCACCGTTTCCTGTCCTGTTCGCTGTTTGGTAACCACCACTCGACTCCATGGGAAGTACTTCGATATACTCAGTAGTGACATCGGCGCTCCTCTCTGTGATCTAATTCTCTCTCTAAGAACTAGATACAGATTGGAAGCGCCGGTGTCACACTGTATATGCTTCTCCAATCAACTCACTCTTCCGGAGAAGAACAACATTACGGAAGGGCATGATCTGATAGCTCCAGACGTTTTGCCATATGAGCTGGGAAATGCTCTGAGTTCGCTACTTCGTAGGAGGATTGGCACAACAGATGTGCTTAGAATCTGGGATGTGCTGATGGATGTTCCGGTAGAACCTAAACCGATCGAGATTAGATCCGCTCTGGAGTTGACCAGAGAAAACAAGATATGCTTGCGATGCATATTTCTTGGAGTGTCCCAGGTATTGGAGATGTCCTCTGCTTACGCTGGATAAGAAACTCAGGGTAACGGCAGACGAGAGTAACATGGAGACATTGGAGTACTAGGATGCGCGTGTTCACATATTCCGAAGCAAGGAAGAGACTCGCAGAAGTTCTTGATATGGCCAGGGAGGACGAGGTCATTATCCGAAGAAGGAACGGGGATACATTTTCGCTCACAAGAGTTCAGAAGCAGGCTTCTGTTTTGGATATCGATGGGTTTGAAGTTGATGTCACCACCCAGGAGCTAGTCGCAGCCGTCAGAGAATCAAGGGAAGATAGAGGAGCATGGAAGGGCGCCCGCAGCGGAACTGCTGCCGGTTCTGCAGCCCGGTCGAACGAAACACGCTGAGCCTTGGTGTCAGCCATGGGGGGCATGATGAAGAACGGACTCGTTGCCATGCTGATTGCGGCACTCATTCCGGCAAGCGCTGCAATCGCGTCAGAGGAAGAACTCTTGGGGTGGACCTCCGTCGTTGTTGAATGTGCAAGCGCGGGGGAAGCTGGTGATGTTGAGTGTGAGATCAAGGCCGGAGAGGACGGATGGGAGACATTCGTTATTCAGGCATTCGGCAACACATACAGCCTCGCGCCGGCAGAGCTCGGGAAGCTGGATGGCTTCCCGCTTTCATCCTTGCGGACGAGCCATGAGGCCGGATACGAAGAACTCGGTGGCTACACTGTGCATTTCCGTTTTGATCGGAACTTCTACAACTCGGACAATGTGCTCGTTACCGAGATCATATACGTCTCTGTCACCGAGAACGGTGTCACCGTCTCTGCACCTAGAATGCAGGAGAACTGAGGCCTACAGGCCGTTGATCGCGAGGGCCTACAGGCGAGCCATGAAAGCGGCGTCAGGCCAAGATGAGAGTGACCCAGTTGCCTAGTAATTGTATATATAATGTACGTAAAGAGGCTATATGAAGACTACCGTGCAGAGGTGGGGCAACAGCCTTGCGCCTAGGATTCCAGAGGCCATCTCAGAGGCTTTGGACATCGGTTACGACACCGAAGTAGAGATCCTGGTCAAGGATGGATGTCTGGTTCTCAGCCTAAAGAAGGCCGAGTACTCCCTGAAGGAGATGCTTGCAGAAGTTACGGCCGAAAACATACACCATGAAACAGGTACAGGAGAGCGGCTGGGCGGAGAAGTGCGGTGAGTTCTAAAGCTGCCCCGGTTCGAGGAGATTCGGTCTGGCTCTCAATCGATCCGAAGAGAGGTCTGAGCAGCGAGGATGAAGACCGGCAATGGTCCTATCGCCCGGCAAGTACAAGGCATAGGCGGGCCTTGCCCTGATGTGCCCCGTCACGGAGAGAGAAATGGGCTACCCCTATGAGGTCAGCCTGCCCTCAAAGGGCGGATAATGGTAGTAGTTCTTGCGGACCAGGCAAGGAGCCTGGATCTGCGAGCACGCGAGGCAGAGAAAGTAGAGTGGGCGGGACAGGAGATCCGGCGTGCCATCATCGTTGATGTCGCATATGGTGAGAACCTCCGGGGCTGTGTAGTCCGCGCAGGAATGATGTCCCCATTGGTTTCCGGTTCCATCCATGTTCTCGAGCCAGATAAGTTCGTCCTGCAAGTAGCTGTGGACCGATACGTCGATGTCTCCATCGAGGTCGATATCGCAGGCCGTTGCCCCCCTCACGCTCGATATGGAGGCGATCTGGCTCTCTTCCCAGGTGGTTCCCATGCCGTCCATGTTCTCCCAGAGAGTTACCAGGCCATGCACGTATGAGGTGCCCACCACATCCATGTCACCATCCTGGTCGAAATCCGTACTATCCACGCTTCCGGGGAACTGATACCAGGTGGCGATGATGTGCGCGGTCCAGCCTTCGCCGGAGCCGTTCGGGTTCTCCCACCAGGCTACGTACGAATATTCGTCTGAGACCGCCAGTATATCCAGGTCACCATCATCATCGATGTCCCGGGCCTGGGCCCATCCGGGATTGTACAAGCTTCCGCAGACTATATGCCTGGTCCACTGTGTCCCGGTGCCGTCATTCTCCCACCAGGACAAGTCCTTGTAGGCAAGCGATGCGCCATAGACGTCCATGTGTCCGTCACCATTGAAATCACCCGCATCGAGGTAGGTGACCCCGATGCCGACATCTATGTGCAGCCTGTCCCACTGTTCTCCGGGGGTCTCGGGGCTGAGAAACAGCGAAGCACGGCATCGTTGTAGGCCGAGACCACGATATCATCCCGGCCGTCTTCGTTCATGTCCCCGGCGGTCACCGATCTTGCGTAGTCGAAGTCCTCTACCACTACGCCGTTGTCCCATTCCATCCCGGCGCCGTCCAAGTTCAGGTGATAGTCTATCCTGTCATGCCACCAGTGGGCGGAGGCTACGTCCGTATGGCCATCGCCGTCGAAATCCCCCGTGCATACGTCAATGGGGGAGCCCGTACCGCTAGGGCTTAGCGGATTGCGATTAGGGCAGCCCATTACCAGGCAACAATACCGCTACAGCCGTTTGTTCGGATCTATTATGCCCTTGCTTCTTCTATGTGCTTTGCTATAAGCATTTTGATTAGGGATTGCCTGGGGATGCCCAATCGTCTGGCCTCCTTATCAAGAGAGTGGATCATCCAAATGGGAAAATCAACATTTACTCTCTTCTGTTCTTGTTCTACACGCCGCGACTTGGCGAGTTCTAGATACTTGAGAACATCCTCGCCATCATCGAATTTCTTGTCGAACTCCTTAGCCTTCATAGATCGTCACCTCCTCTTTTCTTGACCGTCGAACCGATATAATCCGAACGCGCCCACTTCTATATGTAATCACTCCTGACCAGTATTTCCCATCTATTCTGCCAATAACCATATATCGTGACTCGTCTTCAGTTCGCGCAGGAATCTCAAAAAGATCTGGATCATCCCATAGCGCTTGAGCCTGCTCGAAATCAATGCCGTGCTTTTCTCTGTTTCCTTTGCTCTTCGTTTCGTCGTATTCGAATTCCATGGTATAGATATTATATCTCAAAGGTATGGGGAGTCAATATCTCTTGTATCCGAACGATTGGATGTAACGTCACCGAGTACTCGGACATCAGGGCTCCCGGCTGTATGCTCCAGTCGGTCTCGGTATCGCAGTAGAGCTCACTGCCAAAAGTCGGTTACGGGACCCGTGGTCCCGGGGCCGCCGAGCCAGTCCGTCTGAGAAGACTCATAGCCGTAGCCCGGGGCCGAGAAAAGCAGAACGGGGAGGAGGACTGCTGCCGGGACTGCCGATGAGAGCTTACAATGCATTTTCCTACACATGCCTGACCCACCCCTCTTCCACAAACGCCCACCGCGAGTAAATCTACACATAGGGTATAGGGACCCGTCCCGACAAAGCCAACACGGACTTTCCGAGCGCACCGGAACGGGAGTCAGACCGTCGACTGCTTCGGCCTGTCTTTTGGACCCCTGCCCGCCGGGACAGTATGCTCTCCGTGGAGCCGAGGGATGGGAAGGAGCGTTCTGCGATGATGTTGGGAGCGGCCTCTATGGAGACTGCGGGTCGTTGCCTGCTGTTCTTGCCGGGCACGTCGGCTGGCTGACAGACGCAATCGCGAAGTTGCGAGGGAGTCCGCAAGACTCAAATGTAGCCCCGGAACGACGCAGACTTCAGACAGGAGAGAAGACCGATCCATTACAGAGACCTGCAGGCATCCGATCTGTCGGGATTGTCCAGCATAGACCGAAGCGACTACTCGAGCACCTGGTGCGAGGTTGAAGGGGGCAGGGTAGTCCTTCGGAAACGCGAGTTCAGGCACGTGGGCTTCTCCAGGTCCCAATGGGATGCAATAGCCGATGAGTGGAAAGAGATGCTTGCCCGCGGGGAGATGCTGCTTGTGGGCGCTTATGACGACACGAGGATGGTGGGGGTGGCGGGGCTGGATATCGGAACCCGCTACGGCCCCGACGGCGGGCTGTACAACTTCGGCCCCATCTGGGTAAGCAGGGAGTACAGGGGCCGTGGAATCGGCAGGCACCTGTTTGAGATGGTCCGTGAGATAGCGCAGCCCATGGACATCGACGGGCTGTACATCAGCGCGACGCCGGTTCCCGGGACAGTGGGCTTCTACAGGAGAATGGGCTGCAGGCTGCTGAGAAGTCCCGACCCCCGGCTGTGTGCGGAGGAGCCCGAGGATATACACATGTACCTGGATCTAGCCCATGGTCCGCCGCCTATGGCAACTGACGGTGGGGTTGGGGCATCTCCGCGTTATTGACAGACTAAAGGAAATGATGGGCGCAGCACACATCCTTGCGTAGCCGGATGGATAGGAGGCAGCCATGAATGCCGCCCTGATACTACTCAAGGTGCTCGTTTCCGCCACATCCGTCACCATTACAGAGCCGGTGGACGGCCAGATCTACGACGGGGACTGGCTGCTGCTGAACGCCCTCGTCGAGAATGGGAACGAGACCCCGGATTCCGTGCGCTACCGGTTGAATGGAGGCGATGCCGTATCGGTCCCCCGGTTGAGCACCGACTGGTTCACATACATGCAGAACGACCTTCATCACGGCTATTCGGAATCTCCGGCGCCCATGGACGATACAGTTCTGTGGACTGCACCGGTAACGGGAACGGACCACGAGTTCCCAACGCCGGTGGTAGTGGACGGCCTGGTCTACTACCCCCAGAACATGGGCGGAGACACCCTTTTCGCGCTTGATGCGGCGACGGGGTCGGTGGAGTGGGTCTTTCCCGGCACCGGCTCCACCGATGATGCGGTGACAGTCAAGGACGGAAAGCTCTATTCCGCAAGCGACTCCATCTACTGCCTGGATGCGCTGGATGGGGACAGAGTCTGGGCCTCGGGGGCCGGAGACTGGACCGGAAGCACTCCTGCGGTGGCCGACGACATGGTCTACTGTGCCCTGGCGGGGACTCCCAGCCAGATAGTCTGCCTGGATGCCACCGACGGCGAGGTCCTGTGGGGTACCCCCGTGAACGCCTATCTGGCAAGCTGCATGACCGTCTGGGAGGGAATGCTGCTGGTCCCCACCTACAACTACAACCCCGAGTACGGCTCGGTATGCGCCTTTGACAGATTCAACGGTGACCCGGTCTGGGAGAACGACGACTACCCGGCGGGCTACTGGGACTCCTCGCCGGTGGTTGTGGATGGCGTGCTCTACATTGGTGGATACGTACAGCAGAGCGGCATCAACGGTCTGGTGCGGGCCATCGATGCCTCCAGCGGGCAGACACTGTGGGAGAAGGACATAGAGTCCAACATCACCGCAACCCCGGCCTATCACGACGGCAGGCTCTACCTGGGAGGCGAGGATTCAAACTTCGTCTCGCTGGATGTGCTTGACGGCAGCGAGTACTGGGTGCGGGACTACCGAGTACACGGTTCCCCCGCCGTCGCGGAGGGCTGCGTATTCTTCGGCGAGTACGCGTTCGGCGGCAGTGGTTCCAGGGTAATAGCCCTGGACTGCGCCAGCGGCGATACCGTGTGGACCCACGCGGTCCCCGCGAACAGTTTCCAGGGCAGCCCCTCGGTGACCGACGGAGTTCTGTACATACCCGCCCTGGATGGTTACCTGTACGCCTTCGGGACGGGCCTGAGGTACACCTACCGGGAGGAGTACTTCTATGCGGAAGTGGGCTATAATGAGCTGATCGTGACAAGCTATGACGAAGGGCTTGCCGTTGCTGCCGACACCATCGGATTCACCGTCACCCAGCAGGGCTTCACGGCGGATCCCGCGAATCGCCTGCGCCTGTCAGTGAGCCCCAACCCCACCAGCGGCATGTCATGCGTCTCATTCAGCCTTCCAGGTCCTTCGATTGCTGGCGTAGTCATCTACGATCTTGCCGGCCGGGCAGTCGCAGTGCTGAACGAGACTGAGATGTCCGGAGGATCGCATGAGATGGTCTGGGACGGCAGGGACGAAAGCGGAGAAAGCGTACCATCAGGACTTTACCTTTGCAGATTGAGAACGGCCGACATGGTCGCCACAACCGGGATCTGCCTTTTGAGATAATGCCTGTGGCCGCTTATCTACAGGAATGCTTGCAGTGGGGACCGAGCAATCGGCATCCGCATCTTCCTGTCCATCAATGTCAGAACCTTGCACTCGTCGACTCTCGGAGGTAGAGGATGAAGATCGTCTTGGCTGCATCAGCCCTCTTGCTTTTAGTGCCGGCCCTTCCTGCATCTGCCGAGGAGGCCCTCACAACAGGCGATGAGAGCCCGCAGGCGACGGACCTGTGGCAGTCGCCTCCCGAGGACCTGCTTTCGGTGCTTCACGCACCCCGGCTGCCCATGGTGTGGGACGCACCCACGGGGGAGTACCTGCTGCTGGCCGATCCGGTGGGATACCCGCCACTGAGTGAGCTGGCGGCCCCGATGCACAAGCTGGCGGGGATACGCGTGGACCCCAGGCTGAACTACCACCACGGCTATCAGGGCGGGCTTTCCCCGCGTCTTGTAGAGGTGGAGGGAGGCGAGGTAACGCCCCTCGATCTGCCCGCAGATGCCGAGGTCCATTCGGTTGACTTCGCCGCCGACGGAGGACGTTTCGCGCTTTCGGTCAGACATTCGGACCACATCGGTCTGTGGATCGGCTCTAGGGACGGAAGCCTGCTGGAGATTCCGGATGTGGCCCTCAACTCCCTGATGGCAGACGCGGTACGGTGGCTGCCCGACCAGGAGCGTCTGCTGGTGCTCCGGGTGCCGCCGGAGAGGGGAGAGGTCCCCGAGCCTCCCCCGATTCCCGAAGGGCCTGAAATCTCGGCCGCCGCCGGAGCCTCGGCCCGCTCCACCTACGAGGCCCGCGACCTTCTGCAGTCGGCATACGACGACTCGCTCTTCGAGTACTACATGAGATCCGAGCCGGCGGTGGTGGACCCTGACCTGGGTACCGTGGAGGCTATCGGTGAGGCGGCCCACTACTACAACCTGGAGCCATCCCCCGACGGGGAGTACATCCTGGCCGAACGGGTGGAGAAGCCGTGGTCCCACGAGGTGGCCTGGTGGAGGTTCGCCCGGGAGATAGAGGTATGGACCGCCGATGGAGAGCCGGTGGCCGAAGTGGCGTCTCTGCCTTTGGCGGACGAGGTTCCCCCGCATGGGGTACCCACAGGGCCCCGCTCGGTGCAGTGGCGGAACACGGCCCCCCACGAGCTCTACTGGGTCGAGGCCCTGGACGGCGGCGACCCCATGGCGGAGGTGCCCCACCGGGATCGCCTCATGCGGCTCGACGCCCCCTTTGCCGGAGAGCCCGAGGAGGTCTGGCGAGCCGAGCACAGGATCTTCGGGTGGCTCTGGGCCGGCGGGGACGACATCCTGATGGTCCGCTCGTACGAGCGGATGAGGCGATGGCTGTACGCTTGGCTGTTGAATGTGGAACAGGGAACGGCCCGCCTGTGGTACGACCGCGACATCGGTGACCGCTACGGGGACCCGGGCCGCCCGGTGATGCGTCAGCTGCCCAACGGACAGTGGGTGATGCACCAGAGGGGGGAGGCTGTCTACTTCAGCGGAGACGGCGCCACAGAGAGCGGAGACCGGCCCTTCCTGGACCTTCGCCACATGGAGACCGGAGAGAGCAGACGCCTGTTCCGCTGCCGGCCGAACCGGTACGAGCGCTTCGTGGCATTCGCCGGAGATGACCGCCGGTTCGTGATGCGCTCGGAGTCCCCCGAGGATGTGCCCAACTACTACCTGGCCACCCTGGGCGGGGCCATCGATGCGCCGGAGGGGGAGGCCACCAGGGCCCTGACCAGGGAGCCCGTAACGGACTTCGAGGACCCCGCTCCCCGGCTGCGGGAGATCACCAGGCGCATAGTCCGCTACGAGCGCGACGACGGCGTTCCGCTGAGCTTTCTGCTCTACCTTCCGCCGGGCTACGAGGAGGGCACGCCGCTGCCCGCCGTAGTCAGCGCCTACCCCCTGGAATACTCCAGCGCCGAGACCGCCGGGCAGGTGAGAGGCTCCTCCAGGCGCTTCCTGCGCATTCGCGGCGCCTCCCCGCTCTTCTTCCTGCTGCGGGGCTACGCGGTGCTGGCCAACACTTCGATGCCCATGATAGGCGACCCCGAGACCACCTACGACACCTTCGTGCCCCAGCTGGTGGCCGATGCCCAGGCGGCGGTGGCCAAGGCGGTGGAGATGGGGGTGGCCGACCCCGGGCGAATAGGCGTCATCGGCCACAGCCACGGAGGGCTTATGGTGGCCGACCTGCTGGCCCATACCGACCTGTTCGCAGCCGGAATAGCCAGAAGCGGCTCCTACAACAAGACAAACCAGCCCTTCGGCTTCCAGTCGGAGCGGCGTTCGCTCTTCGAGGCCAGGGATGTCTACATCCAGGTATCGCCGCTGTTCTTCGCCCACCGGATCGACGAGCCGATACTGATCGTACACGGCGCCGAAGACTCCAATCCCGGGACCCGCACCTTCCAGTCGAAGATCTTCTTCGAGGCCGTGCGGGGGGCGGGAGGCACGGCCCGGCTGGTCATCCTGCCCCATGAGGACCACGGCTACCGGGCCCGGGAGAGCGTGGAGCACGTGCTCTGGGAGCAGCTGCGGTGGTTCGACCTGCACGTAAAGGGAGCGGAGGAGCGATCGTCGGAGGTGACCGACTGAGCCCGTCAGAGAGCGGCGAGTATGTTTCCCGGCTGCGTATGATTCGCAGCATAAGGGTCGACGACGGTGCGCCGTGGCCTGAGGCATCATGCGGGAGGATGGATGAGCTTCTTCAAGATACTGTGTTTCGGATGGGCCGCCTTGGGAATCGGCAGCAGGATCGGCATGGTACTGCTGGGAAGGAGATGGGCCGCCTGGGAGACCCGGAAGGCCTATTCGAAGAGCAGACCCGCCTGGGTAGTGGCCGTCGGTGTGCTGGGTCTTCTGCTGATAGCCTACACCTGGTACCGGGTATTCACCGATAGCGTTGCCTACGATTGGGTGATAGCCGCGCTGCTGTCTCTCACCGGGGTGAAGGCCATCATGTTCCTCTTCCGCTACCACCGTTTCCGGGAGTTCGTTGTACAGGTTATGGCCGACCGCACCAGGTTGCGGAAGATCAACGTTGCGGTGGTGGCCTTCTCGATTGTTCTGGTGGCCATGGGCATATTCGTCTACTAGTCCCGTTGCGTGATCCCGGCAGACTCACCTGAGCAGAGGCTGCCCGACGGCTGACATGACTCGTGACCCAACCGGCAGCGCAGGGAGGTTTCAGGAAGTGCCCGAAAATAACAGCTGGGAGCGGTTCTTCGACCGGCACGCTTCCGTCTACGACGGAAACATCTTCACCCGGAACACCTCCGCAGAGGTGGACTTCCTCGTTGAGGAGCTCGGCGTCTCCCCCGGCGACTCCATACTCGACGTGGGATGCGGCACCGGCCGCCACGCAGTCGAGCTGGCCCGCCGCGGCTTCCGGGTGACGGGCCTGGACCTGTCGGCCGGGATGCTGGAGAGGGCCCGGGAAGCCGCCCGTACTGCAAACGTGCAGGTGCATTGGATCAGGGCCGATGCCGCCGACTTCTCCCTTCCGAAGGGTTTCGATGCCGTCGTGTGCCTCTGCGAGGGTGCCTTCGGGCTGCTGAGCGAGGCGGACGACCCCATCGGCCAGCCGCTTTCGATACTGCGCAACGTGGCGGAGAGCCTGAGGCCCGGGGCCAGGTTCGTCCTCACCGCCCTGAACGGGGCGGCAATGCTCCGGCGCTACGGGAAGCGGGACATCGCCGAGGGCCGCTTCGACCCCCGCACCATGGTGGAGTCTTCGAGCATGTCGCCGGGTGGGGGTCTGCCGGAGATTGCAGTCCGGGAACGCGGCTTCGTCCCAACCGAGCTCGAGCTGATGTGCCGGATTGCGGGTTTGCCGGTGCTCAGCATCTGGGGAGGCACGGCAGGGGGATGGGAGAGAAAGCCCCTGGACCCCGACGAGATCGAGATGATGGTGGTGGCTCGGAGGAGTAAGACAGAGCCGTCTGTATGAGCATCCCATTTTGTGAGAACCAATCCTCCTGTCTGGATCGGAAAGGACCCGAGAAGCGGCAGATATAGCGTAAGGAGTCGCGTATCAACTATCCGATATGCTGTTGAACCCGATAGCCGGAAGGGAAGATTTTAGATGGCAGGCGGAAACAATGACCCCGTGAGATTCGGGCCGGAAGACCTGCTGGCCGGTATTCCCGCCGTAGATGACCTGGGAGGCATCTCAGTATCCCCTGACGGATCCCGCGTTACCTTCTCACTCCGATTGAAGCGGTCCTCGCAGGTCTTCGTCTCGGAGATAGACGATTTCAAACCGGTGGCGCTTACCCATGGTCCGGGCTCCAGGACACATCCGCGCTGGTCCCCCGAAGGCGGCCTTATAGCATTCCTCGGGGATACGGACGGCAGGGAGCGGTCTAACATATTCACCGTGGATCCGGAGAGCGGAAGGATCCGACAGGTCACCGACTTCGAGGGGAGCTACTTCAGGGGATTCGCCTGGTCGCCGGACGGAAAGCGCCTGGCCTTCTCTTCGGATTATGACGGGCCCCACAGCATCTACACAATCCGCAGCGACGGCACCGGCCTGAAGAGGCTTACGGAAGCAGCCCACCTGAACATCCTTCCCGTCTGGTCACCTGACGGGTCCCGCCTGACCTATACGGCATTCCCTAGCGGGGATGCCCCGTGCTGGATCGACATAATCGACACGGGAGGCAATCAGCTCTTTTCGCTGCAGGACGACTTCGTGGGATATGTGGCAATGAACTGGCTGCCCGAAGGGATCTTCGTCAAATGCGCCGAACACTCGAACGATGAGGGGTCCTCCTTCTTCGGACTCGTGGATCCGGATTCCGGCGCTCTCACCAGCATTGACGCGCTGGAGGACGAGCACACCTGGAAGCGCCGCTGGGCCCCCGACGGCGAATCCTTCGTATGTTCGCTGGGAATGGGCCACAGCCACGTCCTCCATCTGTGCTCCGGGGACGGGGCGATGGAGAGGGTGAGCCCGAAGGACGGGATCGCCTCGCACCCGACCTTCACGGCGGACGGGGCCAACCTGCTCTTCGTGCACGAGGGTCCGCAGAACCCATCCGACCTCTGGCGGTACTCCCTGGACGACGGAGAGCTGCACAACCTGACCCACGGCCTCCCGGACCACGTAGACCCCGAATCTCTGGTTGTCCCGGAGGAGATACGCTACCCCTCCTTCGACGGCATGGAGATACCGGCCTGGCTGTACAGGCCCCAGGGCGTCTCGGCCGAGGGGCCACCTCCGGCGGTGATCCGGGTGCACGGCGGGCCCACCTACCAGTCCTTCAACCGGTGGGATCCCACCATACAGACAATGGTGAGCCACGGATGCGTTGTGCTGGCTCCCAACTACCGCGGCAGCAGCGGTTACGGCAACGACTACATGAGGCTCAGCAGGAACGACTGGGGCGG
>Ga0207797_1001637_pt1 | contig 16116 bp, 13 predicted proteins | sample PRCRCaboRojoPR_6_FD_187275 | JGI IMG/M metagenome (GOLD analysis project Ga0207797, IMG submission 187275) | Marine sediment microbial community from Cabo Rojo, Puerto Rico - PR CR 10% Liquid 1 (SPAdes) | ecosystem: Environmental > Aquatic > Marine > Coastal > Sediment | place: Cabo Rojo, Puerto...
GGACGCTCCGGAGAGGATGTAGCCCCCCGCTGCTGAACGAGGTTCCCATGTCATTAGTGGTAGTAGGTTCGATCGCGCTGGACACCCTCACCACCCCCGCCGGAAAGGCGGAGGAGACCCTGGGCGGGTCCGCCGTCTACTTCTCCATGGGCGCCAGCGTCATGGCCCAGGTACGGGTGGTGGGAGTGGTGGGCCCGGACTTCCCGGTGCAGGAGAAGCGCTTCCTCACCGACCGAGGCGTCGACCTGGAGGGGGTGACCACCGGTCAGGGCCCCACGTTCCGATGGGAGGGGGTCTACGGCCAGGACCTGGGCGACGCCAGGACCCTGCGGACGGAGCTGGGGGTCTTCGCCAGCTTCAGCCCCAGGCTTCCGGATAGCTACCGGGACTGCCCCCACCTCTTCCTGGCCAACATAGACCCCTCGCTGCAGCTGGAGGTGCTGGAGCAGATCCACAGCCCCGAATGGATCGCCGTGGACACCATGAACCTCTGGATAGAGACCGAGAGGGACCGGGTCCTGGAGGTCCTGCGCAGGGTGAACCTGGTGTTCCTCAACGAGACCGAGGCCAGGCAGCTGGCGGGCAGGAACAGCCTCTTCGAGGCCGGCAGGTTCGTCCTGGACCAGGGGCCCGACTGGGTGATCATCAAACGCGGCGGCGCCGGAGTGCTGGCCCTGGGCGGCCCCCATCCCTTCCAGCTGCCGGCGGTGCCCCTGGAACAGGTCACGGATCCCACCGGGGCCGGAGACTCCTTCGCCTCGGGCATGCTGGGCTACCTGGCCTCCACCGGGCGGGGCCTGGATTTCGCCAGCGTCAAGCGCGGCCTGGCATACGGGAACGTGGTGGCCAGCTTCGCCGTGGGCGGCTTCGGGGTGGAGCGGATGAGGGAGCTGGACAGACCCGCTGTTGACGAGAGGATGGATTTCTACCTCTCCACCAACCAGCTGGAGGGCGCGGAGCTGTGAGCGGCACGGACTACCGCGAGAGCGGCGTTGACCTGGAGGAGGGCGGCCGGGCCACGAGGCTTATGGCTGAAGCCGTTCGCTCCACCTTCGATTCCCGCGTGCTGTCCGACGTGGGCCTCTTCGGCGGCCTTTTCCGGGCGGACTTCCCCGGGGTGGAGGAGCCGGTTCTGGTGGCCAGCACCGACGGCGTGGGCACCAAGCTGAAGGTGGCTTCCATGGCCGGCTCCTACGGTACCGTGGGAATGGACCTGGTGAACCACTGCACCAACGACATACTGGTGCAGGGGGCCCGGCCCCTGTTCTTCCTGGACTACATAGCCTGCGGCCGTCTGGATGCCGAGGTGGCGGCGGACATAGTCACCGGTCTGGCGGCGGCCTGCCGGGAGAACGGCTGCGCCCTGCTGGGCGGGGAGACCGCCGAGATGCCCGGCTTCTACGGATCCGGTGACTACGACGTGGCGGGGACCATAGTGGGGGTGGTGGACCGCGGCAGCGTCATCGACGGGTCCGGCATCAGTCCGGGGATGCGGCTGATAGGACTGCCCTCATCGGGGCTTCACACCAACGGCTACAGCCTGGCCAGAAAGGTCCTGTTCGGCGACTCCGGGCTCACCGTGGACAGCCGTCCGGAGGGGCTGGACGGAGTCGGCGTGGGGGAGGCGCTGCTGGCCGTGCACCGAAGCTACCTGGGCCCCGTGAGCCGGCTGCTGGAGCGCCCGGGGATGGTGCGGGGCCTCTGCCACATCACCGGAGGCGGCATACCGGGCAACCTGGGCCGCATACTGCCGGAGGGCTGCGGGGCCGTGGTGCGGACCGGATGGGAGGAACCGGCGGTCTTCGGCCTGATATCCCGGCTGGGCGGAGTCCGCCGCGGCGAGATGTTCCGGGCCTTCAACATGGGCGTGGGCCTCATCGTCGTGGTGCCCGGGGGCGAAGAGTACGAGACCTCCATGGAACTGCTGAGGGGCGCCGGCGAGGCGCCCTTCCCCTGCGGCAGCGTGGTGCAGGGAGACGGGGTGAGAATAGAGGAAGGGGCTGTCTGAAATGAGAGAGGGCCTGATAGAGAGCCTGGCCGAGGAGACCGGGTCGAAGATACTGCTTGCCGTCATGGACGGCCTCGGCGACATCACGGTTCCCGAGCTGGAGGGCATGACTCCCCTGGAGGCTGCCCGTACCCCCAACCTGGACCGGATGGCGGCGGAAGGGGCCCTGGGCCAGCACGTTCCCATCGCCCATGGCGTGACGCCCGGCAGCGGGCCCGCGCACCTGGCCCTGTTCGGCTACGATCCCGTCAGCAGCTGCGTGGGCAGGGGCGTCCTCGCCGCGCTGGGCATAGGCTTCGACCTGCAGCAGGGCGACCTGGCCGCCAGGATCAACTTCTGCACAATTGACGAAGACGGCGTGGTGACGGACCGGCGGGCGGGGAGGATCTCCACGGAGAAGTGCCGGGAGCTGGTGGGCCTGTTGCAGGACATAGAGGTGGAGGGCGCGGAGGTGTTCGTAAGGCCGGTGAAGGAGCACCGGGCCTGCGTGGTCTTCCGGGGCGAGGGCCTGGACGATCGTCTGGCCGACACAGACCCCGGCCTTGTGGGCCGGCCTCCGCGGGACGTGGAGGCCGGGGCTCCCGAGGCCGAAGATACCGCCTCGACTGTCAGGTCCTTCATAGAGAGGGCGGGCGAGATACTGTCCGGCCTGCAACCGGCCAACTTCCTGCTCCTGCGGGGATTCGCCGTTCACGAGCCCTTCCCCTCCTTCGAGGACCGGTTCAGCCTCAGGGCGGGCGCCGCAGCGCTCTATCCGATGTACCGGGGGGTCTCCGCTCTGGCGGGCATGGACCTGCTGGAGTGCTCCACCCTGGAGGAGGAGGTGGAGGCGGCCCGGAAGGCGGCGTCGGAGGGTTATACCTTCGTCTTTCTGCATCACAAGCCCACCGACAGCTCCGGCGAGGACGGCAACGCCGCGGCAAAGGTCTCCGCAGTGGAGGGATTCGACGCGGTGGTCCCAGACATAGTGCGGGCAGGCTTCGACGTGATCTGCGTAACCGGAGACCACTCCACCCCCTGCCCCATGAAGCTCCACAGCTGGCATCCGGTACCACTGCTGGTGCACGGAGGCCCTCAGAGGACGGGCTTCAGCGATGCCTTCAGCGAGAGGCAGGCCATGACCGGGGCCCTGGGCACCTTCCCCGCCGACGAGATCATGGGCCTGCTGCTGGGCTCCGCCGGCAAGCTCCGCAAGTACGGCGCCTGACCGGGACAGTGGACTCCCGGGCACTGGTGGCCGTATCGGGAGGCCGTGACTCAGCCCTCGCCTTGGGACTGATGGTGGAGGCGGGCTACCGGGTAAGGGCCGCATGCGTGGACATGGGCGCAGGGATTCCGGATGCGGCCGGGAGAGTGGCTGACCGCTTCGGATGCCGGCTCCTTGAGGTGGACGGCAGGGAGGACTTCCGCAGGGACGTGGCGAAGCCTTCGGCTGCGATGCTGGCCGCAGGACTGACCCCCAACCCATGCGCCATGTGCAACCGCGGGCCCAAGATGGGCCTGCTTCACCGGATGCTGCTGCCCGGGGAGGTGCTGGTCACCGGCCATTACGCCTTCGCCGGCCCGGAAGGGCTGCGGCGGGGCCGCGACCGGACCAAGGACCAGAGCTACTTCCTGGCCATGGTGCGACGGCGGGTGCTGGACCGCTGCCTGATGCCCCTGGGCGGCTGGACCAAGCAGCGGGTCACCCGGGAGGCCGAACGGCTGGGCCTTCCCCATCAGCGGCGGGAGAGCATGGACCTCTGCTTCGACCCGACCGCCGGCCTGGAGAGGCCGCTGTGGAAGGTCATGGACGGAAGCGGCGCTGTGCTGGCCGGCAGGCTGGGGCCCCTGCTTCCAACCGTGGGCCAGCGGCTGCGGCTGCCCGGCATGAGGCGGCGGCTGTACTGCGTATCGGTGGACGCCGCCGCCCGGACCCTGGTTGCCGGCGGAAGGGAGGACCTGCTCGCTGAAGGCTGCGTGCTTCGGGAGGTGAACGACCTGGGAATGCCCGAGTCCCCTACCTTCCGGGCGAGCATTCGGATAAGATACCGAAAAGCCCCCGCGCCCTGTCTGGTGCACAGACGGGACGGGGCTCTGGAAGCGGTCTTCGACGCCCCCCTCGGCGCCGTGGCCCCCGGCCAGACAGCGGCCGTGGGCATGGGGAACAGAGTGGTTGCCGGGGGCGTCATTGAAGGTTCTCTGAAGGGAGACGACATTGGACAGTGAGCGGATCCTTGCGCGGATAGGGGAGCTGCGGGAGAGCCGGAGCGCCGTCATACTGGCTCACAGCTACCAGCCGCCGGAGATACAGGACTTGGCCGACTTCGTGGGTGATTCCCTGGGCCTCAGCAGAAAGGCCGCGGAGACCGATGCGGAGGTGGTGGTCTTCTGCGGGGTCCGCTTCATGGCCGAGACGGCCTCCATTCTCTCGCCCCATAAGAAGATCCTCCTTCCCTCTCTGGACGCAGGCTGCCCGCTTGCGGACAGCATGACTGCCGACGACCTGCGCCGGATGAAGGCCCGGCATCCGGATTCCAGGGCAGTGGTCTATGTCAACTCCAGCGTGGAGCTGAAGGCCGAGAGCTGGGCCTGCTGCACCTCCGCCAACGCCGTGGAGGTGGTGGAGTCGGTGCCGGGGGACAGCGTGATCTTCGGTCCCGACCACAACCTGGGAACCTGGGTGGACCGGCACGTTGACAAGACGGTCCACATCTTCCGGGGCGCCTGCCTGTGCCATGCCAATGCGGACCTGGACGACCTGAGGAAGAAGATGGAGCGGTGGCCGGAGGCCGAGGTGATGTCACATCCGGAGACGCCGCCGGCCATGTGGGAGCTGTCCGACTTCATCGGCGGTACCGGCGATATGATCCGCAGAGTGCCGCAGTCCGGTGCACGCCGCTTCCTCGTGGGAACGGAGGAGGGTATGGCCTACAGGCTGAGAACCCTCTACCCCGACCGGAAGTTCGTGCCGGGGGGCCGGATATGGTGCCAGAACATGAAGAAGATCTCTCCCGCAGACGTGCTGGCCAGCCTTGAGAGGCTGGAGCCGGAGGTTTCGGTGCCCGCCGATCTCCGGGAGAGGGCGCTGGAGGCGGTCAGCAGGATGACGGCGGCGGGCTAGCCTTGCCCGGGCTGGTGGGGCTCACCTCGGTCTGGGACGATGAGGGCGGCTACTCCCTCTCCCGGCGGTACGTGGAAATGGTGGAGAGGGTCGGCGCGGAGCCGCTGGCGGTCCTGCCCGGAAGCGGAGATCGCCTTCTGGCCGTGCTGGACCTGCTGATCCTCACCGGTGGCGGCGACCCGGACCCGGTCCTGTTCGGCCGCCCCGGTACCCAGGTGGGGCCGGTGGAGCTTTCAAGGCCCCGGTGGGAGATGGGCCTCCATCGCAGGGCAAGGGCGGCCGGGGTCCCCGTGCTGGGCATCTGCATGGGCATGCAGCTGATGGCCATCGCCGAGGGCTCGGGGCTGATCCAGCACATACCCGACGAGGTGGAGGGGGCGCTGGACCACGCCGGCACCCGCTCCAGCCCCCGCAGGCATGGCCTAAAGGTGGTGGGGGAAGGAGGCCTCTCCCGGGCCATAGCCGGCCTGGAGAGCGTGGAGAGCTACCACCACCAGGCCATCGACTCCGTTCCAGCGGGGTACGGGGAGTCCGCCCGGGCCCCCGACGGCGTGATAGAGGCCATCGAGTCGCTTTCGGGGAGCCCGGCCTGGGGCGTCCAGTGGCACCCGGAGCGGGACGGCAGCTGGCAGAGGCTGCTGCCACCCCTTATGCGGGAGGGAAGGAGAAGGAAGGGATGATATACGAGGCTCTGCCCCGCCGGGTGGGCCGCATCTGGGGGGCTCTCGCAGACGCCACCGGCCGCCCGGTGGGCGAGATCTACTGGCTCTGCCACGATGACCGAGGATCCGCCGGGCTGGTGGGTGCCGACGGAAGCCGGACCTCGGTGGAGGATCTGTGCGCCCGCGGGGCGCTTCCGGTGCGGAACGGGCGCTATCCCCTGCTGGTGAAGACCCTGCATCCGGCCAGGGAGCTTTCCGTGCAGGTACATCCCGGCATTGACGGCGGGCCCAGGAAGGACGAGACCTGGCTGGTCCTGGAGGCCGGTCCGGGAGCCTGGATGATGGGCGGCCTGGCCGCCGGCATCGACCGCCAGGGTCTGGAGGCGGCCATTCGGCAGGGACGAGCCGAGGAGGCTCTGCAGAGGATCTCTCTAAAGGCCGGGGACACGGTGCACCTTCCCGCCGGGTCGGTGCACAGCCTGGGCGGCGGCGTCGAGGTGCTGGAGATCCAGTCCAACACGGACATTACCTACAGGCTGTATGACTACAATCGCCTGGGGCCCGACGGGAAGCCGCGTCCCCTGCACCTGGAGAGGGGCCTGGAGGCGGTCGACTACGCCCGCCGGGGGGCACCGGACACCAGGGGTGAATGGGAGCGTCTGGAAGACCTGGAGGCTCCCTACGCGCTCAGGAGGGTGCGGGAGGGGACAAGGCTGGCGGCGGGGGAGACCCTCTTTCTCACAAACGGCCGGATGGAGCTGCCCGGAGGCAGGGGTCTGGAGGCCAGGTCCTGCATACTGGCCGCCGGCGATGGAGGCCGTATCGATCTGGAGGGCGAGGGAGTGGTCGCCTCGCCCAGGACTGGTTTGGAGCAGGATTATGTCTGACGATTCTCTATCCGTGGTCATCATGGCCGGAGGGCGGGGCACCCGCTTCTGGCCGGTCTCCACTACCAGGCGGCCCAAACAGTTCCTGGATCTTCTGGGCGAGCTGACCATGCTGCAGCTCACCGCGGAGAGGGCCAGGAGCCTCTGTGGACCGGAGGATGTCTACGTGGTGGCCGGTGCCGATCATGCAGGCCTGGTGAGCCAACAGCTTCCCTGGCTGCCTCGGGCCAACCTCCTCTGCGAGCCGGTGGGGCGGAACACCGCAGCCTGCATCGCCTGGAGCTCGGCGGTTCTCAGCCACAGGGGGAGGAGCGGGTCTCCGATGCTGGTGATACCCTCCGACCACCGGGTGGAGGACACGGAGGGGTTCGCGGCCACCGTGCGGACGGCACTTCCTGCGGCGATGGACGGCTGGCTCACCACCATCGGCATTCCCCCGGACAGGCCGGCCACCGGCTACGGCTACCTCAGAAGGGGGCGCAGCATCGAAGAGGGAGTCTGGCAGGTGGAGACCTTCCGGGAGAAGCCCGACCTTCGGACCGCCAGGGAGTACCTGGCCAGCGGAGACTACCTCTGGAACGCGGGGATGTTCCTCTGGAGGGTGGATGCCATCCTGGAGAGCCTGCGGCGCCATCTTCCGACGGTGCTCCGGTCCGCGGAGGGTCTGGCATCGGAGACCTCTCCATCCCTGGAGGACTACGGGGGGATCCGTTCCATCTCCATCGACTACGGCGTCATGGAGCGGGCCGAGCGGGTGGCCATGGTCGAGGCCGGGTTCGACTGGGACGACGTGGGAGACTGGATCGCCGCCCGCAGGGTCGGCGCCGGAAGGGGCCGGACCATGGAGGTGGAGAGCGGCGACTGCACCGTCTGGAATCCGGGCAGGCTCACCGTGCTGCTGGGGGTGGAGTCCCTGTCGGTGGTGGAGACCGACCGGGCCACCCTGGTGATGTCCGACCGCTACGCGCAGAAGCTGAAAGAGGTGGTGGCCAGGCTGGAGCGCGAGGAACCAGACCTGGTGTGAGCCTTCAGCGGATGCTTATGCGGGCCCCGTCGGGGAGCCAGCCGTAGAGCCATTCCGCCGTGGAGGGACCCAGCCTTATACAGCCGTGGGAGCCCGCGGTCCCCAGCTGCCTGTACTGCCGGGGCTGGCACTCATGGAACCCCAGCTGGCCCAGGTCGTCTATGCAGATCCAGTAGGGCATCCTGACCATGTAGCTGCTGGACATGGGCGCCGGGTAGCGGTAGCGGACGCGGAAGTCTCCCTTCGGGGTCTCGTGGCCGGGCCTTCCCGTGGACACCCTGGACATCTGCACAAGCCGACGGCCGCTGAAGGCGGCCATTCTCTGCAGCCCGGTATCGACGACTACGCTGCGCTCGCCATGCTCGGCGCGGACGTCCTCGGCCAGGGGGGCCTGCGGCCCGGAAAGGGCCAGCGACAGCATCGCCGCTGCGCAGCAGCTCACCAGCGTCATCGGTTCCTCCAGGCTGCAGTTGACCTGTGGGGGGCGTTTGGGCAGATTTGCTTGAGTTGCCACCCCGTAGTCTCAAGGCTACCTATACTAATATAGACAATGGAACGGAGGAGACACTTGCACAAGATAGCAGCGATCACGTCGGCAATCCTTCTGGCGGCCGCGGCCATGCTGATGGCCTGCTCGAACGCTACGGTAACCGGAATGAAGGTCCACATACAGAACGGCGAGTACGAGGACGCCGTTCACCTTGCCGACAGCGTCATCGAGGCCGGATCGGCCACCGCAGAGGTATGGATGTGGCGCGGTCAGGCCCTCTCCACGCTGAACGACTGGACGGAGGCCGCCCGCAGCTACAGGATGGCCTACGAGATGGACCCCACCTTCGCCGCGGACATCGCCAAGGAATGGTTCGTCTTCTACAACGCCGCCGGAGCCCTCTTCTCAGAGGACGAGATGGACGAGGCCCTGGAGATCATCCAGACCGGTCAGAGCATCGCTCCCGGCAGGCCCGAGTTCGATCAGATGCTGGGCGACCTGGCCCTGCAGGAGGGAGACCGTCAGGAGGCCCTGGACCACTTCGAGAATGCATGGGAGCTGGCCCAGCCCCTGATGGAGGACTACCAGCAGAAGATGGAGACCACAGACGACCAGCGGCAGCGGGAGTACTTCGCCGACATGCTGGAGAGCACCAGGGGCAACGCCGTCCTCTCCCTGTTCAACATCGGCGTGATACACAAGGCGATGGCCATGGAGGCGGGGGACGAGGCCACCAGGGACGAGCATCTGGAGATGGCGCAGGAGGCCCTGAACACCGCCCTGGAGATGCAGCCGGGCAACTCCGACGTGCTCAACGCCCTGGCCGACATCATGATTCTCCGCGGCCGGTTCGATGAGGCCCTGGAGGTTTTCGACGAGGCCATCGCCACCATCGACCGGCAGGTTGCCGAAGGGGTGATCGCCGAGGAAGAGGGAGCGGCCATCAAGGCCGACATCAGGGTGAAGGAAGGCCTTACCCTGATCGAGATGGAGGAGTTCGACCAGGCTCTGGCCCAGCTGGAGGCGGTCCTGGAGGGCGAGTACGGCACCGACTACAGCATTCTGGCCAGCGTGGCCCACGCCTACTTCCAGATGGAGCGCTACGAGGATGCCCTGGAGAAGCTGCAGGAGGCCGTAGCCATAACCGGCGTGACCCCGGAGCAGCTGGCTCAGGGCTACTTCATGCAGTACGCGGCCTACACCAGGATGGAGGACGACGAGGCCGCCGCGCAGGCGCTGGAGGTTGCCCTCCAGTACGACCCGGAGAACGCCCAGTACTGGGAGTACCTGGCCAGCACCTACAGCAGGCTCGGCCGCCGCAACGACGCCATCGAAGCCATGGAGAAGGCCGAGCAGTACGGAGGCGGCGAGTAGCCCCGCCCCATGTAAGTGCCAGGCACTTACGTTTCACGGTGTATGAGTAGGGAATAGGCTGTACGAACAGGAAAGCGGCCCGGATCGCGTTGTCCGGGCCGCTTTTGTGTGCCTCGGTTAGCTACGCAGGGAAGCGGCTCTTGCCCGGCAGATCCCTACCCCTCAACCGTTCAATGCAAGTGCCTGGCACTTTCCTTCAGTGGGTGATGCGGACCAGCAGCTGGCCCTTCTCCACGCGGTCGCCGGCCTCCACGGCAACCTCCTCCACCGTGCCGTCCACCTCTGCGCAGACCTCGTTGTGCATCTTCATGGCATCCAGCAGCAGCAGGACATCACCGTCCTCCACCCTGTCGCCCGGCGTCGTACGGACCTCCACCACCGTGCCGGGAATGACGGCCCGGACCTCTCCGAGGTCGGTGGAGCCCCGGAAGGGGGCCACCGAGCCCTCGGGGACCTCGGTGGTGTAGGTGGTGTAGTCGATGTTCAGCCTGCCCAGCTTATCGTCTCTCATGACGTCCCCCTAAACCGGCATGTTGCCGTGGCGACGGTCCCGCTGGTGCGGCCTGTCGGTCCTGGCGACCTTCATGGCCTTCAGAAGGGCGCTGCGGGTGGCCGATGGCCTCTCCACCACGTCCACGTAGCCGCGGGAGGCGGCCTTGTAGGGGTTTGCAAACTCCCTCTCGTACTCCTCTATCTTCTGTTTGCGCAGCTCATCTGGATCATCGGCAGCCGCGATCTCCTTGCGGAAGATGATGTTGGCGGCTCCCTCGGAGCCCATCACGGCGATCTCCGCGGTGGGCCATGCTATTGCGAAGTCGGCCCCGAGGTGACGGCTGCACATGGCGATGTAGGCCCCTCCGTACGCCTTGCGCATGATCACCGTCATCTTGGGCACCGTGGCCTCGCTGTAGGAGTAGAGGATCTTGGCTCCGTGTCGGATAACTCCCGCGTACTCCTGGTCGGTGCCCGGAAGGTATCCCGGGGTGTCCACGAAGGTGATCAGGGGAATGCGGAAGGAATCGCAGAAGCGGATGAAGCGGGCGGCCTTGTCGGAGGCGTCCACGTCCAGCACGCCGGCCAGTACACGGGGCTGGTTGGCCACCACTCCCACGGTCCTGCCGCCGAGGCGTCCGAAGCCGACTACGATGTTCCGGGCGTAGTGCTCCTGCACCTCGAAGAAGTCGGAGCCGTCGAGCACACCGCGGACTATGTCCTTCACCGAGTAGGCCATGCGCCTGTCGTCGGGTATCACGTGGTCCCCAAGGGGATGGCGGGGCTCCACCGGCTGCGCCGCCGGAGGATCCTCGCCGGAGTGGGAGGGCAGGAAGGAGAGCAGCCGGCGTATCTGCTCGAACGCCTCCTGCTCGCTCTCGGCGAAGAAGTGCGCGTTGCCCGTTATGGCGGCCTGCGTCCGTGCTCCGCCCAGCTCCTCCTGGCTAATCTCCTCCCCCAGAACCGACTTGATCACCTGGGGGCCGGTGATGAACATCTTGGAGATCTTGTCCACCACGAAGACGAAGTCGGTGAGGGCGGGAGAGTACACCGCGCCTCCGGCACAGGGGCCCAGTATCACCGAGATCTGGGGCACCACGCCGCTGAGAAGGGTGTTCCTGTAGAAGATGTCCCCGTAGCCGCACAGTGAGTCCACGCCCTCCTGGATCCGGGCGCCGCCGGAGTCGTTGATGCCCACCAGGGGCATCTTCATCTTTCCGGCGATGTCCATCACCTTGGTGATCTTGGCCGCGTGCATCTTTCCCAGCGAGCCGCCGGCCACGGTGAAGTCCTGGGCGAAGACGGCCACCGGCCGCTGGTCCACGCTGCCGTAGCCGGTTATCACTCCGTCCCCCGCCAGCTGCTTCTTGTCCAGGCCGAAGTCCCTTGCGGCGTGCTCCACGAAGATGTCGGTCTCCAGGAAGCTCTCGGAGTCCAGCAGGTAGGCGATACGCTCGCGGGCGGTGAGCTTGCCGCGCTTCTTCTGCTTCGCCACCGCCTCTTCGCCCCCGCCCATGATCAGTCGGGATACCCTCTTCAGGAAATCGTTGATCTTGTTGGCTATGGACATCTCAACCCCTTAGAGTGTTTATTGCAACAATGTCCTGTAAATGCTCGACCTATGTACCTGAATCCTTAACCCCATCAGCCATGCTGTCAAGAAAGGACCCGCCCAGAATCTCCGCCAGCTCCAGACGTCGGACGGCAGGGGGAGGAAGGGGTGTCTCCGTTTCGGCCCTCCGCGAGTACAGGGCGGCCGCCTCCGCCATGTCTCCCTGCTCCCACAGAAGACCGGCCAGGGCCAGGTTCGCGGGTACGTAGTCGGGGGAGAGCCGCACCGCTTCCCGCAGGAACGACACGGCCTCCCGGGGCCTTCCCGTCTCCCGCAGCGCTATGCCCATGGCGTAGAGGCTGAAGGGGGCCGGCCTGGCGCCGATAGCCCGCCGGGCAGTGGCTTCGGCACCGGCCCCGTGGCCAGCCATGGCCTGCATAACGGCGAAGGAGGCCAGCTGCCAGGGCGCCGGAGGGCCCGGGTCCAGGGCCGAGGAGGCGGTGGACAGCGCAGAGTCGCGGAGCCCGCAGCACCAGAGGGCGGAGGCCCTGGCCGACATGGCTGTTCCCGATCCCGATCCCGGCCAGCGGGATAGCTCCAACATGCCCGGCTTCATCACCCAGGGAAGCCTGGGTTCGGGGAGGACGCTGTCCCCGGCCAGGGCCGAGGCAGCGTTCACCAGTACAGGATCCCCGGAGAGGCGGGCAGCATCCAGCGCCTTCTCCGGCCGTCCGTCCCGGAACCTGTTCCAGCAGGCGGCGGTGGCCGCTGTCGGGTCGGGGGAGTCGGGAAGCTCCCCACCCGGGGTCAGGGCCGAGACCATGCTCCCCCGCAGCCTGGGATTGTCCAGGGACTCCGCCAGCGAAAGGGCCCGCCTGGAGTCACCCTCCGCCTGCCGCAGCAGCGCCAGGATCATCGCAGCGGTCTCCAGGCCGAGGTCGGAAGCCCTCTGCAGCTCCGGCTCCAGACCCGCCGGCAGCAGATAGGCCGGGGTCTCCAGCAGGTCGGATGACCGCAGAGGGTCGAGCCTGCCGAACCCCAGGGAATCAAGCCCGGTGCGGGACAGCAGGTCCTCCCTGGCGTAGGTCACGGCTACGCCGTCCCAGTGGACCGGCCGCCAGAAGGGAAGGTCTGCAAGGAGGTAGGCCACCGAGCCGGGAGAGGAGGGCCAGTGGACCACGGCCAGGTCGATGTCCCGGGTCATGAGCACCCCGGCCTGTACCGGAAGGGCATCTGTTCGGGAGGCCGGGGCCGCCATGGCCAGGTACTCGGCGTAGAACTGCTCGGGATAGAGCAGGCAGCGGCCGTCCATATAGAGGGGAAGCCTCTGCCCGAATCTGTACTCCAGGTACCCGGCCACCTCATGGGTGTTGAAGAGGGTGCCCTGCAGCAGGCCAGGGTGGTCCTCCAGGAACTCGGCGGTCTCCCGGGGGTAGATGCTCCAGTCCACGGAGAGGGAGAGAGGCCGGGAGGGGCCAATCTCCCGGGGGACGCCGAATGCGAATGGAACCGCCGCAGCCGCAGCCAGGAGACCGCCGGCCAGCCAGCGGCTGATCCTCCCCGACGCCAGGGGCGCCAGCCAGGCAAGGCCGGCCATGGAGAGCAGCTCGATGTTTCGGGATGCCGCAACCGAAGCGGCGGTGAGCAGGAGCAGGCCGGCGATCACGGATGGCCGCGCCTTCCTTCTCCGACGCCATAAGAGGACGGCGGCCAGCAGTGTGAGCCCCACCAGCACCAGGGCGGTCCTGGAGATGGGCAGTCCCGGCTGATAGCGGGGATCGAAGGGGCTCCACCACTCCCGTATGGTCTGCCGGAACAGGGGCTGGGAGAAGAACCCGGTGAGGTAGCGCAGCGAGCCCAGTCCGTTGGGGTGCACGGCCGAGACCGCCAGGGCGCCCATCGGCAGTGGCGCCCAGCGGAGCCCCCGGCGCCATCTCCTGCCGGCCAGGTCGTCGGCCAGGGGAAGGGCCAGCAGGAACGGTCCCATGACAAAGCCCGCGTGGGTGTTTGCCCAGACTACCTGCAGCGGGAGGAACACGGCCAGGCCCCACGCCCAGCCCCTGCCGCGGATCCGTGGGACCAGGTAGAGGTACAGCGAGAAGAAGAAGATGGTGGTCAGGTGCGGTCGGACTATCCACCGGGGATGGCTGAGACCCAGCCATAGCACCCCCACCAGGGCCAGGGCCCGCCAGTCGGCTCCGCGCCTGCGGGCCTCCAGCCCGGCCAGTACGATGGAGGCGGCCACCAGGATGGCCTTCAGCAGTATGGGCCCCGCCTCTCCCCCCATCCGCCAGGAGAGGGCCATGGCCACCTCGGCGCCCCATTCCTGCTGCAGCCATTCCCGGCCGCACATGGTGTGGGTGAAGGGGTCGGTGGTCCGCACGGTGCCGGAGTCGAGAATGTCCAGGCCGTTGCGCAGGTGCCAGAAGAAGTTGGCGTTGTGTATGGGCGTGAGGCTGTAGAGCACGCCCAGCGCTGCCAGAACGAGCACCGCTCCCGTAGCCCTTCCCCTAGTCGTCACGGAGCGTGCTCACCCTCTCCCGGGTCTCGCAGGTGGAGGCCAGGCTCTCCGCCGCGGCGAAGGCCCGGTCCCGGTCATCCCCCTCTTCGGCCAGGGCCCTTCGGAGCCAGCACTCCGCCAGCTGGTCCCTGGCCAGGGGATCGTCCGTTTGCGGTCGCAGTCTGAATACGTCGTAGGCGCCCCATGGCAGGCCCGGCGGGTCCACGGTGAAGAGAAGGCCGTGAAGGGGCAGGCTTCTCCACCCCCTGGTGGCGTAGATGGGCCTGCCCCCCAGGCTGTCTGGAAGGTGCCCCGCCGGCGAGGCCAGCTTCAGACCGAACAGGTTGCCGTAGAGGTCGGCGGGTACCAGATCGGGGCGGAGGTCCTCAGCCTCAAGAAGGTATGCCGCGTAGAAGGTCTGGTGCCCCACCGTGCAGTAGACGCCACCCGGGCCCGCGCCTCTGGCCATGTCCGCGGCCACCGTCCTGGCGGCCCGGTCACCTGGGCTCCAGGCCCCCGCCAGCCCCGCAACGGCCCCCGCAGTTACCACAGCGGCCGCCGGAAGGTGGCTCCCTGACGCCCGGCGGATCCGCGCAAGCCCTCCCGCCAGCCACGGGGCCAGGGGAAGGAGCGCCAGCCACCAGTAGGCGTACAGGTCGCGCACGTCGTAGGAGACGACGAACAGCAGAACCAGCCCGGCGGACAGCGGCAGCCTCCAGCCTCCGGGCCGCCCCAGCATCAGCAGCATCGCGGCGGCGGACCCGAATACGGGGCCCAGGGCGCCCAGCAGCTGGGCCAGCCTGCCGGCAGCGGGGCCGGCCAGCCTTCCGCCGTAGAGGCCCATGTAGGAGAGCCAGTGGCCGAACCCGCCGGGGGAGGTGTAGTGCAGGAGGGTGGAGTCACCGGCCCGCAGCGGTACGTAGAGAAGCAGGGTCGCCGGCAGGAGGGCCAGCGCCAGCCAGGAGATCTTGCCACGGCGGCCCAGAAAGGCCGGCAGCAGCAGCACCGAGGCGGGATGCCCCCCGAAAACGGCCAGCCCCAGCATGTAGGCCCCGGCGGGACGCCGGCGCAGCATCAGGGCCAGGCTGCAGAGCAGCAGGGAGAGACCGTGCACCTCCAGCAGCTTCAGCTGGCCCAGCACCGGCGGGGCCAGGGTCACCAGAAGAGCCGCCCCCGCTGAAGATGCCGGGCCGTGGCGGAAGCTCCGCACCGCCCCGTACACCGCTGCGGCGGCGAGACCCGCCATCACCGAGGTCAGCACCCGGTGGCCGGCGTAGGTGGACGCTCCGTCCAGCCTCAGCAGCAGCAGAAGGAGCGGATAGCCGGGGGGATGGGCGATCTCCAGGCGGCTGCCGGCCAGCGACAGCTCCGCCCCGTCCACGGCGTCGAAGGTCCAGGGGCCGGAGGCCAGGGCAGCCATGCCCACCAGGAGGACCATTGCGGCAGCCGGCGCGGCGTCCCTGCGGGAGAACCGGGCCGACGGGACGGAGGGCAAGCCTACCCCTCCGTCGCGGCTGCAGTCAGCGAGTCCAGCCTTCCGGGCAGCTCGGGCAGCTCCGGTATTGTCCGCAGACGTCCGGCAGCCTCCTCGGTCCTTCCCATGCCCGTCAGGGCGGCGGCCAGGTACACCCTGAGCATGGTATCGCCGGGAAAACGTCTCAGACCGTACTCGGCGGCGGCTTCCAGCCTCGGCCAGGAGCCCGTCTCCACCGCTGCGGCGCAGGCCAGCTCGAACACCCTTCGCGACGGCCGCAGGGTTGCGGCTATCCCCCGCTCGGCCATCACCAATGCCCTGGCATGGTCCCCGTCGTTGAGGTACCACAGCGAGGCCAGCTCCAGCACCTCGGCGGACTCCGGCCTGATATGTAGACACAGCTCCAGGAGGTCCCGTCTGTCCGGTGACTTCCCGGCCAGCAGCGGCGCCCGCAGGCGGGCGGTCATCAGATCCATGTCTGCCCCCAGCCGGGACTCTGCCAGTCCGTAGAGGGAGTCGTAGTCCGCTCCGGCCATAGCGGCTGTGGTCA
>Ga0207797_1001638_pt1 | contig 16115 bp, 17 predicted proteins | sample PRCRCaboRojoPR_6_FD_187275 | JGI IMG/M metagenome (GOLD analysis project Ga0207797, IMG submission 187275) | Marine sediment microbial community from Cabo Rojo, Puerto Rico - PR CR 10% Liquid 1 (SPAdes) | ecosystem: Environmental > Aquatic > Marine > Coastal > Sediment | place: Cabo Rojo, Puerto...
TGGCGTCGGTCACCTCGGTCCGGTAGGCGGCCACCGCCTTCTCGGCGAGTCGGTGGCCGAGGACGCCGTGGGGCGAGAGGACGGTGTCCGCGCCCGCGTTCGTCAGCACGTCGCGCATGCCGCTGTCGTCGGTCAGGGCGATCACCTCGACGTCCTCGCGAAGCGACCGCACGGTCAGGATCGCGTTGACGTTGTCGTCGCCGGCGTCGACGACGACCGACCGCGCCGCGTCGACCCCGGCCCGTTGCAGGGCGTCCGGATCGTGGGGCGAGCCGTGAATGGCGGCGTATCCGTCGTCTGAGAGGTCCTTCGCGCGATCCTCCGCGGACGAGATGAGAACGTAGTCGAGGTCGAGGTCCTCGAGTTCGTCGAGGAGTACGGCGGAATCGCGACGGTACTCGCAGACGACCACGTGATCGCGCTTCGGGCTGAGGCGCGCGTCGAGGTCCACCTCGGCCCCGGTGAACAGCGGGATGACGATCACCCTGAGCGTGAAGAACCCCAGTCCGATCCCCGAGAGTTGCATGAAAATCACGAAGAAATTCATCGCGGTGGACCCCCAGGGCGAGTCCGCCCCGTATCCCGTGGTGGTCATCGTCTCCACGACGATCCCGAACGAGTGGACGAGCGACTGATCCTCGCCCTCGAAGGTCGCCATCCCGACGTTGTAGAGGAGCGCATACAGGGTCACGAGGGCCGCGATCCCGACCAGGTAGTAGGCGATGAGGCGGTTTCGACGCGAGAGGTCAACGGTCGACGGCGACCATCCATCGGGGAGCATCGAATACCGTCCGGGGTTCCCGTCCCAGTGAAAAAAGGATTCGGTCGAGATCGGGGGCAGAGGTCTCGTTCGGACTCGGGGGTCGAACGGGGCGGTGTATGGCGCCGACGACGTCGAGGCAGGGTTAATTCCGAAACGCCGGTCACAGGACTTATCACGTCGCGATAACGATGTGCTCACCATGTGCCCCGAGTCGACCGCTGTCGATCCGACCGACGTCGCGCCAGCGTGGACGTGGGGGACGACGGCCGTCGTCGCGTTCCTGGCCGTCCTTTCGGTTCTCGTCGGCGGTGTGGTCCCGAGCGTGGTCACGGCCGGCCTCGGCGCGCTGACGGTCGTGGGCGTCGTGTATCTCCTCTACCGGTGGGGCCAATATCGGGAGCCACCGTCCCGTGGATCCGACGACGAGACCCGTCGCGAGAACGAGAAGAAAATGGAAGCCGAAGCCGGCGGGTACGGTGGCGATTCCGGCGCCGGAGGCTGAGGTCGTTCCCCGCGGGCGGTTCGGGGGGTGGCTTCCAGTCCGCCCGCTCCCTTCCGTGCGCTTCAGGGACCGTCCGGTGGCGTGTCGGCGCACGGGTCGTCGACGGGATGCAGGAACGTCTGGAACTCCATCGTGCGCCCGTCGGGATCGTCGGCGAAGAACTGGTAGATGTCGTACGCCTCGTTCTCGACCGGCGGATCGCGGGCCCGATCTTCGAGGCGCTCGTACATCCCGTCCACCTCGTCCCGGCTGTCGTAGTAGAACGTGACGACGCCGCAGTCCTCCGTGTCCTCGTTCTCGCAGAACCCGAACAGGAAGTTCCCGTGCTGGAGGATCGTACAGCCGGTCTGTTCGAGCCACACGTCCGCGCCGACGGCGTCGGTGTAGAACTGGACGATTTCGTCGCGGTGCTCCGTGCCGAAGAAGACGATGCCGGCCATGGTGGCGTCACGCGGCGGACCGTGAAAACGGTTCGCGAATCGGCAGCCGAGGGGGAACCCCAATGCCGGATCGGCGCCGCGTTCAGTCGGCTTCGAGGCCGATCATTCCCGCCAACTCGTTGACGGCGGCGTCCGGTCCGGCGACCACGAGTTCGTCGTCCGTCCGGACGACGAAGTCGCCGTCGATGTCCGTGATCAGTTCTCCGTCGCGTTCCACGGCGATGACGGTACAGCCGGTCCGGGACCGGAGGTCCACCTCGCTGAGGCTCCGTTCGGCGATGGGCTCGCCCGTCGTCCTGACGATTTCGACCTGGGTCCCGTAGGTGATGACGTCCTCGTCGAGCACCGAGGCAGCCAGCATGCGGCCGCTGACGTGCGAGAGCGCGAGGACGTAGTCGGCGCCGGCGCGGTAGAGTTTGCGGAGGTTCCCCGCGTCGTTGGCCCTGGCGACGATCTCGACGTCGGGATCGAGTTCCCGGACGACGAGCGTCGCGAAGATCGATCTGACGTCGTTGTCCAGCGCGAGGACGATCGTCCGGGCCGACTCGACGCCCGCCTCGGTGAGGGCCCACTCGTCGGCCGCGTCCCCCACGACGTCCACGCCCGGGGCGTCGGTCTGGTCGACGACCGTCGACTGGACGTCCGACGCGGCGAGGACTTCGGTGAGTCGCGACCCAACGTTCCCGTAGCCCACCACGAGCACGGGGCCGTGGCGATGACGCCGGCCCTCGGAGCGGGTCAGCGCCTGCAACTTCGCGAGTTGCTCGTCCGTCCCCGCGACCAGCAGGACGCTCCGCTCGTCGAGCCTGAGGTCCGGGGGCGGCGACGGGACGAACTCGCCCCGGTCCCAGACGCCGATGACGTTCGCGCCGGTTGACTCCCGGATGCGGCTGTCCGCCAGACGGCGATAACAGACCGCGCTGCCGGGCTGGACTGTCATCTCGGCGATCTCGAAGTCGCCGCCGATCTCGACGGCGTCGCCGAGTGCCGCCGTCACCCGCGTCGTCACCTTGGTGGCCAGCGCCTCGCCCAGCGCCTCCTCGGGCGAGATGACCTGGTCCGCCCCGGCGTAGCGGTGGTACTGGGAATTGGCGGGGTCGTCGACGATGCTGACGATCCGCGCCTCGGTCGCCGTCTCGCGTGCCGCGAGAACGATGCTGGCGTTGCGCTCGTCGTCGGCGTCCGCGACGATCGCCCGCGAGTCCCCGGCGTTCGCGCGGTCGAGCGTTTCGGCCGTTTCGGGTTCGCCGTGGATCACCGACACGCCGGCGTCCTGCAGCGCGGTCGCCTCCTCGAGGTCGGAGGCGATCACGACGTAGTCGACCTCGCGGGTATCCAGTTCCTCGACGAGCGACTCGCCGTGGGCCGTGTGCTCGCAGATCACGACGTGATCCGTGAGGTCCTCGTCCACGGTCCTCGGCGGGCGGGACTGGAACGCCTCCTCGAAAAGTGGCACGACGAACAGCGGAAGCGCGGCGAAGATCAGTACCAGGCCGGAGAACTGCATCGCAACCACGAGGAGATCGACCTGCCAGGAGGTCCAGTTCGGTGCGTCCGCCCCGAAGCCGGTCGTCGTGAACGCGGTGACGACGACCCGGAAGGAATGAAACAGCGACTGCGACTGCCCCTCTAAGACGTTCATCGCCACGTTGTAGACGACGGTGTAGACCGCGAACACGGCCACCAACGTCCCGAGGTAGTAGCCCATGCGGCGCTGCTGTGAAACCATCGTCGGTAGTCCGTCGGGGTCGCTGATAACGGTTCGGGGGAACGACCCGATCGAAGGGTCCGACTCGGGGACGGCGTCCTTACTCGGAGTTCGACAACCGGGTGACGGTCACGCCGCGCGTGTCGGTGATCCCGGGGGCCGGTTCGTACGTCCACTTGCGTCGGCCCTCGCCGCCCTTCACGGCCGACACCTGTTTCAACCCGCGTTTGATGCAGTTCCACCAGCCGGTTTCGCTCCCGTATCCGGCGGGGTGGGCCTCGTACAGGGCGTCGACGAAGTCCGACCGCGTCGCCTCGGTCTCGTCGCGGAGGTAGGCCAGGGCCGCGCCGACGGCCTCGCGCCGGCGCTCGACGACGTCGTCCTCGTATCCCGGAACGTCGATCGCGTCGAGGTCGGCGACGTCCTCGCCCGGCCTGACGTCGTCGCTCATGGCCGCCGTCGAGCGATAACTGAGGCCGGTACCGACCTCGCGACCCAGCCGTTTCCTGGTCCGGGCGACCGCCCGGCGGGCCATCTCGTCGACCCGGGCCGTCGCGACCCCGTTGAGTTCGTCGACGTTGCGGGACAGGTCGTCGTCGGCGATCCGCTTGACCCGTTCCGGCGTGAGGCCACCGTCGAACCCGTCCGCCGGCTCGTCCGTTTCCTCGACCTGGCGTTCGAGCTCCTCGACGCGCTCGGCGTACGCCGAGAGGAGTTGGTCGCGGTCGCCGTCACCGGTGCCGCCGCCGTCGCCGCCGCCGGCGATGTCCGTCCGGTTGTCGACGATCCACGCCAGATACGACTCGACGTCCTCGAAGCCGAGCAACTCACGTTCGGTGGCGAGGCGCTCGACCGTCCCCTCGTCCAGTTCGAGCCGGAGCGTCCGCATCGGCGGTGGGTTCGACGCCCTGGCATTTAACGGTTGGTTACCGGCCGATCGCGAGCGGAACCGAATGGCCAGAATCCCGCCGTTCGTGGGGGCCTCGCCCCGAGGATGGCAAATATCTACAACAAGTCTTAAATCGCCTCCGTGGCCTTACTTCTCCCATGCACAAGGACGAGTTGCTCGAGCTCCACGAGCAGATGGTCATTATCATGGAGCACTTCAAGGAACGGGAGGACGTCGACGAGGACCTGTTCGACGCGTACTACCAGCTCGACGTCGATCCCTCGCACGTCCACAAGTCGAAGAGCGAGCACAAACACGCCGTGTTCGTCCTCGGGAACGCGCTCGCGTCGGCCATGAGCGAGGACGAGTTCTCCAGCGCCGGCCGGATCGGCAAGCGGATGCAGGAACTGGCCGAGGACGCCGAGAACAAGATCTGAACGCTCGAACGCCAGGGACCTGTCGTCGAGGTGGAGTTTCGTCCCCGAAGCGCGAAAGCTATTAGTTTCGGTTGGGGCTTGGTGCGTGTATGGACTCTCGCACGCGGGAACGCGTGGACGACTGGGAGGAGACTCCCTGCGCGGCCGGGCTGGACGGCCTCCGGGACCTCGCCGACCAGGAGTTTTCGGGCGTTGTCACGGGCGGTGGGACCTGGGCGTTCGTACTCAACGGACGGATCGTCGGCCTGTCCGAAGGTGCGCTCGACGACCTGGATGGGCTGCCGCTGACCGCGTACGAGGCACCGGATCCGGCGCTGCCGCTCCTGTTCGCGATGCAGGAGAAAGGCGGCGAGACGCAAGCGCAATACTACACCAACGACACGCCGATCGCGGAGGCGAAGGAGACGCTGACCGACGGCTCGTTCACCGGCTATATCGAGCTGAGCGAGAACGTCCTCAGCGGCGACTACTACGTCTGTTTTTACGGCGGGCGCGCGCTGCCGGTCGCGTTCATCGGGAGCAGCGAACGGCTGAAGACCGGCGACGAGGCCTTCGAACGCGCGAACGACGAGGTCGGCATCTACGAGGTCAAGGCGGTCGACATCGAGGTCACCGAACTCCCCGCTGCCGAGGACGACGCGAAAGCGGCGGGGAGTTCGGGCGGGGCCGGAGCCGCGGAGTCGGACGAGACCGGCGACCCGACGGAGGGGGCGGACGAGTCGACGGCCGGTGGGTCCCTGGGGGACGCCGACGAGGACCCGGCGACGGGAACGACCGAAGCCGACGGTCCGACCGGCGAGGACGGGACGGCGAAGGGCGACGAGGCGACGGCCCACGCCGAGGATTCCGGCGGTGCTGCGGCCGGGTCGCCGACCGATACCTCGACTGGCGAGACCAAGTCCGGGTCCGGGTCCGGGTCCGGATCCGGATCCGAAGCCGCGTCCCAGTCGGGAGGGACAGCCGGGGCGGATTCGGACCGGCCCCCCGAGGAACCCGCTGGGACGTCCTCCGACGAAGGGACGGGCGATGCCGGGACGGGTCGATCGACCGAACGAACCGGAAACCGCTCGGAGACGCCCTCTCGAGACGCTCGCGAGGAAAACACCGCGACTCCGGGATCGGCCGACTCCACGTCCCGGGAATCGGCGGGGCGAAAGCGAGACTCGCGGGACGACCCCGACCAGGCGAGCGAACCGAGGCGCTCCGCCGCCCGTCGGAACGAGGGACGTCCGCGCGAGTCGGCGGACCCGAGAGCCCCGCGCGAGGGACGGCCCGAACACGCGGGCGGCCGGTCGGATCAACGTGGACCCGACCCCGACGCGGGCGACGATCCGCGGTTCGAGCGGGAGGCCGAATGGCGGGAAACCCGCCAAATCCCGTCGATCGATCCGGACCGGAGCGAGGAACCGGACGAGTCGACGACCCCCGCGGGAGCGAACGCCCGAACGTCGCCCGAACGATCGAAACCGCAGCGGCCGTCCGACGCCCGGAGTCGGGAGCGGAGCGACCGGCAGCAGTCGGGCGGTCAGGCGGAACGAGGCGACTCCGGATCGCCCGCCGACGGCGCCATCGAGAAGCCGCTCGAGGAGGAAACCCTCCAGCGCGAGGACGAGATCGACCGGCTCCAGCAACGCGTCTCGGACCTGGAAGCGAAACGTGAGTCGCTGCAGTCGGAGCGCGACGCGCTCGAGGAGGAGAAGGAATCGCTGGAGGAGGAGAACGAGCGGTTGCGGAACCGCGTCGAGGCGCTCGAGGACGAGATCGAGGCGCTGGAGTCGCAGATCGAGGAACTCGAAGCGGCGCTGGAGTCGGACGCCGCCGCCTCGGCGGACGGGACTGCGGGAGGGGGTCGGGAGATGTCGGCGACGCAGGCGCTCTCGGCGACGAACCTGTTCCTGCGATACGACTCGAAGGGGCAGGCGACCCTCGAGGACGTCCACGCGGGGGACGCCGACGCCGAGGCGTTGAACGCGAACCTGCGCCTCGAACACCACACGAACTTCGACGCGACGGACGTCGCGGTCGACGGGACCCCGTACGACCAGTTCCTCGAGGAGTCGATCCACTTCGAGTTCGTCGAGTGGCTCCTCCGGGACCTGCCCTTCGAGATAAAGGACACCGGCAACGCCAACACGATGGCCGGGCTCTTCGACGCCATCCCGAAGATCGATCGCGTCGAGTGCATGGGGTCCGTCGAGATACCGACCGACGACGATGACGACGACGCGCTCGAACGCGATTTCGACGTCGTCGCGCGGGACAGAATGGGTAACCCGCTCATCATCGCCAACCTCAACGACTCGCTCGACGCGGCGACCGAGAACATGATGGTGTCCCTCCAGGAATCCGCGACGGCGGTCAAGGAGGCACACGACGACCTCGGGGCGGCCTTCATGGTGACGACGAGCTTCTTCGATCCGGGGGCGCTCGAGGTCGCCGCCGAGGCGACGAGCGGGAGCCTCCTGAGTCGGGACTCCAGGAAGAGCTTCGTGAAGCTATCGAGGAAGCGTGGCTACCACCTGTGTCTGGTCGAGACCAGGGAGGGGAACTTCCACGTCAACGTGCCCGAACTCTAGCTTTCGGCTTCCGGGGACCCCTCGATCTTCATTTCCTCGAGCTTGCCCACGAGGTCGTCGAGCTTGCCGTCCAGTTCGTCGACGAACTCCGTCGTCCGGTCGGTGGTGATCGCGCCCTGGCTCGAGGGCTCGATGAGGTTTTCCTCCTCGAGAACCCGGAGGGAGTAGCGAACCTTGTGGTGGGGGTAGCCCGTCTCGTTCGACATCTTCACGATGCCGATCGGCTCGCTGTCGATGACCATCCGCAACACCTGCAAATGTCGTTCCAACATGTCGACTTCCTTCTCCAGTCGATCTATCATGGCACTTGTTAACTTGTCTTTAGGATGGTTTAAAGGTTATTGTATGCTCCGGGCGACAAAACGTTGACGTGTTAGCGATTTGCATGGCCTTTTAATATGTTTTGTGGTTTCGACCGGTAGCGGACGGCCGGGCAACCATCCGGTCGTGACGTCCGGAAAACCGACCCACGGTTCCCGAGAGGGGGCCGTCAGTCCGAAATACCTGAATACCGAAATGGGTTTATCGCGAGCGGTAAAACCGATCCCTGTCATGACCGTAACCGTCGTCGGCTCCCAGCTGGGTGACGAGGGAAAGGGGCGCGTCGTCGACCTGTTCGGCGACGAGGCCGACGTCGTCGCCAGATACCAGGGCGGGGACAACGCCGGCCACACCGTCGTCGAGGGCGGCGAGGAGTACAAACTCTCGCTGGTTCCGAGCGGGGCCGTCCGGGGCAAAGTGGGCGTGCTCGGGAACGGCTGCGTCGTCAACCCCGAGACGCTCTTCGACGAGATCGACGACCTTCGCGACCGCGGCCTCGACCCGGACGTCAGGGTCGCCAGGCGGGCGCACGTGATCCTCCCCTACCACCGTCGCCTCGACGGGATCGAGGAGGAGGCCAAGAGCGAGGGCGACCTCGACGCCGGCACGACCGGCCGGGGGATCGGCCCGACCTACGAGGACAAGGCCGGCCGCCGCGGGATCCGGATCGGGGACCTCCTGGACCCCGACGTCCTCCGCCAGCGCCTGGAGTACGTCGTGCCCCAGAAGCGCGCACTGGTCGAGGACGTCTTCGGCCTCGACGCCGGTGAGGCGTTCGACGTCGACGCCCTCTACGAACAGTACCGCGAGTACGGCGAGCGCCTGGCCGAGGAGGACATGACGGTCAACGCCGGGCGCTTCCTCGCCGACCGGATGGAGTCGGGCGAGAACGTCATGTTCGAGGGGGCCCAGGGCACCTCGATCGACATCGATCACGGCATCTATCCCTACGTCACGTCCTCCAACTCCAGCGCCGGCGGCGCCTGCACCGGCACCGGCCTCGGGCCGACGACGATCGGGGACGGCGAGGTCGTCGGCGTCGTGAAGGCGTACCTCTCCCGCGTGGGGACGGGGCCGCTCCCGACCGAACTCGAGGGCGAGACGGCCGAGTACATCCGCGACGAGGGCGGCGAGTACGGCACCGTGACCGGTCGCCCGCGCCGCGTCGGGTGGCTCGACGTGCCGATGCTCCGCCACGCCGCGCGCGTCAACGGGTTCACCGGCATCGTCGTCAACCACGTCGACGTCCTCGCCGGCCTCGACGCGGTGCAGGTCGGCCACTCCTACGATCTCGAAGGTGAGGAGCTGTACACGATGCCCGCGACGACCGAGCGCTGGGGCGAGTGCGAACCCACCCTCCGGACGTTCGACGGCTGGGACGACGTCGACTGGTCGCGCGTGGCCGAGGAGGGCTACGACGCGCTCCCGGAGAACGCGCGGACCTACCTGGAGTACGTGAGCGAGGAGGTCGGGACCCCGCTGTACGCGGTCGGCATGGGCCCGAGCCGCGCGGACACCGTCGTGCTCGAGCGCCCGTTCTGAGGGCCGTCCGTCGATCGCGGCGGCTGCGGCCCTCCGGGAAACCCGTCACGCTTTTGCACGGCGCGGTCTCAGTGAACGACATGACCCGTGACCGGGGTGACGGTCGATGAAAGAGGAACTCATGGACATCATCTGCTGTCCGATGGACAAGCACGACCTCGAACTCGAGGTCGAGGAGCGCGACGACGGGGAGATCGTCGAGGGGACGCTGACGTGCACCGAGTGCGGCGAGGAGTACCCGATCGAGGACGGCATTCCGAACCTCCTCCCGCCGGACATGCGCGACGAAGCGGCAGCATAACTTTTTCTCCCCGGCCGTCGTCGATACGCTCGTGCCGGACACGCTGTCCGTCCACCTCAGCCGGACCGACCTGCACGCCATCGAGAGCCCCTCGTCCTTCGAGACCACGGACTCGTTCGACGTCGAGTTCCGGAACCACGGCCGCTCGTCCCGGGTCCACTGTTCCGTCGACGACGCGCTCGCGGGGATCGTCAGGGTCCCCGAGACCAACCGGATGATCGACTCGGACGGCGCCATCACGATGCGGATCGACGTCGCCCCCGTCGACGAACCGGTGACCGGCGAACTCGAGATCGTGACCGGGTACGGGGCGGAATCGACCACCGTCACCCTCACCGTGACGCCGCCCGAGGAACGCTCGTCGGTCGAGTCGTTCGACGACGCCTACGGGTCGGACGCGGACTCGGCGGACGTCGACGTGTTCCCGCTGGATCGGGACGAACGCCTGATCCTGGGGCTGGCCGTCGGGGCCGTCTTGCTTGCGGTGATCGCGGCCGTCCTGGTGTCGGATCCGGTGGTCCTGCTCGGGACGATCGCGGTCATCGCCGGCGTCGTCGTTGCCGGGTTTCTGCTGTGGCAAGAGTGAAACGCGGCGTCGGGGCTGGGGGATCCCGGATCGCCCGATGCGGTTTAGTCGCTGGCGGCCGGAGTCCGGCGCATGTCGCTCGCCGAGCGCACCAGGGAGGCCGCCAGGGCCCATCCCTTCCTGATCGAGGGGCTCCGGGCGGGGATCGCGAACTACACCGCCGCGGCGCGCTTTCTCGACGTCGAGGGTGACGTGGACGCCGTCGCGACGGCGCTCCGTCGCTACGCCGAGGACCTGGATCCGGTCGAGCGTCGGGAACGGGCCGTTCGCGTCACGATGCACCGCGAAGTCGGCGCGGGAGACGAGCCGTCGGCCGACGAGGATCCACTCCTGGCCGTCGACGGCGTTTCGATCGGCGCGAACGCCGGGTCCGACACGGCGATCATGGTCACGGGCGAGGTGGACCCGGCGGGGCTCGCCCACGTCCTCGATCGGTTGCTGGTCGAGGGGATCGCCCCCGAGGCCGCCGGGGTCGCGGGCGACGCGCTCGTCGTCGTCGTCGACCGCCGGGACGGCGTCGACGCGCTCCGCCTCGTCGAGGGCGGGCTGGCGTCGGTGCCGGACCGGTGATCACGGGGGGTGCAGGCGCCGTCGCGGCGTTGGCGGTTCCGACGCCTTGAAATGGGCGAGCCGGGTAACTCACGGCCATGACGCTGCACGTGACGAATACGCTCACGGGCGAGCGGGAACCGTTCGAGCCGGCCAGCGATGACGAAGTCCTGCTCTATCTCTGCGGCCTGACGACCTCGGACCCGGCGCATCTCGGCCACGCCCGGACGTGGGTCCACACCGACGTCATCCACCGCTGGCTGGAACAGCTGGGGTACGACGTCCGCCACGTCGAGAACTTCACCGACGTGAACGAGAAGATCGTGGCCCGCGTCGGCGAGGATGGCGACTCCGAGGCCGATGTCGCCCGGAACTACATCGCCGAGTTCCTCGAGGACATGCGGGCGCTCAACCTGCTGCGGACGGAGGTCTACCCCCGCGTGACCGAGCACATCGACGAGATCCTCGACCTCGTCGGGACGCTGATCGAGGAGGGCTACGCCTACGAGTCCAACGGGTCGGTGTACTTCGACGTCACGACCTTCGAGGAGTACGGGACGCTCTCGAACCAGGACCTGGACGAGATCGAGGCCCAGGGCGACCCCGACGAGCAGGCCGAGAAGCGCCACCCGGCGGACTTCGCGCTCTGGAAGGCCGACGGCGTCGCGCCCGACGAGATCGAGGAGCACCGCCACGAGGAGGCCGCCCCGCCCGAGGCGGCCTGCGAGACGGCCATGACCTGGGACTCGCCCTGGGGCGAGGGCCGTCCTGGCTGGCACATCGAGTGCTCGGCGATGTCGATGACCCACCTCGACCGGACCTTCGACATCCACGTCGCCGGCCGGGACCTCGTGTTCCCGCACAACGAAAACGAGATCGCGCAGGCGGAAGCGGCGACGGGCCAGCGGTTCGCCCGCTACTGGCTGCACACCGGCCTGCTGGAGACCGAGGGCGACAAGATGAGCTCCAGCCTCCGGAACTTCTTCACCGTGAGCGACGCCGTCGAGGAGTTCGGCGCGAACGTCGTCCGGACGTTCTTCGTCTCGACCGTCTATTCCGCGAAGCAGACCTACTCCGAGGACGCGCTCGCCGAGGCCGAGGAGCGCTGGGAGCGCCTGGAACGCGCCTACGACGCCGCGGTCGCGGCCTGTGACAGCGTCGACGCGTACGCGAAGGCCACGGACGACGAACTCCGGGCGGCCGTCGACGCGGCCCGCGAGGACTTCCGGACGGCCATGAACGACGACTTCAACACGCGCGAGGCGCTGTCGGCCCTGCTGGAACTGTCCACTGCGGTCAACCGCCACGTCGACGAGCACGGGGAGTACGACTACCCCGGCCTCCGGCGCGCCGTCGAGACGTTCGAGACCTACGGCGAGGGCGTCTTCGGCCTCTCGTTCGGCGGCGAGGCGACCGGCGACGTCCGGCTGGCGGAGGACCTGGTCGAACTGGTCCTGGACGTGCGCGAGGCGGAGCGCGAGGCCGGCAACTACGCGCGGGCGGACGACCTCCGGGACGACCTCGAGGCGCTCGGGGTCGAGGTCCAGGACACCGACGACGGTCCCGAGTTCCGGATCTGAGGGCAGTGCCCCCCGTTTCGTCCGACGGCCGCCGGCGGCCGTCGGTCGGCCGCGTCGACCCTACGATTCAGGCGAGTCCTCGATGAGGACGGTCGCCTCGCCGTCGATCAGTATCTCGTCGTCCTGTCCGGCGGTAACGGTGGTGCGGAGCCTGAACTGCCCGTTGCCCAGCACTTCGACGACCTCCACCGTGGCCCGCACACGGTCACCGATTTCGACGGGGCCCGCGAACTCCAGGTCCTGGGAGAGGTAGATCGTGACCCCCGGGAGGCGCGCGAGGGCCGCACTGATCAGCCCCGAGGCGAGGGTGCCGTGGACGATCCGCCGACCGAAGCGGGTCTCGCTCGCGAAGTCGTCGTCCAGGTGGAGCCGATTCGTGTCCCCGCTCGCGCGGGCGAACTCGCGGACGTCCTCGTCGTCGATGCGTTTCGAGAAGGAGACGGTCGTGCCGACCTCGACCTCGTCGAGCGACGTGACCGAGCGCTCGGACCGCCAGTCGCCCTCGTCGTAGGCAACCGTCGGAACCCCTCCGGACCGAGTGTCGTCCGGTTCCGGATTCCCGCCCAGCGCTTCGATCGAGGCCCGGTTGGCCGCTGCGGCCGTTCGAAAGACGTTGCTCGCCATCGTGGCCCACACCGTCGCCATGTCCGACGGCGTCGGCCCGGACGTGGGTAGCCGGTCGGTCATCCCGGGTCCGTAAGGACCCGATTGTAATGACCCTGGTGGCTTACGCAAAATAAAGCCACCCGTTTGCTCCGGGACGGAGTCGAACGATGGCAACCCGGCGAGCCACGGTCGGTTCCGGTTCCCCGCGTTCGTCAGGATACCGTGGAGGGTCGGCCCGAAAACCCGCAACGGTGGCCCACTTGCGTCGGGGCCGGGGTACGTCCCGACTGATGCGCGACCCGCGTGACTCGACCCATCCGGCCCGTCGGAACGGCGTCAGGCGGCGCCCGAGTGGTACCGTCCCCTGCCACCCAAACGCCAGTGCAACCATTGAATACCATTCAATGGAGACTGATGGTATCGAAGGGAAAGGGTTAAGACGAGTCCTTCCCTATGGCCCGTCAATGACGGACGATCAATCGGGGATGCCCTGGACGCCGGCGAGGTTTGCGGCGCAACTGGAGGAAACCAGCGAACAGGCCGTCGAGACCCAGGCGGAGTGGTTCAAGCAACTGATGTCGATGGGTGCCGGATCGAACGGCAGCCTCGACATCGGCGACCTCTCGACGCTCACCGGCACCGCGACCTTCAAGACCCGCATCCAGAGCGGCGGCCGGATCAGTATCCCCGACGCCGAACGTGAGGCCCTCGACATCGAGGAGGGCGACATCGTTCAGACGATCGTAATTCCCGTCAAGCGGACCCACGGAGATTCACAATGACGACACCAATCGAAGCCGCGTTCGACATGCAGCGCACCGCGATCGAAGCAACCCAGTCGGCCACCCGCCGGAACCTCGAAACCCAGAAGGCGGCGCTCGACGCGATGACCGAGGGACTCGAGCAGTCCCGGACGCTCGCCGACCGAAACGCCGAACTCTCCCGAAAGGCGGTCCACGCCATGATCGACGGGCTCGAGACGACGATGCCGGAGGAGGCCGGCGACGTCGACTTCGCCGAGATGCGACGCGCAGTGGACGAGGAGTTCGAGACCGCGACGGCATCGCAGGAGGAGCTGCTGTCCACGATGACCCGGGCAATGGAGGAATCCACGGCGACCTTCGACGCCTACGCCGACAGTTACGCCGACGCCGTGGACAACGCGGTCGAAATGTTCATCGAGCAACACGAACGGGTCGAAGCGGGAGTCGTCGAAGCCGGCGAGGCCATCGACGACGCCGCCAACTAACCCCCTGGAGCGTACAACTACATGACTGACACCGAAATGCCCTGGCGTGGGCCCTGGTCGGACTTCATGGACTCGATGAACGAGGAGTTCGTCGACGTTATGGAACGGACCATGGAGGCCCAGAACGACGCCGCGGAATCGTGGACCGACGCCATCGAGGAGGCCACCGAGGACGACGAACTGGCGGAGGGAATGAAAGGGTACGTACGGGCGTACGAGGTGTGGATGGACGCCGCGGAGGAAATGGCCGAACGGGCCACCGACGCGCTCGACGGCGACGACGTCGACCCGTCGGAGTTCAGGGACGTCTGGCTCAGCGCGGCGAACCGGGCGTTCAAGGAGACCATGGAGACGTCGGCGTTCGCGGCGATGACCGGACAAACCGTCGAGGCGATGACGGATGCCCAGGAGGACGCCGAGGCCGCACAACGGGAAACGCTGCGCCGACTCGGATTCGCCACGGAAGGCGACGTCCGCGAGGTCGGCGAACGGCTGGTCGAACTGGAACGCCGCCAGCAGTCCGTCGAACGGAAACTCGACACGGTGATCGAGGCCGTCGACGAATGAGTCCGAGTTCGAACCCGAACCCCTACCTGGCGGCGATGAAGGCTCAGCAGCGAGCCTGGACCGAGGCAGCGGAAGTGGTGGAGAAAGTCCCTGCCGTCCCGGACGCCGCGGAGACGATGGAGGAGGTGGAGGTCGGAACGACCCCGAGCGAGGTCGTCTACGAGGAGAACAAACTCGAACTGCTCCATTACGAACCCCTGGCCGAGACGACCCACGACGTCCCCATCCTGATCGTGTACGCGTTGATCAACCGTCCGTACATCCTCGACCTCCAGGCCGAACGCTCCGTCGTGCGCCGACTGCTCGAGGCCGGGTTCGACGTCTACCTGATCGACTGGGGCGAGCCGTCGTTGCTCGATCACTCGCTGACGCTGACGGACTACGTCGACCGGTACATCGACAACAGCGTCGACGTGGTCCGGGACAGGGCGGGCGTCGACGAGGTTTCGCTCCTCGGGTACTGCATGGGCGGCACGATGAGCGCGATGTACGCCGCCCTCCATCCGGAGAAGGTGCGGAACTTGGCCCTGATGGCTGCCGGGCTGTATTTCGAGGAGACCGGCGGGGTCCTGGAAACGTGGGGCGACGACGAATACTTCGATCCCAGAGCGGTCGCCGACACGTACGGGAACGTCCCCGCAACGTTCCTCGACGTGGGGTTCGCGCTGATGGATCCCGTGGAGAATTACGTCTCCAAGTACGTCCAGTTCTTCGAGCACCTGGACGACGAGGACTTCGTCGAGAACTTCGCCCGCATGGAGCGATGGCTCGACGACGGAGTCGACGTCGCCGGTTCGACCTTCGTCCAGTTCATCGAGGCGGTCTACCAGAACAACGCGCTCTACGAGAACGAACTCCACCTGGGAGACCAGCACGTCGACCTGGCGAACATCGACATGCCCCTGCTCCAGATCGTCGCCGAGTACGACCACCTCGTCCCGCCGACGGCGTCGAAGCCGTTCAACGAGGTCGTGCCGAGCGAGGACACGGAGATCATCGAATACCCGACCGGGCACATCGGCATGTCCGTCTCCTCGAAGTCACACGCCGACGGTGGGTTGTGGGACGAGGTGACCGACTGGTTCGCCGAACGGTCGTCGATCGACGGCCCCCCGGAGACGGGGCAGGAGACCGCGCCGGATGAGCCGATCGAAACCGACGCGGCCCCCGCGGCGGATCACGACCTCGAGGCCGTTTCCGGGATCGGGAGCGCGTACGCGGAACGCCTCCGCGATGCCGGGATCGAAACCCTCGCGGACCTCGCCGGGGCCTCCGCCGAGGACCTCGCAACGGCGACGGACATCGCACCGAACCGGCTCGAAACCTGGATCGAGCGGGCGAACGAGCTAACCGAGTAAGCGACGCCCCTCGTTGGGCGACGACCACGACAGTTCGGTCCCCCATTTGTTCCCGGGGGAACACTTATCTGTCCCTTTACGGTTCAAAGGACCATGACCGGGGAGGCCGACCGAACCTGTCTGATCACCGGGGGAGCTCAG
>Ga0207797_1001639_pt1 | contig 16103 bp, 14 predicted proteins | sample PRCRCaboRojoPR_6_FD_187275 | JGI IMG/M metagenome (GOLD analysis project Ga0207797, IMG submission 187275) | Marine sediment microbial community from Cabo Rojo, Puerto Rico - PR CR 10% Liquid 1 (SPAdes) | ecosystem: Environmental > Aquatic > Marine > Coastal > Sediment | place: Cabo Rojo, Puerto...
GGGGGTCGCGCCCGCCGTCGCCGGCTCGACGGGGGCGGTCAGCACCGCCATCGCGTACACGCCGACCCCCATGAAGCCGGCGACGCCGATGTTGAACAGCCCCGTGTACCCCCAGTGGAGGTTCAACGCGAGCGTGAGCATCGCGTAGCCGCCGATGAAGATGGTGACGCTCTGGATGTACGTCGCGGACAGGTTCACCGCCTGGTCCGGGTCGAAGTAGAACGCCACACCCACCAACAGCAGGTACACGGCGGCGATGGTGACCGCGACCATCCGGAGGTCGCTGGCGGTCACCGCCTCCCTGAGGGTCGCCACGACGGAGCGCTCCGTGTCCGTGCCGCTCACGCCGTCCTCACCCCGCCGAAGATGCCGTCGGGCCGCACCAGCAGAACGACGATCAACACGACGAACGCCGCCGCCCGGGTGAGCTCGGAGGGGATCCAGATCTGTGACAGCGACTGGACCACCCCGACGACGATACCCCCGACCATGGCGCCGTAGATGGAGCCGATGCCGCCGAGGATGACAGCCGCGAAGATCAACAGCAACAGCAGCCAGCCGAAGTTGAAGATGACGACCCCCCGTTCCAGGCCGATGAGAAAGCCCGCGACGCCGGTGAGCCCGCCGCCGACGATCCAGGTCAGCCGGATGATCCGCTCGGTGGGGATACCGGTCACCCGCGCGAGGTCCTGGTTGTCGGCCATCGCGCGCATCGCCGTGCCGAGTTTCGTGTACTGCAACAGGACGTGCACCCCCAGCATCAGGGCGGCGCCGACCACCAGCAGGAAGAACTGGTTGCCGGACATCGACAGCTGACCCAGCAGCGTCACCTGCAGCGGCGTCGAGGTGACGCTCTTCGAGGAGGTCTGGAACACGAACGCGATCAGGTACCGCAGCGCCAGCGCCACCCCGATGGAGGCGATCAGCAGCGAGATGCCGTCGGCGTCACGGAGCGGTCGGTAGACGATACGGTCCAGCAGCAGCGACAGCCCTACCGCCGCGGCCCCGGCGGCGACCATCCCCACGACGACGATCAGTGGTGTCCGGATGATGCCGAGTTCCGGGGTCGCCTCCAGCAGCACCAGCGTCCCCGGGGTGACGTCACCGGTCGCGCCGAACAGCCCGGCGGTCAGGAACGCCACCACCCACCCCATGAACGCGCCGGCGGTGAGGGTGTCGCCGTGCGCGAAGTTGGCAAACGAGAGGATGCTGTAGGTCATCGACAGGCCGATACCAGCGAGGCCGACGGACACCCCGACCGTCAGCCCGTCCAGAAACACCGTCCCGAAGGCGTCCGTGCCGACGTCCCCGCCGAGCAGTTTCACGTTCAGGAAGAACAGTTCCGTCCCGAGGAGCTTCATCAGCAGGTCGAGCGACAGCACCGCCACTGCGGCGGCCAGCAGCACCGTTCCCGGCCGCTCGACCGCGAACCGTACCCCCCGGGAATACGTCTCGGTTGCACCCATGTTAGCGGCTCACTGACTGGGGTACGGTCGTCGTGGGGTAAATAACGTTCGCACGGCGTCGGCCGGAGCACAACTACTTTGCTCCCCGGTCCGGCATTCGGGGGTATGGACGCGGGGATACGGACGCTCGACGACCTCGAGGCCGCGGGGTCGACAATCGGCGTCCGGGTCGACATCAACAGTCCGCTGACGGGGGACGGACAGGGGCTCGCCGACGACGCGCGGCTGCGTGCACACGTCGGCACGCTGTCGGAGCTTGCCGAGCGGGGGGCACGGGTGGTCGTGCTGGCCCACCAGGGTCGGCCCGGTGGCGAGGAGTTCGGCACCACCGAGCCACACGCCAGCCGGCTGGACGACCTGCTGGCGGCGCCGGTGGAGTACGTCGACGCCACCTTCTGCTCGTGCGCGCGCGAGCGGGTGCGCGAGACGGCGCCGGGGGAGGTGGTCGTGTTGGAGAACACCCGCTTCTACAGCGAGGAGTACATGAGCTTCGATCCCGAGCGGGCCGCCGGCACCCACCTCGTCACCGGGCTGGCGCCCGTGCTCGACGCGTACGTCAACGACGCGTTCGCCGCCGCCCACCGCTCCCAGCCGTCGCTGGTGGGGTTCCCGGTGGCGCTGCCGGGGTTCGCCGGCCGCGTGATGGAACGGGAGTTGGAAGTGCTCGGCGACGTCCGCTCGACGGCCCGACCGAGGGTGTACGTCCTCGGCGGCGCGAAGGCCGACGACTCCATCGCTGTCGCCGCCGAGGTGCTGGAGTCGGGGCTGGCCGACAGGGTGCTCACGACCGGCGTCGTCGGCAACGCCTTCCTGCAGGCGGAGGGGGTGTTCCTCGGCGAGGCGACCAGGAGCGTCGTCGACGAGCGTGCCGGCGCCGGCCACGGCGAGGGGCTGGACCGGGCGGCGGACCTGCTGGAGCGGTTCCCCGGCCGTATCGCGACGCCGCGGGACCTGGCGGTGCGCCGGGACGGCCGGCGGACGGTGGTCCCCGTCGATGAGTTCCCCGTCGAGGAGCAGGCCTACGACATCGGTCCCGCGACCGTCGAGGCCTACGGGGAGATTCTGGCCGAAGCCGGCACCGCCGTCCTCAACGGCCCCGCCGGGATGTACGAGGACGAGGACTTCGCCGCCGGCACCCGGGAGCTGTTCGCGGCCGCCAGGGCGGCGGGCTACACCATCGTCGGCGGCGGTGACACGGCGGCCGCGCTCCGGTCGTTCGGGCTGGAGGGGTTCGACCACGTCTCCACCGGCGGCGGGGCGGCGCTGACGCTGTTGACCGGCGGGAGCCTCCCGGCGGTCGAGGCGCTCCGGCGATGACGACCGTCGAGCCGGCCACCCTGGAGGACGTGGCGACGGTCACCGACCTGTGGGTGGAGCTCGCGGCCGGCCAGCGGGCGTTCGGCTCGCAGCTGGTGGCGGCGGGCAACCGCGAGGCCGTCCGGGAGGCGCTGGCCCGCCAGGCGGTCAGCGGCGGCCTGCTGGTCGCACGCGACGACGGCATCGTCGGGTTCGTCGGCTTCGAGCCGGAGGGGGGCCGCTACGAGAAGCGCGTCGAGACGGGGGTCGTCCAGAACATCTACGTCCGCCCGGAGCGCCGCGGCGAGGGGATCGGCTCGGCGCTGCTGCGCGAGGCCGAGCGCCGCCTCCGTGCCGGCGGGGTCGAGGCGATCACCCTCGAGGCGATGGCCGACAACGACGAGGCGGTGGCGTTCTACGAGCGCCACGGCTACGAACCACACCGCGTGACCATGCGCAAGAGCGACAGCGATTCAAACCAGGGGTGAGTACCCCCCACTGCGCCAAGGGAGCTTGGGCCCGGCACAAGCACTCGATTTGTAATCGAGAATCCGTGGGTTCGAATCCCACCCTTGGCTTGACACTTTACGTTCAAAGCGTAGGACTACTGAGAGTGGCGATACCGCCGTTTCGGGCCGAAAGCAGAGATTGAACTCGGGTTCAAAGCCACAACACCCCCGAGGTCACCGGCCGGCCCGGGGTCCACGAGCGTGACATCCTGAAGTTCTGGGTCGAGCGTGCCGGGGACTACGCACCGTTCGAGTACCGGAGCGGCGAGGCGGGGCTACGCTGGTATCGGTACCAGCGAACGACGAAAGACGAGGACCTCGGCTCGATTCTCGCCGAGCATCTCGCGGGCGAGGACTGGGCGCCCCTGGCGGTCCACTCCGGAGGGGTCGAGCGATGACTCGGCGTCGACGTGGCTCCCGACGGCGCCGGACCTACGTCGGTTCGAGTGGGGAGGCGTTCGGGAGTCAACTCGGCCGGGACTACGGACACTGTCTGAGCTGTGGCCGTGCTACGCGCGCGCATCGGTGTGGCGGTGCGTTCCAGTGCAGCCACTGCTACCGGATTATTCAGGTCCTCTCGACCACCGACGGCGGGGAACGGACGATTGACATCCTCCCCGCGCTAAAGGGCGAGGATTCCCCGAAGGGGATATTCAGGTTGCGCGTTTCCTCGGGCCTCAAGTACGCTTTCGCGTGGAACGTCGGCGGTCGCCGTCCAGTTGTGACCAAGGACGTGCGCTGCATACAGAGAATACATTCATCAGTAGGTCTCGACGGCGATCGCGTCGACGCGTTCGAACTCGTCGACGTTTCGGGTGAGGACCCTGGCGTCGGACTGCTCCGCTGCGGTCCCTGCGATCAGCGCGTCGACGGCGCCGATCGCCTCGCCGCGGTCGTAGAGATCTCGCTGGAGTTCCAGGGCCCGTCGGGCCTCTGGCGGGCCGAACGGGACTTCCTCCAGGTCGTCGACGACGCGCTGGAACCGCTCGCGGTACCGTTCCCCGGGTCCGCGAAGCCCCACGCCGACTTCGAAAACGGTGAGTGAGGATATCGCGACGGGGGTTTTCGCCTCGATCAGTTCATCGAGGCGTTCGACCGCCGCCGCCTCCTCGCGGATCAGGTCGTTGACGAAGGTTGAATCCAGTAGCACGGTCGCCTACGGTTCGCCCGTGCCAGCCATCTCTCGGTCGAACTCCTCGCGCCACTCCCGGGAGCGCTCGCGGGCGCGCTCGGCCTCGCCCTCGTTGAGCATCCCGACGAGGTCCCGAAGCGGCGCGGCTGGCGCGGTCTTGTCGCTGTTGGTGTCGGGGATCCACCACACCAGACTCCGGCCGCCGACCTTCTTGCTCACTACCTCCCCGCTGTCGGCAAGTGCGTGGAGTCGTTTGAGCGCGGTCCGGCGGGAACACCCTAGTCGGTCGGCGACCTCCGGCGCCGTGAGGGGTTCGCCAGCGTCCTCCCGCTCCCGGAAGAGGTCGAGGACGTCCTCGGCCGTCACCTCGGGTCTCGGGCCTGGTTTACCCATACACGCTGTAGTAGCCCGACCGCGATAATACCTTCGTGGGAATACAAACCGTTTTCGTGGGTTTGGATCGGTATTTACCACGTCGAAATCCTAAGAAAAATGTAGCTTTGAACGTTAGGTCCTCAGCCCATCCTTGGCTTGACACGTCTGGCTGGAGCGTAGGGCTGCCGACGCGGGGCCCCACCTGCCACCGCTCGTGACGGCTCCCGGCCGGCGACCCCTGCTCACTCCCCGAACTCGACACGGGGGTCGTACAACAGGTACGCCAGGTCCTGCAGGAAGTTCGCCACCACGCCGACCAGCACCGTGAGCAGCGTGATGGCGAGGATCAGCTGGACGTCGTCGTTCAGGACGGCCCGGGTCATCAACACGCCGATGCCGGGCGCGGCGGTGACGTACTCGACGACGAAGACACCGACGACGACCATCCCGAACATGTCCGTGAAAAACAGGGTGACCAGCGGCACCGCGGTGTTGCGGAACACGTGGCGGCCGACGCGCCAGGTGGAGGCGCCCTTCGCCCGCGCGGTCTTGACGAACTCCGCGGAGGCGTACTGGCGGAGCTCCTCGCCCGCGTAACGCAGCTGGATCGCCAGCAGGTAGACGGTCATCACCGTCGCCGGCAGGACGGCCGCCAGCAGCCCCCGGACGGACAGGGGGGCCACCCCGGCAGGGTACACCTGGGGGAAGCCGAACTGGGTGAAGTAGTTGACCAGAAACCAGTCCCGGAGCAGGAACGCGAGCAGGAACACCGGGACGCTGACCGCGAGGACCGTCAGGGCGTCGACGACGTGGTCCGTCCGGCTCCGTTCGAGCGACACTGTGTACACCCGCACCCCGGTCCCCAGGACGGTGGCCACGACGAGCGCGGGCAGCAGGTACGCGAGCGTGTACTGGAGGCTCTCGACGATCGGGTCGACCACCGACCCCCCCGGGACCGTGAGGAGCCAGGCCAGCCAGTCGACGTACCGCTCGGCCAGCGAGGCGTCGGCCGGGGGCGGCGACCCCTCGCTCCGGACCAGCGCGCCAGTCAACGGCGTCACCTCGACGTAGAGGAACGCGAGCGTGAACACCGCCAGGACCGACGTGACGAGTCCGGCGACCCGTCTGGCGAGATACATCACCCGGGACATCTCAGGGCACACCCGTCGGTCTGCGCGTCGGTCGAACTGTCGGCTCCGGTCGGTGCCGGTCGGTGGAGGGTCTGGTGGAGGGCATCGCTGGCTCTGACGACGGGAGGAGCGGGTGATAAATACTTATCATTTTCTGTGGACACGCAGTGAGTGTCCCATGAGCGACAGCCCTCCACCAGCGGAACAGTTCGAGAACCTGGACCTCGCCGGGGCGGCGACCGACGACTCCGCCCGGCGGTGGAACTGGGTCGGCTTCCTCCTCGGCCTGGTCGCGCTCGGGGCCGGGTTCGCCTACGAGCACGTCGGCCAGCAGTCGCTGCCGTTGTTCGAGAACCTCGACCCGGTCGACTGGCTGCTCGCCGCCTCCCTGTTGGCGATGGCGGCGTTCCTGGTCGTCCCGCTGGCGACCGACCGCGAGCGGACCGCCCGGTACTGGAGGCGGCTCCGGAACCGGCGGTTCGGGGTTACGAGCCTGCTGGCGCTCGTGGCGCTGTTCCTGCTGGGCCTGTTCGGACCGCTGTTCGCGAGCGAGCCGGCGCAGCTGCAGCTCCTGCGCGGCTACCAGCCGCCGGTGTTCACGTCGGTCGGCACGGAGTGGGTGGTCGGGTCCTGCGTCGGCGAGGTGTCCGAGGGGATGTGCCACGGTAGCTGGCAGTTCCCGTTCGGGACGACACGGCTCGGCAAGGACCTGCTCCCGTTCGTCGTGCTCGGCGCGCGGACCGCGCTGGTCATCGGGCTCGTCTCGGCGGCGCTGATCACCCCGGTCGGGCTGGTGGTCGGTCTCGTCGCTGCCTACTCCGGCGGCCGGGTCGACGACGTCCTCATGCGGGTCGCCGAGGTGATGCAGACCGTCCCGGCGGTGATCGTCTACCTGCTGTTCTGGAACTGGAACACGGAGTACCGGCTACTCACGCTGATCGCCGTCTTCGGGCTGACCAACTGGGGTGGGCTCGCCCGGCTGGTCCGCAACGAGGCGCTCCAGCTGCGCGAGCGGCCGTACGTCAAGGCCGCCCGGTCGGCCGGCGCGAGCAGGACACAGATTGTCCGCCAGCACCTCCTCCCGAACGTCTCGCGGTCGGTGCTGGCCAACGTGACTCTCCAGATTCCGCTGTTGATCCTCACCGAGGCCGCGCTGTCGTTCGTCGTCCTGCCGGTGGCGGGCTCGCCCAGGCCGGTGACGCTCGGCGACCCGACGGTCGTCTCCTGGGGGCAGGCCGTCAACCTGGGCGTCCGGGACGCCGGCCTGTTCCCGGGCTGGTGGATCACCGCCATCCCGGGCGCGTTCCTCGCGCTCACGGTGCTGGTCGTCACCGTGTTCGGCCGGTCGCTGAGCGACGTGCTCGACCCCAACCCGGGGTGGTGACCCGCAGACCCCGACGGGACGGGGCGCCGGCCGCTGACAGCGACCGACGGCCAAGTCCTCCGGGGCCCCTGCGCCCCGCGGCCCGGTGTGTCGTCCCCGGCCACGACGTCACACGCCCGGGACGGGCTCCACCCCGTATTTCAAACGGGCGTTTTAGCGTCCGGGGGCACTATGCTCGACCCACGTCGAGAGCCGTCGATGACCTCTGCGGACGACGCTGAAACCTATCGACGCCGGGGGCTGCTGGCGGCCGCCGGCACCGCCGTCCTCGCTTCGCTCGGCGGCTGCAGCGCGCTCGCGGACGTCTCGCCGGACCGCCACCACGAGAGCGACGCCGACCTCTCCGGACCGGGAGCAACCTGGCCCGGCAAGATGGGCGGCTCCGCCCGCCGGAGCGCCGTCAGCCGGGCGCTCCCGGACGCCGCCCGCGGTCGGGGGGTCGACGGGCTGTCCGGGGTGGGTCGGCGCCGGCCGGTCGTCGGGCCGGACGCGCTGGTGGCCGCCGGCGAGGCCGTCCGACTGCCCGGGGACGACGACCCGGCCGGTCGGGTTGTCGCCGTCGACCGGGAGACCGGCGACGTCCGCTGGCAGTACCGGCTGTCGAACGCCAACACCTACCCCGCTGTCGCCGGCGACACCGTGTTCGCACAGGGCGACAGGCTCGTGGCGCTGGACCGCCGAGACGGCCGGCTCCGGTGGCGCTACGACGTCGGCTACGCCTGGTGGCAGACCGCGCCGACGCCCGCCCGCGGGACGCTGCTGGTCACCGCGGCCGAACCGGAGGCGGTGTGGGGGCTGGACCCGTCGACCGGGCGCCGCAGGTGGGCGGCCGGGCTCTCGGGCCGCGAGCCCCGCGGGCTCGCGGCGGACCCCCACGGAGCGGCCTACGTCGCGAGCGCCGCGCCAGAGGAGAGACGGGGGAGCCTGTTCCGGATCGACCCCGCCGACGGAACGGTACGGTGGCGGCGGCCGGCACCCACGGACCCGGTGACCCCGGTCGCCGGACCAACCCGGGTGTACGTCCACGCCGACGGCCGGCTCGTCGCTCGCCACGCCGACGACGGCGCGCTCGCCTGGCGCCGGTCGCTGCCCCGTGTGGTCCGTCGGGGTGGCCCCGCGCTGGGCCCCGAGCGGTGTTTCGTTGTCAGCCGCGACGACGACGGGGACGGCCGGCTGTACGCCCTCCGGCGGGACGACGGCGCCACCGACTGGAGGGGGCCGACGGTCCCGGTCCCACCGGTGGCCGCCGGCGCCGTGACCGTGACCGACGACCGGGTGTACGTGCCGGTCACGGCCGGGGAGACGTCGGGGGCCGACTCCGACACGGGTCCGGGGCTGGCGGCGCTCGACCCGGCGACCGGCCAACGGGTGGCGACCCTCGCGCTGCCTGGACACCCCGCGACGGGAGCGGCGGTCGGCGACGGTGGCGGGGCGCTGGTCGTCGACGACGGCAGCGACCGGCTCGTGGCTCTGGGGTGAGCCGACCCGTCACGGCGGCGGAGCCGACGCCACCGCGTGGACACGCCGTCGGGCCGGGCAGCGCCGCCACCGGTGTGGACGCGTCAGAACACGACCGGCGCACCGTCGACGACGCTGACCGCGGCCCGTTCTCCGGTGTCGACGCTGTTCCGGCGGCCCTGGACGATCACCTGGACCGACCCGATGTCCCCGTCGGCGTCAACCCGGTAGTTGGTCCGGTCGCCCTGGAAGTACCGCTCGACGACCTCCCCGCCGAAGTCACCGTCAACACCCGCGTGGTGGAGTTCGAACTCCTCGGGCCGGACCGAGACGGTGACCGACCCCCGCTTGCCGTCGGCCGGCACCGTGAACCCCTCCGAGCCGCCGACGGCGACGACCGTCTCCCCGTCCCGCTGGACGACCTCGCCGTCGAACAGGTTGGTGTCGCCGATGAACTCCGCGACGAACTCCGTGGCCGGCCGGCGGTAGATCGCCTCCGGCGGGCCGACCTGCTCGATGCGGCCCTCGTTCATCACGGCGATCCGGTCGCTCATCGACATCGCCACCTCCTGGTCGTGGGTGACGTAGAAGGAGGCCCCCTCGGTCTTCTCGTGGATCGCCCGGAGTTCGACCTGCATCTGCTTGCGGAGCTTCCGGTCCAGCGAGGACAGCGGCTCGTCCAGCAACAGCACGGACGGCTCGTTGATCAGCGCCCGGGCCAGCGCCACGCGCTGCTGTTGGCCCCCCGAGAGGTCCGTCGGGTCGCGGTCGGCGAACCCCTCGAGGTCCACCAGCGAGAGGAACTCCTCGACGCGCTCGTTGCGGGTCGCGGCGTCGACGCCGGCTTTCGCGAGCCCGTAGCCGACGTTCTCGCCGACGGTCATGTGCGGGAACAGCGAGAGGTGCTGGAAGACGAGGTTCGTGTCCCGGGCCTCCGGCGGCACCTCCGTCATCGGCTCGCCGTCGATGCGGACCTGCCCCGTCGTCGGCTGTTCGAAGCCGCTGATCATCCGCAGGGTCGTGGTCTTCCCACACCCCGAGGGGCCGACGAGCGTGAAAAACTCACCCCGACGGACGGCGAGGTCGACCCCCTCGACCGCGGTGACGTCTCCGAACTCCTTGCGGACGCCGTCCAGCTCGACGAGGACGTCAGTCTCGTCAGTCATTGTCTCGCGTTGTTCGAGGACGGTAATCAAGCTACCTCCTGTCACGACGGGGAAACGACGCCGCCCGACACCACCGTCCGCGGGCAGCCCTGCCGGTGGTAGCCCGCCGGTGTCCGTCTGAGTCCCAGAAACGTGGCATAGCACCAACATTTAAGTCGCGTCATGTGTGTTGCTCACACATGCCTCGACAGGACAGTGCCGACCGAGCCGAGCACAGTGCCACCAGCGGCCGGCGCGTGAGCCGGCGGGGCTACCTCGCGGCGGCCGGCGCAGCCGGGCTCGCCGCCGTGGCCGGCTGCACCGGCAGCCCCGGCGGCGGGACGACTATCAACATCATCACCTGGAACGACTTCGCCCAGGAGCCGGTCGTCAACAGCGTCGAGGACGAACTCGGCGTCACCGTCGAGGTGGAGCCGTCGACGTCCTCGACGGAGATGTTCCAGCGGATGAACCAGGGCGGGGAGTTCGACATCGCGGTGCCGAACAACAACCTCGTCCCGCGCTTTCTCGACGCCGGGATCATCGAGCCGGTCGACATGGACGTCGTCACCAACTACGGTGACATCTACGGGAAGTTCAGGAGCTTCGTCGACCAGCAGTTCACCCGGGACGGCAACGCCTACGGCGTCCCGGTCCGGTGGGGCTGGTACGGCTACGCGTACAACACCGACGAGCTGCCCGAGCACACCCCCAGCTACCGGGTGATGTTCGAGGAGGACTACGTGGACGCCGACCTGAGCGGGGAGATCATCATGTACGACGAGGCCGCCAAGACGATGCCGGTGGCGGCGCTGTACCTGGCCGCCAGCGAGAACGACCCCTCCTACCGCGAGGCGCTCACCGAGAACGACCGGATGACGTTCTCCGAACAGCAGCTCAACGCCATGCGGGACCTGCTCATCGAGCAGAAACCCCGGCTGGAAGGGTACATCTCCTCGGACACGACCTTCATCCAGCAGTTCCAGGAGGGGAACTTCCTGGTGGGTCACTCCGGGCGCAACGAGATTATCCGGCTGCGCGAGAACCAGGGCGTCGAGAACGTGGAGTTCGTCGTCCCCCAGGAGGGGGCGATGGCGTGGTACGAGACGGCGGTGGTCGCCTCCGAGTCGGACAACGTCGAGACCGCCTTCGAGGTGATCAACGAGTACATCGCCCCCGGGACCGGCGCCGAGCTGGCCCGCCAGGGGAAGTCCCCCAGCTGCAACCCCAACGTCGCCGACGAGCTCGACAGCCGGGAACAGGAGCTGTACGGCCGCATCGACCCGGAGCGCTTCGAGCAGTTCATCCCGTTCAAGGACATCGCGAGCGACGTCTCTGACAAGTACTTCAGCGCCTGGGAGGAGGTCAAGTCGTAGGATGGCTGCCCCCGACAGGGACGAACCCCTCCGAGGGGCACTCATCCGGGTGCTGAGCCGTCGGCGCAACAGCCTCGGCGTGACGGCCGGCCCCGCGGCGGTGTGGATTCTCCTGTTGCTGGTGGCGCCGCTGGCGTTCATGACGGCGGTCAGCTTCGCCTCCTTCGAGAACTTCCAGGTCGTCTGGGAGCCGACGCTAGAACACTACCGCGACCTGTTCGTCGGCGGCACCACCGAGTACTCGCTGGGGCCGGTCGGCTTCCGGGCGACGGCGTTCGAGGAGGCGGTGATGCTGTCGTACGCCGTCGCGACGGCCGCGACGGTGCTGTGTCTGGTGCTGGCGTTCCCGCTGGCGTACGTGATGGCCCGGCTGGACGACCGGACGTTCAAGCTCGTCATCTACCTCGTGTTGCTCCCCTTCTTCACGATGTACCTCGTGCGGGCGTACTCCTGGTTCCTGCTGTTCGGCCAGTCGGGCGTGCTCAACGAGCTGCTCGGCGCGCTCGGGGTCGGGCCGGTCGGCGCCCTCGAGTACGGCGTCCTGCCGGTGGTCGTCGGGCTGACCCACGCGTACTTCCCGTACATGTTGGTCACGCTGTACGCCAGCCTGGACGGGCTTGACTTCACGCTGCTGGAGGCCGCCCGCGACCTCGGCGCCTCCCGGGTGGACGTCGTCCGGGACCACGTCGTTCCGCTCACGCTGCCGGGGATCATCGGCGGGAGCATCTTCGTGTTCATCCCGAGTGTCGGCGCGTTCGTCACGCCACAGATTCTCGGCGTCGGGAAGGTCCAGATGATCGGCGTCCTCATCGAGAACCGGGCCATCGGGGAGGCGACCAACCCCACCACCGCCAGCGCCGCGTCGATGGTGGTGGTGGTGTCGGTCGTCGCCGCGCTGTTTCTCGTGTTCCGGTACGTGAGCCTCGACGAGCTGGGGGGTGTCTGAGGTGGCGACCGAAACCGCCGAGGACACCGGCGAGCGCACCGACCCCGGGGTCGCCAGCCGCCTGCTCGGCCGGGCCCGCGTCGACCGGCTGCTCCGGAGCGGGCTGTACGGCTTCGCCGGGCTGATGCTGCTGTTCCTGTGGCTGCCGCTGCTGGTCATCGTGTTCCTCTCGTTCACCGAGTCGCCCGCCGTCGTCCCGTTCGAGGGGGTCACGCTGGACAACTACGGCGGGCTCGCCGCCAACACCGACCTCCACGCCTCCGTGCGGACCAGCTTCACCGTCGCCACGCTGTCGGCGGTGATCGCGACCGTGCTGGGCGTGCTGGCGAGCTTCGCGCTCACGCGCTACCGGTTCCGGCTGCGCGAGCTCTACCGCACCTTCGGCATCGTCCCGATGATCGTCCCCGGGGTGATACTCGGCGTCGGCCTGCGGTTCTACTTCCAGACGGTCGGCCCCGGCCCGTCGTTCCTGGCGACGGTGCTGACCCACTCGCTGTACGGGCTGCCGTTCGTGTTGCTGATCGTCACCGCCCGGCTGTACACGTTCGACGAGAGCCTCGAGGAGGCCGCCCGCGACCTCGGCGCCGACCCGCTGACGACGTTCCGGGACGTCACCTTCCCGGTGATCGCGCCCGCCATCGGCGCCGGGTTCCTGTTCGCGTGGGTGCGGTCGTTCGAGGACTTCATCCGGGCGCTGTTCGTCAGCGGCATCTCGACGACGCCGCTCACCCAGTGGATGTACGGCAAGATCACGAAGGCCTCGGCGGACAACCTGCTGACGCTGAACGCCGTCTCGACGCTGGTGGTGCTCGGTATCGCCGTGGCGCTGGCCATCGCGATGAACGTCGGCAACGTCACCGGCTACGTCGCCGGCACCGTCGGCGAGAAGGAGTGACCCCCGCTTGCCGTCGGCGCAACCACCGGTCACCTGGGGTTGGGACGGCGCTCACCGGACGGCGGTCGTCGGGGTCGGGCCGGTCGGGCCCTAGTGCAGCATGTCCAGCAGGAAGATCGACAGGAAGCCGACGAAAAACAGCGTCGTCGAGGTGGGCGTCTCGGGCACCGTCTGGGCCTTCACGAGCAGCTCCTCGGTGACGAGATACAGCAGCGCCGCGGAGCCGAACGCCAGGATGATGGCGACGGGCGCGCCGGTCACCCCCTCGAGGGCGAGCACGCCGACGGTGACCCCGGTGGTGAGCAACACGCCGAACGCCGCCGGCACCGCGAGCTTCCGGAGTGTCCCGACCGCCGAGGGGAGCGCGACGACGCCGGCGACACCCAGGAACAGCACCTCGATTGCCAGCGCCACGGCGATGATGACGCCCGTGCCGGCCTCCCGGAGGAACGTCACCCCGATCAACACCCCGTCGATGAGCATGTCGATGCCGACGGTGATCAGCAGACCGGCCGCGCCCGCGAAGCTCCCGCCGATGTCGCGTTTCTCGATGAGCTTGCTCAGCCGGTGGATGCCGAGCATCGTCGCCACACCGATGGCGAAGCCGGCGACAACTATCTCGGGGGCCTCCTCGTGGACGTCCGGCAGCAGCTCCGCCGCGACGGCGGCGATGACCACCCCGGCGGCGAAGTGCTGGACGTTGCTCTCCATCTGGCTCCCGGGAGGACGGTAGACGGCGATCACCCCGCCGACCAGGGCGGCCACGACCGCCAGCATCGTGTACGACAGCGCCTGAACGAGTGTTCCCGGCAGCACCTGAACGAGTGTTCCGGCCATTCGTTTCTGTCCGGCGGCCGAACAGTCATAAATCCGGTTGGTCCGTGAGCGGGCCGGAGGCCCGTCCGGGTCGGTTCAGTCGTCGGCCAGCGTCGAGCTGGTGCCGGTCTCCCGGGCGGAGGTTGCGACGGTCCGCTCGTTGGCGGCCACCCACCGCAGCAACAGGAACGCGAACACGTACTTCGCGAGGATGTCCAGCGCGGAGTAACCCCAGGAGGTGATTCCGACCGACTCGACCAGCGCCAGCCCCTCGACGCCGAGCGCCCAGATGATCGGGTAACCGAGCCACAGCACGACCGTCAGCACCCGGAGAGTGCCGAATATCTCGCCGGTGCCCGCCTCGGAGGCGGCGGCCGGCCACTCGGTCAGCAGGGCGTACAGCACCACCAGGAAGAACGCACAGCTGACGAGGTAGAACGCCCACCGGAACAGCAGCGAGGACGTGACGAGCGCGGCTGCGAGCCCGGTCACGCACATCGCGATGTCCGCAGCGATCACGGTGAACAGGCTCCCCCTGTCGACGTCGGCGAGCAGGCCGAGCGCGAGCAGGATCATCGGCGTCGAGAGCGCCCAGGTGAGATACCGGCCCCACTGGCTGATCACCTCCTCTCCGCCCAGCGGGTGGCCGGCCGGCATCTCGATGAACCCGACGGTCAGCCCGGAGGCCAGCGCCAGGTAGCTGGAGATCGAGACGAGCGGGATCATCAGCGTCGCCCCCCAGATGAGACGGGCGCGGTCGCTGGTGATGCTCCGTCCCATGTATATGAACAGGAGGATCGACAGGCCGGCGAGGGCGATGTTGACCCACAGCGATGAGTTCAACAGCGCGTTGCCCTGTATCTCCGTGAGCGCGTCGGACTGTGACGCCTGTAGCAGTACACCTGTCAGATCCGCTGGCCCTACCAGTTGCATGCACCACCGACTTCGACCTCACCGTATATAAGCTCTAAGACATTCCGTGAGTGTCAGGGCCTCAATTTCCCGAACTGACAATAGAATGCCCTCGACACGCACACCCGGGAACCGGTGGAGCGTGCCGTCCCCCTTACGGGGGCGGTCAGACGCCGACGATCAGATCGGACAGTCCGACGGTCTCACCGACCACCCACGCGACGAACACCCCGTAGGCGAGCAACAGCAGGTACGACTCCGGGCCGGTGAGCGCCAGGTCCGTCCGCAGCAGCGTGAACAGCAGCACCGTCGCCAGCGTCAGCACGCCGAACATCGGGGCGGCGACCGCGAACGACACCATCGCCTCGCCGACGATCAACACCCCGACGGGGATGGCGACCAGCAGGTCGAACGTGTTCGAGCCCAGCACGTTACCCAGGCTCGTCAGCCCCCGGCCGTCTCTGGCCGCGCGGATGCTCACGAGCGCGTCCGGCAGGCTGGTGGCGGCGGCGATGATCGTCACGCCGGCGACGAACTCCGGGATGCCGAAGGCGGCGTTGAGCGTCCCGACCGCCCCGACGAGAAACTCCACACCGACCAGAATCGCCCCCAGCCCCAGCGCCAGCACCATCCAGGTGCGGGCGACGCCGGTGACGTCGGCGGGCGTCTCGCTGTCGTAGTCGCTCACGTCCTGCCACTGTATGAACAGGTAGAGCCCGTACAGCACTAGCGGGATGACCGCCAGAGACCGCGTTAACTGTCCGTTCAACCCCGTCCCCTCGACCGGGAAGTAGATGACCGCGAGCGCGAACGTGATCACCAGCGCGGAGACGGCGATCATGTAGAACTGGGCCTCCTTGTACACGATGGTCCGGTCGGCGCCGACACCGTTCTTCGAGGCGACACCGGAGAGCCCGGGGATGACCAGCACGTTGAACACGGCCGAGCCGACGATGGCGCCGACGCCCATCGAGAACGAGCCGGCGAGCGCCGTGACGACGACGCTGGCGAGCTCCGGGAAGCTCGAGCCGACGGCGACGACGACCGACCCTTGGACGACGGCCGGGAGGCCGTAGTGTGCCGCCAGCCGCTCGGCGGCGCTCTCCAGCCAGCCGCTGCCGACCCAGATGACGCCGGTCGCGACGAGAACGACGGCGACCGCGAGAGCCGGCGTCGCCGGCGCGGGGGCGAGAACCACGGCGGTCACCCCGCCGGGGCCGTCGGACCGGAACGGTCCTCCGACCGGACGGTGACGGCTCCGGA
>Ga0207797_1001640_pt1 | contig 16088 bp, 11 predicted proteins | sample PRCRCaboRojoPR_6_FD_187275 | JGI IMG/M metagenome (GOLD analysis project Ga0207797, IMG submission 187275) | Marine sediment microbial community from Cabo Rojo, Puerto Rico - PR CR 10% Liquid 1 (SPAdes) | ecosystem: Environmental > Aquatic > Marine > Coastal > Sediment | place: Cabo Rojo, Puerto...
GACGGCCCCTGCCGGAGGCCACGACACGACGGTGACGGCCCCTGCCGGAGGCCACGACACGACGGTGACGGCCCCTGCCGGAGGGATCGTCGCGTAGCCGGCCGCCGACGCCCGCGATCCCGACGCCCGAACCCGCGCACCGACGCCGACCTGTCGAACCGGAGCCGCCGACGCCGACGCCGCCCGGGTCGGGAGGCGCGACCCTCGAGGGCCAGCCGGTCCGACACACGGAGCTCGGCGGTCCGACAGCCGTTCGCGGCGGTCCGCCGAGCTCCGTGTGTGTGACGGTACCGAGGCGTGTGGCCGCGCGTCCGGCCCATTCGGTAAGCTTTACCCCCGGTGAACTCGCCCGGGCAGATATGAAGGTACTCGTCACCGACCCCGTGGCCGACGCGGGCCTGGAGCTGCTTCGCGAGGCCGGTCACGAGGTCGTGACGGCCTACGACGTCGAGGGTGACGCGCTGTTAGCGGCGGTCGCTGACGCGAACGCGCTGATCGTCCGGTCGGGGACCGACGTCTCCGAGACCGTCTTCGAGGCCGCCGAGGCCCTCGTCATCGTCGGGCGCGCGGGCATCGGCGTCGACAACATCGACATCGAGGCCGCGACCGACCACGGCGTGATCGTCGCGAACGCGCCGGAGGGGAACGTCCGCGCGGCCGCCGAACACACCGTCGCGATGACGTTCGCGGTCGCCCGGTCGATCCCCCAGGCGCACGCCCGGCTCCTCGGCGGCGAGTGGGCCAAGTCCGACTACCTCGGCGCCGAGGTCAACGGGAAGACGCTCGGCGTCGTCGGGCTCGGTCGCGTCGGCCAGGAGGTCGCCCGCCGGCTCGACTCGCTGGGCATGGACCTCGTGGTCTACGACCCGTACATCAACGAGGAGCGCGCCCGGCAGTTCAACGCCGAGCTGGTCGACGACCTCGAGGACTGTCTGGAGCGCGCTGACTTCGTCACGGTCCACACGCCGCTCACACCGTCGACGGAGGGGATGATCGGCGCCGAGGAGCTCGCCCACCTCGACGGGGGCTACCTGGTCAACTGCGCCCGCGGCGGGATCGTCGACGAGGACGCCCTGGCGGCGGCCCTCGGCGACGGGACGCTGGCGGGCGCGGCGCTGGACGTCTTCGCCGAGGAGCCGCTGCCGGCCGACAGCCCCCTGCTGGAGCACGACAACGTCGTCGTCACGCCTCACCTGGGCGCGTCGACCGAGGCCGCCCAGGAGAACGTCGCGCTCGACACGGCCAGACAGGTCCTCGCCGCGTTCGACGACGAGCCCGTGATGAACGCCCTGAACGCGCCCTCGGTCGACGAGAGCGCGTTCCCGCGCGTTCGGCCGTACATCGGCCTCGCAGAGACCGCCGGGAAGGTCGCCGCCCAGCTGCTCGACGGCCGGATCAACGCCGTCGAGGTGCGCTACGAGGGCGAGATCGCCGAGGAGAACGTCGAACTCGTCACCGCGAGCGCGCTCAAGGGCGTCTTCCTCCCCCTCGAGTGGCAGGTCAACGCCGTCAGCGCCCCGCGGATCGCCGACGAGCGGGGCGTCGAGGTCACCGAGTCGAAGTCGCGCCAGGCCGAGGACTTCCAGAGCCTCGTCACCGTCACCGTCCACAACGGCGAGGAGTCGATGAGCGTCTGCGGGACGCTGTTCGCCGGCGAGGACCCCCGGATCGTCCGGATCGACGGCTTCCGCGTCGACGCCATCCCGTCGGGACAGATGCTCGTCGCCCGCAACGAGGACCGCCCGGGCGTCATCGGCCTGATCGGGACCGTCCTCGGCGACCACGACGTCAACATCGCCGGGATGTTCAACGCCCGACAGACCCGCGGCGGCGAGGCGCTCACCGTCTACAACCTCGACCAGCCCCTCCCCGAGGACGCCGTCGCCAAGTTGCTCGACGACGAGCGGATCATCGAGGTCCGACAGATCACCCTCGACGACGACTGACGCGGCGCCGACCGAACGACTCCACGTCGCGATGGGGCGGGATGTCGTCCCGGCTCCTGCTACACGCCGCTGTGTTTCCCGCACGACCGCCGGCCGATTCGCTCGACGGGGCCGACCTACTCGCTCGACGGGCGGAGTCGACCAGCCAGCCGCCGGAGTCGAGCGACGAGCCCCGACGAGCGGTCGGACGCCGCGGCGGCAGGGGTCGTCGGGTCGGGAGCGTCGGCCGCCGATCCGGCGGGTCCACCGCTCGCGGCCGCCGTCCGGCGTCGTTCCTGCCGGAGCAGCCGCTCGTACCGGTCGATCGTCGCCTGCCGCGCCTCGTCGCGGCGATCCAGCTCCGCGCGCAGGTCGGCGACGGTCGCCTCCAGCTCCGCGACCCGCCGGTCGGTCGCCACGGGACGCCGCCGGTGCTGGGCGGGCTCGCCCCCCCGGTCGACGTCGGCGATCCGGTCGACACCGCCGATCCGGTCGACGTCGCCCGAACTGGAGCGGCCCGACGACCCGCCCGTCCCGTCGAGATCGGCCGGTCCGCCCGGGGCGTCGGCACCCGCCGGATCGGTCCCGCGTGGCTCGGCTGTCCGCCGATCGTCCGGCGTCGAGACCGTCCCGACGGGTCTGTCACCCGCGAACATGGAGGTCGATCGGACGGGGGTCGCAAAAGAGTCAGTCAGACGCGCGACGGACGCGGCGGCGGTGACCGGTCGCGAGCGGGCCCGCCGGCCGGTGGGATCGGCGGCGATCACGGCCGGTCGGCGCGCGTTCTCGACGCGGGACCGGAACCCCGGGCCCGGATCGACCTCAGAGCAGTCCCAGGAGGCTCGCGGCTCCGAGGACCGTGAACGCGAGGCCGACGCCGAGGGCGGCGCCGCCGCCGAGAGTGCCCTCCGTCGACGGCGCCGACCCGCGCGAGAGGTGGAAGACCCCGAGTCCCCCCGGCTCGACGATCTCGCGGTCGGGGACCTCGCCGACTGGGGCGTTCTCGCGGGGGCGCGCCTCGCCGTAGACGAGCACCTCGTCGCCGGGACTGATCGCCCGCTCGACGTAGCGGCGCGGCGGCCGGGTCCCGATCGGCCCCCGTTCGACCGGCTCGAACCCGGCGGCCTCCTCGGTGAACCGTCGAACGCGCTCGGGTGGCTCCTCGTCCGGACCGACGACGACGACCTCGTCCCACCCGCCACCGAGGTCGACCTCGTCCCCGGGATCGACGGAGACGGAGCCGGTCTCGTCCGCGAGGACGAACCGGCGAGCGGTCGCCCCGCGGTGGCTCGCCGCCCAGGCGTCCTCGTCGGTTGCCGACGGGACGCCCCCGCCGGAATCGACCGGCGTCTGGACCTCGTACTCGACGACGAGCGCACCGTGGCCGCCGAACGGCGTCGTCGTCGTCCCGACGCCCGGCTCGACCGCCGTCTCGCCCTGGACGGTGACGAGCTGTCCCGCGTCGGCGTCCGCACCCGATCCGGTCGCCGGACCCGGTCCGGCCGTCGGTCCCCCGTTCGGTTCCGACTCGGAGCCAGAACCGGAGCCGGAGCCGGAGCTGGAGACGTTCCAGGAGCCCGTCACGGTCCGGGGCCCGTCTCGTTGGCCGTCGGTACTGCTCGTCTCCCGGGTCCGTGGCCGATCCGGCCCCGGTCTACCGTCGTCCCCCGCCTCGCCGGCCTCGACGGCGACGTGACGGGCGGCCGGGAGCCGGTAGGCGAGCGAGACGACGCCGAACGTCCCGACGACGAGGCCGGTGACGAACAGTCCGAGCGGGAGGAGCGGCACCGACGCCATCACGCTCCCCCCGGGTCCCCGCTGTGCCGTCCGAGACGTCTCCCGTCCCCTCCGCTGCGGTTCATCGCCTAGCGCTCCTCGCCCGGCCATCATCAATCCTCCCCCCACCGATACCGTCACGCGATCCGACAGGATGCCCGGGACGTCCGCCCGACGCCGGGAGCTGGGAACGCGATCCGGCGGGAACGATCCCTCGAGAACGGGCATCCGGCCGGTCGACCCCCGCTCGCCGTCGGGTCTCGCGTCGACGCCCGCGACGGCGCTCACTCCGCGAGGTGTTCGAGGACGGCGTCGGTGTCGTTCGGCACGGGCTCGGGGTCGTCGCCGGCCTCGAAGGCGGCGTCGGGGTCCTTCAGCAGGTGGCCGGTCGTGAGACAGACGACGCCCTCGCCGTCGTCGACGACCCCCTCGCGTCTGAGCTTCCGGAGGCCGGCGATCGAGGCGGCCGATGCCGGCTCGACGCCGACGCCCTCGGCGGCCAGCGCGCGCTGGGCGTCGGTGATCTCCTCGTCGGAGACGGCGACCGCCGTCCCGCCCGTCTCCCGGACGCCGGGCAGCGCCTTCGGCGCGTTCACGGGGTTGCCGATGCGGATGGCGGTCGCGCGCGTCTCGACGTGGTCCCAGCGCTCGACGTGGTCCCACCCGTGCTCGACGGCCTCGACGAGCGGCGCGGCGCCCGCAGCCTGGACGCCCGTCAACTTCGGGACCTCCTCGGGGGCGAGCGCGCCGCTCTGGACCAGCTCGCGGAACGCCTTGTAGAGCGCCGAGGTGTTGCCGGCGTTGCCGACCGGGAGGACGATCCGGTCGGGGAACCGGCCGTAGTCGTCGCGGAACGCCTCCAGGATCTCGAGGCCGATCGTCTTCTGGCCCTCCAGCCGGAACGGGTTCAGCGAGTTGAGCAGGTACACCTCCCCGCGGGCGGCTAGCTCCTGGACGATGTCGAGACAGGCGTCGAAGTTACCGTCGACCTCCAGGATCCGGGCGTCGTGGAGCGACGCCTGGGCGATCTTGCCGGCGGCGACCTTCCCCGCCGGGAGGAGCACGAGCGTCTGCATCCCCGCGCGGGCGCCGTACGCCGCCAGCGCGGCACTGGTGTTGCCCGTCGAGGCGCACGCCAGCCGGTCGACCCCGAGCTCCCGGGCCACCCGGACGCCGACCGTCATCCCGCGGTCCTTGAACGAGCCGGTCGGGTTCATCCCCTCGTGTTTCACGCGGAGGGCGGCGACGCCGACCTCGTCCTCGAGGCGGGGGACGCGGTGGAGCGGGGTGTCGCCCTCGGGGAGCGAGACGCCCTCGTCGAACGGGAGCGCGTCCGCGTACCGCCAGACCCCCCGGCCGCCGGTCGCCTCGAAGTCCGCGAACGTCGGCGGCTCCGCGTATCGCACCTCGAGGAGCCCCTCGTCGGTGCAGTCACACTGGTACCGGACCTCCTCGAACGGCGCGTACTGGTCGCCGCACTCGATACACTCCAGCCAGACCCCGTCGTCGGCACAGGCGGGTGCCGCCTGTCTCGGCGCCGAGAGTTCGAGGCTCATTGGCGGCACCTCCGGGGCCGGCGGGCAAAAGTGAGGTGGTTGGGCCGGATTCCTGCCGGACCGATCCGGTCGGGGAACGGGACCGCGGCCGGGGTCCAGAATCGAGATCGAAGCGAGCGGGGAGGTCCGAGGAGGACGAGGAGCTGTCGAGAGGCCGGACCGTCGGGGGGCTACGTGCCGCCCTCGCCGAAGTCGTCGATCGCGCCGTGGACCTTCTCGGCCCACCGATCGAGCGCCTCGTGGAGGAGCTGCTTGGCCTCGGGGAGCGGCGTCGCGGTGTACTGGTAGACGTAGCCGCCCGGGTCGAGCAGCCGGCGCTCCCGCCGGGCGAGCCCCTTCTCCAAGAGGGTCGACAGCGACCGGTTGACGTTGCTCCGGTCGCGGTCGAGCAGCTCGGCGAGTTCGGCGACGGTGCTCCCCGGGTTGTCGAGGAGGACGAGGTACGTCCTGCTCTCGTGGTCCTGGATGCCGAAGACGCACGAGAGGACGTGCTGGAAGCTCGGATCGTCGGTCCCGACGAGGTCCTCGATCTGCGGTGTGTTGGACATGGTCAGACGTTCGCTCCTCGACGGATAAACCCGCCCGATCGACCCGATCGATCCGATCGACCGGCGACGCGGCGTGCGTCGAGCCGCGACACGGGGGCCACGCGGCGTGCGTCGAGCCGCGACACGGGGGCCACGCCGTGGCTCTCCTCCCGGGTCACTCCGATCCGGCCTCCACCTCGCGCGCGTATCCCATCTTGTCGATACAGACGCGCATGCCCTCCTCGGAACCGTGCTTGTGGAGCGTCGTGGGCGTGTCGCAGTAGTACGTCGAGCCGTCGTGCCGGAGCGTCACCGTGTGCGTCCCGCCGAGCATGCTCGTCTCGACGACCACGCGGCGGCCCTCGCGGAGCGCCGTGATGATCTCGTCGGCGCTCAGCTCGCCGGCCTCGATGCGAAGGGGTTCGACCATACGTCCCGAGTGAGGTGCCATAGAGACAAAACTACCGCTCCCGTATTCGGGGTTGGCCGGTCGTGCGATCGATCCGGGCGACACCGACAACGGGAGGTTACCCGCCGCCGTGGGCCGTCGGATCCGGGAGGCGCGGCTCGAGAACCGGGAGCACGAAACACGAAGCCCGAAACCGGTCGGACCCGTGTCGGGTCGGACGGTTGTCAGATCGGCGTCAGGTCGGACGGTCCGCTCCGGGTCGGACGGTCCGCTCCGGGTCGGTCCGCTCCGGGTCGGTCCGCTCCGGGTCGGTCGGTCGGGTAGAGGAGCCGATCGGACAGCCGCCCGGTCGCCGAGGCCGCCCCCGGGCGCCGTCGGGGCGGTCCGGCTCAGTTCGTCGTCGACTTCGACTGCCCGTCGCTCGGCGGCGCCTCGACGCCCTCGGCGGCCTCGACGGTCTTCGTCTCCTTCTCGGTGTCGACGTGCCAGCGGTCGACCTCGTGGTCGTACTCGGCGAGTCGCTCGGAGACCGCCTGCTTCAGCTCGTCGTCGTTGACGTTCACCTCGAAGATGAACTGCGGGTCGGCCCCCTCACCGGTCGACTGCTGGATGTTGGCGCTGACCAGCTCGTTGTCGAAGTAGTACGGCGCCAGCTGCGTCATCACCTTGCGGTAGACGGTGTCCTCGACCGTCCGGATGGCCCGGCGGCCGGCGGAGTCGGCCGCGCGGGCGACGTAGGTGATCGAGTCCTGCCACGACTCGACGGCGGCCTCGCCGTCGCCGTCCTCGACGCGCTCGTACGACTCGGAGAGCTTCTCGCCGGCCGTCCGGAGGTCCTCGTCGGGCTGCTTGCCCGCCTTCTCCCCCTCCCCCTCGCCGATCGAGGCCTGCTCGGCCGTCTTCTGGTTGACGTCCTCTCCGAGCCGCTCGTCCGCCTTCGGCCGCCACTCGTCCCAGTCCTCGAACGCGTCGCTGTCGACGCCGGCGTCGCGGAGCGCGCGCGTGATCCGCTCGCCGTGCTCCACGACCTCCGTCCAGGTCCCGCGGAGCTTGAACCCCGAAATGCTCTCTTCCATGTCGCCAGTCCCGTCTACGTCGCTGCGGCTACAAAACGTGTTCGGGCGATTCGGTAGCTGTGGACAACCGTCGCGGGGGATCGCGGCCGCCGACCCGACGTCGAACGGGTCGTCCGGGGACGCGAGTCGGGCACGTCGTCCGGGGACGCGAGTCGGGCACGTCGTCCGGGGACGCGAATCGAGCCGATCGTCCCGGGACGCGAGTCGAGGGAGCCGGCCGTGATCGACCCACCGCTCGATCGCGTCGCTCGACGGCGCACCGACGGACCCCGGGACGGCCGGGGCGGGAGTCGCTCCCGGCACCGCAACGTCGACCGCGTAGCGGCGCTTCGTGCGAATTTATACGGCTGGGGACCGCCGCGACGCGTATGCCGATCGAAGACCGGGACGACGCACTCATCGTCACACACGCGCTCGCGAAGGACGTCCTCTCGAAGATCAGGGACGTCGGGACGGAGCAGGTCGCCTTCCGGAAGGGGCTCGTCAAGCTCGGGCGCATCTGCGGCTACGAGATCATCGACGGAGCGATGGAGACGGAGTTCGTCGAGATCCGGACGCCGCTGGCCACGACGACCGGCGAGCGGGTCCGCGGGCTCGACGACGTCGTCATCATCAACGTCCTCCGGGCGGCGACGCCGTTCGTCGAGGGGCTGCTGAAGGCGTTCCCGCGCGCGAAGCAGGGCGTCATCAGCGCCGGTCGCGACGAGGAGGCAGGCATGAACGAGGACGGCGAGTTCCCGATCACTATCGACTACGTGAAACTGCCGGAGATCAAGCCGACCGACACCGTGATCGTCGCCGACCCGATGCTCGCTACCGGGAGCACGATGTGTGCGGTGCTGGACCACGTGCTCGACTCGGCGGGCGCCGAGCCGGAGCGACTGGTCGTGCTGTCGGCGGTGTCGGCGCCGCCGGGGCTCGTCCGCGTGGGCGAGGAGTACCCCGACGCGGACCTCCTCACCGTCGCCATCGACGACCACCTCGACGAGAACGGCTTCATCGTCCCCGGGCTGGGCGACGCCGGCGACCGGGCGTTCCGGACGACCTGAGTCGGGGGCCGTCGCCGGGGGGAGCCCCCGGAGGCCGAACGGTCACAAAGGTTTTGATCCGCTCAGCCGAACCCGTGAACCGACCGAGAGGGGGACCGATGAGGCGTACGCTCGCTAGCTCGCTCGTCGTAGCGCTGGTCGTCGGTGCGTTCGCGCAGGGAGCAGCCGCGGCGCTGGCGGTCGACGGCGGCCAGTACGGCGTCGGCGCCGCCGGTGCGACGACCGCCGGACCGAACGGCGAACCAGTCGATCGACGGGCGGGCGCGCCGGGCGGCGCCGGCTCGGACGGCCAGGACGCGGATCCCGGCCCGCCGGACGACCCGGGACAGCGGGAGCGCGAGGACGAGGCGGACGACCCGGGACAGCGGGAGCGCGAGGACGACCCGGGACAGCGGGAGCGCGAGGACGACCGGGGGCAGTCGGGTGACCGTGGAGCGGACGACGACACCGGAGGCGCCTCCGGTGAGCCCGACGGCCCGGACGACGACGCACCCGGTCGTTCGGGGAATTCGACGGACGACACCGACTCGTCGGGGGCGGACGGCGATGGACGGAACAACGACACCGACGATCGGACGAACGGCACCGACGACCCGGAGCGCGACACCGGCTCCGACGAGGCCGCCGACTCCGGGACGTCGACCGACGACGACACGGGCCAGACCGGAGAGGGACCGCCGGAGACGCCGGAAGAACCGGGCTCGCCCGCCGGCGAGGGCGACGGGTCCAACGGGTCGGCGAAGCCCGACGAGCCACCCGCGGACTCCGGGAACGGCGCCGACGGTGGAGGGACGGACGACGCGGACGACCGGCGTTCCGACGGCCGGAATGATGAGCGCGGCGCCGACAGGAGGGGGAACGGAACCGGTTCCGGCGAGCGCGGGTCGACCGGGGGGAGCGACGGATCGGCAGGATCCGGCGACGAGCCGGACGACCACGCGGACGAGGGCCCACCGGACGACCACGCGGACGAGGGTGACGAGCCCACCCGGGAGGCGACTGACGGGTCGGACGAGCCCGACCACCCCGGAGACGGCGCGGACGGGACCGATGAGGGGCCGGACCAGCCCGGTAACGACCCCGACGCCGAGCCGAGCGACGGCCGGGCGGACCCCGATCGCGACGCCGGCGACCGGTCCCGGGCACCAGAAGAGGGGCCGGAGAGCGACGACGACCGGCCCGACGACGATCAGCACGACGGCCAACCGGACGGCGAGGGCGGCCAGCCGGACGACGACGGAACGGCCGCTTCGCCGGAGGACCGGCGGACGGACACTGGACCCGACGGACCCTCGACGCCGGTGGGACCGCCGGGAAGTGGCGAGTCGGACGACGGCCCGACCCCGAGACGCGACGCGACCCCGAGCGACGGGGGCCGGCAGGACGCCACCGACCGGAGTCGGGGTCGCCGGGCGGTTCCCGCCGCCCCGAACGAGCCCCGACCGCAGTCGACGGGACAGTCGGCGACGACGCCCGCGACGCCGGGCCCTGCCGCTGTTGCCGGCGACGGAACGCGGGGCGAGGACGGAGTCGGAGTCGGCCAGGGAGCGGACGGCGACGGCGGGGCCGACGACGATCCGACGGACGACGACGGCTCGACGGTCGGCGACGGCTCGACGGACGACGACGGCTCGGCGGCCGGCGACGGGCCGACGCCGGTCCCGGACGGGAGTGTGAACGCGAGTACGGGTCTCGCCGGCGTGGCCGCGACCGGACTCGGCGTGCCGACGCGGGGGGGCGTCCCGTCGCCGACCTCGCCGGCCGGTGCGGCCGCCGTCGGGGCGGGCGCGGTCGTCGCCGGCGTCGCCGCACGGGGCGCGTACGCAGCCGTCGCGTCCGGCGGGAGCGCGGCGTCGGGCGGGACGGTCGCGGCCGCGAGTTCGACCGCGTCCGCTGCGATCGACGTCGCGTCGACGGGCGACCTGCTGTCGCGGCTGCGGCGGCTCGTCTCGGATCGGCTCCCGGGAATCGTGGGCGTCGGCGCTGGCTACAGCCAGTGGGACGACGAGGACCCACTGGAGCACGACACCCGGCGACGCCTCTACGAGCGAGTCGACGCCGAGGCCGGATCGTACCTCACGGCGCTCGCCGAGGCCGACGAGGCCTCGATGGGGAGCGTGCGACACCACCTGAAGGTGCTCGAGGCGGAGGGGCTCGTCACGGCGGTCAAGCGCCGGGGGAAGCGGTACTACTACCCGACCGGGGACACCCCGGACGAACTCGACGCGGTGCTGACCGAGCCGGGCCCCCGGGCGGTGCTCCGCGCGCTGGCCGAGCACGGCCCCGACTCGGTCTCCGAACTCGCGACGGCGATCGACCGCGACCCGAGCACCGTCTCGCACCACCTCTCGCGCCTCCAGGAGGACGGCCTCGTGGAGCGCGAGCGGGACGGACGCTCGGTCCAGAACCGGCTCACGCCCGAGGCGGCCGCGGCACTCGCCACAGAGGTCGACGGGATCGCCGAGCCGGACGAGGCCGAAGCGGCCGAGGCGGCCGAGCGAACGGACGAGGCGATCGGCGACTGAACGGATCCCGGTTGCCAACGGGGAGCGTGTCGGTCGGTCCGCCGACCCGGAGCGGCAGCGATCGACGGGCCGTCACGGGAGTCGGCCGGCGAGTGTCGACCCGGAGTACGGACGGCCCGCCCCCGGGACACGGCCGCGATGGCGACGACGGCGACGAGACCGGCGAGTGTCGACCCGGAGTACGGACGGCCCGCCCCCGGGACCCCCGACGCCGGACCGTCGGACTGTGCTCGGGGCGTTCGACGCGACCCGGACGCTGCGGTCGAACGCGCGAGCGCCGGCTCCCTCGGAACAGAGCGTCGAACGAAGGCGGGAGGAGTGGATCAGTGGGGACGACGGTTCGCGACGTTCCGCGATCGCTACTGCGGCACCGGTCGTCGGCGACCCGCGTCGTCGCCACCGCGGATGATCCGGTCCACGATGTCGCCGATGCGCGGTGCCTCTTCGGGTTCCGGCTCGTCGGTCGGGTAGTGCGGTACCACTGGCATCTCGGTCACCCTCCACATTACCATACATATACTTTCTGCCTTAGTTCTTACCATCGATCGGATGCTTCCGGACGCCCGTCGGGACAGAGCCCCCGCGAGTCGACGGGCGTCCGGGACGGGGGAGCGGGACGAGGACACGACGAGGGAGCGGGACGAGGACACGACGAGGACACGACGAGGGAGCGGGACGAGGACACGACGAGGGAGCAACGAGAACGCGAGACGGCTGCGGTACGTCCCGGCAGTCTCAGAGCTCGAACAGGAGGGTGACGACGTCGAGGAAGCTCAGCGAGCCGTCGCCGTCGAAGTCGAGCGTCCGCCGGACCGCATCGTTCGCGTTCAGCGCGTCGAGATCGAGGAACAGCATCGCGACCACGTCGGTGAACTGGAACCGTCCGTCGCCGTCGACGTCCTCGAAGAGGCCGTCGCCGTCGACGTCGGTCGCCGGCCGGCCGTCGCCGGTGAGGTCGCCGGGGCCGGCGACGCCGCTGACCCGGACGGCGTCCGTCGTGACGACCCGGACGAGGTTGCCCGACTCGTCGGTCGCCTCGACGGCGATATCCAGCGGGTCGAGTGTCGAGTCGACGGAGGCGTTCGCCTCGTAGATCGTGACGTTGCCGCGCCGCCCGATCTCGGTGACCGTCGCCGTCCGTCCGGCGCCGGCCCGGAACGGCGCGTCGCCGAGGTCCTCCCCGACCCGGACGGACAGCGAGAGGGTACTCGGCTCCGCCACCGCGATCCTGATCGTCCGGTTGCCCGGCGCGACGGAGGTGTTCGGCTCCAGCCCGTCGACCCGGACCCCGACCAGCTGTGGCGGCGTCGAGTCGCCGCCCGGCGTGTAGGTCGCCGAGCGGTTGACCAGGGTCCGGGTCCCGAGCGACTGGACCGAGTTCCGGCCGACCGTCACGAGGTGGATCCGGCCGCCCTCGGAGACCGGGACCGGGTTTACCAGCCCGACCGTCGGGAAGTCCGCGGACGGCAGCCGGAGGTCGAACTCGGTCCGGTCGTCGGAGAGCGCATCGGTGTCGACGATCAGCCGGTTGAGGTCGGCCGAGGTGAAGTAGACCGACCCCCCGACGTCCGTCTGGAACGCGACCCGGAAGTTGAAGCCGTCGGGTCCGGTGGTCCAGCCGAGCCGCCGGCCGGTGAACGGCTGCTCGTCGACCGACAGCTCGACCGTCTCCCCGGCGCTCGACGGGCTCGCCGGCACGAGCGGTGCGAGCGACCAGGTCTCGTTGCTCGTCGCGTTCGTCCCCCGGGCGGCAACCGCGTAGTCGAGCCCCGGCCGGACGCGGATCGAGTGGAACGAGCGGTCGGGGCCGAGCGAGAGGTACGGCGCGAGGTCGCCCGGTTCCACGGCGGTGGGCGCGGCCGCGTACGCCTGGCCGTCGCTCGATCGGTAGTACGTGACGTTGAGCCGCGCGAGCCCGGACTCCGTCGGGGTGAACGTCTCGGGACCGGTCACCTCGGTCCTCGAGTACTGGAGCAGGTACGCGCCCGGGACGTCCAGTGGCGCACCCGCCGGCGGATCGACCGCCGCGGGGGTGTAGAGCCCCTCGACGCCGACCGCGAGGTCGGCACCGGTGCTGACGCGGCTGGACGTGGTGCCGAGCGCGAGGACGCCGATGGACGTCCTGCCCGCGTCGAGGCTGGTCTCGAACGTCGCCGGCGCGACCGGCCGGTCGAGCCCGTCCGTGTCGATCTCGTAGGCGACCGTGCTCCGCTCGTCGAGCTGGACCGTCGTCGGCCCGTTGATGCTGGCCGTCGTCGCCGTCAGGATCGACTCGCCGGTCTCCTCGTCCGTCCCGACGCTGGCGACCGTCACCTCGCCGCCCAGCGAGACGAACGACGGCCGCTGGCCGGACGGGGCGTACGTGGCGGTCCGGAGGTCGTCGAACGCCGACCGGTTCGCCTGGAAGAGCACCTGGTCGCCCTCGACCGACTGGGCGGCCCCCGACGCGGCTCGCTTCTCGACCCGGACGGGGAACCCGCGGGCGTAGCCGAACGAGGTGGTGTACGTCTCCCCGGTCTCCGCGACGTCGACGGTCACCCGGCCGGAGAAGACGTCGGCGGTCGTCCCCGACCGCACTTCCAGGGGGACCGTCGCCGTGCCGCCGGCGGGGACCGCGACCGTCGTCTCGCCGAGGCTCACGTCGCCCTCGGTCCCCCTGACGATCCCCGTCGCCGACGCCGAGAGCGTGGCGGTCAGCGACCGGTTGGCCGTGTTCTCCAGGACGAGCTCCTGGGAGTCGTTCCGGTCGGTCGTGAACAGCCCGAAGTCGACCGTGCCGGGCCGGACCTGGAGTTCGGACGCGACGGCGTCGGTCGTGTTCAGCCGCCCGCCGCCCTGGGCGTAGACGCTGGCGGTCGGGTAGGTGTCGGCCGAGCCGATCAGGACGTCCTTCACCTGCCGGGGCGAGAGTCCGGGGGTGGCGTCCAGGACGAGCGCCGCGGCGCCGCTGACGCCCGGGGCCGCCATGCTCGTGCCGCTTTTGTTCACGTAGAACGGCTGGCCGGGGAACTCGTGGAACGCGTTCGCGCTCGTGATGGACTCGCCCGGCGCGGCGATGTCGGGCTTGACAAAGAACCCGGCGGTGGGCCCGCGCGAGGAGAAGCCGGTCAGGCCGTCGTCGGCGTCGGTGCTCGCGCCGACAGCGACGGCGTCCCGGGCGATCGCGGGCGTCCCGATCGTCTGCTCGCCGGGGCCGTCGTTGCCCGCGGAGACGACGACGAGGGACCCCGCGTTCGTCGCCTGGGTGACCGTCGGCGTGATCAGGCTGTCGTATCGCGGGACCGTCTGGGGCGCCCCGAGGCTCATGCTGATCACGTCGGCGCCGCTCCCGTACGCGAACTCGATGCCCGCCAGGACGCCCGCGAACGAGCCGCTCCCGTCGGCACCGAGGACGCGGACGTCGACGATGCTCGCGTTCGGCGCGTAGCCGGCGTACGTCCCGTTACTGGCAGCGCCCGTCCCGGCGACCGTCCCGGCGACGTGCGTGCCGTGCCCGTCGAGGTCCCGGGTCGTGTTCTCGTCGAGGACGAAGTTCCGCTCGGCGATCTCGCGGGACGCGAGGTCCGGGTGCGTCTCGTCGACGCCCGTGTCGAGCACCGCGACGGTGACGTTCGTCCCGGAGACGCCGAAGCGGTCGCGGGCCTGCCGGGTTGCCGTGGCGTTCGTCGCACGATCGTTGGCGACGCTGACCCGGTAGTTCAGGTAGACGCGCTCGACCCGTCGACTGGCCGCCAGCCGGTCGGCGACCGTCCCCGCGCGCGCCTTCGGGACGCTACCGGCGACTGCACGCGCCGACGAGACGCCGAGTCGCGGGTCCACGCCCAGCTCGGCCGCCAGTTCGCCGCCGTCGCTCCCGACGACGTCGCGGCCGCTCGCGACCTGGACGCCCGCGTCGTCGCGGTACTGTACGATCACCGGGACCGCGTCGGTCGCCCGATCCGTGAGGTTCTGCTCGACGAGGAGGTCGACGTCGAACAGCGAGCGGTGGAACCGCTCGAAGGTCACCGACTGCGGGTAGACGTACGTCCCCTCGCCGGTCGAGACGCGCGTCATCGGGACGTCCGCGTCGACGCGGTAGGTCCGCTCGCCGTTCCGTTCGACGACCGTCACCGTCTGCCCGGTGACGAGCGTCACCCGGCCGACGACGCCGGCGCCGTCGGCCCGCGTCACGCCGGGTCCACCGGCGTCGGCGGGTCCGGCTCCGGCTTCGGCTCGGGGTCCGGCTCCGGCTTCGGCTCGGGGTCCGGCTCCGGCTTCGGCTCGGGGTCCGGTTCCGGCGTCCGCCTCGGCGGCGGCGACTGCCGGACCGTCCGAACGCACGTCGGGCGGGGCCGTCGCCCGAACGGCACCGTCACCGCTCCCGATCTGCTGGGGTGCGGTCACTCCCGACCCGTCGCGATCGACGGCCGGGTGCGGGCCGATACCTGCCGCGAGCGCCGGTGCAGCGGTTGCCGTCAGCACCGCCGCCGCGACGAGTACGACTGCGAGTCCTCGAACCCCGGAATCTCGTGTCATGTGAACGTGTGTCTATCGGGTTGCGGGACACGAGCGACTAATCTCTTTCCGTGTCGGACTCGACACCGGCAGCCGGCGACCCGCCCACCGGTCGTCGGTGTCACCGGCCGACTCCGCCGATCGACTCGTCGGGTCGGTGCCGGCCGCCACGTCGGTCAGTGGGCGACGACCTCGCGGTCGTAGCGTACCTCGACGACGTCGGGCCGGCGCGCCACGCGTTCGATCCCGTCCGGCGGCAGTCGCGCGGCGACGGCCGGGACGGACGCGAGCCGTCTGATCCCCTCCCCGCCGGCCGCCTCCGCCGCGTTCGCGACGCCCGGCACGTCGGCGGCGGCGGCGACCACGGCGATCACCGGGATCCGATCGGCGTCGGCACCGAGTGCGCCGCGAACGCGCGGCCCGAGTTTGGACTGCCAGCCGTCGTCCCCGGTAGCGGGGGCGTCGGCGGGGGTCGTCGTCCCGGTCGGTGAGCCACCGCCCGACGGGGACGACGGCGACGAGCCGGACGCGTCGGACGACCCGTCGTCGCGCCCGCCACAGCCCGCGAGGAGGAGCGTCGCGATCGCCCCCGACCGGAGCAGGCACCGCCGCCGGCATCGGCTCATGAGCGGTCGGTCACGGACGGACGGCAAAGTCGCTGTCGGCGGGTCGATCGATCCCGGGGACGGTCGACAGCCGGCTCCGTCGATCGCCCCGAACGCCCCGGACGCCCCGTCGGATGCGAGGGGAC